>Ga0123357_10000347_pt1 | contig 43700 bp, 38 predicted proteins | sample TergutEmb28metaG_FD_89873 | JGI IMG/M metagenome (GOLD analysis project Ga0123357, IMG submission 89873) | Embiratermes neotenicus P4 segment gut microbial communities from Petit-Saut dam, French Guiana - Emb289 P4 | ecosystem: Host-associated > Arthropoda: Insects > Digestive system > Gut ...
CGCGCTTCCTTCAGACCCCACCTCGCGATGGTGCCCTTGCGCTTCGCTAACCCTTCGCCGTCATCAGGCTGGGTAAAGGACTCTAACCTCCAAGCTGTCGATCATGCTCGGCACACCAAAAAAGAGCCGCCGGAAACCGGCGGCTTTGAAAGTTGATAACAGGGAGGCGTCAAACAGAGTGACAGGAGCCACTCGGTGTCCGAACGAGGACAATCGAAGTCATAAACCCGAAAGCTTAATTGGCGGTAAACGAAGCACTTTTCCGCCAATTGTTAAGCCTGTCAGGCGGCGCCTCAGGGCACTTCATCGATCATCGATCATCGATCCATCACGACCTGAAAAATGCGTCGGCACTGGCGCGGGAGGCGCGCTTTTTCGCCAGCGCGGTCTCGATCCGCGCGATCTCGTCGCGCAGCACCATAATGCGCTCATGGAGATCATCAACCGACAACAGCGACAGATCCTGCCCGATCTCATGCACCGTTTTTTTGCGCGGACCGTCGTCTTCGTCTCTCGCCATTGTCCCTCTCCGCCTCTTGCCTCGCCAGCTCCGGCCCTGGTGGTGGTACACCTTCTAAGGATTCCCCGGCCCGGGTTTCTCCAGTCCTGCGAAAACGGCTGGCGCCTGAAGTGGCGGCGGGCCGACCAGGCCACGCCTCGCTTGCCTTGCCGGCATCCTGCAGACCAATAGAATGGAACCGAATGATCCGGGCGACAGGGCTTCGACAGTGACATTCCCCGCCCCCGCTCACCGATTTCTCTTACCGCCCCTGCCCGGGAGCTGTCGACCGCGATCAACCCGGGACAGCGGGGCCTGCCGACCCGAACCTGCCTGACGGCCAAACCTTGAAGGATGAATCATGGAACAGCTTCCCACCCGGATGACAGTGGTCGCCATCACAAAGCCCGGCGGACCCGAAGTCCTGTGCTGCGAAACCCGCCCCGTACCCCAGCCCGGCCCCGGCCAGATCCTGGTCCGGGTGGAGGCCGCCGGCGTAAACCGCCCCGATGTGGCACAGCGCTCCGGCTCCTATCCACCCCCACCCGGAGCCAGCGACCTGCCCGGACTGGAAATTGCCGGTCATGTGGCCGCAGTCGGCCCGGACTGCACCCGCCACAAGCGCGGCGACCGGGTGATGTCTCTGGTCGCCGGCGGCGGCTATGCGCAATACTGCATCGCCGAGGCCGCCCAGGCCATCACCGTACCCGCCGCACTGTCGACCCAGGAGGCTGGCGCGGTGCCGGAAACGCTGATGACGGTGTGGCACAATGTCTTCGAACGTGGCGCCCTCAAAGCCGGCGAAACCCTTCTGGTCCATGGCGGATCCTCCGGCATCGGGACAATGGCGATCCAGCTCGGCAAGGCCCTCGGCGCCAATGTCCTGGTAACAGTGGGCAATGACGAGAAGGCACAGGCCTGTCTCAGGCTCGGGGCCGACCATGCCATCCATTACCGGGAGCAGGATTTTGTCGCTGCGGTCAAGGCAGCCACCGGCCGCAAGGGGGCCGATGTCATTCTTGACATGGTCGGCGGCGATTATGTCGAGCGCAATTATGCCGCGGCCGCGCCAGGCGGCCGCATCGTCCAGATCGCCTTCCTCGGCGGTGCCCGGGCTCCAGTGAATTTCACGCAACTCATGGTGAAGCGCCTGATCCATACCGGCTCGACTCTGCGCCCGCGCTCCAACGCCGAAAAAGCGGCGATGGTGGCGGCGATTGAGGCCTCCGTCATGCCACTGTTGCATGACGGCCGCATCAGGCCGGTCATCGACAGCGTTTTTCCGCTGGAAAATGCCGCGGAAGCCCACCGCCGGATGGAAACAGGTGGCCATATCGGCAAAATCGTGCTCTGCGTCAACTCGCCCGAGGGTCCCCAAAGGTTACTTCAAACCCTTTGATTTCTTTCACATTCGTGGCATCTATCGGGCCCGGCCATGGCCCTTTTCGCAAGGGGCGGCGTTGAAGGCGGAGAATTGAGTTTGCGTCTGATCAGGTGCCTCGCGCTCATAGCGCTGGCGGTCATATCTGTTGTCGGGGCCACGTCCGCCCACGCGGCTGAGGCCATCCCGATTCGCAGCGACATGCGCGCGATTGACCTCACCAACGTGGTTGAGCACCAGCAGAGCGATGGCGACCGCATCCAGGTGACGGCGACCGACGCCGAAAACAACGTGCGCCGCATTGAGGTCCGGGCCCGCGCCGGCGGGCAGAACTGGGTGGTGTTCGCGCTGACAAACCGCACCGACGAACAGCTCGACCGCCTCATCGTGGCGCCCCATTACCGCATCGTTTCCTCCGGGCTGATGCCACCCGATCTCGGCCTGTCCCGAATCGCCAACATCACGCCCTCCGCCGGTGATCCGCCCGAGCGTCAGGACAGTGCGACCGCCGACATCTTCCGCATCACCCTCGATCCCGGCGCGGTGGTCACCTATGTCGCCGAGATGCGCACCGACAAGCTGCCACTGCTCCAGCTGTGGGAGCCGGAGGCCTACAAGGACAACGTCAACTCGCTGACGCTGTACCAGGGCATCGTGATCGGCATTTCCGGCCTGCTGGCTCTGGTGCTGACGATTCTGTTCGTCGTCAAGGGCAGCGCCATGTTCCCCGCCGCCGCCGCCCTGGCGTGGTCGGTGCTGATCTATATCGGCATCGATTTCGGGTTCTGGAACAAGGTGCTGGACATGTCGACCAGCGCCGAACGGGTGTGGCGGGCGGCCGGCGAAGCCATCCTGACCGCGACGCTCCTGGTATTCCTCTTCGCCTATCTCAACCTCAATCGCTGGCATGTGCGCTATTCCCATATCACCATGGCCTGGCTCGTCTTCCTGGGCTCGCTGGTGCTGCTGGCCGTGTTCAATCCGGCCGTGGCCTCGGGGATTGCGCGGCTGTCGCTGGTGGCGATCGCATTCGGCGGCTTCACACTGATCGTCTACCTCTCCACCCATGGCTACGACCGCGCAGTGCTGCTGATTCCGACCTGGTTCCTGCTGGTGGTGTGGGTGGTGGCCGCCGGCATGGCCATTGCCGGCTCGGTAACCAATGATATCGCTGGGCCGGCGCTGCTCGGCGGTCAGGTCCTGATCGTCATGCTGATTGGCTTCACCGTCATGCAGCATGCCTTCGCCGGTGGCGGCGCCAGCACCGGCATCGTTCCCGACATGGAGCGCCGGGCGCTCGCCCTCACCGGCTCCGGCGACATGATCTGGGACTGGGACGTCTCCGCCGACAAGGTTTTCACCAGCCCCGAGGCCGAAAGCCTGCTCGGCCTCAAGCGCGGCACGCTCGAAGGCCCTGCCGCCAAATGGCTCGAGGTGCTGCACCCGCTCGATCAGGATCGCTTCCGCGCCGCCCTCGACAGCGTCCTCAACCAGCGCCGCGGACGTCTGGTCCAGGACTTCCGGCTGCGCACCCCCGATGGCCATTTCCTGTGGTTTGCGCTCAAGGCCCGTCCGGTGGTCGGCTCCGACAGCGAGGTCTCACGCGTGATCGGTACGCTGGCCAATGTCACCGAGCAGCGCAACGCCGAGGAGCGTCTGCTCCATGATTCGGTCCATGACAATCTCACCGGCCTGCCCAACCGCAAGCTCTTCATGGACCGCATGGGCGGACTGGTGACATTCTCCAAGAGCCTGCCCAACCTGCGTGTCACCCTGATCATGATCGACCTTGACCGCTTCAAACAGGTCAACGATTCGGTCGGCATTACGGTGGGGGATTCGATCCTGCTGGCGCTGGCGCGCCGCCTCACAAGAGTGCTCAAGCCCGAGGACACGCTGGCGCGTCTCGCCGGCGACCAGTTCGGCATGATCGTGCTCTCCGAACAGGATCCCAACCGCGTCATGGCGCTGGCGGAATCGATCCGCAAGACCATCCGCTCGCCGATCACCTTCAACAGTCGGGAGATTTTCCTCACCGCCTCCATCGGCGTAGCGCTGTCCGATCCTCAGACCAAGCTGTCCGACGAGATCATCAAGGACGCCGAGCTGGCGATGTACCACTCCAAGCAGATCGGTGGCGACCGTATCGATATCTACAAGCCGGCAATGCGCACCCACAAAACCGACCGCCTGTCGCTCGAAAGTGATCTGCGCCGCTCCATCGAGCGCCAGGAGATCACCATCCTCTATCAGCCCATCGTGCGGCTGCAGGACCGCTCGATCGCCGGTTTTGAGGCCCTGCTGCGCTGGGACCATCCCAAGCTCGGCCGCATGCCGCCCCTGGAATTCATCGCCATCGCCGAAGAGACCGGACTGATCATCGATCTGGGCATGTTCGTGCTCGATCAGACCGCACGCCAGCTCGCCACCTGGCAGCGCGCCATGCGCGCCCGCATCCCGATCTTTGCCAGCGTCAATGTCTCCTCACGCCAGCTGCTGCGCCACGATCTCATCCACGACATCCGCACCGTACTGTCGCGCTCATCGGTGGCCCGCAACACCCTCAAACTCGAACTGACCGAATCGCTGGTGATGGAGAACCCGGAGCATGCCGCCCATATGCTGGCACGCATCCGCGAACTCGGCACCGGCCTGTCGCTCGACGATTTCGGCACCGGGCATTCGTCGCTCGCCTATCTGCAGCGCTTCCCCTTCGACACCATCAAGATCGATCAGTCCTTCGTCCGCCCGACCACCACCGGCTCGCGGCCGGTGATCCTGAAATCGATCATATCCATGGTCCATGATCTCGGCATGAGCGTGGTCGCCGAGGGCGCCGAGTCGGACTCGGACGCCGTCGAACTCTACCAGCTGGGTTGCGAATTTGCCCAGGGCTACGCATTCAGTGAGCCCTTGAGTGCGGATGCCGCCACGAGGCTTCTGGCCCAGGTACGCGCGCCGGCTCCGCAGAACCGGGAGAATGCGCGGATGCAGAAATGAACGAGGATGCCACCGGGAGCCGTTGCGCCTGCGACCCGACCGGACAGGAACTCAAAACCCTGCTGAACAGACGCATCGAAGAAGGTGACCTGTCCACCAGGACTTTTGGTGAAATCGTCGAGGAGGAATTGGGCGAAGTTCACACCGCGGGAAAATTGTGAATTTCACTCTGAGGAAAGCGAAGGCTCCGCCGATCGACGTCGGGAGGACCCGCGAGAGCCGGGAGCCAGGCAGAGGCCCTTGCCCAGACCCTTTGCCCCAGCCTCCCTTCGGTGCCACAAGCAACCGCGTTGCCGCAGGTGACGGTCACTTCAAAGCCAAACTGGCGAACCTGACGGAAACACCGCCTCTGCTTCCGGGCACCGGCAGAACTCTCCGGCCGCCCCCCCAGGGGAAGCCCGGTTCGGAAGACAAGGCCCCCCGCCCACCGCCGATGCTGTGCGATCTGGGGGGACAGACCCGAGCCCTAACCCTGTCCCCAGTCAACTGCTCCCACGACTCTGGGCTGTGCTCGCGATACGAGGTTGCTGACAGGGAGGTGGAGGTCGAACTCTCTGCCGAAGAACTTCGAATCATGGGGATTGCCTGCATGCGGATGCTGCACATTCTGCTGGAGCCGGATGGCTCTATCCGCAACGACCTTTCCGGTGCTGTCGCGCCTGAAAGTGTGTTCCCATATTACATTCCAGTAAAAATGCATGAGCACGTGGAAGCTGCCCGCCGGTTCCTGAGCCACCAGCATGGTGCAGAACAACAGCTCGGTAACCACATAATGCAGGAAATTTGCCGGGTTGCCCGCCACGACCGGATTCGCCCAGGTCTCCGGCCACCACCGCCCCGGCCTGTCGTACAGGTGGGAAGCCACGTTCAGGGAGCCTGAAGGCGGCAGGACCGTCGCTTGCGCGAGCTGGTTCGTTCCTCCAGGACCGACCACTGGACTGGCCGAAAAGAGTGGATCATACCACACTTCATGCGACGTCTCGTCGGTATCGCGACAAAGCGTCTTATTGCTCACAGTGACCAGTACGCTGCCATCGCGCACGGTGGCACCCCGGTAGCGCGCCTGATTTGTGCCAATATATTTCAGCTAGATAAAGCCGAGGGTCCAACCGGCCACATCCTCACCAGCGGTTCCCTTCAGCGTCATCGCCCCGTCCGCATCTATCGTTGGCGAATTGAAAGCAAAGCCGCTGATAACTCCATTAAGCATCGGAGTCACATCAGGTTTGGTCCCTGGAACCGTGATATGAAGCAGGACGCTACGCGTATCAATGGTGGCCACCACGCAAATCTCCCTGAAACAAAAGAACAAAACGACACCGCAATCTGCGGGGGGAATTCACAACTTTCGACGGGCAGGAGCGAAGCTATTGTGATTTCGGCATTTCAAAAACCGGGCCCGCAAAACGCTGTTTGCCATCGCAGGTCGTGACAACAAACCGGAACTTTCCGGACAACCGGACGTTCCGGTCGCAGGTCCGGTTGCATTGCGACGAACAGGTCATCCCGGTCCATGGAACAGGCTTCAGCCCTCGTTCCCCAACTCTGACACAGCGACCGATGGGCTCGCCACAGACCGTGACCAGTTTGAGCGAACTCACATCGAGTTCCCGAATCGGGGAAAATGAGCCATCGGGCTGCTGCCACTCCACGATGAGTTCCGGGACCAGATCGATCGGTCGGCTCGCCTCTATTTCCACAGATCCTGGAATCTGTCCGTTGCGGACCTCGACTTCGGTGCTGTGGTCCTGCTCCGCATGTGAGAGTTGAGCCGGTGAAAGCTGAGCCGTGGACATTCGCGGCGCGTCTGAAGATTCCGACGCCGCAGCCCCGGAAGTTGCCAGCGGGCTCCCTGAGCCGCCCGAAAATGCGGCGAGAAATGCAAAAACGGCCATCCAGCGGGGCACGAGCACCTCCATTTTCAGAAAAGGCAGGGGTTCCAGAGCTTGGTTCGACGAAGACGATTTCCGCTCCGCTCAGACCGGATCGGGTGCGGCAGGATGGTGGCATCGGGTGCGCCGGAACGATTCCTGGCGCACCTCGCAGCCCCCCAGGAGGAATGACTCACTCCAGATATTGCCGCAATGACGCTGTGGACACGTTTTCGTGAACGGCACTTGCCGGTGGCCTGTCGCCGAGGCTGTGTGGCGCGACCTGTCGGATGGCGGGTATCGCTGCTGGCTCAAACGGGAAACGACAACGGAAGCTGCCTCCTGCAGAACCGGACGCTGCAGCGCCGTCTCACCGCCGGGGCCACTCCGCCCTCAAGGCTCGCAAACGCATGCCGGCACTTCAGAGATTGCAGCCGCACGGAGCGCAACAATCGCTCCCGCACGGCACCGCCTTGCCAGGCCAAACGCCCTGAGTGCGCATCAGAAGTTCCACCTGCAGACAACGGCGGGAGAGGTGGTACGCAGGTTCACAGCACCCCTCCCAACCCGCCATTGCGTTTTGCGGCGTTTGCCTGAACATGATACACAGATGATAGCGTCGGCCTCTCCAGAGGGGGCGGCACGCAAAGTGAACGGGGTTGTCCATGTATGAAATGATGAAAAAATGCAGGGCGCGGATGGCGGTGCTGTTGCTGCCTGCCGCATTGTCGGCGTTATTTGTGCTCGGTTCCGGTGGTGCCGCAGCCGCGGCTGAACAAAAGGTGGCAACGCCTGCTCTTCGACACCAGTTCGCCATACTGATTCTGGATGCCGGGAAGAGGTCTTCGAGTGGTTCGCTGATAAATTCACCGTTCAAAATCACAAAAGCATTCATAACAGAAATGAGGTCCGGGGCGCTCAACACCAACGCTTACGACGATTTCTATTGCGTCTGGCTGGAGGGCGACAGGTGGGGGACGGTCCGTCTGATCGCGGTCTCCGTTTCACGGCTGTTGCACCGCAGTCGCGGCCTGTTCGGGAAGACGGACGTTTCAACAGAGAGCAGCACCAGGCTGTATTTCATGGATGACCAGGACTGGACGTTCAAATGCGGACGAACGATGCAGCGCTTCCCGGAACTCGTTGGTAAAACCTTCACGGAAAAGCCGCGGTGAGCCTGTCGCTACCATCCCGCCGGGGCGCCAACAACCGGTCCAGCGCGATCCCGACTACCACCGATGGCACTTTTGGAAGGTCGCGCTGGCGACCCGGTGCCGCAACGCGAAGGACCTGAACGACACCTTCCGTCTTTTGGCCTCCCTTCCGGGCGATCGGCCTGACCTCAACCGAATCAGGAAGACCTGAAGATCGCGCCTTCGATGGCGACGCCGCTGCTCACATATTTCCAGAGCGCCCACCATGTCCGATTTTTTCCCATCGCCGTCATCAGCTTCGGCGCGCGCTCTGAACCACTGCGCCAGCGCCGAATCCGGCTGATGGCGCAGCCACAGCCACGCCATCCGAAAAAGCGTCTCCCGCAACCTCGGATTGCCCGATTTCAACCCACCCTTGCCGCCATCGGCGAGCACACTCTGCCCCGGCGACAAGCCTGCAAAAGCCTCAACCTGGCGACGGTTTTCGAAATGGCGGGACAACAGGCCTTCGCCCCACAGCACCGCAACCGCTTCGGTGTCGACGCCCTTGAGCCTCAGCAGCCTCTTCACCGGCGCATCTGCCGGCTGTGCGGCAATCAGCGCGTCGCGCTCTGTCTCGATCGCCTTGATGTGCTCAAGCACCAGTTCCAGTCGATCCAGCTCACGGCGCACCTCGTCGGTCACGTGCTTCGGCAGATCCTGTCCTTCATCGCTGCGCAGTCCGTCAAGGCGCGCGCGCCGATCTGCCGCGAGCGGCTGATAGTCCAGGATCCCTCGAGAAAAAAGCAGTCTGTTGATGCGACTGACGTTGCCGTCGCGATCCCCGATCAACATGCCGCGTTCCCGGCATAACCGCTTCATATCCTCTTCGTCAGGCGGCGGAATCCGCAGCATTGTGCACGCCTGCGCCTCACCACGCCGGTGGGCCATCAGCTGCGCCAGCAGCTTCTCACCACCGATACGCCTGGTCGGCCTGCGTCCGCGCGACGGCGGCGTCAGGGTCGCTCTTCGGGTCGCCTGCTCAGTCGGTGATCGGTCATCGGTCCACCTCGTCCGCTGGTCAGCCAGATCCCGGATCCGTTGATCACCCCGGAAATCCGCAGGGCCGGACAACAGCGGCCGGTCGCTGTCCGCACCCCCGCCGCCATCTGCCCCCGTCATTGCCTCACCCGTCACCTCGCGGCCGGATCGCACCCTTGATGAAGACTCTTCGCAGGACCCTTACCCTGATCCCTCCTGATCCCCTGCCACGGATTGCCGTCGTAATCGTCAGGCTTTCAGCTTTGCCCGCGCGTCAGTGCGTTGCGGGCAAAGCGCACCCTCTCGGCATCCGGCAGCCGGGTCGCGGTGAAGCCTGCGGCAATGCAGGCCTCCCGCTGCGGCATGCCGATCTCCGGGCTGCGCGTGCAGTCCCACCACGAGGCACGCTTTGCCGCCCGCGGCAGGGGGGCGTCGATGATGTCCTCGATCTCGGCGAAGGTCAGCACAAGCTGCTGCGCTTTCTGCTGCATCAGGAAATCACGCAGCGGATCATAGTTATTCATGGGCGCTCTCTGCCGTCACCGTCCCGTCAGGTCCGTCTTTCACCACAGCATCCCTGTGGCACCATCCCAGAACCGAACGCCCTCACGCTGCGCCGGTATGCTTCTTCATCTCCGCGATCAGTCCGTCGCGCAGTTCGGGCCGCATCATGGCAAAGGCGATATTGGCACGCAGGAAGCCGGCCTTCGAACCGCAGTCGTGGCGCTCGCCCGCGAATTCGAGGCCATGGAATTTCTGCAGCCTGGACAGCGCGATCATGGCGTCGGTGAGCTGGATCTCGCCCCCTGCCCCACGCTCCTGGCGCTCCAGCATGTCGAAAATCTCGGGCTGGAGAATATAGCGTCCGGTGATCGACAGATTGGAAGGCGCGGTGCCCTGCGGCGGCTTCTCGACCATGCCGTCGACCTCGAAGATCCGGCCCTGGCGTTTGCCGACGCCGCAGATGCCGTATTGGTGGGTGAGATGGTCGGGCACCGCCTCGACCGCGATCAGATTGGACTTTTCACCAAGATCCGTGGCTGCGGCGATCATCTGTTTGAGACAGCCTGGACTGTGAAGCACCAGTTCATCGGGCAGCAGCACGGCGAAAGGCTCACGGCCGACGATATCGCGCGCGCACCACACCGCGTGACCAAGACCCAGCGGGGCCTGCTGACGGGTGAAGCTGACCGCGCCGGCCTCGGGCTGGCTGCGGGCCAGGATGTCGGCTTCGGCTTTCTTGCCCCGCGCCTCAAGCGTCGCGTCGAGTTCGAACATGTGATCGAAATGGTCTTCGATCACCGCTTTGTTACGTCCGGTGACAAACACGAAATGGGTGATGCCGGCCTCGCGTGCCTCGTCATAGACATATTGGATCAGCGGCTTGTCGACAATGGTCAGCATCTCCTTGGGCATCGCCTTGGTGGCCGGGAGGACACGGGTGCCGAGACCGGCAACCGGGAACACAGCTTTGCGTATTTTCATGTTTCACCCTCGGGAGAGCCCATCAACGGATCCTGCCGTTGATTTCATTATGGAATTTCCAGACCGTCAGCGGGAAATCGCAGCACTTTCAAGCGATTCGTCGCCTGCGAAAACGGTGGCAGTGCGGCAGAGAGACCGCAAAAATCATCTTTACCTGTCTTCAGGCCCGCTGCCCGCAGGCTTCTGATGACACGGCCGCTGATCACAGTAAAGCCAGGCCCGCGCAGGGTTTTCGCAAAGTCCGTGCCGAAAGAGCTTTGCAAGCGCTGAATCGGAACATTCGAAAGCGTGACGCGGCAGCCTGGCGCATTCCCGCTCACGGAAAGTTCAGTTGCACAACACCCCTGCCCGGTGATCTGTTGTCCTTAACAGCGTCCTGCCGCTCCGGCGCACAGCTGCCGCTTCTGCCGAACCACCATCCCTTGAGGGCGGCAGACTGCAGCGCCGCGACCGCCCGGTAGTGGAGATGCCCGCTCGGGCTCTTTCGGCTTCGCATCATCTTCTACCCTGAAGACATCACTTAATCATTTACATTTTTTAATTTGTAATAGGCATTTATTATCGTTTATCGGTAATGAAGGTCGGTGTCGACCCAGCTTCATGTCCGCCTGAGATGACTGAAAGTGAATCTTCGTTTTCCAGATCGCTCACCGTTTTTCCCGGCATGGCGACGATCCTGCGCCGGAACAGGCCCGGCATTTCGGGGGCCGGAATTCCCGGCAGGCAGCAGCTTATCGCTGCCGATCCGCTCCAAGACCGGGCGTAGCGTCCCGACGATTTCCAAAGCCGTCATGCGTGGTCCGAACATCGGCCACACACATCAATCTCAGCTCTCTCGCACATCCGTGAAGGAACAACCGAAGCGGGATCGAAAGAGACAGAAATACGCTCAAAGACGGTCCGTCTTGAAGATCCTGCCATCACACAGGGAACTATTTCGATGAAGAATGTCGCACCTGCTGTCACCCTTGCTCTCTCCGTCGCCGTCACCGCACCCGCTCTTGCAGCCGATGCCTTCGGGATTGATCCAGGGCTCCCGCCATCTTCTGCCGACAGCGCATGTAAGAAGACCTATGTCCGACTCCGGCAGGACGTCTCAAGGCGGGCCGAACGGTTCCGCAGGACGATGGCCGGGACGAATGGCGCCAAGCCGGTGCCGCTGGCGCAGTCCTGCGCCATGATCCGGGACGTAGCCACCGCCAACTCGGGGCTGGTGGCATTTCTTGAGGCAAATGCGATCCGCTGCGGGATTCCGTCGGATCCGGAGAAGCGCAGGTTGAGCATCAGGGTGCTGGCGGCGATGGAGCACAAATTCTGTAATCAGTCGGCGCTGTCACTGCCTGTGCCGGGTTACGTCGGGCCCGATGATCTTGACCCAGAGGCATCCCTCCAGGAAGACGAGGCGGAGCAGGATGTCAGCGCAGATGACGGCAGCACGGCCGATTCCGGGGCATCGTTTGAGTACTCGTGGGGCGGAGGGAGTGACGGCTTCCAACCATGGCCAGGGCGACGTCGCAGGGACCGTCGCGATAACAGCGAGGCGGAGAACCATCATGGCGCCGGGCGGGATGGTCGTCACGTGCTCGAGGTGCCCTCGACCCTTTACGGCCACGGTTCCAGCAGCGCGTCTCCAGGCTTCGGAGGGTGGCACAGCGGCCACTCTGGCAGCTGGGACCATGGCGGCTCTGGTGGCGGAAGTTATGGCGGCTCCAGCGGCGGGAATTATGGCAGCGGCTTCAGCCACTCCGACCATGGCAGTTCCGGTGGCTTCAGTCATGGTGGCTATAGCGGCGGATCGAGTTCTTCCAGCTTCGGCGGCGGCTCGAGTTTCAGTCATAGCGGCTCATCCGGCGGCGGCTATGGCGGCGGTGGCGGCTACAGCGGTGGCGGTGGCAGCGGCGGTGGCGGTGGTCACAGTGGCGGTGGCAGCGGCTTCAGTGGCGGCGGCGGTGGTGGTGGTGGCGGTCACAGGTAGCAGGACCACCCCCCTGGCAGCAGCGCAATCCTGGAAAGAAACTGGCGCCAATGGCCGGCGCCCCCTGGGTGCCCGCTGGGCCAAGTTTCATCCAAGGGGGTCGGCGGGACGCCGGTGTGGAACTCAGACGAACGGTTGATGCGACGGGTACTCCCGCCGTCTCAACGGTCCGACAGAGCGCCGGGGATCACACTGCAGCTTTATCAGATGGCGAGGCGAGGACTGGCGCCGGATCGCAAGCCGGTGAGGAAGAGCTATTTCCGATTGCCTCACACCACTTCGCCCTGGCGCCTTCGCCGGGGACGATCGGGGGGATGGAACCTGCCCTTTCGTTGATAAAGTCGTGGTGGATTGATGACATCATCTCACCTGATCAACTATCAACTACCCCCCTTACCTGATCAGGTGACTCCGATCCGGAGCCGTCAGAGAATATTCGCTCCGAAGGTCGGGCAAATCTGCCTCTGGCGATTCCGTTATTTTCACCCGGCTCCCTGACCTGAGCAGGTGAGAGGCCTGCTGTGATCCGGGAACAAGCCCGGGCTGGAAACGAACAGGGAACCTTTTTCTCTCGTCCCGCTCGGCCGTGTTGACAGACCGCCGGCCTTGGACGGATCGCCGGCACAATCCGGCTGTCAAGCGCAAGGACCTGATGTTATTGACATTTGCGTCAGTGACCGGATTCCAGCCAGGGTTGCGGCCAACCGTCAGCCCCCCCTGCGCTTACGGAAATGCTTGACACGCCACGCCAAACTGCCTGGATGGGGCTCGAAACGGCGCCTGCATCAGGCCGACTGCGACGACACGACCGTCACATTCCCCGGGGAATCCCATGTCCAAGCCCGCGTCCATCTTCTGTGCTCTGAGCCGGACCGGTCCCCTGATCGCCCTCACCGCGATGATGGTGTTTGGCACTGTCGGCCCGGCCGCTGCCCAGTTCTTCGGTCTGCCTGATTTCGGTGGCCGCCGCCTCGCACCACCGCCACGCCGGGGCTGGTTTGGCGGCGAAATATTCTCGCCGCCCTCCTCCATGCCGTCGCAGCCCCGGACCGATTTCTCGCGCGCCCCGCCGCCCGCCAAGCGCGACACCACACCGACGCACAATATCCTGGTGCTCGGTGACTCCATGGCGGACTGGCTCGCCTTCGGTCTGGAGGAGGCCTATGCCGACGACCCGACAATGGGCATCCTGCGCCGGCACCGCGCCAATTCCGGGTTGATCAGATATCAGCCCAGAGGCGAGCCTTCGGATTGGGCGGCGGCGGCCAAAGGCATCCTCGCCAATGAAAAGCCGGATATCGTCGTGATCATGCTGGGCCTCAACGACCGCATTTCGCTGCGGGAGCCGCCAAAGCCCACCACCGACACCAAAGGCAAGGACGCCAAACCCCCAGGCGGCGCAGAGGCCGAGGCCAAACCCGAGGACAAGCCTGTCGATGCCGAGGCCGGTCAGGATGACGCCGAGGGCGAGACACCCCAGATCGCAGTGCCGGAACGCAGCCGCAACGGCGTCTTTGAATTCCGCGACGAACGCTGGGCCGAACTATATGGCAAAAAAATCGCCGAAATGATCAGCGTTCTCAAAACGAAGGGTGTGCCGGTATTGTGGGTCGGCCTGCCCGCAATCCGCGGCCCCAAGGGAACTGCGGAAATCCTCTACCTCGACAATCTCTATCGTGAGGGCGCCGCCAAGGCGGGCATCACCTATGTCGATGTGTGGGATGGTTTTGTTGATGAAGCCGGGCGATTCCTGCAGAAAGGTCCCGACCTCGAAGGCCAGATCCGCCAGTTGCGCAGCGCCGACGGCGTCTATTTCACCAAGCCCGGTGCACGCAAACTCGCCCATTATGTCCAGCGCGAAGTCGCCCGGCTGCTCGCCGACCATTCCGACCCGATCGCCCCCCTGGTCGAGGCGACGCAGCCGGAACGCAATGCTGCCCCCGATGCCGGGCAGACCGGTCCGGGCGGCGCACGCCCACTGGCCGGCCCGGTGCTGCCACTGGTAGCCGCGACAATCTCGACCGATCAGCTCCTCGGTGGGCCGAACTCCCCCCAGGCCGCCATCGATCCCCTCACAGCGCGCACTTTGATGAAAGGTGAGGCGCTGACGCCAAGCGCAGGACGGGCCGATGACTATTCCTGGCCGCGACGCGAAGTTGGCCGCGAACAGGCCACCGCTGACAGTCCGGTGGCACTGGCAACCCCGACCAGCCCGGCTGCCGCTGGATCCGCCGCAGCCGCCAATCCGGCACAACCCCCGCCACCGCGCCTGCGACGCCCCGCTGCGCAACGCCCGGCGTCAGGACCGCCGCCATACCGTAACTTCTTCCGCTTCTGAAGCTGGCCTTGCACATCAGACCCGAGCGGACCCGATTCCTGAGATCGTCCCTGGAGGTGCAGCTCGCACCAGCAGCGCCTTGCCGGATCCTTCGGCCGACTGCGGCGACGGGCACGCCCACCCCACCCTGACGGGCAAGTCCCAAAGCCTGCTCTTTCGCATCCCCCTGCTGCAGGCTGACCCGCAATTCGGGGAATCACGTTTTCCGCTCCATGGATTCGATTTGGAAATTGCAAAAAGGTCGACAACCTGGAGCCTCGGAATGTCTCTCAACATCAAAAATCCGGGCACTGTCGACGAACGTGCGCGCCACCTGGGCACCACCAGGACCGTCGCCCTCCACCAGGCGCTGAGCGAGCACCTGCATCCTGCATCGCCTCGGATACGGAGGCAGGGAGCCGGAGTTGCTGCTTGCGAAGCTGCGTGCGATCCGCGAGCGGGAGGCGCGATTCCCGGAGTTGGACCAGCGCAGCGATGCAGAGATCATCGGTTTTGACGACAATGGGATATGGGATCGCCTGTTGATAGTGATCGACACTTCCGCCATCGCCGCCAATCCCTTTCGCCTCGTTCCAGCGACCTGTGTACTTGAGGCATCCATGGCGCTGGTGAGCCGGCACGGCGAACACGCTTTGGCCGAGATTGATCTGTCGCTCGCCACGATCAATGCATCAATGCCGAGGTCATTGCCGTCGACACCGATCTCGCGGATCTCACCGCTCAAGCCTGGCTTGCCTGAAGGCCGCCACCCAGCCGCACTGAATTTCGCGGATTGCCTCTCCGATGCCCTGGCAACACTTTGCACCAACCGACCTCAGGGTCGCTCACAGCGGGGGCCGGCTCCAGTGACCAGACCCGGGTCCAGGCCCACAGAATGCCATCCGGGTCGACCGGATTTCAGCAACCAGCGAGCGGCTTTCAGCTTTCACGACCTTGCCGGCATCCGTGCCAAAGAAGGGGTCGAGATCGAACAGGAGGCGCTCGCCACCCCGAGCAATCCCGCCGCTGCGGGCGCCAATCCGGCGCAACCCCCGCCACCGCGCCTGCGACGCAACGTCCGGCATCGGCATTGCACGCACCACGCACCACCTCTTTCCGAAAAACGCCCGCGCCTTCAGACAGACGTGAAACGCGTATCCATCGTCAGTCTGGCACCAATCAATCCCAGGATCACATCAAGCTGAACGTCCCCCCCTTCCTGCATCCCCAGGCATCTGGCGACCCCCTCAGCATCTGTACTCAGCTCTTTTTTAAGAACGAGCTGATGACCACCACGCGCAGGTAACAAACCATACGCATGAAAGTGCATCGGATCCGCCCTGCGCGCATCTCGAAGATGATCGAACGAAAATTCTCTGGTCATATAGTCAAGCAGTCGATCCTGGAAAACCAGGACAAGATGCTTTTTGAGCCTCTCAAAGATCCCGATCTTGTGATGAAGCTGCACCAGGATCGTCTTTGCTGTCATCTTCCAATTCACGCCACAGGGCCTCCTACTTCCGGTATCGACCTCCGAAATACCGGCAAAGCCAACCGCCTTCAAAAACCGTTGCCGCTCTGGCCAGACGGTCCCAATCGTATCGAGCGCCTGCAGCTCGGCACCAACAAAGTCACGCACCTTACCATCTCGGACCGAGGCGATGCAGTAGTCCAGACTCCCACCCGGGATCCCCAACTCGCCGACGAGATGAATTTCGTTTCCCGGCTCATGCGAAAGCAACCGAAGACAATCAATGAAGATTTGCCTCCGCTCAAGCAATCCAAGTGGACAGATTATCACAGGATCATTGCCATGCCGCACTGTACATGTGCCTATGGATATTTCAGGCTGGCTTTTTCGTACCTTGTAACAGCGTTTCTGAACGAATGGACACTGCTGCGACCTTACGACAGCGGCCCACTCCGGCTGTTTCATCGTTGTTGTGTCACGACCAAACAGATCAATAATCTTTGAGTTCTTCATGATTCATGAAATTTCTGTAAGCAAATCGGCCAGGCGCCCTCGAGCAAAATCAACATAGCTTTGCGAGATATCAATTCCAACGGCGCCTCGCCCGAGCGATTTTGCTACCGCAAGCGTGGTTCCTGTGCCGCAGAATGGATCGAGCACCACGCCTCCCGGCGGACAAGTTGCCAGGATTGGAATGCGGCACAGGTCAGAGGGGAAGGGCGCAAAATGTACATCGCCCTGACGATGCGTATCCTCGGGAATGATGTCCCAGACATCCGACGGCTTGCTCACATTGGGGTGATACTTGAGGAAATAGAAGCCTTTGTCCTTTATTTCCCGGGCACGCCCGGAAACGCCTGTACTGTCCGAATGCGTGGTCCGCTGCTGACCGCGGATGATCATGCGAAAATCCGCCAGCCGTTTTTCGCGCACGGCATCAAGCATGTCATTGAGCGCGGCAAGCGCCTCAACCTTCTCCGTCGGCGTCAACGCTGTGGAAAGTTCGATCTGCCTCCTGTAGCGGACACCGGACACTCCCGTTGCGGAGATGACGGATCCGTTCACAACCTTCGCCTCTTTCGGGGTCGAGCGGATCGCGTCGGCGTCGTAGTAATAGCTTCGCTGCTTGACGAAATGAAAGACATGCTCGTGAATATTCCGAAGTTTGTCTTTCGCGTTGTCCGGCGCGCCCTTGACCTTGTTCCAGATCACGTCGTTACGCAGAATCCAGCCTCCCCCATCCATCAATCCGATCGCGACCCTCCAGGGCACGCCCTGGAGACACTTGCGGTCGTAGGAATCGCCGATATTCAGCCACAGTGAGCCTTCCGGCTTCAGCACGCGCTTCACTTCGTTGAGGACCGCAGTGAGCGCCTCCACATATTCCGGGCACGTGGCTTCGCGACCAATTCCGTCCGTGTCATATTGGCGCTGCCCCCAGTAGGGCGGCGAGGTGAGACAGACATCAATCGTCGATGTGCACATCAGGCGCAGCACATCCAACGCATCACCGCACGTGACGGGAAAGGCCGGAGGCTTTGAACGTGTCCCGGATCCGTGCATTTCTGAGAACCTTCTGGCGAGCGCGAAAATCACACCCGGATAGAGAATCGCTTGACAGGGCTAATCCGATTCCTCCGCCTGCGCCACAACTGCCGACACGGTCAAACACGCTCAAGCCTGACCTGTCACGCCTGCAGAACCCACAGCACAGTCCCATCGAGTCGGCCCCGGAGCACCTGCATGGAGCCCATCCCTGCCTTGGTCCCTGGGGTCTGCCGGCCGCGATCCGATGGCCGTCAACGGCGAACTGGGGGGTCTGCGCCGTGGGCACCCGTGGAGAAGCGCAAGCAGCGCGTCGCAACGCACCCAGAACACGCACAGGCCGCACCAAAAAGGCCGCCGATTTTACCAAGGCAAGACACCCGCGCGGCACACACCCCCTTGAGAACCCATTCCATGCGCGTCCTGAAAAGAGGCCCTGTGCGCAAGGGCAACGGGCGGCGGATCCGCCGCCACTCCCGCCGGAATTCCGCCAACGACTTGAATTCATTAGACGAAACGTCCGATTTCGGGGTCTTTAAGGCCGCCTCAGCCTGCGGCCTTTGCCAGCTTCCTTGCCGCTTCCCTGCTTCCCTGGCACTTCCTCGCCGCCGCGCCTGGCCATCGGCATTCGGGCACCCTTGAACACCTTGGGCACCGGCACCAGTGGGGCCCCCAACACATGCTTGCATTTCGGCGCTCCTGACGCCACATTGCGCCTCAGGAGGTTGGCGGTGGACGAGCCACTCGCCAACCGGGTCAGGTCCGGAAGGAAGCAGCCCTAACGAGATCCGGATCGGGTCGCCTGCCAATCTCCTGCCTTTCTTCCGGGGAGCAATCCCTGATTCCAAGGGTCAATCCCCGAAATCCGCCATACGGGAATGCGTGCGCGCCCTGACGTCAATGTCGGGGATCACCGGCAAATGGCTTGGGCCTTGCGCCAAAGTCGCCCCGAAGCCGCGGCACGACAGAAGTCCGGGGGGCACTGCCAATGTGGATCGACCGATGAGCGACGTCGATGACAGCACCGGGCCGGGCCTGGATCTCGGTCTGCCACCGGCGGCACCGGCCCCCCCTGCTGCCCCCTACCGGGTGCTGGCGCGCAAATACCGCCCCAGCACCTTCGATGACCTGATCGGCCAGGAGGCCCTGGTCCGCACCATTTCCAACACTTTCGACACCGGGCGGATTCCCCAGGCCTGGATCCTCACCGGGGTGCGCGGCATCGGCAAGACCACCACCGCACGCATTCTGGCCCGCGGCCTCAACTACGAACTTGCCGACGGATCGGTCCGCGGCCCCACCATCCATATGCCCACCCTCGGCGTTCACTGCCAGGCCATCATGGAAAGCCGGCACATGGATGTGCTGGAAATGGACGCCGCCTCCCACACCAGCGTCGATGACGTGCGCAAAATCAACGACAGCGTGTCCTATGTCCCGACCAGCGCCCGCTACAAGGTCTATATCATCGACGAAGTTCACATGCTGTCGGGTTCCGCCTTCAACGCCTTTCTCAAGACGCTGGAGGAACCGCCGGAACACGCCAAATTCGTTTTCGCCACGACCGAAATCCGCAAGGTTCCGGTCACGGTGCTGTCGCGCTGCCAGCGTTTCGACCTGCGCCGGATCAAGCTCGAAGTATTGATGCAGCATCTTGCCGGTATCAGTGCCAGAGAAGGGGTCGAGATCGAGCAGGAGGCGCTGGCCATCATCGCCCGCGCCGCCGAGGGCTCGGTGCGCGATTCGCTGTCGCTGCTCGACCAGGCGATTGCCCATGCCGCCGGCACCGTCAGGGCGGAGGCGTTGCGCCAGATGCTGGGGCTCGCCGACCGCACGCGGGTGATCGACCTGTTCGGCGCACTGGCGAGCGGTGATATCGCCGCAGCGCTGCGCGAGTTCCGGGAGCAGTATGACATCGGTGCTGACCCGGCCGTGGTGCTGTCGGATCTGGCGGAATTCGTCAACTTCGTCACCCGCGTCAAGATCGTGCCGGAAGTCGCCGAAAATGTCGCTCATAGCGAGACCGAGCGCCAGCGCGCCCGCGATTTCGCCGTCAGAATTTCAATCCCGGCGCTGGCGCGGATGTGGCAGATGCTGCTCAGGGGCGAAGCAGAGGTCGAGGCCTCGTCCCGCCCAGCAGCCGCGGCCGAAATGGTCCTGGTGCGCATCGCCTATGCTGCCGGTCTGCCGCCTCTGGAAGACATCCTGCGCTCAGTTGAGGGCCCGGCTGCAGCCCAGGGAGTGTCCCGGGGAACCTCCCATGGAACGTCACATGGAACGTCACATGGAACGTCACATGGAACGTCTCTTGGGGCGGCCCAGGGTGCTGCCACGACCCGGGGAACCTCCCAGACCATGGCCCGCAGCACCGCCCCAGCGGCGCTTGCGGCTCAGCCACGGCCCCAGCTGGCCGCCAGCTCTCCGCACACCGCCGCGCCGCTGCGCCATGTCGCCAGCTTCACCGAACTTGTGGAACTCGCGGCGGAAAAGCGCGACCTCCTGACAAGGTCGGCGTTAGAGGCGGATATGCGCCTGGTTGCTTTCGACGACGGCCGGCTCGAGGTCGCACTTGAACCCACCGCTTCGAAACAGCTGATCACCGAACTGTCACGCAAATTCGAACAATGGACCGGGCGGCGCTGGACCGTCGTGGTCTCCAATGCTCCCGGCCAGCCGACGCTGCGCTCGGTCCAGCTGGCGCGCAAAGAAGAGCATGCCCGCAATGCCGAGACCGACCCACGCGTGCGCGAGGTGCTGGCACGCTTTCCCGGCGCCAGGATCGTCGAAGTCCGCAAGCTCGCGCCCGACGCACAACCCGAGCCGGCAAACGACTATGGCAGCGACGAGGTGAACGAAGACGCCGACGACTCCTGAAACCCTGCGTCCTGAAGCCTCTCCTGACACCGCACCAGGAATTTTTGCGGGCCTGAAACGGCTCCTTTTGCGCAAAACCTCACACAGGGAAAATAGTGATGGCTGACTTTCTTGGCATGATGAAACAGGCGGCGAAACTTCAATCGAAAATGCAGGAGATGCAGGAGGAGCTTGCAGCAGTAGAGGTCGAAGGCATGTCCGGTGGCGGTCTGGTCCGCGTGCGCATGAGTGCCAAAATGGAGATCAAAAGCATCGCGATCGATCCCTCCCTGATGAAGCCCGAGGAGCGCGAAGTGCTGCAGGACATTCTGGTCAGTGCCCTCAACGATGCCCGTCGCAAGGCCGAACAGGCGATGCAGGAAAAAATGCAGGGCCTGACCGGCGGCCTCGGTCTGCCGCCCGGTCTGCTCGGCTAGTTCCGGCGATGGCAGCCGTCGTGGGCCCGGAAATTGAACGTCTGATCCAGCTCCTGGCACGCCTGCCGGGACTGGGCCCCCGGTCGGCCCGGCGGGCGGCACTGCATCTGATCAAAAAACGCGAAGCCCTGATGCTGCCGCTCGCAGGAGCGCTGCAGACCGCCCTCGACAGGATCGAGCTGTGCCAGGTCTGCGGCAATATCGACACAAGCAATCCATGCCTGTTGTGCAGCGACCCCAAACGCGACGCCTCGATCATCGTTGTCGTCGCCGATGTCGCCGACCTCTGGGCCCTGGAGCGCGCCCATGCCACAAACGGGCACTATCACGTACTTGGTGCCACGTTGTCGCCGCTGGACGGCATCGGACCGGAGGATCTCGCCATCGCGCCTCTCATTGCCCGCGCCCATGACCCCAAAGTGACGGAAATCGTCCTCGCCCTCAACGCCACCGTCGATGGCCAGACCACCGCCCATTACATCACCGACCTGTTGCAGGACGCCCGGGTCCGGGTCACGCGGCTCGCCCATGGCGTGCCGGTGGGCGGCGAACTTGACTATCTCGATGAAGGTACGCTGTCCGCCGCCATGCGCCAGCGCACCCTGTTCTGACTGCCGAAGCCCGCAAGAGAAGGAATGCCGGCAGAAGGACCGCGCTTGGCCCGCCGCACCGTCCCGACGGCGGCGTGCCAGCCACCTGACCTGCGGTCTTTGCTGCAGCCAGGACGCAGGTCCCGCAAAGAGGGCCGTGCCGATTGCCGGCCAACCCGGCAGGGATCGGCGCCAGTCGGGGATCCGCCTTTGCGCGTCATTTTTGCGGCCTTCCCTGCAACCAGGCGTTGTCGCAACGCACGGCCGCTGCATGCCCTGCAGCGGGCGCGGCGCGGCGCTCCGGACAGCACAACCGCTCTCTGAAATCCGTGATTTTGATCACTGTTCACAAGAGGTGCCGCGCGCAAGAGAAAGGCTTGCGATTCACAATGCCATGCGATTGCTCGCAGCCGTTGCCGATCGGTCACCCCCTCAAGACCCCGCCGCGACCCGCGGAATCATACGCCGAAACAATGGCTCCCGGAAATATCTCCGCTCCCGCCAGAGATTTTTCCGATCCGCACAATTGCGCGCCCGGGTTGCAGAAAAATGAAAAAAACGCTTTATATCGCGCCGTGAAAAGCGGGCGTTTTTCCGCACCAGAGAAAAAGCCCCCAGGCAGGACGGAAAACACGGGCGTGACCAGCAAATCGGCGATACCTGCGATTTTGACGGCGGTGATGGTGGCGCTGACATCTGGCGCGGCCACTGCCCAGGAGGACATCCTCCAGACCCCCGGAAAACCGCTCCGACTCGGTGACGTCATCTCCGGCCACCTCGACGCCATGCATGTGCGCGGGCGCAAAGGCGATGCCTTCCAGCTCAGCAGCGAGCCTCGCCGCCTGCCGCCGCCCCACCTCACCTGCGATCTCATGACCGGCCCGCAGACCTTTGAACTCGTCACCCATAATGATGCCGAGGTGACACAGCTCAAGGGCCTTATGGGTCACGTGGTTTCCATCAAGGTCGGCGAAATCAGCTGCGCCGACGCTGTCGGGCAGCTGAGCGAGGCGGTGATCAGCCAGTGGCGCGTGGTCAAAACACGCGCCGCTCAGTAAGGACGCCGGCCGGCCAGGCGCTCTTCGAGGAATGTGGAATGGGGTGCGTGTCGCCCCCACCGGCTTTTGGCGGGCTTGCCGACAGCACGCTTTCCGGCGTCTTGAGGAGTTTCACACTGGCGCACCGCCCATCCGTGGATGAAACCCGGCTCGAGGGCGGCGTCACGCCGGCAACGGGCACAGGTTTCGTCCAGCCGGCCAGACGTCGGTGAACCGCTTGGCGGGGCCGGGAGGCTTCTGTCCTGGCGCTGACGCCAGCGCCCGGAGCGATCCATCAGGCCTGCGACTCGAACTGCGTGAAATGCCCCCGGCTCTGGAGATAGAACAGGAGCAGGAAGCTCGGGATCGCCGCCGCCGCCGAGAGCAGGAAATAGTTCACCCATCCGGTTTCGGCGACGATGTAGCCGCTCGCTGCAGCAAAGACGGTGCGTCCGACCGCCGTCAAGGCGGTCAGGAGCGCATACTGGGTGGCGGTATGCTGCCGGTTGCCACAGAGTGCGGAGAGATAGGCGACGAAGGTCACGGTGCCGAGCCCGGCGGTGAACTGTTCGGCGGTGATGGCAAAAGTCAGCCAGGCCACGTCATGGCCAAGCGTCGCCTGCACCGCAAAAGGCAGAATGGCGACGGTCTGCAGGATCCCGCCGATCCACAGGCTGTTTCGCAGGGAAAAGCTGCGGGCAACAAAGCCGCCGACGAAACCGCCGAGAATGCTGGCAGCAAAGCCGACGCCCTTGAGGATGGCGGCGAGTTCGACCCGCGAAAACCCCATATCGAGGACAAACTTCGTGTTCAGGGCGGTTGCCAGCGCATCGGCAAGCTTGAACAGCACCACAAAGAGCAGGATGGCAACCACAGCGTCGCGGGTGAAAAAGTCTTTGAGGCTGCCGACCGCCACCGCGATGACGCCGCGCTCCTGCGGCTGCACCGCCGGCGCATCCGGGCCTCTTTCACCGCAGACGTCGGCAACCGCGGAGACGCCGGGCTCAGGCGCAAGAATTGTTGCCAGCACCCCGACCACCACCAGCACCGCCATGATGACATAGGTCATGCTGTAGGCCTGCTGCTTGTCGATACCGAACCATTCGATCAGGCTCGAGACTACGAGCAGAGCGCCCGCCCCCGATACCAGGGTGGCGATGCGATAGGCGGCGACATAGGACGCCATCCCCGCCGCCTGCTCGTTGCGCCCCAGGCTTTCGACCCGGAAGGCGTCGATGACGATATCCTGGGTGGCCGCCGCAGTGGCGACCAGAACCGCAGCCGCAGCCAGAACCACCGGTGCGCCGACCGGATCACAGGAGGCCAGCAGCAGCACCGCCGCGATCAGCAGGATCTGGGTGAGGATCAGCCAGGCCCGGCGGCGCCCCAGCATGCGCGTCAGAAACGGAATCTCGACGGCATCGACCAGCGGCGACCACAACACCTTGGTCACATAGGGCGTGCCGACAAAGGCAAAAAGGCCGATGGTCTTGATGTCGACCTGGCTCTCCGCCATCCAGGCCTGCAGCGTCGACCCCACCAGGGAAAACGGCAGCCCGGCGGAAAAGCCGAGCAGAAGCACCACCAGGACCGGCCGCTGCAGATAGACCGTCAGCACCTCCAGGAGGGACGAGGTGGATTGCGGGGCAACACTGGAACCGGGCTCAGACTTTTGCATCTCCCGCCATTAACAGATTTCTTGCGCTGTCGCGCCCCCCCCTGCAGGAAATCCGCGCCGCCCTCCGTTCGCTCCACCGCGTGACCGCACCGGGCCCCGGCTTTCTGGTGACCATGGAGAGCACCGGCTCCAGCGCCCGGATCCAGACCAGGAACAGCGAAACGCCACGCCCGTTCACCGGTCCAGTCGCGCCGTGGCCTGACACCCAGAACATGAGCGACCACCCGAATCGAGCCGACGCAGATGTCACCGTATCTGAGCGCCCCCTTTAAACAACGCGTCGCGAGATGGGATACGCAATGAGCCGGCACGCCGCGGGTTGACGACACTTCCAGGCACAGGCGGGTGGCCTCCGGGGATAAGGTGACATCTGTCAAACACCTCGGACACGGAACTCATGGCTGGCCCGCAATGGTACTCCAGCACCACATCAAAATGTCAAAGCAGGGGACCTCAGGATGATCCGTTATCCACCAGGACGGTCTCGCGCGCATCGACTGCGACACGCCAAAAGAACATCTGCGCAGGCTTGAGCCGTTGCGAGGGAATTCATGTGCCTCCAGGCTTTCCGCCTCACACCCCCCTCACGTACCGATCTTGATCAACTCCACGCGATTCTTGAGGAGTTCATTCAGCATCGAATTTAGGGTTGTGCCCCTGGCCCTGGCCCTGGCCCGTTCCGCAAGATAAACCAGAACTTCCCGATCGATGTGCACAGGCGGGATAAGGACTGCGTCTTTGCAAACGCACCTGCCACGCTCCCTCCGGAAAAATCATATTCGTCGCGCATCTCATCAAGCTCCTTCATAGTACTGTTGAGCCTCACGCCGGGTTGGTCGCCTGGCCGAAATAAGGCGGATCAATATCACATCTCCGTCGATTTCAGTCCCGGTGTGAACAGCGAGAACAAGGTGCAGGTCTAAACTCTCGCCAATCGAACTCCCGCGATCTTCTGCATCGCTGTGGTCGGCGTCAAAGACAGTGATGGAAAACGAATCCTCGAAAATGGTCATGGCCATATCGAAAGAAACACGTGTGCCTGCGAAGATTCGCTTCCGCTTCCCTCATCACACGCACCGCAACCATCCACAGCCAACATCGTTTGACAGAACCGCCGCCGCGGTCAGGACAGGCGTTGACCACGAGCGAGACATGCGGCAGCACCCGGACGGTGAAGGTTCCACGTTTCAGCGAATTGGGAAACGCCCGGCCAGGCGGCACCCTGGGTCTGCTGTTTTCGCGAAGCCTCACCGGAGACCCGCCAGTCACAGACGCGCTTTCGAGCCTTGGAAAGACCTCGTCCGAAACGCCCTCTCTCTGAACGCTGGGTGTGGGCCGCCTGTCTCCCCCCTTTCCCATCCGGTCGTGGTCCAGGCTTTGGCCTCGATCTCCTCAGGCCACCGGAAACAATTCACCGGACAGACGCGGGGACGGAGCGAAACCGTCCGTATCGCTGAAATCCAGCGCCTCGATGCGGCCGGCGCGTTTTTCGATCTTGTCCGCCGAGACCACAACCTGACGCAGGTCCTCGGCAACATCGCCGAAATGCTTCTGCAGCCTGAGGACGCGCTCACGCAGCCGTGCCAGATCATCGCCGAGCAGGGTCACTTCGCTGCGGATCTGGTCGGCGGCGTCGCGCATCCTGGCGTCCCTTGTGATCTGCTGCACCACCTCCACCGCCAGCATCAGGATCGTCGGTGACACCAGTACCACTCTGGCGCGGTAGGCTTTCTGGATCACCTCGGCAAAGCCGTCGTGGATTTCGGCGTAGACCGATTCGGAAGGCACGAACATCAGCGCCAGATCCTGGGTCTCACCCGCGATGAGGTATTTCTCCGCGATGTCGCTGACATGTTTCAGGACGTCGCTGCGCAGCCGCTGCGCAGCTGCGCGCCGTGCCTCCTCCCCCCGCGCCTCGTGAAGCGCGGTCATGGCTTCCAGGGGGAATTTGGCATCGATGCACAGCGGCAGCTGGTCCGGCAGCAGCACCACGCAATCGGGCCGCTTGCCGGTCGAGAGCGTGAACTGGAACTGATAGGCCCCGGACGGCAGAGCGTCGCGGATGATGGCCTCCATCCGCGCCTGGCCGAAGGCCCCGCGCGACTGCTTGTTGGCCAGCACCTCGCGCAGGGTCGTGACCTCCGAAGCCAGTTCGGTGATGTTGTGGTGGGCGCTGTCGATGATGCCGAGGCGCTCATGCAGCGCCGTCAGGCTTTCCAGGGTGGAGCGGGTGGCACGCTCCATGGAGCGGCCGACCCGGGAGGTGACGCAATCCAGCCGCTCATTGACCGCCCGCGTCATCTCGACCTGACGCCCGGCCAGCGAGCGGCTCATGGCATCGAAACGGCCATTGGCCTCGCTCTGCGCCCGCAACAGCTCGCTGACGCGTTCCTCAAGCTCATCGGCCCGAAAGGCCTGGGTCAGGGCCTGCGCATGCGCCCGCCGCGAGGCCCGGGCGATGGCAAAGGCGATCATCACCAGCACAAGGACCGCCAGCGCCCCCAGGCCCAGAAGGACCGTCGCCATTCGCAAAGAGTGATGACCAAAAGTGATAAACACATCGTTCATGGTGATTGCTCAGGTCACGCCGGTGCAAAATCCACCCCCGGCGGTGCTTCAGAAAAAACCGCGTTTCACCCCCACCCAACCTAACCGATTCGCGCAAGCGCGCGAACGGAGAGAGAACAATCGTGGTTAATGAATGGTAAACGCCCCCCGGGGCGCAGCACTGCCCCCCTGCGGCGAGCGGTGCGGGCGGCCCTGAGCAGCCCCCGCCACGCCTGCCGCTCCTCTCGCGCGGCGGCTCCTTCTGCGCTGCAGCTCCCGGCCGTGCCACGGATCACGACCGCCGCACGGTGAGACAACAAAAGCGGACAGCCGCAGACGCCTGGAGACGCCGGGCGCGATTGACGCTCCCGCAATCAGGCCCTACATCGCGGACCATGGCACTGCGAAAGATCCTGACCCTTCCCGACCCGCAACTGCGACTGGTGTCAAAGCCGGTCGAGACCATCACGCCCGAGATCCGCACCCTGGTCGACGACATGTTCGAAACCATGTACGCCGCACCGGGCATCGGTCTGGCCGCGATCCAGGTCGGCTGTCCGTTGCGCATCATCACCATGGACCTGGCTCCGCGCGACGACAACAACGAGGCCACGCCGCAACCCCGGGTCTTCATCAATCCGCAGATCGTATCGCAGTCCGAGGAGACTTTCGTCTATGAGGAGGGATGTCTCTCGGTGCCGCAATATTACGAGGAGGTGACGCGGCCTCTGAATGTGCGCCTGCGTTTCACCACCATCGACGGCAACGTGGAGGAGGAGGATGCCACGGGGATCTTTGCCATCTGCATCCAGCACGAGATCGACCATCTCAACGGCTCCCTGTTCATCGATCATCTGTCCCGCCTCAAGCGCGAACGCGTTATCAAGAAATTCGAAAAGGCCGCGCGACTGAACGAGGACTGATACCGGGATTCGGCGCCAGAACCGGCCCAACCCGAACCCGAAAAGGCGGGAACCCGATGCCGCTTCGCCTCATCTTCATGGGCACACCCGATTTTGCCGTGCCGACGCTTGCTGAACTGCAACGCCGCGGCCATGAGGTGGCGGCGGTCTATACCCGCGCCGCCCGGCCGGCCGGCCGGCATCTGCGCCTGCAGCCCACCCCGGTCGAACAGGCAGCGCGGGCCCGCAGCCTCAAGGTGATCACGCCCGCGACCCTCAAGACCGGGGAGGCGCTCGCTGAATTTGACAGCCACGGCGCCGACGCCGCGGTCGTCGTCGCCTATGGTATGATCCTGCCCCAGGCGGCGCTCGACGTCCCCCGGCTCGGCTGCTTCAATCTCCATGCCTCGCTGCTGCCGCGCTGGCGCGGTGCCGCACCCATCAACCGTGCCATCATGGCCGGCGATACCGAGAGCGGGGTCATGGTGATGAAGATGGATGCCGGACTGGACACCGGAGCAGTTGCCGCCGCCGATCGGCTGCCCCTTTCCGACCGCATGACCGCCGCCGATCTCCATGACCTCCTGGCCGAGCGCGGTGCCGCGCTGATGGGCGCGACCATCGACGCGCTGGAACACGGCATGCTGCAGCTGACACCGCAGCCGAAGGAAGGCGTCAGCTACGCCGCCAAGATCGACAAAGCCGAGGCGCGGATCGACTGGAACCAGCAGGCGCAGCAGGTCCTGCGCCACATCCATGGCCTGTCGCCCTTCCCCGGCGCCTGGAGCCAGCTCAACGCCGGCGAGACCATGCGGATCAAGATCCTGCGCTGTGAACCGGCGCCGGGTCAGGGTGGACCGGGCGAAGTGCTGGATGACGCTCTGGCCGTCGCCTGTGGTCAGGGTGCGATCCGCATCCTCCAACTGCAGCGCGAGGGCAAGGCGCAGATGACGGCACGCGACTTCCTGCGCGGCACCGCAGTGATGCCGAAGCTGCGGTTCACCTGATGCCCCGCTACCGCCTCCGGATCGAATATGACGGCACTCCGTTCCACGGCTGGCAGCTCCAGGAGCGGCTGCCTTCGGTCCAGGGCGCGCTTGAGACCGCGCTCCAGGCCATGGCCGGCACGCCCACCCGCATCCACGGTGCCGGGCGCACCGATGCCGGCGTCCACGCCACAGGCCAGGTCGCCCATTGCGACATCGAAAAGCCCTTTCCGCCCCACCGCCTGCGCGACGGGCTCAACGCCCATCTGCGGCCTTTGCCCATCGCCGTGCTGGATGTCGCGATCGTGCCTGACAGTTTCGAGGCCCGCTTCTCGGCGCTGAGGCGCCACTACCGCTACCGTATCCTCAACACCCGCGCCAATCTCGCCCTCGACGTCGACCGCGCCTGGCGCGTGCCCCGTGACCTCGACAGCTCCGCCATGCAGATGGCGGCACAGCGCCTGATTGGAAAGCACGATTTCACCACCTTTCGCGACAGCGACTGCCAGGCCGCTTCTCCGGTGAAAACGCTCGACCAGCTCGACGTGCTGCGCCAGGGCCGCGAGATCGTCGTCCTGACCTCGGCACGCTCCTTCCTTCACAGCCAGGTCCGTTCCATGGTCGGATCCCTGGTCTATGTCGGTGAGGGCCGCTGGAGCGCCGACGATCTGGCCGCTGCGCTGGCCTTGCGCAGGCGCAGCGCCTGCGGCATCGTCGCGCCCCCTCACGGCCTCTATCTGACGCAGGTCGACTACGACCCGCTGCCCTGATACCTGACATCTGCGCGGATCCGCCCCGGCAAACCAGGCTGTCGCCCCGTTCAGGCACTCCTGGAGGAATTTCCGATCCGGTTCGAAGCCGTTGGCGGCCGCAGGGAGAGCCGGGTCCATGCTCCCCCGAGGCGCCTGCCTTACGCACATCGCCTGCAGGCGACAGCCACCGTTTGTCCGACTCTTCCTCTGCTTTCAGCGAAAACCGCGTTACCCGCACCCCCGAACCATCGTCTGCAGCCCGACCGCCAAATCGCAGGACCCGATCCGGACCCGGGCCTGAACCCTGAACCGAAATACACGAGCTGGAGTCTGGCGGCTTCCTCATTGCCCGAGCGGTCGCGGGCTCTCACGTGCGGGCTTCAATCCTCCGGCCGGACTGAATTCCGCGCTGCTTAGTAGTAATTCCGTAGTCTCCATGATTTCCAGAAGTTCCGCCTCCAGCCCGTTTCCCAGTCTCCAGATGTGAAATACATTCCCGTTCATATCCGGCCGCCTGCCAAACTGCGCGGAGGCCTCGTCAACCGAGACCGCCCCCTTCGCGCGCACCCTGAAAATCGGGTGGTTTGGCATCAAGCAGTTGTAATAGAATGAGATTTTATTGATCTTCGGCTGTTGGACAATGCACTCACGGGTGGCGAAAAACTTGTAATCATGCGCTTCGCAATTCCACCTGTGCTCTGAGATAACGCGTTCCGCATCCGCCTGCGACATGCCTGGAGACAAGCCCAGAATGTCCAGCCTGACCTCGCCACCATAGCTGGGGCCCGCTATTGCAGCCACACCGACCAGCACTGCACAGAGTGTTCGTAATCGCATAATTGAAATCATCGCAGCTGTCGCAGCTTCACGAAATCCGGCGTGATTCCGGGGTGACAAATGACGTGCGGATCAGGCTCGTTCATGACTGACCAACGCTGTCTTAGCGCCTCCGCAATCTTATTCAAGATCGAACCTGCCCCGCCGGCGGCAGAGCGCCTGTGCGCAGAGGGCGCTCGGACTCGATCTTTCCGCATCGCATCACGGGTTTTGCGCATCCCCTGCAGCGCAGGGAAAGCCGCCAGCAACTCTCACTGCCTCACAACATCGTTACCAAAGCCGCAACACCGCTGCCCCGCCCTTGCCGCGGGCCGAAGGGGCGGCACCCCGCCTTCCAGCAGCGCGGGCCACCGACCTTGAGGCCTGTCCGCCCTCCGCCCTGCCGACGCCACAGCGAAAGCGCGGCAATCGCTTCTTCCAGGGGGCGCAAAAACCCTGCGCGCCTGAAGTGCACCCCGGAAAGCGGCACGTGGCCTGCAGCCACCTCGCCTGCGGCGCTTTGGCGCCGCACCGCCGCCTCGCCCCCTTGCGACACAGCCTGCCACGCCCGCCACGGCCCTTTCGAACGCCACGTCCTGGTCGGCCGCGCCCGCCCGCTTCGACCTCACGGCGGAACCGCGCCTCAACGCCTGCGGTCGGGAAGGGTTGCCTGTTACCTGACGCCAGGCGGCAGAGACGCATGCTCCCCCCTCCCGGCCCCGCAAGCGGATCCATCCGTTTTCCGCGCAGGCTGCCCGTCAAATCGCGACTGCAGCAGCCCGGGCCCGGAACCGCAATGTCAAAAACGAAATGTCAAAAGCGAAATGAACTTGGAATGAACTGTGACGTCGGTATCCTATTCCGCCTGCAATCGCGCTTGTCCCAGCTCACCGCTCACCCTGCGTTCGCAGCCGTCGCGCCCCCCGGCCAGAATGAACATCGGTTCAGATCGGCTCCTGTCAACGCTGCGCGCCTGGAGATTCCTGGAGATTGTTGTCGGCATGGCTTCCACGACATGGGTTCCACCACATGGCCTGCGGGGCAGGCGCACTATTTTGCAACACTGACGCATCGCTGCCACAACCGCTGCGCGACGTCACGGACGGCAGCAACAGGCGCGTGGACGATGGCGCCGACATGTTCTAAGCAACCGTCCGCCTCTTCCAGACCACCATCGCCACCATTCCGTTCAGCCCATTGCTTCCAGCAATCGCACCCCATGAAACTCTTCCAGGTTGCCCCACGAGGAAGCTTGCGATGAAATTTTTTTTTGCCCTCCTCCTGCCTGCTGTTTCCGCTCTTGTTTCTCTCTGTTTTGTTCCTCCCGCTCTCGCTGCACCCGACACCCCGGCTCAGGCTCCGGGCAGCGCCGCTGCGGGCCCGGAAAATAGTACCGCCCCGACCTCCGGGGTGACCGCCGAATCGCTGCGCCAGGCCGCTGAATACGGCAATCCCACCGCCCAGGTCACTCTCGCGATGTCGCTGGTCTGTGCGCGCCGCAGCAGCACGCCGCAATCCAATCGGGCACAGGAGGCGGAGATCCTGTACTGGTTCCGCAGGGCCGCGGATTTTGGCAATGCATTTGCAGCCAGCACATTGCGCATGCTGAAAGCCAACGACACCGAGGCGGTTCTGCTCACCCTGCAGACGATCTGCATTGCCAACCCCGGCAACCGTCCCAACGGTGCGAAATCGGATATCGCCACCCTGCTCCAGCAACTGAATTCCACCAGCTTCAGCTGGCCCGAGCAGGGCGCTGTCAGCCTGATGATACCCGCGAGCTGGGACGTCCGCACCCGACCCGGCAATGACGAGTTCTATGTCTCAGCCGGGCCCGCAGGCACAGAGACACAGGACGCGGCAGCCGTGAATGTGCAGATTTCGCTCATCGCTTTGCCCTCCGGACAGTCTGCCGACTGGAAGCAGTCAAGGACAACGCTGCAGTCCGTCACCAGGCCGATCCTCGAGCAGTCGCTCGAGAAGACCTTCGATCCGAAACCCTTCGCGTTTCTCGACGGCACCGGCTGGATGGTCCAGTTCACCGATGCCTCGCTGATCGACAAGCCCCACCAGCCGGGCACTTACAAATTCGTGGCGAGCGCCGTCGTCGACCTCGACGACCGGGTCTTCCTTGTCGCCACCGTCCGGTTTGACGATCCTTCCCACCCCGACGTCGCGCTGGCAATGGCGCTGCTGTCATCGCTGCGGTTCAAATCCGCCTCCCATGGTCCGCAGGAGCCGTTCACATTCACGACGCCGCAGAGCCAGGTCATCATCAAGGTGACCGATACCACGCTGCGCCCCGCCAGCAGCCTGCCCGCCAGACCGGGCTCCTTCCGCATGCGCAGAGCCGACCCCCACCTCATCCTCACGGGCTGGCTGGCGCCGGCCTCCGACTACAAGGGACTGAAGGAATTCTGGCAGTCGGAGAGCCGCTCTCCCGCCTATGCCGTCGATCTTGCCCCGATCCGGGTCGAGATGATCAAGGCCGGTCCATGGGAGGTGATTGCCTTCGACGTCTCCCTACCTGAGGGCACCAGCGCCAACCTGCGGGCGGAGCGCATCGAGGCCGGCTCCTGGATCGACCTCCACCTCTCCACCACCTCGACCAAGCCTCCTGCCGAGCTTCGTGCCGAACTCCTCACCGCGCTTGAGAAAATCGAACTGGTCGCCAAGTGAGCGCCAAGTCAGCGCCAAGTGAGCGCCAAGTGAGCGCCAAGTCAGCGCCAAGTCAGCGCCAAGTCAGCGCAAAGTGAGCGCAGTTGCGGCAGGCCGACTGCGCCGCGGCGTCCAGAGAAGGAAAACGCCCCTGCGAGCCTTGCGGGCATGGACTGCGCGAACCTTCTGAGGCTCTCTGCAACGGGTGATCGGCTGCCGCGCGGGCCTGCCGCCTGACAATGCGCAAGTCCCCGGGACAACCGGCCGCCCGGCCTGTGGCAGGATGAAGGAGCGATGCGGACCGGGCCTTCCGCGCATCCGGCGCAGCACCATCCTCCCTCGACAGCGGCGCACCTGCCCAGAGAGCCTGTCCGTGAGGCTCCCCGGCCCGCAGCGGCAGGTCCGTCCGCTCCCGCCAGCCTCGCGCGCGACCGACACAGCGCCGGCAAGCCGCAGGCAAGGCGCGTCGCCACTGCAACAGCCCGAGGTCCATGCCCAGCCGTAACGCGCCTTCGCGCCCGCTGCGGTGATTGACGCCCGTTTCCGAATGGGCCAACCTCCCGGTGTCAATTGCGCAAGCTGTACCGACAGGAACAAAGAGCCCCCCTTCGAATGAAAATGATTGCCGCTGCCACTGCCGCTGCCCTGGCCCTCTGCCTTGGTCTCACCCCGCCGGTCTTTGCCCAGAGCACATCCCGCCCCGCCAGCCGGGAGCAGCCATCCGCAGACCTCGACAGCACACGTGCCGCCGCGGAACGGGGGGACGCTGAGGCACAGTTCAATCTGGCTGTGGCGTACGAAAACGGCCAGGGCATCCCCCGCGACCTTGCGCAAGCCGCCGCCTGGTACCGCAGGGCCGCCGATCAGGGACAGGCCAATGCCCAATACGCGCTGGGGCGCATTTACGCCACCGGCCATGGTGCGCCGCAGGACCAGGCCCAGGCCGCCGCCTGGTTACGCAAGGCCGCCGACCAGAACCACGCCAGGGCGCAGTATAATCTCGGAGTGATGTACGCCAACGGTCTCGGCGTAGCGCAGGACGATGCGCAAGCGGCTGCCTGGTACCGCAAGGCCGCCGATCAGGGCAACATGGCGGGGCAGTATAATCTTGGCGTCGTGCTTGCCACCGGCAAAAGCGTTCCGCAGAACTACACCGAGGCGGTCTCCTGGTTTCGCAAGGCTGCCGAACAGGGGGCCGCGGACGCACAGTATAATCTCGGCGTCCTTCTTGCCAACGGGAAAGGCACCGCAGCCGACTCCGCAGAGGCCGTGCTCTGGTTGCGCAAGGCCGCCGACCAGGGACACGACAAAGCCCGGGAGGCGCTGCGGGAAGTCGAGGCCGGCAGCACCACGTCACGGTGACGCGCGACCATCCGGCACCCCGGATCTGGTCGTTGGCGAGAGGTTTCAGGCTTGGCCCTACGGCCCTGTCCTGGCTTCTCTGTATCACCAGTTCAAGTCCAACGGATCAAAACCCATTGAGGGATATGCAAGAGAGATTGATCCTGCGACAGGATCAATTCGCTCTTTGAGGGTGTCTCCTGAAGACAAGTCGTATTATGACGTCTTTGATCGCGTTTGGCGCAGATACCGAGGCTTGACTGGTCTCCACCTGTCGGCACTTACACATGCCAGCGGGACGCCTTGGAGAAGTGCGCGAGATGCACGCCGCCCATATCTGTCTGACGATGATATCCGAAACTATTTGAGAAGGTTAGCCTTTGGGCAGGATGCCCATGACTGAGCCAAAGGCTCCGCCTGTTTCGCTTGACAAGATTGAAGCTGCACCTATTGAGGTCCAGGAGGACGATTTTGATAGCGCCCAGAAAGAATCCGACTTACTTGCTGCCAGGAATATCTTCGAAAGAGAACCTGGCTGGCTGGGGCGATTATTTGGAGGGAGAGCAGAAAAATCAGGAAATATATCTGGACTTGTTATCGTGCTGTGCTTTCCTGGAATGGCTATTGTTTTTGTCTGGCCCAACCATGTGGAGACCGGTTTTTCCGTCAAGGATGCCTGGCAGATGTTGATGAGCGTCGTTACGCTTGTCCTCGGGTACGTGTTTGGCAGCAATGAACGATCCCACAAAGAATGACGAATGACAGTCACTCTCCTGTCTTTCTTCTGTGAGCAATCGGCATCCATGTACCCTACCTGCCGAACCCGGAAATTGGCAAAATGCACCCGGAGATCGGCCTGGGGATGCCCGGCGTCCAAAAATCCAGAAGCAGGAATGATCCATGATCCTGAAAGCCGCAGGTGGCAGCCTGTCGTGACCGACAACCAGGCATTCACATTGCGCTGGGACTGATCCAGCCACTCTCGGCAGTCGATCGCCACCCATCGGGGGAACGGGGCGAGTCCAAAATCCGGCATCGAAACAATCAGTTCTTCCCGCGAGGGTTCGCATCCGCTCACGGATTTGGGATGATCCGACACAACTGCTGCGAAAGGCTCCTTCGGATGTCCCAGCCAACTGATTCATCTGCGCGATCTGCCGACGTTTTCTCCCCCTCGGCAGGCACGCAATCCCCGGGTCCGGTACTTGATCCGGGGACAGCGCCACCCGTGCGGCCTCTTGCCCCGACGGCACGCTATCCCAGACACAAGCTGCGCCAGGTCAGTCCCCGAAATAGCGCTCCAGAAGAGCGCGGTAGACCGATGTCAGGGTCTCCAGATCCGCAACCGGGGTACGCTCATCGACCTTGTGCATGGTCTGACCGACCAGCCCGAATTCGATCACCGGACAATATCGCGAGATGAAGCGGGCATCCGACGTGCCTCCCGACGTCGAGAGTTCCGGCCTGCGCCCTGTGACCTCGCTGATTGCAGCACTGGCAAGGTCGGTGAAGGGACCCGGGCTGGTGACAAACACGTTGCAGTTCGACTTCTCCCAGACGATCCGCGCCGCAACGGCGCCGGCACAGGCCGTTTCAAGCCTCGCCTCGACCAGCTCCCGCAGCGACGTCTCGCTGTGCCTGTCGTTGTAGCGGATATTGAATCTGGCCCGGGCCTGGCCCGGAATCACATTCCAGGCGCTGTTGCCGACGTCGAGCGAGGTGAATTCGAGGTTGGAGGCCGGGAACTGCGCGGAGCCGTGGTCGAGCGGCTCCGAGTTCAGGGCCAGGATCAGCCGCGCCATCTGCGGCAGCGGATTGGCGGCGCGCTCGGGATAGGCGACATGGCCCTGGACCCCGTCAACATAAAGCGTGCCCGACAGAGAGCCCCTGCGTCCGATCTTGATGCTGTCGCCGATGGCGTTGATGTTGGAGGGCTCGCCCAGTACACAATGGTCGAATTTCTCGCCTCTTGCGGCCGTCCATTGCAGCAGCTTGATGGTGCCGTTGACCGCGATGTCCTCCTCGTCCCCGGTGATCAGGAAGGCGATCGAGCCTGCCCCGTTCACCCCCGGCCTGCCGCCATTGGCCTTGAGATATTCCAGCACCGCGGCAATGGCGCAGGCGATGCCCCCCTTCATGTCGACCGCGCCGCGGCCATAGAGGAAGCCGTCCCGCACCGCGCCCGCAAACGGCTCTTCGCTCCAGGCGCCTGCATCGCCCGCCGGCACCACGTCGCTGTGGCCGGCAAACACCAGGCACGGCCCGCTGTCCCCGATCCGGGCATAGAGATTGTCGATCTCGGCGGTGCCCGGCTCACTGAAGGGGAGGCGATGGCAGATGAAGCCGGCACCGGCAAGCAGGCTTTCAATCACCGACAATGCGCCTGCATCGTCAGGGGTCACCGAGGGGCAGCGGATCAGCTCCCGGGCGATGGTGAGAGCGTCGGTCATGCTCAGTCCCGCAGCAGTTCGTTGATGCTGGTCTTGGAGCGGGTGCGCTCGTCGACGCGTTTGACAATCACAGCACAGGCGGTGCTGGGACCTGGCCTGCCGTCCGGCAGGGGCTTGCCGGGCAGCGCACCCGGCACCACCACCGCAAAAGGCGGCACCTCGCCGATGAAGATCTCGCCGGTGGCGCGATCAATGATTTTGGTCGAGGCGCCCAGGAACACCCCCATCGCCAGCACCGCGCCCTGGCGCAGGATCACGCCCTCGGCGACCTCGGAACGGGCACCGATGAAACAGTCGTCCTCGATGATGACCGGGCCGGCCTGCAGCGGCTCCAGCACGCCGCCGATACCGACCCCGCCCGAGATATGGACACGCTTTCCGATCTGGGCGCAGGACCCCACCGTGGACCAGGTGTCAACCATGGTGCCTTCATCGACATAGGCTCCGAGATTGACGAAGGAGGGCATCAGGACAACGTTGCGGGCGATGAAGGCCGAGCGGCGCACGATGGCCCCGGGCACGGCGCGGAAGCCGCCATCGCGGAATTCTTTCTCGCCCCAGGAGGCGAATTTCGAGGCGAATTTCGAGGGCACCTTGTCCCACCACTGGCCCGCGCCCGGGCCGCCACTGATCAGCGCCATGTCGTTGAGCCGGAACGACAGCAACACCGCCTTTTTCAGCCATTGACTGACGCTCCAGGAGCCGTCGCTGCCCCTCTCGGCAACCCGCGCCGCCCCGCAATCGAGCAGGCCGAGCGCCTGCTCCACCGCGTCACGGACCTCGCCCCGGGTGCTGGCATTGATGCCATCGCGGGCCTCAAAGGCGCCGTCAATGACGGACTGGAGCTCTTGCAGCGAATCGCGCGACATCTGGATTTCCTTGAAATTAAAACGACATGCCTGTCATTTCAGGGGAGAACTTGCGCTGTCTCTTGCAGAACCCGGGGCACCGGAGTCAAGCGCTCTGTTCCCGGGTTCCGGAGCTGTCCGCGGGAGCGCCGATGAGGGCCGGAAGCAACCGCTCCGGACTTGATCGCAGGCCCACCCGACACGCATTGCGCCTCGGCCGGAGGCAAAAGACACAGCTTTCAGCCTTACGCAAACTGCGCAGCATGGCGACGGCCTTCACCTCGGTTGGACAGCGGTTCAACCCGCACAGTGAAGGCTCGTTGGCGCCCGCCCGGGTTGAACCACGAATATTGAATATTGAATATTGCAGGCTCGCCGTCCCTGATGCGCCGCCCGTCTCGCGATTGGCCGTTTCGCCCACGGTCGATATTTCGATCACCGGGCCGACAGCCGGATCAATCGCGACGACACCCGTACCAGCAATCGACCCTTCGCGGTACAGATCCGACAGTCCGCGCTCAACAACCTGGCGCTCCGGTCGCCGATCAGGGTCGTGGCGACGATGTGCTGCCCACGACGGGCGAGGGAAAAATACTCGATCGAGGAGTGAATGGTTGCATAGGCTGAACTCCAGCCGGAGCAGAACACCGTGGTGCCGATGATATCGTCGGCAATGGCAGCGCTCACTCCGCCATGGAGGCTCCCCCCCGGATTGCACATATCCTCGCGCACCTCATAGCCGAAACTCAGACCATCCGCGGCAACCGCAATCACCGTCGGGGCCAGCCAGCGACCGAAGGGAGAAGGCGACTGGTCGAATTTCTGACCCACCAGGGCCTGCAGGGCCTCAAGTGCCACATTCCCGGCTGTTGCCATGGCGTCCTCTCGCCTCCGAAAACTGTCACCCGTCAGGAAACGGCGGATTGTGCCCGATTCCGGAAACTGTCGGGCGGATTCCTGCACAATGTCGCGATCCGGCAAGCGGGAGCCGAATTTCGTGGCACCACCAGGAGAACCCCGCCTCTTCTCTTCGGGAAAGCCGCCTTCCCGCCCTGCAGCCGTGGAAGCCCCTGGCACGCAGGGGCCGCCACAGCCCCGAAAGCCGGCACGCAACAGGCCCGCGACAAGGGGCCTCACGGATTCTCCGCATCCTGAGAAAATTTCGCCGAGCCGCCGCCCGAGATTGCGCCAGTGCAGTGTTGCATCCCGGCGTCGCCCCGCTCCCCGGGCCCGTGTTTCATACCCAGGGGTCGACGGGCCCGGCCGTGTGCAAATGGCATGAAATTACCTGTATGAGATCCCTTGATCCCTTGGCTAAGATCCCTTGCCGAGGATGGCGCGATGCAGCTTGTACATCGGGCAATAGCCGACCGCACCGGTCAGAAGGGGCACGATTCCGATCCACCCCCAGATGCCGATGTAGCCGCCGATCGAGGCGCCGACCAGGGCGGCACCGATGACAACGCGCAGGATGCGGTCCCACACAGAGATATTTGTCTTCATCTTTCAGTTTTTCCGGTTTGCTGGGGTTGAGGCCCGTCTCGAAGTGATTGACGGCACGGATTGGCGCAGACGCCACGCCCGAGGCAAGGCAGGTATCTGGTGGAACAGGGGTACATCATCTTCATCCCTGGCGAGCCCGATCAGGAAGGCACCGACGGATATCGGCGCCCCGCGTTGCGCGGGCGGCCTCTGGCACCTGGTGGACTGGCAAGCCTCTCTCCCGCACAAACATTCAATCAACGGAATGCTTCAAGGATCAATGTCACAGCATCCGATACCGTGCAACCACGGATTCCTTCCCCACCCCGCACCGACCCATCATCTGGACCGGCCGCCGCGCCGCCGGTGCATCATCACCCCGATTCCCAGGCCGCCGGGGCGCGCTCCCGCAGCGCAAAAAAGTCTGGCGTGGAGACGGCAACCTTCTTGACGGATCTCACGTATGTAACCCAAGGCCCGGCATCCCAAAAAGGACGATGTTTTCCCGGCGTGCGGCCGCCCTCTTGCCTTTCTCGTCACCCGCACATCAGTTCTGTTTCTCCACAGCGTGTTTGGCAATCGACGTGGTCAACCTGGCAAAGTCCTCGTGACACTGACCCACATTCTTCTGATGAGCGCCGATAGCTCCGTCCGCGCTGGTCAGGCTGAACATCGGTTTGCGCGCCTCCATCGCCATCGGCATCCGGCTGCGATAATGCTTGATGCGAGAAATCTCGTATTGATGCCCTGCTGCTGCTTCAAGACCAAGAACGCTTTCCCGATAGGCCGCAGGCAGGCGCGAATTCCGATAGTCCGTTATTCCAGGTTGACCAAAATTTTCCGGAGTCACACTGCCAAACGGACCGCCCGGGTTGTGGATTTCGATGCGATCATCAAACCAATAAACCTTAACCGGACTATGCGTTGCCTCATAACTCCGGTGCATATAGGCATTTCGCACCAATTGCCGTAAGGCATCCAGAGGGTAGGCATCCCTGCGTTCCTCGACCACGACATCTGTGAACCGCACGCCGCGCAGATTGTGGGCCGAGAACTTTTCTTCCACTCTGCGGATCTGGTCAGAAATCGTGCCGTAGATGGCTTCCTCGTCAATCACAGCTGCCGTCAGATCATTTCCTCCGAAACACAGGAACTGCGTATAGGCGCCGGGTATCCAATGCTCCGGCGACCTGCCGATCACCAGCAATCCCAGCACGGTGGGAGTCGGATCGGCTTCACCGAGCACCATCTTGGTGGCTGCCAGCCTTTGCTCATAGCTGCGGTCATTCGCGTTCAAAACATCCCGCGCGACCAGAGAAAGGAGATATTCCTGCTCAAACCGCAGACGGTCCAGATCTGCCAGATCCGCGCCCCGCACCGGCTGCACGTCATAAGGAGCCGTGGAAAAATAACCGAATCAAATTTTGTGGAGATCGGCCTCGTTGCCTTCATCGGTGGCTTCGACTCCGGCCGAAAACCAGGGTGTTGCTGCTCAGCAACATGGCCTTTGTTCTCATTTGTTCGCGCGATTCTGGAGCAGTTATTTTTCCACGGCCCCTAAGGCCGATCGCAATGCCGGCGACGCTCATTTAGGATACGCTCATCTTGCGCGCTCGCCAAACCACGGCGCGGCCCCCTCAGCGGATGAGCCGGGCCAGGAACCGGGTCAGTTCGCTCGTTACGTAATCGACATGGGCCGCATCGCGGCCTTCCATTTCCCACTCCTCGCGAACCACTTCCCTGCCGGCATCGGGCACCACCAGAACCGTGGTCATGCCGACCTCGTGAGGGATCACCAGATTGCGTGCCAGATCCTCAAACATCGCCGCCCGCCTGGGGTCGACGTCATGATCGGCGAGGAATTTGCGGTAGGTCTGCGCTGCCGGCTTGGGTTCGAAGTCGGCCGCGAGAATGTCGAACACCCCTTCGAAATGCGAGGCCAGACCAAGGCGCGCCAGCACCGCCGCAGCATGGTCACAGGAGCCGTTGGTGAGGATCAGCCTGCGTCCCGGCAGAGAGGCCAGCACCTCGCCCAGCGCCGGGTCGGGCTCCAGCGGGCTGTGATCGATCTGATGGACATAGGCCAGGAATTCCGCCGGCTCCACCCCATGCAGCGTCATCATGCCGCGCATCGTGGTGCCAAAGCGGTGGTAGTAATCCTTCTGGATCCGGCGTGCTTCCTCGGCTGTCACCCTGAGCCAGCGGGAAACGAATTCCCCTATCCGCGCATCCACCTGCTGCCACAGATTGAGATGATGAGGGTAGAGGGTGTTGTCGAGGTCGAACACCCAGGTGTCGACGGCAGAGAAATCGCGGCCACTCATCTTCTGCCTCCTTGAGCCGGGAGCAAAATCGTCACCTGACGGACGAAATGCAGCCGAGTGGGCCAGGGTCAGATCGACCGTAGCAAGCAAGGGCGGGGGTTGCAAAACCACGTCTTGCGCCGTCGTCCTGTGCCAGATGCCAGACGCTGTTGGCGGCCCACACGTGCGCCCCTTCCCAGGATCGGGAACCGCCAGCCACTCTTCTGTTCTACCTTCATCCTTCATCGACCGTTCATTCTGCCAATGGCGAAGAGGTCTTGCGGGACGATTATCGGTGGCGCCCGTTCTTTGGCAGGCAGGTGATCGCTTCGAGCAGTTGCCGCTCACATTGAACCCGCGATCCGCGAGACCTGTGCATCCACGCCAAAAAGCGCGCAAGTCCGCGTGGCAGAATTACGGCGGTCAGGGGAATCGGCAGATAAAGGCGAACGAAAGCAGAACACGGCAGACAGATCCACGGAAAATCGTTGGAATTTGATTCCTGATCCCTATACGTTCACGGCGCGAATCGCCGTCGGAACAGGGTTCCGTGGCTGAGACACAGGGAGCGGGTCTCCCGACCACGTCGGCAACGACCACGAGACAAGGGCTGCGATAATTCCGGGTCTGGCAATTCGGCAGGCCGCCTCCAGAAGGGCCGGAGCAATCCCGACCCCGGTCCTGCGGCCCGCGATCATCCACAGAAAACGGTGTTTGGTGCCGAAAAGGGCTCGGCCGAGCCGGCAGACCGCTGGAAAGCGGCTGGCGTCCAGGACGCACCTAAAGCAATGTCATGTGCGAATAGGGCAATAGCTGCGGCAAGGACGTCATGAGCATCGAGGAATTTATCAAACGCAGGAAAGCCTCTCGCGGCGGCTCCGAACAAGCCAATGCGCAGCTTTTTCTCACCGAGTTGTGCGATGCCCTCGACCTGCCCCGGCCCGACCCCGCGGGCCCCGTCAATGAAGAAAACACCTATTGTTTCGAGCGCAGGCTGTCCGTCCCTCGCGGCGACGGAACCACGGAACTGAAGCGCATCGACCTTTACCGCAGAACCTGTTTCATTTTCGAATCCAAACAGGGGCAGGACCAAGTCGACCCCGGGCAATTCCAGCCTTCCGGCCAGACCGTTTTCACAGCCGTCAACCGCGGTTCCCGCCAGTGGGAAGATACCATGGAGCGTGCCAGGCGTCAGGCCGAGGACTACGTACGCTGCCTGCCCGCCAGCGAAGGGCGGCCGCCTTTTATCATCGCATGTGACATCGGCCATTGCTTCGATCTCTACAGTGAGTTCTCCTGCACCGGCGGCCTCTATCTGCCCTTCCCGGACGCCCGCCGCCGCCGCATCATGTTCGACGATCTGGCAAAACCGGACGTGCAGAAGCTGTTTCGGGATATCTGGACCGATCCCCTTGCCCTCGACCCCTCACGCCGCGCCGCCCGCGTCACCGAGGAAATCGCCAGACATCTGGCGAGACTCGCCCGGATGCTCGAAGAAGACGCCAATGACCCCGGGAAAACCGCGCAATTCCTCATGCGCTGCATCTTCTCCATGTTTGCCGAGGATGTCGGCCTGATTCCGGCAGGCAGCTTGACCGAAATTCTCAACAGAGCCATCCAGAAACCGAAAACCCTCAAACCCGAGCTCCATGGCTTGTGGTCGGTCATGAACACCGGCGGCTATTATCTCGTCGCTCATGAAGATCTTCCGTGGTTCAACGGCGCCCTCTTTGCCGATCCCGAAGTCCTGCCTCTCACACCCTCTCACACGCCAACACATTGACATCCTGCTCGAGGCCTCGACATTCGACTGGAAGGAAGTGGAGCCGGCCATATTCGGCACCCTGCTGGAGCGCGCCCTCGACCCCAGGGAAAGGCACAAGCTCACTACCGCACCTACGGCAACGTCACCCCACAGCCGCCGATTATCCACAAATACGACAACATCCAGTGCCAGGACGCGTTGATTGCCTGGGAAAGCTCGAAAACCGCCAGCGACAAAAACGGCAAGCCAATCACCCGCTGGGACGGCGAAACCTGTACGACCGATCCGGTCACCGGACGGAAAGTGCCTGATGAAAATGCCACCATTCAGGATACGGTTTATGAAGGCGTGACCGCGGCGAAATGGCCGGCAGCGAATTTCATTGTCGGGAATCCGCCGTTCATTGGCGGAAAAGACAAGCGGCAGGTGCTTGGCGACGGCTATTTCGATGCCGTCACCAAGGCTTACCCCATGCTCCCGGAATCCTGCGATTTCGTCATGTACTGGTGGCACAAAGCGGCGCAACAGGTGCGCGAC
>Ga0123357_10000348_pt1 | contig 43684 bp, 38 predicted proteins | sample TergutEmb28metaG_FD_89873 | JGI IMG/M metagenome (GOLD analysis project Ga0123357, IMG submission 89873) | Embiratermes neotenicus P4 segment gut microbial communities from Petit-Saut dam, French Guiana - Emb289 P4 | ecosystem: Host-associated > Arthropoda: Insects > Digestive system > Gut ...
AGACCGCTTTCAAGTTGGCGCGAGGCCGAGGCGGGGCCGAGGAGCGGACCGGAACAGCCTTGGTGGGCTTTGAGGACCGCACCGCAGGCCCCAACGAAGGGATCGCGCCAAATCGAAAGCGGTTTACCAGTCGTCGGTGGAGCCGCCGCCACCCGAGCTCCCCCCGCCGCCGCGATAGTTGTTGCCGCCGCCGAACCCGCCCCGGCCGCCACCGCCGCCTCGACCGAAGAGCAGCATCCAGAACAAGATCTGACGGAAGGTTGGCGAGATGATCGCGAGGATGATGACGACGAGGGTCCCGAGGATGTACGCGCCCGTTCGCAACGGCGAAGGCGCTTGACCCGCGCCCGGTTGTTTCCCGGGTTCGCTCGTGCCGCCCGGCGTGCCCGCGACGAGCTCGCGCACGATCGCGCTCGTGCCGTCGTTGACAGCTTCGTAAAACTGATCTTCCTGAAGTCGCGGATTGACAACCTCGCGGTTGATGCGGCTCGACTGCAAATCCGTGAGCGCGCCGCCAACGCCTTTGCCTGTCTCGATGCGCGCTTTGCGCTCTTGCGGCGCAATGAGCAGGAGCACGCCGTCGTCGCCTTTGGCCGAGCCGACCTTCCACGTGTTGAACGTGGTATACGCAACGTCCTCCATCGATTCGCCTTCGAGTGAGCTCGGGATAAACACCACGACCGCGAAGCCCGTCTGCATTCGCACGCGGAGCAGCTTGTCGTTGAGCCGCGCGACCTGAGGTGGCGTGAGGACCCCCGCCGTGTCCATGACTTGGCCATTGATGGGCGGTGGTTTGAAGGCCTGTGCGGCGAGCGTCCAGAGGAGCGTCGCGACCAAGATGAGTAGACCGATCGCAGCACGAGATCTCGTGCGTGAGGCGCGGGGGCCAGTCATTGGTGTCAATGTAATGCGAGCTGACCGCATAATCTAAGAGCATATTTACCAGCCGTCGCGAGCGAATCGAGGCTAGGGCGGAGCGCGAGCACCGGGCGGAACAGGCTTATAGGCCTTTGAGCACGGAGCGCAGCGCCCAACCGACGCATCGATTTGCGTAGCAGGCTGGTAAACATGCTCTAAGGTTGCTGTGAGCTCTTCATGAATGGATCGGTGAAGCTCGTTGGTAGCGCCCACTCCTTGGTGAAAAATCCTCCCGCACGTACCGCGCCCGTGTTGAGAAGCGTCTGCCCGCGCGAGCGCGCCATCCTATCGTCCCACACGACGAAGTCAGGCAGCAGATCGGGCAACGACAGAGCGCGCAACGTTCCGGGCATGTCCGCACCGGCGATGACGACGACGTAGCGATCGGGACGCACAGGGTTCGGATGAATGAAGGCCGCACCGAGGGAGGCGCCCGTGATGCGCTCGGTGCCGATGGTGACTGCGCCGGATGAGACTTTGATAGGCAGGGCCGCGAGCTGCTCGAATGCCTCGAGCACGCGGTTCTGTCGCCCGACGAGGACGAGCGATCGATCGTTTGCGAGCGCTTCGCTCTTCGCGAAAAACTCCGCGTCACTCATGATTGGGTAAGCAACGCGCACGCCGGCGCGAATGCGCGCGATCGATCGCGCCACGGTTTCGTTTGCGCGCGCGTCCTCGGTGTCCGATGCGTACACGAAGAGCACGGGGCCATGGAACACGTCGCGGATCGGGCCCGTCACGGTGCCGTGCTTGTACGGTGCATCATGCACGGAGGGACCCTTGCGCCAGGTGCCGTGCTCTTTGTGGATGCGGAGATCTTCATTGGGCTCGAAGAGCAGCGTTTGTGCGTCGACGGCGATCTCGACGCGCGCATTCGGATCCAGAAGAGCGGGATCACGCGCGAAGGTGATGGCGTCGATGCCGCGGGTCTTGGCAAAGACGTTTCTCTTGCGCGTGACGTGCGCGTCGATCTCGCCCCAACGCGCAACCGCGGACAATTCGTCGATCGCGATCCACGCGCTTTTGTTCCACCGCGTCCGCGTCGTTTTGAAGCGCACGTGCGACGGATGCAGATCGCGCGCGTGCCCAAGGAGCCAGTTTATGCCCTTGAGTCCGTCGTAGGTCTCTTGCCAGACGTTGTGCCCCTTGTTCGGGTGCTCGTGCGTCACGGAGTAACCGAGCTCGCGATAGCGGTCGATGAGCACGCCGCTGTTTGCTTCGGGGAGATCCTGTTTGCCGTGCACGATGAAGAGCGGCAGCCCTTCTCCGTTCTCTGCCCAGAAGGCATTCGAGCGCTCCTCGGCGAGGAACGTTTCCCATGGACGAATCGGCCGACCGCCAACGTCACTTCGGAGAAAGGTGCTGTGGTAGCCGCATAGAGGTGCGGCCGCCGCGAACACGTTCGGCGTGTGCAGCGGGATCGCCGCCGCGCCGATGCCGCCCATCGACGGTCCCGTGATCGTCACGCGCGCAGCGTCGATCGGGTACGTTCTTTTCACCCAGTCGACGACATCGATCACGTCGGTCTCACCGAGCTCGCGATAGAGCGCGTTGCCGTGAGCGGACGGCGTGACAACGAATGCATCGATCCGTGGCAGCGTGCCGACGTGTCGATCTTCCCAGACCTGATCGTGATTGGGATCGTCGCCGCCAAAGAGCCACCGCATCATGGCCATCGCGTAGCCATTGAGCCCGTGGAGCCCGACGACGAGAGGGAACTTGCGCGTCGACCCTTGCTTGTAGGATGCAGGTATATAGAGGCCGAATTCCGTCGGCTCGCCATCGATCTCGCTCGCGATCGCGCGGCGCATGGGGCCGACTTTCCCATCGTAAGGATTGGCGTCGTGTTCGAGCGAGGAGGCGAGGTTCTCGAGCTCGCCGGCTTCGCCAGCTTGCGCCTCGGCATCCGTGTCACCTCGAGCAACGAGGCCGCTGAGCCTTTGCGTGAGAAAGCGCACCGAGTCGAGCGATCCCGGAGTAAGCCACGCCGCGTGCTCGTCGACGTTCGCGAGGACGCGGGTTGTGTGCACGAGTGCCCGTTCGGTCAGCGGCCGAGACACGAACGGCGAGCGAACGGTGCGGCCGGCCACGGTGACGTCCAATGTTGCGCTGCCGTTCCACGAAATTGGCGGCAGCGCGATCGAGAGATCCGAGATGCCATTCGCGGCTGCGGCGACGCCGCCCGCCTGAAGATCGAAGAGCGGCTCATCGTGCCCCTCTACAACGAGCTTCGCGGAAACGGGGAGGGGAACGCCACGTGGTGCACCTTCTGGAAAGCGAACGGTGACGGTTGGGCGGTAGCGTGGCGGATCGCTCGCAGCATCGAACGCGCGGTCAACCGAGAGCCATGACATCTTCGCGGCGAGCGCGCGTGCGTCGTCAGCGCCCGTTCCGGGCAGACGAAGATACGTACCGGCGGGCGCCTGAAGCGAGGAGTCCACGAACCTCGCGCGCATGGCCCATGCGCCGCCATGTTGATGGAGCTTGAGGATGATCGTGTGCGCCCCTTCGGTGAGATCGAGCGCGATGACGTCGTCGTCCTCGCGGACCGGCCGTGCGTCGTCGCGAGCGTAAACGTTGCGCCCGTCGACGCTCACGCGCACGCCGTCGTCGATGCCGAGCAAGAGGTAATAGCGCCCGGCGCGTTCAACGGACAGGAGGCCCGCGGCGTACGCCACCACATCTGCCAAGCTGCCTGCATCGAGGGCTGCCTTCATGTCGAGCGGGCGATCGCCACTTGGACCGAAGTTGGATTGCGTGTTGTCCGTGGACGCGAGTTGCCATCGGGCGGGCGGCTTCTTCTTGCCGCCGAAGGTTCGCTCGCCTCCCACGACCGCACCGAGCGACGGTGCGAGCGCTGCTTCGTCAACGCCGTCGGGAGCACGATCGAGCGCAGGTTTCTGAGCGCGGAACGGACCGCACACGAGCCATGCGCCGAGCACCCCTGATGCTGACGGCACGAGCCGCACCTCGGCTGCGGACGCATAGGTATTGGTGGATTCACTCGCTGTGGCGCTGCCCGCCGTGCTCGCCGTGATGGCTGCGAGCGCGATCACGCGGAGGCCGGCGAGTTTCGTCATAGCTCGTAGGCTAGCTTTTTTGATTCCTCGAGGCGTGCGCGTGCGCTCGTGAGCTGCTCGCGCAGCGCGCGTGATTCGTCGATGACCTCTTTCGGTGCTCGCTCGAGAAAGCCTTTGGAAGCCATCTTTTTTTCGAGGGCTCCGAGATCTTTGTCGATGCGCTTGATCTCGCGGTCAATGCGCAAGAGCTCCTTGTCCTTGGTGACGAGGCCTTTCAATCCGACGAGGATCTCGATGGGTCCGTGTGGGGTCGGCACGACGTTCACCATGGTGCCGGGCTCGCGCATGCTGCCCGTCTTGTCGATGGTGAGGCCCTTGCCGCGCGTGAGGGATGCGATGGCAGGCAGGTGTGCGGCAAGCAATGCGTGCGCTGCGTCGCTGTCCGAGCGGAAGGAAAGCGGCACGTCGGCCTTGGGATCTACTTCATGTTCGCTGCGGATCGAGCGCGCTGCTCCAACGACGGCCTTGAAGACGTCCATCTCCCGAATGGCATCGTCGTCGTCGATGCCGTCCATGGCAGAGGGGAAGGGGCCGAATGCGATCGACGACTTTCGAGACGAAGGCCGGGGCGCGCGCTGCCAGAGTTCTTCGGTGATGAATGGCATGAGCGGATGCAGAAGACGCAAAGACGTCTCGAGCACGTGCGCCATGGTCAGGCGCGTCTCCGCTGCCTCGGGCGTGGCCGGCGTCCGCAGAATGGGTTTGGTGATTTCGAGATACCAGTCGCACCATTCATTCCAAAAGAAGCGGTAGGCCTCGTTTGCGGCCTCATCGATGCGGAATGCCAGAAGGCCCGCATTCGCAATCGCAATGGATTTTCCAAGCTGCGCGACGATCCACCGATTGAAGAAGCCCTTGACCGCGGGCGCCCGACCGGTGAGCTCCGTGCGATCGAACGATTCGAGATGACTGAGGCAGAGGCGTGACGCATTCCAAATCTTGTTCGCGAAGTGGCGGTAGCCTTCGATCCGCTTCGGCGCGAGCGCAATGCGCTTGTTCGACGGTGGGTAGGTGGCGAGTGTGAAGCGCACGGCATCGGTGCCGTACGCCGGAAAACCAACGCCTTTTTCGATATCCGCAGCAATCGACGGGTAGGATTTCTTGAATTTCGTCAGTGCCTGCCGCACGTCCATTCCTGGTGATGCGTGCTCGGCAATGGCGTCGGGCTTGGCCCCGTAAACCAGATCCAGGGGATCGATGACGTTCCCCTTCACCTTGCTCATCTTGTCGCCCGTCTCGTCCACCACCATGCCGTGAAGGAGCACGCGCCGGAACGGCACGTCCTTCATGAAATGGATACCGAACATCATCATCCGGGCAACCCAGAAGAAGAGGATGTCGTAGCCCGTCTCGAGATCGCTGGCGGGGTAGAACTTCGCGAGTGCGCTCGTCTCGCGTGGCCATCCAAGTGTGGAAAACGGCCAGAGCGCGCTCGAAAACCAGGTATCGAGCACGTCGGGATCCTGCGCCCAGCCATCTCCGCAGTCCGCCGGCCGCGTGCGGGCAACCCTGATCTCCCCGTTGGGGCCATGCCACGCGGGAATTTGATGTCCCCACCACAGTTGGCGCGAGATGCACCAGTCTTGGATGTTGTCGAGGAAGTGGTCGTACGTTTTCTCCCATTCCTCGGGGATGATCTTGGTGCGGCCATTCTTGACCGCCGAGGAGGCCACTTCGGCCATATCCTTCATCCTGCAAAACCACTGCGTCGAGATCATGGGCTCCACCACGCCGCCCGATCGCTGGCACCTCGGCAGCGTGAGCATATGGGGCTTGACACCGCGTGCGAGCTCCTTCTCCCCGAGCGCCTTCTTCACGGCCGCGCGTGCGCGCGCGCGGTCGAGACCCGCAAAGGGGCCGGCTTCGGCGTTCAGGGTGCCATCGAGGTTGAAGATGTTGATCTTGGCAAGCTGATGCCGCTTGCCCGTCGCGAAGTCATTGAAGTCGTGCGCGGGTGTGACTTTTACGGCACCGGTTCCGAACTTCGGGTCCACCAAGATGGCATCGGTGATGACGGGCACCTTTCGATCCACGAACGGGTGCACGAGCACCTTGCCATGCAAGTGCGTGTATCGTGCATCTTCCGGATGCACGGCCACCGCCGTGTCGCCGAGCATGGTCTCCGGACGCGTGGTCGCGACGACGATTTCTTCGTCCGAACCGTCGACTTTGTATGCAAACTGGAAGAGCTCCCCGCTCTGTCCTTCTTCGTTTTCCACCTCGAGATCGCTCAGCGCCGTTCGGCATTCAGGGCACCAGTTGATGAGGCGGCTTGCACGGTAAATCAGGCCTTCCTCGTAAAGCCGGACGAATGCCTCGGTGACGGCAACGCTCATGTCCGGGTCCATCGTGAACTTGGTACGAGGCCAGTCTGGCGACGCGCCGAGCACGCGCATCTGCCGCATGATTTGCCCGCCGCTCTCCGCCTTCCACTTCCACACGCGCGCGCTGAACGCCTCGCGCCCGAGTTCGTGGCGCGTGATTCCTTCCCGCGCGAGCTGGCGTTCGACAACGGTTTGCGTGGCAATGCCGGCGTGATCGATGCCAGGTTGCCAGAGCGTGTTTTTCCCGCGCATGCGCTCGAAACGAATGAGCACGTCTTCGAGCGTTGCCATCATGGCGTGCCCCATATGGAGCGATCCGGTGACGTTCGGAGGAGGGAGCGGGATGACGTAGCAGGGGCGCGTGTCCGACGGATCGTCCGTGGCGTCGAAGACGCCTTCCTTCTCCCAGAACGAGTACCAACGCTCTTCGACCTCGCGCGGCTCATATGCCTTGCCGAGATCCGGACCTGCGTCGCTTGCTGCCGCCTCTTGGGCAGTGCCTGACTTCGTCATGGCCCCGCCCTTACCACACCGCAGGCTCCTCGACCTCGCGTCAACTTGAAAGCGGTCTAAGCGCGCGATTCATTCCTTCATCAAGCGCGCGATTTCTTCCTTGATGAGCGTCTCGGCGAGTTGCGGAACGACCTCCCAGACAACGCGCTCGACGACGTCACGCGAGAGCGTGAGGACGGCTTCTGCTTGTGTTGGCGTGAGCCCGAGCTCGCCAAGTTTGCTGCCCAGTTGCCCGTTGACCGCGGCTGCGACGGCGCCCTGTGTGGCGCCTGACGTGGGACGCGGCACCGAAGGCGCCGGTGCGCCAGCGCCATGGGTTTCGCCGAAGAGGAGCGTGCTCGTTGTCGAGCGCGTGAGCGACTGCTGGCCTGGCTGGGTGGGCGACGCGCCGACCGATACTTGCGTTCGAACGGGTGGTGCTGCTGGCGCTCCAGTTGCCCGGGGCGGTGCGACGGGCGGCGGATGCGGAGCGGCAGGTGCGCGGTAGGCGTGGGGAGGCGCAGCGGGCGCGGCGGCATGAGCGGGCTCGTGTCCAAGGGCAATCCTGCGCACCTTGTCGATGAGCTGCTGCGTGTCGAACGGCTTGTCGGCCCAGTCGTCCACGCCCGCGTCACGCCCACGACCCTGATCGTAGGGGTTGTGGCGACTCGCGAGCATGATGATCGCGGCGTTGGGATCTCGTTTGCGGAACTCTTTCGCGAGGGCGTAGCCGTCCTCTGCACCGAGCACGGTGTCGATGACGAAGACGGACGGGTTCTCTTCGAGTTTGCCGTGAGCGGCCTGTGAGTTTTCTGCGGTGATGACTCGAAAGTCCTCACCACTGAAGGTGATCTCCAGGACTTTGCGCATGGTGACGCTGTCGTCGATAGCGAGCAGGGTTTTGGTCACAGGTCGATCTCCCAAAATCGATTGTGCGGAGGTGGCATGGCTCATGTCAAGCTAGCTGCCGATGCAACGAGGCTCAGTTCCGAAAGATTTTGCGGGCCACGCCCTTGATGCGACGGTTCGCGCGCTCTTTAGGCTCACGTGGGGCCGTGCGCGAGAGCTTGTTCGCCGCGGGAAAGTGACAGTTGACGGCTCCATAGTCAACGATCCCGTTGCACGCGTTCGCGATGGTGCGGCGATTGTGCTCGATCTGACGGCACGCCGCCAAGATCCACTTGCCAAGGATGCGCTCGTTTTCGTCGACCCGCACGTCGTCGTCGTCGAAAAGCCCGCCGGCGTGAGCACCGTGCCGTTCGATCCTCGAGGGATGGGCGCGTCGATCGGCAAGCGTGCTCGCCCCGGCGAGGAGATCGCACTTGACGAACGCGTTCGCATCGCGGTGGCTCGGCGAGGGCGTGGCCAGAGCGGCGCGTCTCCGGCGCTCGGCGTCGTTCACCGCCTCGACAAGGAAACCTCGGGCCTCGTCGTCTTCACGCGGACGTGGGCGGCGAAGAAAGCGCTCATGCAAGCCTTCCGTGCGCACACGATCCACCGGCGCTACTTCGCGATCGTGATGGGAGCAGCGAAGGGCGGGATCCTCCGCTCGAACCTCGTGCCCGATCGCGGAGATGGTTTGCGTGGGTCGGTGGAGAAGCGTCACGGCCGTCAGAGAGCCGTTGGCTCGGAGAGCACGCAGCTCGCCGTCACGCACGTCGAGGTCGTCGAGCGCCTGCCCGGCCGGGCCGCAGGGCAGCCGTGCACGCTCGTCTCGTGCCGTCTCGAGACCGGCCGCACCCATCAGATCCGCATCCATCTGAGCGAGTCAGGCCACCCCGTCGTGGGTGATCGCGTCTACTCGCGCGATTACGTTCGCACGCACGGCAACGTCCTCGTGCCCGCGCCACGTCTCATGCTTCACGCGGGCGAGCTCGGTTTCGTGCATCCTACGACGGGTCGCGAGATGCACTGGACGTCGCCGCTTCCGAACGACATGCAAGAGATCCTCGACGTGCTCCGCCGATGATCGGTGGTAGCGTGCGGGCTCGATGAGTCGCAAGCACCCAAAGCAAGGTGAGAGCCTTCGCTTCGACTTCGCGACGCTGATTCCGTCGGCTCCGTCCGCGCACTCCTCCACGTTGCCTTCGCCGCCGCCAGCCTTCACGAAGATGGAGCGAACGGTGCTGGGGGTTGCCGAGCTCGGTCGCATGCTCGCTCGATCGCTCGATCACACGTTCGCGACACCGATATGGGTCGAAGGCGAAGTGTCGGGCGCGCGCCCCGCATCGAGCGGGCACCTCTATTTGTCGCTCAAAGACGAAAAAGAAGACGCAGCCGTCGACGTCGTGATCTACCGAACCCACGTCACGTCGAGGGCGCGTACGCTCCTCAAGGATGGTGCACGCGTTCGTGTGCGCGGACGACCGACGTTCTGGTCGCCGCGCGGGCGGTTGCAGTTCGTCGGTGATCGCGTGGAGCCGACCGGCAAGGGTACCCTGCTCGAGGCGCTCGAGAAGCTCAAAGCGAAGCTCAAAGCCCAAGGACTCTTCGACGTTGCGCGCAAGCGCGCGCTGCCTCACGAGCCGCGGATCATCGGCGTCGTCACGAGCGCGCACGGCGCGGTCATCCACGACATCTGCAACGTGGCCTTCCGCCGAGGCGGAGCGCGCATTCTGCTCGCCCCAGCGCGGGTGCAGGGCACAGGTGCCGCGGAGGCAGTTCGTCACGCGCTCCGCATGCTGCAACGCGTGCCCGAGGTCGATGTCATCCTCGTTGCGCGTGGCGGCGGCTCGCAAGATGATCTGCTCGCGTTCTACGATGAGGAGCTCGTGCGCGACGTCGCGGCGTGCTCCGTTCCCGTCGTGAGCGCAGTCGGTCACGAAGTCGACGTGACCTTCGTAGACTTCGCTGCGGACGCGCGCGCCGCGACACCGTCACAAGCTGCCGAGATGGTCGTGCCCGACCTCGCCGCGCGAAGACGCATGCTCGAGGAGCGCACGATGCGTCTCCGTCGCGCGATGCATGCGCGTCTCGCCGAAGATCGCGTGCACGTTGCGACGCTCGCCAAGTCCTTCAGAGATCCGCGGCTACTCATCGCGAGCGCGCAGCAGCGCGTCGACGATCACCTCGCGCGCCTTCACCGTGCTGCTCTGCGCCGGCTCTCGCGGGACCGCGATGTCGTGCAGCGCCTGTCGGCAAGGATCGGCGCAATGGAGCCGCGCGTGCGCATCGCGCGCGATGAAGCCAGACTCTCCGATCTTTGCGGCCGTCTCGTCGAATCCACGCGTCGCCGTCTCGTGGCCCATCGCGCAGAGATCGCCGAGCTTGGCGGAAGACTCGACGCGATGAGCCCGCTCAAAGTCCTCGGTCGCGGCTACGCTATTGCCATGCGAACGAGAGATAGGCAGGCCATCCGTGTGGCGAGCGATGTCGAGATCGGCGAGCGCGTCGAGGTGCGAGTGGATCGCGGCTCCTTCGCGGCCAACGTCGTGAGCGTGACGCTGCCAGCGGATGAACGCGGCGTTGCCTCTGATCTTGGGAGTGCATCGTGAAGGCGCTTCGCTTCGCGGTGATTGGCTCGCCCGTCGCGCACTCGATGAGCCCGGGGATGCACGCGGCGGCGTATCGTGCGCTCGGATTGCCGCACGTTTACGAAAAGATCGAGACGACCGAAGCCGAGGTCGGCGCGCGCGTCGAAGCGCTCAGGCGCGGTGAGTTCGCGGGGCTCAACGTCACCGTTCCACACAAGATCCGCGTGCAGGCGTTCGTCGACGAGATCGACGCGCGTGCGCGCGTTGCGGGCGCCGCGAACACGCTCGTGCGCGGCGAAGATGGTCGCATCACGGCGCACAACACGGACGTCCCTGCGCTTGCAGGCGAGCTCGTGCGCCTCGCGGAGAAGCAAGGTGCAGAAACATTTCGCGGCAGCACGGCCCTCGTTCTCGGTGCCGGCGGAGCCGCGCGCGCGGCCATCGTTGCCCTCGCATCCATGCTGGGCGTTGCGCGCATCGTCGTGCGGGACGTGACGTTTCCGCATCACGCGTTCACCGCCGAGATGCGCGGAGCGCTCGCAGCGATCGGAGCTCGGGTCGAAATCGTGGCCGAGCCGCTCGTGCCGGCTCGATCCGAAGCAGCCAATTTGTCTGCGATCGTGCAGGCAACGAGTTGCGGAATGAATGGCGGTGCCCCCGGCGAGATCGTCGCTGACGCCGTGGGCTGGTCGACCGTGCCCGATCGCGTCGTGGCTCTCGACGTCGTCTACGCCCCGAGGAGCACGCCGCTCCTCGCGCGCGCGCGTGCTCGCGGATTGGTTGCAGATAACGGCCTCGGCATGCTCGCACGTCAGGGCGCACTCGCCTTCGAGCGATGGCTCGGCGTACCCGCCCCGTTCGATGTCATGCGCGCGGATCTCGAAGCATCGAGATCTCTTAGCTAACGCGAGGGATCTCCCGATGATCGGGGGCCGCTACTGCCGCCGTTTTTCGTACCGTGAGCCGTGTACCGAACCCCATGGCGATCCATGAGGCGGTAGAGGCTCATTCGATCGATCTTCGCCTTGCGCGCTGCGCGACTCAAATTGCCGTTCGCCCATTCGAGGAGGATCGAGAGGTAGTGGCGCTCGTAGTCTGCAATGACCGCTTCTTTGCCCTCGCGGAAGCTGTGTTCGAGACCTACCGCAGGCATGGTTCCCGAGGTCTTCCCGTTGCTCGTTATCTCGGGCACGTCGTTCTGCGTCTCCGTTTTTCGCAGCACCACGGTGCGTTCGACGAAGTTGCGCAGCTCACGCACGTTGCCTGGCCAATTGTGTCGCCGCATCTCGTCGAGGACTTGCCGCGTGAAGAGGTGTGCACTGCTCTGCGCGTCGAGGTTTTCGAGGATGGCGCGGATGAGAAGCTCGAGATCTTCGAGTCGCTCGCGCAGCGGCGGGACGCGAACCGTGACGACCGACAGGCGGAAATAGAGATCTTCTCGAAACCGTCCGTGGTTCACTTCGCGCTCGAGGCGGCGATTGGTGGCAGCGACGACGCGAACGTCGATCTTGCGCGATTTGCTTTCGCCGACGCGACGGATCTCGCGTGCTTCGAGGGCGCGAAGCAACTTCGGTTGCATCTCGAGGGGTAGCTCGCCGATCTCGTCGAGGAAGATGGTTCCTCCCTGCGCGGATTCGAAGGCCCCGACGCGTTCGCGATCGGCGCCGGTGAAGGCTCCGCGCACGTGTCCGAAGAGCTCGCTCTCGATGATGCTTGGAGAGATCGCGCTGCAATCGACGACGACGAAGGGCTTGTGACTGCGCGGACCGCGCCGGATGATCTCGGTTGCGACGAGCTCTTTGCCAGTGCCGCTCTCTCCCTCGATGAGCACGTTCGACTCGCTCTCGCACACGCGCTCGAGCACGGCGAACAGGCGGCGCATCGGGAACGAGGCCCCGTACAGATCACCAAAGCTTGGTTGATCGAGAAACTCGACTTGGGTGGTGGAGGGTTGCTCGCTCACGAGGACGACCGAGTCGCCAACTTCGATTTTGCAATCGGGCAGCGGCAGATCGGCGTCGTGGATCTGCACACCGGCGATGCGCGTTCCGTTCAACGAATCTTGATCGATGATGCGCCACGAACGCGGTGTGCGTTCGATCCGGCAATGAAACCGTGAGACATGAGGGTCGGCGAGGACGACATCGTTCGCCTCGTGCGATCCGAGGCGTACAGCGTCACCGTCAAAAACCACTATGCGTGCAGATGTTTCACCGGCTTCGCGTTCCACTTTGAGCTCCACCCGAGGCGCAGAGGCTGTATGGCGAAAGCTCGGACGAGTTTGGTTGTCTTGTGCCTGTTCGTTGATCCCTGAGCGCGCGGCCATGTCGATCGAACCCTACAACCGTCGCGCGCGGTCGACAACGGAACTGACGCAGCACATCCACGGAAAAACTACGTTGTTCGCAGTGCGACCACCTTCGTCATGATTTGGTATGTGCCCCATTGTTCGGTATGTGCGTTGCACAGCGCGGCCGCCGCCGAAGAAGGAGATACCGAATGATTCGTCATGTTGTTGCGTGTGCCTGCGTCTTTGGATGTGTGTCGTCGTTGTCGCTCACCGCGCATGCCAGTGAGCCGGGGCCTTCGTACACACTCACTCCTCCCTCTCCACCTGTTGCGTCGTCACGCACCTATCCGCGCGTCGGCGGTCATCTGGGTTTTGCGCTGCCTATCTTTACGCTTGCAAAGAACAGCACGATCATCGGCGGTGACTTCGTCAACATCGGCCTCACGCCGGGCATCACGGTGACGCTCGACGATCATTGGTCGGTCGACTTCGAGTTCGTTGCCTACATCCCCTTGAAGGATCTGCCTCAGGGAGTTGGAATCGTGGTGGATCCCGGTGTCCTCTACAACTTCGGCGATTTCACCGCGGGCCTGCGCGTGGCCACGAAGGTGACCGAGGCAACCAACATTGGGCTCATTCCCATTTTCGTTTTGCCGCTCAAGAATCTCTTATCGGGTCCTTTTACGCCGTTCGTCGAAGCCGACGTCCCGATCTTCTTCCAAGACAACAGGCAGCCCGGCGGTCCGGGGGTTGCGTCGATTGGACTTCAGTTCCAGGCAGGCGTCGCCTTTTAAGGCTGGCCTTTTCGAACGAGGCGCCTCGAAGTAGAGAGGGGGGATGCCGACGCCCCCTTCGATCTCCGCGGACGACCTCGGCGACGTCGTTGCGCGCGCAAAGGACGGGGACCGTAAGGCCCTCGAAACCGTTCTTGCATCGGTGGCCCCGGCCATTCATCGGTTCGGCATGCGCATGTGCAAAAACGTCCACGACGCCGAGGACGTACTTCAAGACACGCTCCTCAACGTCGCCATGCACCTCGGCGACTTCGAGGGTCGCGCATCCCTTTCGAGCTGGGTCTTCGCTCTCACGCGCAGCGCCTGCGCGCGAAAGCGTCGTGGACTGAAGAATCAGCCGCCTGCCGGCGATGCGCACCTCGCAGCAACGCGAGATCTCGCGCCGTCGCCAGAGGCTCGCGTCGCGGGCCAGGAGCTCGCGACTTCTCTGTCCGCGGCGCTCGATGGTCTGTCGGAGGATTCTCGCGAGGTGATTCTTCTGCGCGATGTCGAAGGACTCTCGGCTCCCGAAGCCGCTCGTGTGCTCGGGATTTCGGTAGACGCTCTGAAGAGCCGTCTGCACCGAGCGCGCGAGGCGCTTCGTGTGGCTCTGCGGCCGGTCCTCGAATCCGAGCTCGATCGCGCTCCCGCGAGTTGCCCGGACGTCGTCGCGCTCTGGTCGAAGAAACTCGAAGGCGATCTTCGCCAAGGAGATTGCTCGGCGATGGAGCAGCACCTCACGAATTGCAGAGCGTGCGCTGGGGCGTGCGACGCGCTCAAACAAGCGTTGCTTGCCTGCCAGCGCATTCGCACCGAGGAAGTGCCGCCCGCGATTCAGGCGCGCGTCAAGTCCGCCGTGCGAGCCTGGGCCACTCAAAATACGTCCTGATCTGCGTTATCTGCGTTTGCGTTCGACCGCCTGAATCCTTTTCGTGCCTCGTCGGCTCCAAGGCCCGAGCATGAATCGATTCTACGTTGGTGCTGCCGGGCTAGTTGCGCTCAGTCTGTTCGCATGCACGCATGCGCATCACGCCGCTCCGGAGGGTCCTCCTGTCGCTGTTAGCGTTGTCACGGCGCACGAGGAGCAACTGCCCACGGTGTACCGTGTGAGCGGCACTGTTCGAGGGCGCAACACGACGACGCTCACGAGCAAGACGACGGGGTACATCCGCGCTGTTCGTGTTCAGGCCGGCGATCGTGTGACCGCTGGGCAAGCCCTCGTGGAGCTCGAAGCCAATGATTCCCGGGCGACCGTCGCGCGCGCACGGGCGTCACTCAGTCAGTTCATGGAATCCAAAGCGGAGTCCGAGAACGCACTCACGCTTGCGCGCGCCAACGCGAAAATCGCCAAATCGAACTACGACCGCGCGGCGCACTTGGTCCAAGACAACGCGATTCCACAGCAGCAGTTCGACGAGGCCGAAGCGCGATGGCATGCAGCGGAGGCGCAAGAGAAGATGGCGCAGGCGCGTGTACGCGCGGCCACTTCGGGGATCGACGAGGGTCGTGCTGCGCTTGGCGAGGCGAACGCCATGCTTGGTTATGCAGCCATCACGGCGCCGTTCGCGGGCCGCGTGATCGAGCGGCGCGTGGATCCGGGTGCGCTTGCTGCTCCGGGAACCCCGCTTCTCGTCATCTCCGACGAAGGCGGGCTTCGTGTGGAAGCCGCGGTGGACGAATCCCGTGCGGGCGACGTGAATGTGGGGGACGAAGTCGATATTTCAATTGGATCCTTGCCGCCCCTGATTGGCAAAGTCGGTGAGATCGTCCCGAACGTGGATGTGACGTCGCGCTCTTTCCTCGTGAAGGTTGATTTGCCTCCCGAGGCGGGATCGCATCGTCCTGGGACGTATGCGACCGTGGGCATTCGCATGGGCGCGCGATCTCGTCTCGTCGTTCCAACGACTGCCATCACTTCCTTTGGAGCACTCGACCGGGTTTTTACGGTCGATTCAGGCCACGCGAAAATTCGCATGATCACTCGCGGTGAAGAGGTTGGGCCGTGGACGGAAGTTCTTTCGGGGCTCTCGAAAGACGAGCATGTGGTAGCGCCCGCCGCGCCTGACTTGCGTGATGGCGTGCCCGTCGAGGTTCGGCCATGAGCGCGCCGACGAAGCTTGGCCCGGCTGGAAAGCTCGCGCGCGCCTTCATTCATTCCAAGTTGACCCCATTGATCATCATTGCCTCGGTGCTTCTTGGCGCCTTCGCGGTGTGGCGTCTGCCGCGCGAGGAGGAGCCCCAGATCATCGTGCCGATGAGCGATGTCATCGTGACCATGCCTGGCGCGTCACCCAAGGAGGTGGAGGAGCGTGTCACGAAGCCGCTCGAGCGACTCCTTTGGGAAATCCCCGGGGTGGAATACCTGTATTCCACATCCAGTCCGGGTCAGTGCCAGGTCATCGTCCGATTCAACGTGGGTGAGGATGAAGAGCGCGCCATGGTGCGCCTCACCCAGAAGCTTGCCGCTCATATGGACATCGTCCCGCCCGGCGCTTCTCCTCCGCTCGTGAAGCCTCGGTCGATCGATGATGTTCCGGTTCTGGCCGTGACGCTGTGGAGCAAGAAATATTCGGGTTTCGAGCTCCGTCGTCTTGCCGCCGAGATCCAAGAGCAGGTGAAGCAAGTGGGGGGGGTGAGTGAGGTAACGCTGACCGGAGGCGAGCGCCGGCAGGTTCGCATTCTGCTCGATGCCGAGCGGCTAGCAGCCCGCCGTCTTGCACCGGAGGCCGTCATGAGTGCCCTCCGCGGTGCCAACGAGCGTCTGCCAACGGGCGCCGTCGCGAGAGACAATCGCGAATTCCTTCTCGAGACGGGCACGGTGCTGACGAATGCGAGAGACGTTGGCGACGTGGTCGTGGGTGCTTCCGACGGTCGACTCGTGCTCTTACGCGACGTGGCGTCCATCGTGGACGGCCCGGAGGAGCCTTCCACGTACGTCAGGTTCGGCGCGGGGGCTGCAGCGGAGGGCGGGGATCAGAAGCTCGGAGCCGAGTCAGTGCCGGCGGTGACTCTTTCCGTGGCCAAGCATAAGGGCCAGAACGCCGTTTCCGTCGTCGCCGATGTCACGCGAAAGATCGATTTGCTTCGCGGCTCTCTCATCCCGGGCGACGTGGAGCTTTCCGTGACGCGTGATTACGGTGCCACGGCGGCCGAGAAGAGCAACGAGCTGCTCTTGCATATGGGCATTGCCGTCGTGAGCGTTGGCTTTCTCATATGGCTGGCGCTTGGCAAACGCGAAAGCGGCATCGTGATGCTGGCCATTCCAGCGACGCTCGCTCTTACGCTGACGGTTTTTTACCTTTACGGCTATACGCTCAACCGCATCACTCTCTTTGCGCTCATCTTCTCGATCGGCATCCTCGTCGACGATGCCATCGTGATCGTCGAGAACATTGCGCGCCACGCGCGCCTGCCCGAAAACCGCGGACACGATCTCTCCGAGGTCGCCGTTCGTGCCGTCGACGAGGTGGGCAACCCTACCATCCTCGCAACGATGACGGTCATTGCGGCCATCCTCCCGATGGCGTTCGTTGGAGGGTTGATGGGCCCGTACATGAGGCCCATTCCCGTGGGCGCGTCCGCGGCGATGCTCTTCTCGCTCGTCGTGGCATTCATCGTCACGCCGTGGGCAACGGTGCGAATGCTTGGCAAAGCACATCACGCCGACGACGAAGACGAAGGCCGTCTGACCCGATTTTACCGGCGCGTCATGGGGACGCTGTTGCATGTTGCACGATGGCGAACGACCTTCCTCGTGAGTGTTGCCGTGCTCTTGGTCTCGGCGATGGCGCTCGTTGCCGTCAAATGGGTGCGCGTCAAGATGCTCCCGTTCGACAACAAGAGTGAGTTTCAGGTTGTCGTGGACATGCCCGAGGGAACGACCCTCGAAGAGACGGACCACGTCACGCAGGCCCTTGCCGGCGTGATCCGGGTTCAACCGGAGGTGATGAATTATCAGACGTACGTGGGGACGTCGGGGCCTTACAACTTCAATGGTCTCGTCCGGCATTACTTCCTTCGACAGGGATCGAACGTCGCGGACATCCAGGTGAACCTCGTCGACAAGGGTGACCGCAAAGCGCAAAGTCACGCCATCGCAAAGCGGGTTCGCGATGCCATGATGCCGATTGCGGAGCGCTTCGGTGCGCGCATCAAAGTAGCGGAGGTGCCGCCCGGCCCTCCCGTGCTCGAGACCATGGTCGCCGAGATCTACGGTCCCGACTACCAACGCACCATCGAGATTGCGAAGGATGTACGCGATCTCTTCGACAAGACGGAGGGGGTCGTCGACGTGGATTGGTACGTGGAGGACGATCAGCCGAAGGTTCGCTTCATCGTGGATCAAGAGAAGGCGGCGCTGAACGGCGTGAGCAAAGCCGAGATCGTCAACGCATTACGGCTTGCCAGCGTTGGGGAGCCTGCCGGTCTCTTGCACGACGAGCGTGAGAAGGAAGATGTGTCCATCGTCGTGCGGCTCGATCGGGCGGCGCGCTCGGATCTGGAGCGCCTGCAGAACGTCCGGGTTGCTGGGCGCGACGGAAGCTACGTGAGTGTTGGCGAGCTCGTTCACCCGGAGCTCGTTCGCGCGGACAAAAGCATTTATCATAAGAATCTCATGCCCGCAGTGTACGTCACGGCCGATGTGGCGGGCGCCATCGAGAGTCCGGTGTATGCGATCCTGAAACTGGGGCCGGAGCTTGACCGCATGAAGCTGCCTGAAGGCTATTCGCTCGAACAGCACACGGCATCCCAGCCATTTCGCACGGACAAGTACGCCATGAAGTGGGATGGCGAGTGGCACATCACCTACGAAGTCTTTCGAGATCTCGGGGCCGCCTTCGCGGCGGTGCTGGTCCTTATCTATGTCTTGAACGTCGCGTGGTTTCAGTCGTTCAAAACGCCGCTCGTCATCATGAGCGCGATTCCGTTCTCACTCGTCGGCATTCTGCCGGCACACGGCCTCATGGGTGCTTTCTTCACCGCGACATCCATGATCGGCTTCATTGCGGGGGCCGGAATCGTCGTACGCAATTCCATCATTCTCGTCGATTTCGTCGAGCAGCGACTTGCCGAGGGAGCCCCGCTCGACCAAGCCGTCATCGACGCGGGCGCGATTCGTTTTCGTCCGATGCTGCTCACCGCGGCGGCGGTGATCGTCGGCGCGTTCGTCATCCTCTTCGATCCTATCTTTCAGGGGTTGGCGATCTCGCTCATGGCCGGGGAGATCGCGTCGCTCGCGCTGTCACGCATGACCGTTCCGGTTGTTTACTTCCTCATGAAACGACGAGAGAGGCGCGTGGCTGAACGGCATCATGCGGCGAGCATGACGCAGGAGCCCGCCGAGATGGCCGGGTGATCCATTCGTGCTTCTGCGATCGCATTCGAATCCCTTTTGCGAATGGCGGTTCTTGCCGCTAACGTATCACCCTCGAATTAATAAGGAGAACCATCATCATGTGCTATCGAGTTGAATGCAGCGAATGTCACAAGCCCACGTACGCTGGGTGCGGGATGCATATCGAACAGGTGCTCGGCGACGTCCCGCCCGATCAGCGTTGCAAGTGTCGGGAGAAGAAGAAGGAAGAGGGGAAAGGTGAGCCTTCCATCCTTCGTCGTATTCTCGGAAAGTGACGATCGCCATGCAGGCGCCGGCTCGCCTGAAATTCAGTTACTGGTCGGATCCTCTCTGCATTTGGGCCCTCATTGGCCAGCCGAAGCTTGACCGTGTTCTTGGCGAGTTCGGCGACCGAGTGTGCGTAGATTATCGGATTGTCCCCGTCTTCGGCAGCATACCCTGGCGCTTCGCACGAGGGTCGTGGGCGAAGGAGGGAGTGGAAGGCCGAGTGATCGCAACACGACGAGTCGCCGAGCAAGGTGGGCGTTCCGATATCTCCGGAGAGTGTTGGCGGTGCGCGGCTCCCGCCACTTCATGGGCTCCGGCCGCGGCTGTCAAGGCCGTCTTCGCACTCGGGGATGGCCTTGGTGATCGCGCTGGGCCCGCCTATCAGCGTGCGCTTCGTGAGCGATTCTTCGTCCGTGAGCAGAACATCGGGCTTCGAAAGATTCAGCTCGAAGTCGTCGAGGAAATGAAGCTGCCGCGCGCACCCGTGGAGGCGCGTTTGGACGACGGGAGTGCCCTCTCTCTGGTCTGCGAAGATCATGCGGAGAAGGAAAGAATCCATATCAAGGGTTCGCCATCATTTGTCTTCGATGAGGGGCGAGTGATGCTCTACGGAAATTTCGATGAAGGGATCCTCTACAAGACCGTCGAGGAGCTAGCCCGAATCATTCATGACGACTCCGCTTAGAGCGAGTTCGCCAGCCTGCTTGCGCGAATCGATACGCTTCGATGGCGCCTTCGGCGCTGTCGGCCCGCCTGTGGCGGGACCTCAGGTGGGCGCTGCGGTGCCTGCGCACGTACGATAAGTACGCTTTCGCGGGCTCCTCGCGCTCCGCCCTAGCCCGGATCATTCATGACGACTCCGCTTAGAAGAGCCGATCCCTTTGCTGCGAAGGTCGTACGGCGCTTCTCGGACCTGCGGCGTACGTACAGTACGCCTCGGTCCTGCGATGCGGCGTGCGCCCTTCTCGCTGCGGTCTCGGCCTTCTACCGCAATCGCGTCATGAATGATCCGGGCTAGCCTCGATTCGCTCGCGACGGCTGCCCTACACGCTCGAGAGTTGCGGTACGCACGCTCTTAGCACTCCTGCCGGAAGTATTCCGGCAGTAGCGTTAGAGCGTATTCGACAGCCTGCTGCGCGAGCCGACGCCGAAGAAGGCCCGGCTTCCTGCGCGCCGCCAGGGGAGCACGTGACTGGAGATCACGGGTGAGCATGTCTCCCTAAGAGAGTATAAATACCTGAATCTGCGTATTTGTACGCTTCATTGGAGTACAATCGCACGCAAACTTGCGGTCGGGCGGCGTGGAGAATAAAGACGCCACGCATTTGTACTCCATAAGAGAGTACAAATGCGTGGCGAACCCGTTAAAGACTCTTGCCGTCGACCTGTTTCACCGCGAGTGAGCTTGGGTCGAGGCCGTCAACGCACCGAACATTGATGGCTACTGTTTCGGTACCGCCCGGGCCTTTGCCATGCGCAAAGGACCTGATGCCACACGTTGAACAGAAGACGTGATGGATCTGCTTCTTGTTGAATTGATAGTCCGTGAGGGCGTTCTCACCTGACAGGAGAGTAAACGACTCTCGGGGGACGAATATCAAAAGCCACCCCATTCTGCTGCACATAGAGCAGTTGCACGCCATGACGCCTTTGGACAGATCGGCTTTGACCTCGTAGCGGACCTTCCCGCAGTGACATCCCCCAGTAAACGTTTGCATGCGACAATCCTCCTTTTTGGTTCGCTCCGCGTCAACTTGAAAGCGGTCCATGTAGTTTCCAGATGGAAACTATGTAGCGGCTCGCCTGGTGCCGTAAGAGCATGGCAGCTTCTGCGGGGCCTCAACGGACGGAGGGGGCGCTTACCTTAAGCTCGCGCACCCCCCGCATCCGATGACACCGGTTGTCCGCCAATCGAGTATTACCCCTCGTAGGCAGCCGCGATTCCGTTGAGAATCTCCTGAGCACGGTCCAACGTGATGGTCCGAGCAGCCCTTCGGAACTCCGCCTCCGCTGCCGTACGGGTGGGCGCAGGGCGCACAGCAGGTGCAGGGCGCACGACTGCTGCAGCAGGGACTGCTGCAGCGGGAGGACGTGCAACGGATTCCTGGACAGCCTTGGCCGCTGGGGCAGCCTTCTTGACCTTGGTTTTGCTGCGAACGGAGGACACGTAGCTCGCTGAAATGGCGAGTCCGGCTTCTTTGGCCTTGGCTTCAATCTGCACGGGCCGGAGGTTTGGAAACTTCCGAATGAAGTCGGTCTTGCTGCCTTCGAACTCGCTTTTTTGCGCGCCGAGTACCGGCTTGCTGGCTGCTTTGTTTTTCGACTTTGCCGCTGTTCCACTCATTGTGACTTCTTCGTCCATGGATGCACTCCTTGGGCACTGAGGATAGGCCCACGGGGGGCATAGCACATGATGGTTCCTTTTGGGTGGAGAGATATGGCCTTGAATGAAACTTAAACGATCCCATCGGGTGCGTTCCGGCCTTCCGCCTCTTTCACGGAGCCTTCGCAGGCCTTTTTCCGCACTTTTTCATTGCGACCTTCATGCATTGGATCCCTCGTCGTGCGCCGTCGTCCTAGCCCGGAACATCATGACGCGATTGCGGTAGAAGGCCGAGGCTTCCGCGGCGCCTTCGGCGGGACCTCAGGGCGAAAAGGGCGCACGCCGTATCGCAGGACCGAGGCATCCTGTAGTCCGCCGCAGGTCCGACAAAAGCCGTACGCCCTTTGCAGCAAAGGGATCGGCTCTTCCACGCGGAGTCGTCATGAATGATCCGGGCGAGGGATGCCTTCCGTGCGAGCGACGGGACGTTAAGTGGACCCCTCCGCGCTGCTCGCTGCGCTCGCCGCGCGTGCTCCCCTTGGCCTCGTGCTCGTCAGGCGGCAAGGCCGCCTTCCTGCGCGCGGGCAGGGGAGCCGTGACTGGCTGCATCGCCGCAGGATGATGTACTCTTATCGAGAGTACAACTGCGTGTGCGCCGCACTCGACCAGAAAGCAGCCTTTCCCGCCCGCGCCTTCAAGAGGGAAGGCCAGCATGGCGAAGCCATGCTGGATGGACCCACGACTGACGGCAGTCGCTGGCGCCTTCGGCGCTGTCGGCCCGGCATTCAACGATACCTTCGGCACGGGCCGGCCTGCCTTCGGCAGGGTCTCAGGCGGCGGGAGGTCGGTGCGGACCCCAACGAGGAGATCGTGTCGACCTGAAAGCAGTCCTGTTGCGGAGCGCTCGCCAGGGGAGGACGGCCCGCACGCAATCCGGAGAAGGGCGTACGGCCTAATTCCGGGTCGAGGCGGTGAGAGCGTGTTTTTTCGGACCTCTCGTTGACGTTGACGTGGTCCTTCGACGGCGACGTGAACGAAAGAAGTCTATTCGTCTCAGACGAGCCGATCCCTTTGCTGCAAAGGACGTACGGCTTTTGTCGGACCTGCGGCGTACATACAGTACGCCTCGGTGCCTTTCGCATTCGCATGCGGCGTGCACCCTTCTCGCTGCGGTCTCGGTCGTCTGCAGAAATCGCGTCATGAATGATCGGGCTAGCCGCCGTTGCAAGGTGGGTCTCACCACTACGAAAACGTGGCCCACCCCTCCTTCCCGATGATCTTTGTAGGCGCGATTGGGATTGAACCAACGACCCCTACCGTGTCAAGGTAGTGCTCTACCACTGAGCTACGCGCCTGAGAGGAATGCCGGACTACCTTCCCTCGGGTTGGCTGTCAAGCTTTGTTGAGGTGCCCTAACCACGCTTCCCGTGCGAACGCTTTTCTTTCGAGTCGGTCGCGGCCTGTCGATGGCGCGGAGACGCGAGGTTCGCTCGCGTTGAACGTGCGTGGAGGCAACGATGGGCGAACGCGCCCGGCTTGTATCTGCGCACGAGGCCCCCGACCGAACTGCACATGCGAGTCGCCGACGATCGCTTCGAGCATGCCGGATTTGTGTGTAATATACAATTTTACGGCGCAAAAATGGCACATGGATTCGACTTCACCGACGGCGGCTCGTGTTCTGCATTCATTGAGGTGCGGTAGATCCGTCGAGCACTTTTGCGACGTCCTTGGCAAGGTATTCCTCGTCGCCGGGGTTGTACCCTTCACGGATGGCTACCATCCTGCCCTGCTTGTCGATGAGAACGCTCAAGGGGGCAGATTTTTGGGGATTGTAGATTGCCGTAATACGGGAATCTTCGTCCGTCAGAACGGGGAAATTGAGCTGATTTCGTGCGGCGAAGGCCGGAACACGAGCCACGGTTTCAGGCCCATCCATCGCGATGGCAAGGATCACGAATCCTTTTGCTTTGTTCGCGTCATAGAGCCTTCGCAGGTGCGGAAACTCGGCCACGCACGGCTCACACCACGTTGCACAAAAGCTCAGAAGGATGGCCTGCTTGCCAAGGTAGTTCGAAAGTTTGACGGTTTTGCCATCGAGATCTCGAGCCGTAAAATCCGACGCGGCACCAAGACCGGTGCTCGTGGTTCCACCCGTGGCCGCCCCGGCCTCCGTGCCTTGCTGCGCACAACCCACTGCGAGAAGCGCCGCGCTCAATACCCCCGCGCTCATCAGCAAACGCATTTGCCGTATCCTTTCCGGCACGCGGCGAAATTGGCTAGCCCGGCCTTAACGCTCCTGCCGGAAGTATTCCGGCAGGAGTGCAAGCAAAGCCGCGGGAGCGGCTTTTCGGAGGGGTGAATTGCCCGCGAAAGCGGGCAAGAGAGGGCGCCGCGCCCCCTTGAGACAAGGGAACACGACGGGTTTCCGCGAAGCGCAAACGCGTAGCCCGGAACGAAGTTCCGGCAGTCGTGTTAAGTGAGCTCGAGAGAAGGGGAATGGAAGGTTGCGACATGATGTCGGGGGAGGGCCCATGTTTATGACGAAATCGGCATTCCCCCGTCAATTGCTTTCGGTCGTCCGTCCGGCTTTTTCCCGAACCCGCTCCCCCTGCTTGTCGGACGCCTCGGGCAGGGGTCGTGAATTCCGGACCGAGGCGGCGAGAGGGCGTTTTTCGTATCTAGGGACAAGCCCTAAAACGCGTTTATTTCGTGCGTTTCGTAGCGACGAGCGTCGTCCACATGGCGCGATCGTCGGCCATGGCGAGCAGCGTCCACATCGCTGCTGCGGTGATGGCGAGCGCTTGCAGCGGAACATCGAAGCTCCCTTGTGACAGGAGCGCGAGTGCGAACGAAACCGTGATGGCTGGCGGAAACCGGCGCTGAGCGAGCGCAACCACCGCCAAGAGGAGCGACGCAGGAATCAGGAAGGCTGCCACGGAAGACAGGCTGCGCGACACCGAGGTCGTTGCAACCTGCAAGAGTGAAGCGCGAAGGATCGCGATGGTCGACGACGGATCCTCGATGTTGCGCGCGGCGACGTACGTGATGACGAAGCCGAGGACGACCGCGCCGTTCGCGAAGATGCGACTCGTACGCGATCGCATCGCGAGCCAGACGGCGACGAGCAGCGTTGCGACGCATTGAACGATGACGGATATCGTGCCGAGAATGCGGCCGACGTTGAAGAGAGTGAGGCTCGCGTGTTCCCCTGCGAGGGCGACCAAGCCCCATGCGTTGGGTCGCAAGATCCCGGAGAGAGACAAGAGAACGAGCACGGCGCCGAGCGCACGCGTGTGCGGGATGCGCGCCGCCGTGATTCCTGCAACGAACGCGATCATGCTCGCGACGATCGAGAGGGTGATCGCCGCGAACGGGTGAAGTTTCTGCACGACCGCAGGGGAGACGAGCGCGATGACGAGCCCGCAGACAGCGACAACGATCCCGCGCACGAGGACGCTGATGCGCGTGCTTCGTGTGAGCTCGAATGCGCCGGCACTCGCGAGTGTGACGAGCATCGCCGCGAACGTGTAGCCGAGCGCCGAGGTCAGTATCTCGGTTGTCTCCACCGTGCCTTGCGCGGCGATCCCGCGCATGCCGGGCGCGATGAGCACGCCGCCGACCTTTGCGAGAATGCCAACCGCGCCGGCGAGCAAGAGTGTCCCCGATGCCCACGCGGTGCCTGGACTTCGCGGGCTCGTGGGCGGGCCGCCCGGTCCGGCGTTGTTCGATGCCACTCGTCTGAGCACACGCTCTATCTCTGTTGAGGCTTCTTCGGGCGCGCTCATTGTTTGGCTTTGATCGGTGGAGCCTACACCAATCGGTGACCCATCCGCCACGGCGTCGCTTAAGGTGCCCCGTCCGCGCCTGCGGCATCATCGGCCGTGCAGGACTTGGCGCCGGTGGCTGCGGAGCGGTCAACCATCAGGATGGGGACCGCAGCAGCATAGATATCCGCAGCAGCCTCAACGACCCCCACCGAACAACAATCGGGGCATCGTCATCGGAGCAGCAGTATCGGCGGTCTGATCGCGTTTTCGATTTTCACGGCACTCGCGTCGGAGAGCATCGTGGCGAGTGTAGTGATGATCCTTGCTGGGGTCGGTGCTGTTGATCGAGGCGTTCCTCGCGATTCGCAGCGGCGCGTCTTAGAGCGTGGAGGACAGCCTGCTGCGCGAAATCGATGCGTCGGTTGGGCGCTGCGCTCCGTGCTCAAAGGCTTTAAGCCTGTTCCGCCCGGTGCTCGCGCTCCGCCCTAGCCTCGATTCGCTCGCGACGGCTGCCCTACACGCTCTTCGTCAGGGGGCTGATGACTAAGGGTTCGATGCTTGTGCATGTATTATGCACGTATACGTCATGCACGCACGGACGCACAAGCAGCGTGATTCGCCGTGTTCGTGCGCTGTGATCCCCTCAACCTTCTCGCATCTCGTGGATATTGACGGGAGGCGGGGCGCCACGCTCCTTTGACGGCCGTGCAGGACCTGGCGCTGGCGGTTGTGTCTCCGGGCTCGGTGACTTCGCTGGCGTGTTCAACATGAACGGTCGCGCGTTCGCCGTCGTGCAGGCGAAAACTTCATCGCGGTGAAATTCCCAATGCAGATAAACATTGCCATCTGCCGAAATGATGGCGCTTGGCGCAGGGCCAAAGGGCTGCGCACGGTTGACGCTATCGAGTGCGGCAATATCGAATGACGTAATACCGCTCGTCTTGACGATACCCATCTTGATCACTCGCCCATCTTTGGGGTTCACGACGATCTCGAGACGCGTAATCAGCTTCTGATCGTTCATCGGGTGGTTCTTCGGCAGGTTGTCGAGCGAGCCGAGGAAGCTGTCGGCGAAGAACGGATGGATTCGATTGTGAATTTTATTGAGGTACGTGGCGAATGGAACCGCGGCGGTGTTGAGCGCGGTTTGGTTGCCCGGCTTCACGCTCGAGACATAGTTCTCGATCGCGTTGCGCCAACGTTCGAAGTTCGACGCCGTCCATGAGCCGCGATGTTCGCTCCTGCGACGCTCGCCATCAGCTTCGCGTTCTTTTCGGAGTTGATCGGACCCGACGACAGCGACAACTCCATTTTGCGATAAGTTCAGGTTCACTTGACCAGGGCCGGGTTGACCGCCGAGCCCGAGCCATTTGGTGTGACCCTTGGTCTCTGGCATTGGCCTGTTCTGGTTCGTCGTGCCGGCAACGGGATCGCTCATGCTCGCCTCTGCACCCGGGCGAATGGGGTTGAACGACCACGCGCCACCTTGTGCCACTTCGGTGGCTGAGGAAGGGGGCGTGCCCGGCACGAGCTCGGCGGGCGGTTCGACGGATGCTCGCGCCGGGCGGCCGTCGCCACCGGCTCTGGGTGGTGCGTTTGCTGCGGGCTGATTCAACGCGACTGCGCCTGGAGGCCTCTCGAGGGGGCGCGGATCCTTCTGGACCTCGAACTCGGTGCCCTTCTCACCGGGCGTCCGATCCTTTTCTCCTTTGTGCTCGTCGCTGTCCGCGATCTTCGTGCGTTCGCTGTCGCCGACGTGATCCTTCGGTCCACCGGGCTTGTTCGCGCCCGGCGTCGGATTCTCGTCGTCTTGGTCGTGCGAGGTTTGCGTTGCAACCGTTTCTTCATCAACCTTGTTGGCTTCGTCGGCGATGAACTTCGCGTTCGGGTTGTCTGCCTGGTTCTTCTTCGCGTGCTGCTTCACCGCGATGCGACTGTCAGGCTTGAGCGGAACCTCGTCGAGCTTCTTCAGCGGATCCTTGCTCTTCGTGACGATCTTGATCTCTTGCTTTGGCGGTTCTGGTCTCTTCGGCTCGTCCGGCTTCTTCGGCTCGTCCGGTTTCTTGGGTTCTGGCTTGTTCTCCGCTGCCGGCTTCGGTGGTTCGGCTTCGTCGTCCTTGGGCTTGCCTTCTTCCACCACCGCGACGTCGAACGTCACCTCGGTCGAGCGAGTGCGATCACGCGCCTTCGATCCGAGCATGGAAATATAGCGACGGTCGTCGTTCTGTTGACGGAGCTCTTTGGACACCTCCTCGGTGCCCCCGCCGAACATGAAGTGCGCGCATATGGCCGCGCAAATCCAGAGGACGATGGGCGTCTCTGGCGACCGACGGAAAAAAATGTCGGTCGGAGTTGGGCGGTCTATGCGTCTCATCGAGAGCGATCGGGTGCGAGAACAGTGCCTTGTCGTAAGGCACGATCAACGCCCTATCACGCTAGCATCGCCCTTCGCACCCTTCCATCCAGCGCACATGTAGCTCGAATGCTCGAGGTCGCGTTGCGGCCGTACGTCACCCGCGCTCATGCGGCATCGATCGATGATCGCCGGAAGAGATGTGGATCGCGGACAGCGTTTCGTCGGCGGAGAGTTCCGACCATAGGCCCCATGCGCGCACGCGTTGCTCGAGGTAGAGGACACGCTTTGCACAGCGCGCGATGGCGTGAGCATCATGCGTGACGAGGATGGTGGCGACGACGTGTCGTTCGGCGATCGCCGCCAGCGTGTCCACGATGGCGATCTTGCCGTGCGTGTCGACGCCCGCCACGGGCTCGTCGAGGATGAGAATCTTGGGATTCGTAGCGAGCGCGCGTGCAAGCAAGACACGCTCCGTTTCGCCGCCCGACAGATCACGCATCCTTGCGTGCGCGAGATGTGCCGCGCCCGTTTTTTCGAGGACGCTCATCGCCAGATCGCGTTCTCGCGCCGTGATGCGCAAAGGCCAGCGTCCGCGTACGTTCGCGATGACGATCTCGATGGGTGACGCCGGAAAATCGCGATCGAACGCCTTGCGCTGAGGAACGTAGCCTACCCATCGCCGACCTTGCACGGGCAAGAGTCCCTCGATGTGCACAGTCCCGGTGTCGGCTTCAACGAGACCAAGGATGATTTTGAGCAGCGTGGTTTTTCCTGCGCCGTTCGGTCCGCACAGGCACAAGAGCTCGCCTTTTGGAACGTGAAACGTGACGTTGTCGAGGACGACTTTGTCGCCGAAGCGTTTGGTGACGGATACGACGTCGACGACGCGCGCCGCATCTGCGGGAGGCGGCGTCCCGCGAAGCGACGTCGTCATCGAAACGCCTCTTTCCCGAGGTAGTTTTCGAGAGACACGACGTTGAAGCGAATCATCTTCTCGTAGCTGTCCGTTGCATCGGCGCCGCCGATGGGATCGAGCACGCCGAGTGCAACGTGCGCCTCGTTGGCGAGAATTTTTGCAGGCCTCGAATCGAGCTGCGGCTCGCGAAAGAGCACGTCGATATTTTTCTCGGCGACGAGATGGAGGACGTTGCGGACGTATGCGCCCGAGGGCTGTGAGCCGGGGTAGGGTTCGAGCACGGCGAGGACGACGAGATCGTAGCGATCCGCGAAGTAGCCGAAGCTGCCGTGAAAGGTGATGAAGGCGCGCGTCCGAAAGCGCTTGGTGCGTGCCTCGACCTCGTCATCGAGCGCGGCGAGGGATGCGTCGACGATCGCCGCGCGATCGCGATAGGCATCTGCGTGCGAAGCATCGATCAGAGCGAGCTCGCGCGCGATGGCAGCAACGATGGCGCGCGCGCGTCGCGGATCGAGCCACACATGAGGATCCACGGCGCCGTGTTCGTGTTCGTGATGCCCGCGTCGTAACCACGAAAGAGAGTCCTCTTCTTCGACGGGGCGGGCGTGGAGGACGAGCGTTGGCACGTGCTCGCCGACCGCGAGCAGGCGTGCACGCGGTGCTGCATCATGCACAAGCTTGTTCATCCACGGATCGAGCCCGAGACCAACGACGACGGCGAGCTCGGTGCTCGCGACCGTTTCGACGTCCTTCGGCGTCGGGTCGAACGTGTGCTCGCTCCGACCAGGCGCAAGCAGCAGCGTGACGTCGGCGTCCGGACCTGCGATGCGTCGAGTCAGATCGTAGATGGGGAAGATCGAGACAGCGACGCGGAGTCGAGAGACAGGCGACGTGCGGTGATGCGAGCACGCGAGCGAGGACATTGCGACGATCGCGACGAGCGCGATGAGATGACGCGATAACGGCAGAGGCGCGGCCATGGTGCGGTGAATGAGTGTGATAAGAGCAGGAGCCGACGAGGACCGATGAAGAGACAACCCGCAAGTGACGTGCCGAAGAAGCGTCACGCGCGTGCGAGAATGCGCCGGGCGATCGCGACGCCGCGTGTGTCCTTCGCAGAGCTCGAGATCCACACCGAGGACGGCGTTGCGCTGCGCGCGGTGGTCCATGATCCAAAGGAGGGCACGCCGCTTCGTGGCACGTGCGTGTTCGCTCACGCGATGTTTGCGAGTAAGAGCGAATTTGGTAGGCGCGAGGGCAGGGGCCTTGCGGACGCGTACGCCGCGCTCGGCTTTCGCACGATCGCGTTCGACTTCCGTGGTCATTCTGGCAGCGCGATGCGCGCGGACGAGGAGTGGGGTTACGACGATCTCGTGCGCTTCGATCTGCCGGCGGTCGTCGATTGCGCGCGCGCACGAAGCGAAGGCCGTCCGGTCATCGTGGTTGGTCACTCGCTCGGGGCGCACGTAGCGCTCGCCGCGCAAGGCACTCGGCGCATCGACGTCGACGGGATCGTGGCTGTTGCGGGCAACGTCTGGCTCCGTGAGTTCGAAACTTCACGCGTGCGCGCGGTCGCAAAGCTCGCCCTCATGACGGCGCTGCGCGGGGTGGCGCGGCGCATCGGCAGGTTCCCGGCGCGCACGATTCGCTTCGGAAACAACGACGCTTCGGCGCGTTTCATCGAGGATCTCGCACGCACGACCCTCCACCATGCGTGGACGAGCGCGGACGGTCGCGATGACTACCTCGCGGCGCTCGCGAACGTGCAGATCCCCGTGTGCGCCGTGGCAAGCGACGGAGATCGCCTTTTCTGTCACCCCGCATCGGCCGAGAGATTCGTGAGGCGATGCCGCGGACCCGTTCGATGCATGCGTATTACGCACAGTGATGACGGCGGGCCGCCACCCGGTCACATGAGTCTCGTGACGAGCGACCGCGCGCGCCGGCCGCTCATCGCCGCGCTTCAGTGGGTCGTGGCCCCCAAATAACGCGCATATTGAGATATGACCTTATTCTTTCATATGAAGAATTTTGCTGTCGTCGGCGTCGGTGGATACATCGCTCCGCGCCACCTTCGCGCCATTCGCGATACGAAAAACCGTCTTGTTGCCGCCGTGGATCCAAACGACTCGGTCGGAGTTTTGGATCAATACACATTCGACGTACGCTTCTTTACGGAGGTCGAACGGTTCGACCGTCACCTCGAGAAGTTGAAGCGCGGCCCTGAAGAGAGCCGGCTCCATTTCCTCTCCGTGTGCTCGCCCAACTACTTGCATGATGCACATTGCCGTCTCGGGTTGCGCGTTGGCGCAGACGTCATTTGCGAAAAACCGCTCGTCATCAACCCGTGGAATCTCGAGCCGCTCGCCGAGCTCGAAAGAGAGACCGGCCGGCGCATCTACAACGTGCTGCAGCTCCGCGTTCACCCCGCCCTCATGGCTCTACGAGACAAGCTCGCGCACGAGAAACCCGGGCGGCCCCACGACGTCTCGCTAACGTACATTACCTCCCGCGGGCGCTGGTACGACGTGTCGTGGAAGGGCGAATCGGAAAAGAGCGGCGGAGTCCCAACGAACATCGGAGTCCACTTCTTCGATCTGCTTCTCTGGCTTTTCGGTCCGCTCGACATATCGCGCGTGCACCTCGCCGAGCCTCGACGGATGTCGGGCTTCCTTGCGCTCGAGCGCGCCAACGTGCGCTGGTTCTTGTCCGTGGAGGAGCGAGATTTGCCTTTCCAGGCCGAACCGGGCAAGCGCACCACGTTCCGATCCATCACGGTCGACGGACAAGAGATTGAGTTCTCCGAAGGCTTCGCCGATCTTCACACGCGCATCTACGAGGAGATCCTTGCCGGGCGCGGTTACGGAATCCAAGTGGCCAAACCGTCGATTGAATTGGCGTACAGGTTGAGAACGTCATCGCTTTCGCCACTCGATGACACCGCGCATCCCGCCGCCCGTGGAGGCATGCGATGAAGGTGCGCGCCTTGGATCTCCACGCCCAATTTCGCGATGTGGGCCGCGACGTGCGCGCAGCGATCGATCGCGTGATTGCCTCGCAGCAATTCATTCTTGGGTCCGAGGTGCAATCCCTCGAACAGGAGATCGCGGCGTATTCGTCGGTCGCTCATGGCATTGGTGTCTCTTCGGGAACGGACGCGATTCTCGTTGGACTCATGGCCCTTGGTGTCGGCCACGGCGACGAGATCGTGACGACTCCGTACACCTTCATCGCAACTGCAGCGTGCATCGCGCGTCTCGGCGCGCGCGCCGTTTTTGTGGATATCGATCCGCGCACGTATACCCTCGATGCGAACAGTCTCGACGCCGCGATCGGAGCGCGAACGCGCGCTATCGTGCCCGTTCATCTTTTTGGGCAAATGGCGGACATGGACCAGATCCTCGCGGTTGCGGCTGCGCGTCACGTTCCCGTCTTCGAGGATGGCGCGCAGGCAATCGGCGCTCATCGCCGCGGCCGTCCCATGGGCCGCGGCTCGCGTGGCGCAGCACTGAGCTTCTTTCCTTCGAAGAATCTCGGATGCATGGGCGACGGCGGAATGGTCATGAGCGACGATGCGGACTTCGCCTCGCGCGTGCGCTTGTTACGGAATCAGGGGCAAGAGCCGAAACATCGTAGCCAGATGGTTGGAGGCAACTTCCGGCTCGATGCCATGCAAGCTGCCGTTGTGCGCGCGAAGTTGCCATACCTCGAAGGCTGGACGCGTGCGCGGCAGAATCATGCGAAGGCCTACCGCGCGGCATTCGATCAGGCGAAGATCGATCCCGAGCTCTTGTCACTCCCGTATGAGGCCAACGGCGCGCACCATGTTTATCACCAGTTCGTCGTGCGCACGCCGAAGCGTGATGCGCTGCGCGCGCACCTTGAAGCGCGCGGAATCGAATGCGCCGTGTATTACCCCCTGCCGATGCATTTGCAGTCATGCTTTGCTGCGTGGGGATACGCGGAGGGCGATTTCCCAGAGGCCGAACGTGCCGCGCGCGAGAGCCTTGCGCTGCCCATCTACCCCGAGCTTGCGCCCAGCGCGAGGGAGTACGTGGTGAACGAAGTCACGGCATTCCTTTCACGCGTTTGAATCTGACCCCCCATGACCACCGATTCAACGTATTTCGTTCACCCTACGGCGGTGGTCGATCACGGTGCGGTGATCGGCGACGGAACCAAGATCTGGCACTTTTCTCACGTCTCCACGGGCGCCGTTCTCGGACCGCGCTGCAACCTTGGTCAGAACGTGTTCGTTGCCCCACACGTTCGCCTTGGAGCAAACGTGAAGGTGCAAAACAACGTCTCGCTTTATGAGGGTGTGGAGCTCGAAGACCATGTCTTTTGTGGACCGTCGTGCGTATTTACGAATGTCACGAATCCGAGAAGCGAGATCGTCCGCAAAGGCCAATACGAGCGCACCTTGGTTCGGCGCGGCGCCTCGATTGGCGCCAATGCCACCGTCTTGTGCGGAGTTACGATTGGCCGTTACGCATTGATCGCCGCGGGGGCGGTTGTCACGCAGAAAGATATCCCCGACTACGCGCGGATGCTTGGTGTTCCCGCGCGCCAGGAAGGTTGGGTAAGCCGCCACGGGCACCCGCTTACGAATCCTGATGCAGAAGGCGTCTTTCGGTGTCCGGAGAGCGGATGGCGTTATCGGGAAATCGAGCCCGGGCATCTCGTCTGTATCGACTGGAATGAAGATCGTCCGCTTTCGACATGAAGTTGGATGTTCTTCACTCTTCAATCAAAACAGCGGCGCTGAGCGCGTGGTCGTCGGTGGGTCCCGCCTGCACGCGTGCGTAGAGCCCGCATGCCTCGCCGGCAACCAAAAATACGCCGTGGTTGACGCTCTCGCCGTGCGGACCCTCGTGCGCTTTGAAATATCGTTGCGCAATCCACCGGCCTTTCCGCGCATGGGCAAGGGATGCGCGCCACATCTCGTCGGTTACGGCACGGCCGACAATCACTTCGTCACCCTCGGCACCGTAATCGCTTTTCAAAACCCACTCGGCTTTCTCTCTCTCGAGCTGCTCTCTGTCAAAGGCCTCGAGCCTGCGCGTGATGGGCACGTGCCTATGGATGACCTCCTGCGCATCACACGAAAAACGATCCATCTGTTCCCACATGAATGCCATTGCACGCTTGTTCTGCGGCACCACGGATCCGAATGGATTGACGATCGCGCATGACCCATCCAGCATTGCCGAAAGCACGGCACGCATCGCTTGCTCGAGAGGCTCCTTGTCCGCGAGCTCTTCATCGTCCCATGCGCTCGTGCGCTCACCCCACCAGTCCGTTTTGTAATGACGGAGCATCAGCGAGATGGGGTCGCCGAAGAGCGTGAGTCCCCGCTCGTCGTGACAGAGGTTGTAGGGTGAGCCGACGGCGATTTCCCACCCGCGCGCCTCGAACGTCTTCCTGTACAAGCGCACGAGTGACAGATCTTCGGGGATCTCCGTCGGGTAAACGATGCCCGCGCGTCTCTGGACTGCGCGCGTCGTGACCATTTCGACGAGCGATTCCGCCATGTCTGCGAAGCGCGCAGGGAGATCGCGATTGGGGTCGATCGCGTCCGGATTCGACGAGGAATGGAGCTCACCGAGGACAACGGCCTCCGCCTCCCCGGTTGGTGTGTCGCAATTGAGTTCGGCGAATTTCAAATCATTGTCTGTGACGAACACATCCGCGCGCGCAATACCGTGCCAGAGCGGCTGCGACGCGAGCCACATCGCTTTCTGAAATGGAGAAAGGCAAAAGAACGAATCGAGCAGCGCCGGCTCATCCGCCACGAGCAGACAGAGCTCATTATAAATTTCGGCCACGGCCTCTGCAGCGCGATACATCCCGTGCATGGTTGCTCGCGACAAGATGACGGGCTCCTCACGAAAGCGCGGTTCACCCCCAAGCCACGGATCGGTGACGAGCCCGTTGGTGACGAGGCGGCGAGCGAAGTCGTCGTAAGCCATCGATTGATTGGACTCTTAGACGAGTTGTGCCACGGCAAGCGCAGTCGCGACGTACGTTGTGGCCTCGAGCGCGCCGAGTCCGCCATTTCGCTCGATGCCCACACCCGTATCGAGCCGTCCGCCGCGAATCGACAGAGGGGCGCCGAGTAAGATCGATTGCACGAAGAGTTGTCGTACGGGGTAGAGCGCAAAGGCGAGTACGAGGATCGCGCCGTAGCTTTTCAGCGATGCGCCCCAACTGACGAAGTCGCCTTCGAGCGCGCGGCCGACGATGATCGCGACGGCGATGGTGAGGCCCGCGTAGCTCAACGCGGCGGCGAGGTTCTCGCCGTGGATTTGCTCGGAGTCGTCGTACGTGGTGAGCACGCGGAAGAGCGAGACGAACACCCAGAGCGTCGCGATTGCGATGACGAAGAAGAGCAGCGAGATCCCCACGTCTCGAAGCCGCGTTCCTGCGATGGCATTTGCGGCGATGATTCCCGTTGCGACGAAGTGTGAGCCCGCGGCAAGCCCCGCGGCGACGTTTCCGCGATCGAGTTCTGCAGGCAGACGAGCACGAAGCAAGAGGCGTGTGCCGAGCTCGCCCATGAGCGCCGCAAGTGCGACGCTGAGTATGCCGAAGCCCGCCACCGACGCGATGTCGTGCGCAAGGTGTTGTCCCTCGACGCAATTCTTTACGATGGATGCCGACACGAGGAAGACGCCGAGCACTTGCCCCACGTGAAGAAGGTGTTGCGCGGCATTGTCTTCAGCGAAACCTTTGGCGACCGTCTTTTGGGGCGAACATAACCTTTGGCCGATCCGCAACACGACCAAGAGTGAGAGGGTCGTGCCGACGGCGAACGAGATCGTGTAGAGCGGCGAAAGCTCCATTCCGCGGAATCTACACTGCTCGCGGCGCGCCCGTCACATTGCCTGTGCAGGTGGCGTGTCGATGCAGCGCCCGCGAAGCGGTGCTAAGGCGACCGGCGTCATGAATTGGCCCGATAAGAGAACCGCCGGCCTCGACGCCAGTGAGAAGACGAGCTTCGGTAAAGGCGTCTTTCGCAAGTGTGATGGTTGCGGTGAGACGATGCCATCCGACTCCTTCGAACGAAACTTCGAAGTATGTCCGCTGTGCGCAAAGCACCACAAGCTTGGTGCTGCACGCTGGCGCGCGCTCTTGCTCGACGACGGCAAGCTGGAAGAGTGGGACGCGACTCTCGGGCCAACCGATCCGCTCCGCTTCTCGGACGGCAAGAAATATCCAGATCGGATTTTGGCTTCGCAGAAGTCCTCACGCGCGCGAGAAGCCATCGAGACGGGCCGCGCATCGATCGACGGCAGCCCCATTGCGTATGGCGCCTTCATTTTCAATTTCATGGGCGGCTCCATGGGCTCTGTCGTCGGCGAGAAGATCACTCGCCTGTTCGAGCGCGCCAGAGAGCAAATGCTGCCTGTGGTGCTGCTCCAGGCTTCCGGCGGCGCACGCATGCAGGAAGGCATCTTGAGCCTGATGCAAATGGCCAAGACGGTTGGCGCGCGCGAGCGTCTGCGTGAAGCAGGCATCCCGTTTTTGAGCGTGCTTCTGCATCCAACCACGGGTGGCGTTGCAGCGAGCTTCGCGCTTCTCGGCGACGTGAACATCGCCGAACCCGAAGCCCTCATCGGCTTCGCCGGGCCGCGCGTCATCGAGACGACGATCCGTCAGAAGCTGCCTAAAGGCTTTCAGCGTAGCGAGTTTCTGCTCGAGCACGGGATGATCGACCGCATCACGAGTCGCCTCGAGATGCGTAAGGAGATAGGTCTGCTCGTTCGGCATCTTGGGACCTCCGCCGTGCAACGCAGCGGCGGAGTGACCGCGCCCGCAATTCATGGGCACTAGGGCGTGTCTGCAGACCGTCGCGAGTGACACGTCAGGCGACAGGCTCGCAGGCGTACTCGGTTCCCTTTACGCACGCGTACCGCTCGGCATGCGCCTTGGTCTCGATGCGATGCGTGCAGTATGCACGAAAGCGGACCACCCGGAGCGGCGCTTCGAAATCGTTCACGTTGGAGGAACGAACGGCAAGGGTTCGACGTGCGCGATGGTGGAGTCCATGGCGCGCGCGGCGGGCAAGAAGACGGGCCTGTACACCTCGCCGCACCTTTGCCGGTTCGCGGAGCGCATCCGCATCAATGGTGCACCGCTGGACGACGCATCGCTCACGAACGTTCTCGAGCGTGCGCTCGACGTCGGCAAGGATCTGTCGTTCTTCGAGACGGCAACGCTCGCGGCGTTCATGGCGTTTGCGGAGCACGGGGTAGATCTCGCGGTCATGGAAGTCGGCATCGGAGGCCGACTCGACGCAACGAACGTCATCGAGCGATCCCGCGTCTCGGCCATCACGCGCGTTGCTTTCGATCACATGGACCGGCTCGGAAACACGCTCGAAGCGATCGCCGTGGAGAAGGCCGGAATTGCCAGGCCCGGAACGCCGCTCGTCATGGGTGACATGGCTCGCGAGCCGCGCGCCATCATCGAGCGCGAGGCTCGGGTGATCGGCGCCGAGATGGTTGGCGTGGAGTCACGAACGTGCGAACTGCAAGCATTTTTCGCGCGCCATGAGAGGCTTCCAGGCAGATACCAGGCTGCGAACGCCGACGTTGCATGGGTGGTTGCCGATCTGTTGGGCATCGACAATTTCGCGAAAGCCACCGGGCTTGCGCGCGCACGATGGCCGGGGCGTTTCGAGCGCATCGATGCACCCGATGGTTCCTATCTTCTCGACGGCGCGCACAACCCTGACGGCGCAGCGGCCCTCGTCGCGAGTCTTACCGCAGCGAGAGAGCAGGTATCGGTGCTCGTCTTTGGCGCAATGGCGGACAAGGCGTGGTCCGAGATGCTCGACATGCTGGCGCCTCTTGCTCGCGCGCGCGTCTACGTTTCGCCAATGGGACGTGCTCCCGCCGATCCTGCCGCGATCGCGGCTCGCCATCCCGGGCAAACGGCGCGGGATGTGAGAGATGCGCTTGCCCGCGCTCGCGCGATCGCTTCGCCCCACGGCCTCGTCCTCGTGACGGGCTCACTCTACCTCGTCGGACAAGCACGGGCGAAAATCCTTGGGCTCGCTCAAGATCCGCCCGTCGCGCTCTGAGAGCATGTTCGCACGAAACTTTGGAGAGAGTGCAGATATCGGTATCTTCCGCGAAGCCATGCCGAGCTTCGATATCGTCTCGAAAGTGCAGTGGAACGAAGTCGACAACGCGCTCAACCAAGCTCAAAAGGAAATCGCGCAAAGGTTTGACTTCAAGGATACGGAGACCGAGCTCGAGAAGAATGACGCGGGTATCGTCGTTCGTTCTTCCAGCTTGGACCGCGCCCGAGCCGGTCTCACGGTGCTGCAGGAAAAACTCATCAAGCGCAAAGTGAGCCTGAAGTTTCTCCACGTTGACGACCCGAAACCGACGGCCAAGGGTGGCTCGCGCATTCAGGTCAATATCAAAGAGGGCATCGAGGCCGATCCCGCCCGCAAGATCGTGACTGCGATCAAAGAGTTGAAGCTCAAGGTGCAAGCCGCCATCCAGGAGGCACAGGTGCGCGTGACGGGCAAAAACAGAGACGATCTCCAGAAGGTGATCGCACTCGTTCGCAATCTCGATCTCGGTATCGAGATCTCGGCCGGCAACTTCAGGGATTGATCATGGCAGACGACATGACCACGACGGGCAAGAGAAAAAGCAACACGAAGAGGATGAGCGGCGATACCGCCGTGAAGAAATCTGGAGGTGCGCCGCCCGTTCGCAACCTCTTCGGAACGGATGGCATCCGTGGCATTGCCAATGAAGCTCCCATGACGCCGGAGTTGGCGCTTCTGCTCGGCAAAGCCGTCGCACACGTTGCAGGCCGCAACAAAGCCCACACACCACGCGTGCTCATTGGCAAAGACACGCGACTGTCGGGTTACATGATCGAGCAGGCGATTGCAGCCGGTATCTGCTCGATGGGCGCGCGCGTCATCCTCTGCGGGCCCATCCCCACACCTGCCGTCGCACAACTCACCGTCAGCATGCGCGCCGACGCCGGTATCGTCATCAGCGCAAGCCACAACCCCTACCAAGACAATGGCATCAAGATCTTCGGTGGGGATGGCTTCAAGCTTCCCGACGAGCAGGAGGCCGAAATCGAGCGTCTGATGGAAAGCGACGCGGCGCTCTCACCTCGCCCCACGGGGCCTGGCATTGGCAAGGCTTCACGCCTCGACGATGCCGGCGGCCGCTACGTTGTTTTCGCGAAGACCACGTTTCCGCGTGGCCTTACCCTCGACAACGTTCGCGTCGTCATCGATGCCGCGCATGGTGCTGCATACAAAGTCGCTCCGCTCGTCTTCAGCGAGCTTGGCGCCAGCGTGACAGCCATAGGCGTCAAGCCAAACGGAGTTAATATCAACTTAGATAGCGGCGCGCTCCACCCTGACAAAGTCCGAGCCGAAGTCGTCAAACGCGGCGCCCATATCGGCATTGCTCTCGACGGAGATGCTGACAGGCTCATCGTCATCGACGAGAAGGGTCAGATCGTGGATGGCGATGTCGTGATGGCCATGTGTGCATGCCGCATGCTCGCCGACGGAGAACTCGAAAAAAAAACGCTCGTCGCGACCGTCATGAGCAATCTTGGTCTCGAGCGCGCAATTGGCGACAAGGGTGGCAAACTCGTACGCACGCAGGTCGGTGATCGCTATGTCGTCGAAGCCATGCGCGCAGGGGGCTACAACCTTGGTGGTGAGCAGTCAGGCCATCTCATCTTTCTCAATCACGCTTCCACGGGGGATGGTGTCGTCGCGGCACTCCAAGTGCTTGCCATCATGGTGCAGGCCGACCGCCCGCTCTCCGAGCTCGCCAAAGAAGCCATGGAACGCGTCCCACAGGTACTCGAGAACGTGACGTTGAGCGAGCGCCGCCCACTCGAGCAGATGCGTCAGCTCTCGGCCTGCAGCATGAGAGTGAAAGACATTCTCGGCTCGGAAGGCCGCGTGCTCATTCGCTGGAGCGGAACGGAACCGAAACTCCGAATCATGCTGGAAGGCCCCGACGAGAGCCGTTTGCATCAATGGGCATCCGATCTCGCGGACGCCGCCCGCAAGGACATGCGCTGAAGGGGATTCCCTCTTCTATCCCTTAATCTCCGACATATGTATTGCGCGCACACGGTTTTATCTCGTTGCCGTGAAATGCGCATGACGATCGCACAGAATCCATGCACAATGCATCATCGCATGAGCAGTCTGAATCAAATGAAGAGCACCAAACCTCCGAGCACGGTGCCCGGCCACAAACAAGCCGACATCCTTCTCGTCGACGACGACGATCTCGTGCTTCGTGCGGTCGAGCGCATACTCGTCACCGGTGGCTACACCGTTGTGAAAGCCTATGACGGCCAGGTTGCAACACGCGAGGCCATGTCCGGCAATTATGGTGTCATCGTCTCGGACATTCATATGCCGGGTGTCAAGGGCACGGAATTGCTGGACGTCCTGCGCTCTTACGGCAACGACGTGCCTGTCGTCCTGATGACCGGCTCACCCACGTTTGAGACGGCACGCGACGCCGTCGATCTCGGCGCCGTGACGTATCTCACCAAACCCATTGATCGCGACGCCCTCTTGCGTGCCGTTTCTCGTGCGCGGAAGATCGTGCGCAAGCCGCGCCCGTCGCTGCCGGAGATAGATCAAGCAGCGAGCTTTGAGCGCGCGATGGATTCGCTCTGGATGGCCTATCAGCCAATCGTGTCGATGACGGCGCATGGTCCCATCGCGTACGAGGCACTCGTTCGAAGTCAGGAGCCCGGCTTTCTCGGTCCAGGTCCGCTGTTCGCGTATGCGGAGAAAGCCGGTCGCCTTCCGGACCTCGGTCGTAAAATTCGCCAGTTATGCGCAACTGCGGTGACCGAGGTGCCAGACGGCATGATGCTTTTCGTCAACGTTCACGCCGACGATCTGTCCGACGTCGAACTCTTCTCCCCGTTGAGCCCGCTGTCCGAGCACGCGGATCGCGTGGTGCTCGAGATCACCGAACGGGGGGCCATCGAAGAAGTCCGTGATGTCGTCGATCGAGTCACGCGCCTTCGTGCGCTTGGATACCGCCTCGCCATCGACGATCTCGGTGCGGGTTATGCGGGCCTCAGCAGCGTCGCGATGCTCGAGCCGGATTTCGTGAAACTCGACATGAGCCTCACGCGCGATCTTGCATCCTCGCCTGTTCGAATGCGTCTCGTTGGATCGATGGTCGATGCATGTCGCGATGTCGGCATGCGTCTCGTCGCGGAGGGAGTGGAAACCGTCCAGGAGCTTCGAGCATTGTGCGAACTTGGATGCGACTTGCTCCAGGGTTACCACTTCGCGCGGCCGAGCCCGGACTTCGTTCACGTCACCACCTCTCTTTGAGGTTCCCCCGTGGCAGGCACGGGGGCCTGCCCCTACAATCGACAATTCGTAGGGGCGGCCCCCCGTGGCCGCCCGCCCCGTTTATGGTGGTGCCGGCACGAAGCGAGAGTCTTTCCAGACGAAGCGCCGCGAGCCGTCACAAAGTCGCTTGATGAGTTGCTTGTCGAGAGTGTCGTACTCGCTGGCCATTGTCTTGGGATCGGGCCGCTCGCGCCCTCGTTCGCTCAGGGCCAAGAGCGCACCCTTGCAGTGTACAAGTTCTGGGGTCTCCGCGCGGTCCTGCACGGTGGCCGAGTTGCCGTCGGGTGCAAAGGCGACTTCGAGTGCGAGCAGTTGGTCGGGCCCTTCGAGCGGGTCGATGGCAATGGGGACGTCGAGCACCACGACGGGGTTGTTGCTCCGCACGACGCGGGTACGCTCACGCACGACCATGCGTGAGACTTTGCGGCTGCCGAATACGTGCTCGACCTCCTGGCATGAGAGCGCCGTCTCGTTCGACGCACCGATGAGGATGCTTCGGCACGAGCCGCTCGTCAGTGATGCCTTGGAGGCTTGCTTCGCGTCCACGCCTCGCTCGGTTAGCCACGCGGTGGGATCGACGAACAATGGCGCGCCGTCCACGGGCACGAAGCCCTCCTGCGCCGGCGCCGTCGAAGCCTCCGCCGCCTCGCTCGGCGGACTTGCCTCGATGGAATGACTGTTCGCCGTCCTTCGGGAGCAGCCCGACAGAAGGGTCAGAACCAGAAGGGGGGTACGGAGATTCATGTAGGACTGACGCTTCGACCCCCTTGAGCACAAAATAACGGGTAGGCAACCGAAATTCTGACTCCCCTGGGCATCCGCAAGCCGGTCCAAACCGACCCATTTGACCCCCTGGGCATCCGCAAGCCGGTCCAAACCGATTCATTTGACCCCTTTGAGCATCTTCGGGTCGGTTCGGACCATGCGACGCGGCGGCACCAGATGCGAAGGTGAAGATCGCCGCACCCGCGCGCGCTTCTTGCTTCGGTTCATCCGCCGTACCATCGTCCTCGCATGACGAGCAACGCGCCCCCCACGTCTTCCTCACGAGGCATCGATTCCTCGGAAGCCTCCTCTCCACGCCTTCTTGCCTCTCGCTTGGAGATGCTCGACGCCGCTTCCGCCGTCGCCCTCGCGGAGGCCGCTGCTGGTAGCCACATGCTTGGTGGTCGTGGGCACAGTGCGCCTGCCGACGCGCTGCTCACGGAGGCTCGCGAAGCGGCCGAGCGCGGCGAGCGCGTGGCCGTCATCGCGAAGGTGTCTGCACTTGCGAGCGCGCGCGAGTCGATGAAGAAGACGGCGCAGGCGCGGCTCGGAATCGTTGCACATGCCATGGCGGGTCTCGGCAGCGAGGATCTTGCGGCGCTCCTCGACGTTGGTTGGGGCATCCTCTGCGCCGCGGGACCGGAGGACTCGTTCGATCTCACGCTCATCGCACGTCGCGCCGCCGAGGACTCGGGTGTGCCGTTCGTCGTCGTGCACGCGATCGGTCAGGTGGGGCAGGGGACGGGCAAGGTCGTCGCGATGGTCTCGCTCCCCGTGGAGAAGGCGTGCAACGAGTTCGTGGGTGTCGCTTCGAGACTCAAGCCGCGAAGCGACCCTGGCCACCCATCGCTCGCGCCCGTCAGCGAGCGATCGTTTGCCGAGCGCGTGCCCTTCGCACTCGGCAGTGCGTTTCGCGAATACAGTGCCATCTCGGGTCGCCGTCACGACATGGTCGACAGGGTGCCGCTCGGCGAGGCACCGATCATGCTCGTTGGCCTTGGACCCGTTGGCGACGCGCTGACGTCCGCCACCGGCGAGCTCCGCGCGCGTGGCTACGACGTGGGAGCCGTGCATGTCACGTCGCTCCGGCCATTCCCGGGAGCGCGCCTCGTCAAGTCGCTCACGCGCGTGCTCGCCGTCACGGTCCTTGAATCTTCCGACGAACCGTTTTCCAACGGCGGTGTTCTCGCGCGCGAGCTCAAGTCCGCCTTTGCCGACGCCCTCACGTGGGCTCCCGGGTTTCCAGGAATTGGCAGCATCCCCAAGCTCTTCGTCGGCGTCACCGGCCCGTGGTTCGACGTCGACGATCTCGCAGCCGTTTGCGACAACATGCTCGCCGACGAACGTGGCAAGAGAAGTTTCTCTTTTGCCGACACGGATCACTCGATCCCGCGTCAAGCGCGGCGCAAGGATGCGGATCCCGGATCGCTCGCGGTGCGCTGGGTCCTCGATGACGTGGCGGTTGCCGAGGCTTGTCTCGCCGTGACCGCGTCGTCGCTCGCGAAGGCGCTCGGCATCCGCACGCAAGGCATCGTTGTGTCGCGCGATTCGGTGGTGACGGTCGACGTCTTCGCGACGCGCGATCACGCACGCGGAGCCATGGCACGTCGTGCACCGCGCCTCGTGCTCGCGACCGATCAGCGCGTCGAATCGTCGGAGTCTGCACCTGCCCTCGGACTTGGCGGCGTTCTCGGTGTCGTGTCGGATCACGGCGAAGCAGTGTCCGCGCTTTCCGACGGCGTACGCGCGATCCTGCGCGAGCGGCGCGCGCGCACGATCTCGCTTGCCATTGGCACTTCGGGCGTCGACGCCACCTTTGCGGTCGCTGCCACGTGCGCGGGCAGCGCGCTTGCGGCCGCGTCGCGCGGCCCGGCGAGCGTCGACTCCGGCGTCGTCATGCGCGTCGTTGCCGAGGTCCTCGCCGAGCACGGCATCACCGACCCGATCCCCCTCGCGGAGCGCGCACGTCGCGCGTTCGAGACGACGGTGGGTGCGTTCGACGCTGCGGCGCGTGTCGAATCTGGCAGTTTCGCCGTGCGATGACGAACTTCGCGCGTGTCATGGGGCTAGCCCGGATAATTCACGACGACTCCACTCAGACGAGCCGATCCCTTTGCTGCGAAGGACGTACGGCGCTTCTCGGACCTGCGGCGTACGTACAGTACGCCTCGGTCCTGCGATGCGGCG
>Ga0123357_10000349_pt1 | contig 43556 bp, 41 predicted proteins | sample TergutEmb28metaG_FD_89873 | JGI IMG/M metagenome (GOLD analysis project Ga0123357, IMG submission 89873) | Embiratermes neotenicus P4 segment gut microbial communities from Petit-Saut dam, French Guiana - Emb289 P4 | ecosystem: Host-associated > Arthropoda: Insects > Digestive system > Gut ...
GAAGCCCCTGATCACGCCAAAGCCATCAACCTGATAGAAGCCATTCTCGCCTGGTGGGCGCGCTCGCAACCGAATACCCAAGTGGAACACAACATAGGCATTCGCTGGGATGAAGAGCACCCCACGGTTGGCCTCGATCCAGATGTATCCGTGTTTCGCCCGGCCTTGCCGCCAGACAGCTCGCACAAGTCCAGCATACACACGTGGGAACCGGGATACTCGGTGCCGATATTGGCCATTGAAGTGGTGAGCCGAACGAATTCGCGCAAAGATTACGAGGTTGTGCCAAAAAAGTGTGAAAGCAGCGGAATTCCGGAGTTGTGCATTTTCGATCCTTTTCTCATCGGGCCTCGACGCACTCGGCGTAGCAATGGCTCCACTTCTGATGAGCACAGACCGCATCGCTTGCAGCTATGGCGTCACGATGAAAGCGGGGAGTTCAACCGCGTTTATGCGGGCGAAGGCCCGGTGTATTCGCCCACGCTCAATGGGTACTTCATTGCGGTCGACGAAGGCCTCAAATTGCGCATTTCCAGCGACGAAGCCGGTTTGCAATTGTGGTTTACCAGCGAGGAAGTGACGCGAGAATCCGAGAAAAAGGCGTTGGCAGCCGAAGCAGCTGCCCGAAAGTCCGAAAAGGAAGCGTTGGCACGCGTTGCAGAGCTCGAAGCGCAGCTTGCCAAAGCGACGAATTCGTCGAATTCGTAGGGGCACCCCTTTGTGGGTGCCCTCCCTATACGGCGCGCCTCATGAATATGGAAGGCGGCCGCCCCTACGAATATGCGTTTTGTCGGCTGTAGGGGCGTATGGCCATACGCCCCTACGAGATGCGTTGGTTCTGTGCTAACCTGCAATATGCATGATTACAATCGGGTGCGCTGGTTTTCCGGGGCCTGCAACCAGATATTTTAAAGAATTTCTCTTCGTCGAAATCCAAGAAGTGCACCCTACGCGGGTTGGCATGGGCACACTTCGCCGCTGGCGCCGTGAAGCACCGGATGGTTTTACCTTTGCCATGCTTGCGCCGCGCGAAATTGGGCAAGAAGGTTTTCGCGAAGGCAAAGTCGTTGAAACGTCGCTAGAAGCGATGTTCGAAGCCGGCAAAGAGCTCGGCTCGAGCATTGCCATTTTTGTCTCTCCGCCCGACTTTGCGCAGAATCGCGCGAACAAGGCGGCGGTGAAAGACTTTCTTGCAAGCGTTCGCAAAAAGTTCGACCGCGTGGTGTGGGAAGCGCCGCCCAGCTGGAACCCGAGCGACGCTGCCGCGCTCGCCGTTGACGCAAAAGTAATTCCAGCGCGCGATCCGCTCACGCAGGGCATGCTCGATACGCCTGTGGCCTACTACCGAATGCCAGGGCCAGCCGGCCACAAAAGCCGATATGAAGACCACGCGATTCTAAAGCTTTCCGAGCTTGCACACCGTGCCAATCACACCAACGTAACGTACGTTTTTTCGAATGTTGATATGTTTACCGACGCCAAACGCTTCAAGAAAGCCATGAAAATGTGAAATGGCGACGAAAAGCAAATGCGGGCGCCTCTTTTCGGAAGCGCCCGCACGATTGGCAACATCAAGATTGATGCACAATCAGAGACTTGTACAGATTACTCGGCCATTGGGCAGACGTCTTTGCAATTGGTTGTCGCGCAGGTGACGATGGCATCGTATGCTTCAGCAATCGGCATGCTGCCGTCGAGATTTGTGACGGTCTCTTGGCACGAGAGGTCGCAGGCAGCTGGATCATCTGCATCTGGGCACTTGGCCTCGCAGGCAGTGAAGTCGTTGCAGTTGGCAGTCGCGCAAAGATCAGTCCCGTCTTCGGCAGTCCCGAGATCGCAAGCAACGGCGGGGGCCATATCGAAGCACCCCGTAAGCTCGGTGCAGCAGTTCGCCTCGAGGCATACCTGGCACTCGGCGGAGTCAATATCATTTGCTTGATTGACGACGTCGCAGGTTTGGCTGGTGTTGCCAGTGTCACCGGTGTCACCAGTACCAGTATTGTCGCCAGTGCCGTCGCCGGGGGTTTGATCGACCACGACGCCGCTGTCGTCTGAGCTGGATGAGCAACCGACAGCAAGCACGCCGGTGCCAAGCGCTGCAATGGCAAGCGCTGTGAAGGTAGTCAACTTTGTATTCAAATTCATCGGATGCTCCTCAAAAAGGGAAGGGGGAAACGAAAGGTTGATTGGGCGGGCGATTGGACGTGCCGAGCGCCCGCAATGTTCAATGCTGCCACAGAATAGGGGAACGCGCCGCATTAGGCCAGCGATTCGCAGTAAATTTGTGTAAATGCGACCTGTTTCCTCACCAAGCAATCTCAAGCGTTGGCCACGGCAGCTTCGCTTCGGCGCCGAAACGACGCGATGACAATTCCGAATGCGACGAGATACCATGGCACATCGCCTACGATTTCGTACGCCGTTCTGCCCTGCAGCCAATGAATCTCGCTGGCTTGTGCCTCTTCCACGAACACTTTCGAGGTTGTAACAAGGCTGCCCACGGGATCGACAATGGCCGAAACCCCACTGTTCGTGCTGCGAACCAGGTAGCGCCGGTGCTCAATGGCGCGAAACTTAGCAAGCGCAAGGTGCTCCCACGGCTCTTTCGTGTTGCCAAACCACGCGTCGTTCGTGATGTTCACGAGCAGCTCAGGGTTTGCATGAGAAACCATGCGGTTCGTGAATGCCGGCAAAATGTCTTCGTAGCAAATCAAGACCGAAACTTTATGGGCTTGCCCTTTCATGTCGATAATCACGGGGTCGAGCGAAGTGCCTTTCGTGAAATTGCCGCTGTTCGGCGACCATTCGTAAAGAATGGGAAAGGTATCGCCAAAAGGCAAATATTCACCGAACGCAAGCAAGAATTGCTTATCGTAACGCCCGTTCATATTCCCGCGAAGGTCGGTGGAGATGGCACTGTTGTAAAGGCCATATCCATTCGGGCGATTGGGATTGTGCCCGCGAAGCACGGCACCAAAAATGGCCGGCTTGCCGAGGCTCGACGCAAAGCGACTGCGAAATTCGACCGGTGCGAGGTCTTCCCAAACCGGGCGCATGACGCTCGATTCGCTCCAAACTACGAAATCAACGCCTTGGCGCTTCAAATCGGCTGTCAGGCGAAGGTGACGACGAAGCCCTTCGTTTGGATCTTCGCGCTTGGCTAGCAGTTCCATATTCGCTTGCACCAGCCCCACGCGTACGGGCTCGGCCGCTTGCATGCGCGCCTTCGTCATACGAATGCGCACAGCGCCAAAAAGCAAAGCAAAAAGCATAACAAGCACGCCGATGCCCATCACGCGCGCACTTGGGCGCATAGGCCCGCGCCTTTCGTGGCCGGTGGCAAGGCTTACTTCCGTGGTCATGCGGCCTTGGCGTGCCAAAAGGTGCGCGCGAATGGGTTCGGCAATGGCAAGATTGGCTGAAACCAGAACAAGGCCGACGAGAATCGGCCCGCCGATTTCTGCAAGCTGCATCAAAATCGGAATTTGATGAACCGTGGCCGCGTAATACCAAGGGAAAAGCAGCGGAAAGGTTAGCTCGCTTGCCGCGAATGCAGCGGCAAACACGAGGTGCGTGGGCCAACCGCGATTCGCCGCGCGGCCGTAAAGCCAACCCATCAAGGCAATGCGGCCGGCTTGGTAGGAGCAAATGATGATGACAAATAAAAGGCAAAGCGGCAGCGGAAAGCCGCTAAACGTTTTCAGCATGCCGGTGAGCCAATAAAACCCACCAAGGTTCATCATGAGGCCCGTGAGAAAGCCAAGCCACGTTGCTCGCTTGGTGGTTTGGCCTTGCAGCGCAAGCCAAAGTGGCACCAGCGCCACGAACGTAAGCCACCACTGGTCGAAACCCGCAAAGGCAAGAAAGTACAAAACACCCGAAGCCGCGGCACCTGCTTCGGCAAGCCGCCCGCGAACCAAAACGGCAGGCTCGGCCTCGCTTTGCATCGATTCCGCTTGGCCCGCTTATTCCGTTCGCTGGATCACGTGAAAGCCGAATGGCGTTTCCACGACATCGGAAATCTCGCCAACATTGAGTTTGAACGCGGCGGCTTCGAACGCGGGAACCATTTGACCTTCGCCAAAGCGGCCAAGTGAGCCGCCGCGCGATGCGGCGTTCGGCTCGTCGGAGTATTCCACCGCGAGGCGCGCGAGTTCTTCGCCGGCGCGCGCACGGCGAAGAACTTCTTGCGCAAGGGCAAGCGCCTGCTCGCGTGTGCGCAGCACTTGCGTGCCTGCGCGCTCGGAGCCCATGTACTGAATGAGCACGTGCCGCGCACCAATTTGGCTTGGGTGTTTGGTGGCGCGCTCTGCTGGCGGGCCCTGCGGATTGGCCTTTGGCGCAGACGCAGGGGCAGCCTTCGCGTCGGCTGGAGGCGGGTTGGTGATTCGTGCGGCCGTGGGACTTTCGGTGCGCGGCTCGGTTGCAATCGCTGCAACGTTCTCTGCGCCGCCGCCGGCCAGAGGAGGATCGGCTCCTGGGCCATGCGGTGCAGTCCCTGACGCCGCGCTTCCCCCACAAGCCATTGCTTGCATGATGCACAAGAAAGCTGCGAGGAGCATGCGCGCACGAATCATTTTGGCTGCACCTCTGGCCTTACAGAGCCGGGCGGTGAGGGGGCAGCAGGTTGCACCTGCTTGCGCTCGGCGCCGGTCGCTTGCTCACTTTGAATCATCGGTTCGTGCGCTGCCGGCTCGGTCAACTTGGAGCAAGCAGCACAAGCTCCAAGTGCTATCGCGGCTGTCGCGAAAAGGACAACGGCCTTGCCAAGGCGCTTCTGCATGGGCCGGGGACGGTAGCGTTTCACGCAAGAAAGTAAAGGGGTTGTGGGTGTGTGCACTACGGCTAGGATAAGAAATGCTTGGCTCGCGTTCTTCACATCGAGGACGATCCGCGTAACCGGCTGCTCGTTCGCAAGCTTCTATCAGCTGAAGGCCACGACGTCATCGATGCGGCCGACGGTCTCGAAGGGGTGCGCCTCGCACTTGCGCAGCGGCCCGACATCGTGCTCGTTGATTTGAACATTCCGGGCCTCGACGGGTTCGAAGTCACGTTGCGTCTTCGCAACGAGTCATCGCTCGCCGGTGTTCCCATCGTTGCGATTACGGCCGAGGGCGATCGTGACACAAGCTTCGCGGTGGGCTGCGACGGCTTTTTGCAAAAGCCCATCGACGCGCGTGCGTTTGCTAGGCAAATCGCCGGCTATGTTGGCGGCCAGCGCGAGCGGCTTATGTCGTCGCCCGATGTTACTGGCGAGCGCTTGCGCACCCAAAGCGGGCGCATCGTCGCGCATCTCGAAGAGAAGGTGGCCGAGCTTTCCGCGGCCAACGAGCGGCTCCGCGAGATGGAACGGTTGCGCACCGAATTCTATCGCAACATCTCGCACGAGCTCGCAACTCCGCTTACGCCAATCGTTGGTTACTTGGGAATGCTCATCGACGAAGAGCTAGGCCCAACGAACCCAGCGCAGCGCAAAGCCCTTCGGGTGATGGACGACTGCATTCGCAGGCTTCGCGCGCAGCTCGACAATCTCGTTGACGTGACCGGTCTCGAAACCGGAAAAATGCGCTTTTTCCATCGCGACTACGATTTCCTCGACACGGTTCGGCGCGCCATGGCTTGGCATGCCGATGCATTTGCCGAGCGAAAAATCACGATGCTCAAAGAAATGCCGAAAGGTGCATTGCCCGGATACGGCGACAGCGATCGGTTGGGCCGCGCAATCTCGCAGTTGCTCGACAACGCAGCCAAGTTCGCGCCCGAAGGCGGCATTGTTGGTGTGCGCGTTCAGCCCTTCGAAACAACCTACGAAGTCGTTGTGGCCGACACTGGGCCTGGCGTTGCCAAAGACCACGAGGGGCGCATTTTCGATCCTTTTTACCAAGCCGACGGCTCACCCACGCGGGCTCACGGTGGCACGGGCGTTGGGCTCGCCATTGCACGCCGTGTGGCGCGCGGTTTGGGCGGCGACGTCAAGCTCCTCGAAGGCGGCGCGCAGGTCGAGGGCATGTTCCTCGGCGGCGCAGCCTTCTGCCTAACGGTTGCCAAGAGCGCGCCTACCGTCGTGGTCGACACCAGCAAATAAAGTAGGGGCGCATGGCCATACGCCCCTACGAATATGGCGTTGTTGTTGTAGGGGCACCATTCATGGCGCCCGCCCGCAGGCGGATCGTCGGTCGATACCGAGAGGGCGCGATGAATCGCGCCCCTACGGTTGCTAATTAATCGTGAAGCTTTTGCCGACGGCGACAGGCCCGCCTGAGAAAGCTGGGACGCGCGCGCCGCGATACTTGCCGGCAACGCACCCGCCGACTGCTGTTCCTTGGAAAGGCCCGCTGTCGACGATGGCTGTTGACACGCTGCCATCGGGCGTGAACGTGACTTTGACGTGCCCGGTGCCTGTTGGACCATCGGCCTTTTTGCACGACTGCACATTGACGCTGGAAAGCGCACCTGATGCCGCGCCTCGATCGAACGGAGCTGTTGCGCCGCCGCCAGCATTGGCCCTTGGCGCGTCGTTCTGAGGGCGTACTGCATTTCTGATTGCGTCGTCCAAGCCTGGCTGCGTCGCATTCGGCGGCCTTGGTGACTCTGGAGTACGACCTGGGACGGCTCCTCTTGGTGCGGGTCCACCGCGCTGCCTGCCGCCAGTGGTTGGCGGCGCCTGCGTCGCGTTTGGCGTAGGAACGGGGTTCGCCTGGCCCGTGCCAGGCGGTGGAGGCGTGTTGTCTTCGGTCGGCGCAGTCGTTGGTGTTGTCTCGGTTGGTGGTGGAACTGCGGCTGTTGGCGGATTCGCGTCTGCGTGCGATGGCGTAGACGGCTTGAGCAGGAGAATGACCGCAATAATGATGGCAGCGGCGATGAGCGCGCCCATACCAAGAAGTCCCCAGAGCAACGCCTTGCTGTTTTTGCTGCCTGCGGCTGCCGTTGAATCGGCGGTCTCGAGAGGAGAAGGCGCGAGAATGGGCGCTGCGAGGGCTGTACCGAATGCGCCGCCGCCGCTCAAATTCATGATGTCGTCAATGCGCGCCTTCGTGTCCTTTTTCTCGTTGCTGCTAATGCTCGCACTGAGCGCGCGAATGTCGATAAGGCCCGACCCATCGGCAGTTGCCGTGCTGTTGCGGTTGGTAGGCGCCGCTTCGTTTTTCGCGGCTTCGGTGAGCGCAGAAAGCGAGAAAAGCACGCTGCTTTCGTTGCGTTGGCCGGTGAGCTTTTCTTCGGTTGCCGGGGCAACGCTCGAGCCGCCGCTACTTCGTGGCATGCCGGTCAAAATGTCGTCGTCGCTGCCAGCGCGCGCCGCGTTGCCAAACAGGTCGGCGCCTTGCCCACGCCCGCCGCCACGCCGTGCGGCCGCTGCGGGTGCAGCGGCCGCAGGTGCCGGTGCTGTCGTTGCCGGTGCTGCCGCCGCCTCTTGTATTGCTATTGCCGGCAAAGCTGGCGTTGCTGGCATTGGCGCTGCAGAAGGAGCCTCGCTGGCAAAGGGACCTGCGCTTTTTTCGCTGCTTTCGTCTGCATGCCCAGCGAACGGGCTCGGCGAAGGTTGCGAAGGTTCGTTTTGGCCGAACAGCGGTGCCTGCGGAGCCTCGACCAGAGGTGGTGCAGGGACGGCAGCGGCAGCCTGCGGATCTTCTTGAAACGACACTTGCGACGGGAGCCTGATCGCGGAGTACAAAGATTCAATTTCGTGCAGCGGCAGCCAGTCGGGCATGTCCTCCTTCCAGCAGTACGTCTCGTCGTTGAGCGTGCCGGCGCGGTACTCGGCGACAATTTCTTGCGCTGTCATCGTGCGCTGATCGCCGTCAGCGACATTCACCGTCCACTGCTGGTTGTGTTGGCTGGCGAAATCGAAAGCGTGCGTGTCGGACTGCTCGTCCGACGGTCGCATTTCGGGTCGCATCTCGGCGCGCATTTCGTTGCCGTTGATCACGATCGTTGAGCTGCACTTCTTGCAGCGGATCTTGACCACCTTGCCGACGACCTTTTCATCCGCGATGGTGTACTTTGCCTGACAGGATTGGCACTGAATCTTCATCGCGGAACCATTCCTTCACATTCTACGTTTGCTACGTTTGGCATCGATCTCTTCGAGCTTTCGACGGCCGCTCGCGACAATTTCGCGAGGGTTCAAATGAGGCGAGTATAGCGGCGTGAAATCCGGGCGATCAAGCGGGCCCTTTGCCATTTTCGACGTTGAGCCACCGAAAACGAAAATTCCGTGCCGCGTATGCAGCCGGGACAGCGGTGATCGTCGCGGCATAGGCGACAAAGGTGACAGGACGCGGCAGGCACGAGACGCTGAGCTTGTAGTGCCGCTAACTGATGGATCTTTCCAGGAACGCTGGATGCGTAATCCCACAAGGATTCGACATTCGACCGTGGCAGTGTAGCGCGGTTTTCCGCCCGATTGTGTTACGGTCACGTATGTGAGCGAGCAGGTCGGATACTTCTTGAATTCAAGCTTGGTCGACGGGAAAACGGCACCCTGCACACCCTGCATGGGCCGCCGCAGAACACGAATCGGTACAGCGTTTGTCGCTGTGGCGTTGCTTGGCGGTGTTCTTGGAACCAGCCGAAGTGCCACCGCGGAGAACGCCATTCCGGATTCAAACGGCAAGGGCTTCGACACGCACTTGTTCCGTCCGGCGCTCGATTCAAAGGGCTTTTTCTCGACGAACGGCACGGATGTTCTTGGCCATAACGACTTGAGCCTTGGCCTGGTCATCGACTACGGCCGCACGCTATTGCGCGTGCCAGACAACGGTCAAGACACGCGGCATCTCATCAGTCACTCGTTTCAGGGCACGTTCTCGTTCAACTACGGCATTGGGGATCTGGTTGCCGTTGGTCTTTCGCTGCCGGTAAACCTGATGTCTGGTGAGCAGCAGACCAACCAGCAGGGCGACCCAACTTCGCCTGGGCAGTGGTTCACCGGCCAGCTCGACTCGCAGTCGGTCGGCTTCATCGCGCTTCATGGCAAGGTTCGCTTGCTCCGTGTCGAGCAAGGCTTCGGTCTTGCGCTGGCAGCGCAAGTTGGTGTGCCTGTTTCGAGCGCGTCGCGCAGCGCTGGTGCCGATCCCAGCGTGTGGGTGTGGCCGCAGCTCATCGCAGAGAAGCGATTCGGCGCAACAGGGAAGTTCAAGGTTGGCGCCAACATCGGCTTTCGCGCGCACTCGATGAGCGACACAACCCTTACGTTGAAAGACGGCACGTTCAAAGACGGAAATCGTGCCACGTACGGAGTCGGCCTTGCCTACCGCATTCTCGATCCGGTCGACGTCGTGGCCGACACCTACGCAACGTATCTTGTGGGAAGCGGCTCCGACTCGAAGGTCCGAGCGTCGAACGAAGTCGTGGGCGGTTTCAAAATTTTCGTCGAGAAAAATAGCTACCTTATGGTGGGCGCGGGCCCAAGGTATACGCCGGGCTTCGAGGCTGCTGATTTGCGTGCGTTCATCGGCTTCATTTTTGAGCCGTCCATTGCCGAGCGCGCGGGTGAGGGCAAAAAAATTGACGAGCCCCGCTGGTCGGATCGCGACGGCGACGGCATTCCCGATTGGCTCGACAAGTGCCCCGACGAACCCGAAGACTTTGACGGCTTCGAGGACGAAGACGGCTGCCCTGATCCAGACAACGATCACGACGGCATTCCCGACGTAATCGATAAGTGTCCCAACGAGCCAGAGACCTACAACGGCTTCGAGGACGAAGACGGCTGCCCCGACACCGGCAACGTCATTGTTGAAGACAAGAACATCGTCATTCTGAAAACGATCCAGTTCAAAACAGGCTCAGCGGAGATTTTGCCTGAGTCGAACGAGATCCTTGACGCGGTGGCAACGACGATCCTCCACCACCCCGAGTTCCTGCTGATCGAGATCGCCGGTCACGCAGACGAGCGCGCAAGCGATGAGTACAACTTGAGGCTCACGCAGGCGCGCGTAAATAGCGTCATGAATGCCCTTGTCGAGCGGCATGTCCAGAAAGACCGCCTGCGCAGCAAAGGCTACGGCGAGTTCTGTCCTGAAGATCCGGGACACAACGAAGCGGCGTGGGAGAAGAACCGTCGCGTCGAATTCAAGATTGTCAAGACCAAAGACGGCCCCACCGGCGTCGAGCTCGGGTGCGAATATGCGACGAAGCGGGGGGTCAAGCCCGAACCCGTTCCTTAATCTTCGAGGTCGAGGTGGTTGGCGTGTAGGGGCGCGATTCATCGCGCCCTCGGGATCCGTCGGTCGGGCGCCATAAATGGCGCCCCTACGAATGTGCGTTGTAAGGACACGCCTTAATCTTCGAGGTCGTCGTTGCCGGCGCCTTTTTTGAGGGTGGCGCCGGCCGCGGCTAATAAGTAGGCCTCGATGAACGCGTCGAGATCGCCATCGAGCACGCCATCGACGTTGCCGACCTCGTGGCCCGTTCGCAGATCCTTCACCAGGCGGTAGGGCGCAAGCACGTAGCTGCGGATTTGATTGCCCCAAGCAATTTGCGTTTTGCTTGCCTGGTAGGCGGCCGCTTGCTCTTCGCGCTTCGCCATTTCCATTTCATAAAGCTTTGCTTTGATCATTTTCAAAGCCGTGCGGCGGTTCTGCAGCTGCGAGCGTTCGGCACGGCAGACGACCACAATCCCACTGGGGATGTGTTTCATGCGCACCGCGGTTTCGACCTTGTTTACGTTTTGGCCGCCTTTGCCGCCGGCGCGCATCGTTGTGGTTTCGAGATCTTCGTCTTTCACGACGATGTCGATTTCGTCTTCGATGTCAGGCGTGACCTCGATGGCTGCGAACGATGTTTGACGGCGGGCATTGGCGTCGAACGGTGAAATGCGCACAAGGCGGTGCACGCCGATTTCGCTGCGGAGGTAGCCAAAGGCGTGGTCGCCGGCAACGGTGATGGAGCAGTCGTTGATGCCTGCTTCTTCGCCTTCTTCGTAGTCGACGATTTCGGTTTTGTAGCCTCGGCGTTCAGCCCAGCGCAAAAACATGCGCATAAGCATTTTCGCCCAGTCTTTTGCGTCGACGCCGCCTGCGCCGGAATGAATGCTGAGAATGGCGTTGGCGTGATCGACTGGGCCTGCGAGCATGCGGCCCAGCTCGGCTGACCGCAGACGCGCCTCGAGCTCTGGCAGACTGTGCTCGACTTCTGCGACCACCGAGTCGTCTTTCTCGGAGACACCGAGCTCGATGAGTTCTTTTGCGTCGTCGATGTCGCGGGTAAGTTTCTCGATTGCAATAACCTGCTGTTCAACGCTCGAGCGCTTGCGCGTGACGATTTGCGCCTTCTTTGCGTCGTCCCAGAAACCAGGGGCGAGCGTGGCGTCGTTCAGACGTTCGATTTCTTTTTTCAGCTTTGGAACGTCAAAGATGCCCCCTTAGCGTCATCAGACGCCTTTGGAGATCTTCAAGTGCATCGCGCGATTCAGCCAGCATGATCCGCACCCAATGCCTTTTTGCGAGGCACACGTCAAGCGCGTCGGCAGACGCGCTTGCCTGTGCGCATGCGCTGTTCAAGGCTTGCCTGCATCCCCGGCATGCGCACGGGATATGGAGAACCACCCGTTTGTCAGCACGTCGAGCGTTGCTTCTGCCTCCATCACATGAAGGGCGAGCTCGGCTTGATCCATGGGGCTTTTGCCGGGATCGTGCTCGGCATCGCGCTGCAGAAGCAACGCGCGTTGCCAGTGGAACAGTGCATCGAGAACCTTTGCCGCGACGTGCGCGCGGGTGTCTTGGCGACGAAGCCGCAGTCGCTCGAAGGCAGGCTCGTCGCCAGAGTAAATGAGGCGATCGAGCCGCCAAGTGAGGCGCGCCTCGAGATCCATTTGTCCGCCAGCGGAATCGCGGAGACGTGCCGAATCGTCCGTGGTTGTCGTGTCAGTGTAGAGGCGCACGTCGTTGTAACGGACAGCGCGAAGGCGCAGTTCCGGTAAGAGCGCGCTCCAACGCGCACGAGAGACGATAGCATCGACGTTGGCGTCGTCGGTGCCCACGCCAGCGGCTCGCAGAGCCGCGGCAACGCACGAGCGCGCGAGCTCGGGAGAGAGCGTAAGGCGTGGGGTCGGCGCCGCAGCCGACGGTGTGGGAGTAGCCGGTGCGGGCGTTGCGGCAGGTGCGGGTGCGGCCGAGGATTTTTGCTGCTGCTGCTGCGGTGCTGGTTTCGAATCAGCCGCCAACGTGGCGTGGCGTAGTTTCGGGCGCGCGATTCGATCGAGCGGGATCCCGAGCACCACGAATCCGCCAATTTCGTGAGTGCCTGTCTCCCATTGGCGAGAAAAGCCGAGGACCGACACGAAGGCGTGCCCGAGATGTGCGCTGGGTGCACCGCGCAATGCCGAAACGCTCGTGGCATTCGTATCTGGATCGATGAGATCGTAGGTGTCGATGTCTCCATCGGCCAGCGCGTCTTCGGCGGACCACGACGACGGTGATGCGCGTGCGTCAGGGGCTCGAGCCACTAACCCCAGGGTGGCGAGAACGAACGAAATTCCAAACGGCAAAATTTTGAGTTTTGTGGTGTGCATGCGGCGGGTGAAAACAAATGCCGTGCCGGGATGAAGAACATGAAATTTGCCGAAAATTTGTCGAATTTTGCCTGATTCGCACTGTCGCCGACAGTTTTTGGGGTGTCGCCGACAGTTGCGCATGTGCGAGAGGCTCTGCCATCGACGAGAGATTGTCCATTCCGCTCCGATTGCGGCTAGATTGCGCTGCACCTTGATGATGATCGCGACGCGAAGGGCAGTAGGTGGCGCACAGCAGCATCGCCGTCGTGCCATGATTTTTCGGTTGGGCGGATGGGGGGATTGATGGGCATTCAAGACATCGTCCGATTCCTCTTGCCAAAGGAAGACCATTTCTACGACTATTTAGAGCGCCAGGCGCAGTTTGCTCACATGGGGGCTGCTGCGATGGCCCGCTTTTCTGAAAACGGCGCGACCGCCCACCAGGCGCGCGACGCCGTGCAGGACTTCGAGCATGCTGGCGACCAGGTTGTCCACGAGATGGAAGAGGCACTCGCGAAAACGTTCGTGACGCCGATCGATCGCGAAGATCTCCAGAAGCTGTCGTCCGAGCTTGACACCGTTCTCGACCTTGCGAACGGCGCCATTCGCGCGTGCGTCATGCTTGGCGTGGAAAAGCCCACCGAACCCATGTCGAAGCTCATTCAGCTTCTGGTGCGCTGCACTGAGAAGATGGATGAGGCCATGCCCAAGCTGCGTAAGCATCAATATAGTGATCTCGTTGAGGCTGCGCGCGATCTTCGCAAACTCGAAAAGGAAGCGGATATCGTATACCGCGACGCCATCTCGAGGCTTTTCAAAGATCCATTGGCCGATGCGAAAGTCATCATCCGGGAAAAAACCGTGCTCGAAGATCTTGAAAACGCAATCGACCAGTGCGATTCCATCGCCGATACGCTCACGAACCTGGCTATAAAAAATGGTTAGCCTGCTCGTGGCCGTGATCATCACGGCCATCGTATTCGATTACATCAATGGATTTCACGACGCCGCAAATGCCATTGCAACGGTGGTGTCGACCGGAGTACTGCCTATTCGCACGGCCGTGATGATTGCCGGCGTTTTGAACTTCCTTGGCGCCGTCACGGGCACGGAGGTCGCGAAAACCATCGCCTCGGGCTTTGCCGATCCGGGCATTGTCACCCAAACCGTGGTGCTTGCAGCGCTGCTCGGCGCGGTCGCGTGGAATCTCATTACGTGGTGGTATGGCATTCCGTCGAGCTCGTCGCACGCGCTCATTGGAGGCTTGGCCGGCGCGGTTGTGGCGCAGGCGGGTGTGTCGGCGTTCAAGTGGTCGGCGCTTTATCATAAAGTGCTCGTGCCGCTGGTTGCCTCTCCCACCATTGGCTTTTTTGTAGCGTTTTTTGTGATGATCGCGCTGCTTTGGATTGTGCGCCGAAGGCGCTCCGGATGGGTGCATCGGGTTTCGCGCCGCGCGCAGCTCGTGTCTGCGTGCTCCATGGCGTTCGCGCACGGCTCGAACGACGCTCAGAAATCGATGGGCATCATTACCCTGGCGCTCGTTGCTTTCGTAAAAGCCGGTCACGCCGGGATGCCTAGCTGGGCGATGCCGCAAGCCGACAACCATGTGCCTCTTTGGGTCGTTGTCGTGTGTGCGCTTGCGATTGCTTTCGGAACCATGGCAGGTGGCAAGAAGATCATCAAAACCATGGGAACGAAGATTATCCGCATTACGCCGCTTCAAGGCTTTGCCGCCGAAACCGCAGGGGCCGCAACCATTCTTAGTGCAAGCCACTTTGGCGTGCCGGTTTCAACCACCCACTGCATCAATGCATGCATCATGGGTGTTGGCGCGAGCAAGCGCGTGAGTGCCGTGCGCTGGGGCGTTGCCGGCAATATCGTAACAGCATGGGTGCTTACCATTCCGCTCAGTGCTGCGATGGCTTATGTGGCGATGAAGGCTCTTGATATGGTATTTTGATGATCAAACGCGCTCGTGTGTCTTCGCGTTGAACCAAAGAACGCGCGATTCGTCGATGTCGAGCCACACGCGGCTGCCGGATCGAGCGGCGAAATCGGCTTCGGCGCGGGCCGTGATGCGCGTTGTGCCAACGTCGCCAATCATGTCGATGGTTACCCAGGTTTCGCCGCCCATGGGCTCGACGATGTAAACGCGGCCTTCAATCGCGTTGGCCGCGTTAGCCGCGTTGGGCCTCGGGCAGTGATGCAGAGCGCGCACGTTTTCCGGGCGTACGGCCGCGAGCACCGATTGCCCGGCGAGAGAGAGTGCTTCGGCAGGGGCGCAAAGGCCAAATGTTTCCGGAGTGGCGATGTTGATTTGCGGCGAGCCAACGAATCGTGCAACAAATAAGTTTTTGGGATTGCAATAGAGATCACGCGGCGACGCGACTTGCTCGATGACTCCTGCGTTCAAAACCACCACGCGATCGGAAAGTGTCATGGCTTCGGCCTGGTCGTGCGTGACATAAATGAATGTCGCCTTGAGATCTTCATGGAGCTTCTTCAGCTCGCCGCGCATTTGTGTGCGAAGTGCAGCGTCGAGGTTTGACAGAGGTTCGTCGAAAAGACAAAGCCGCGGGCGTCGCACGAGCGCGCGCCCAAGAGCTACGCGCTGCCTTTGGCCGCCGGAGAGCTCTTTGGGCTTTCGCTCGAGCAGCGCGCCTATGCCGAGTCGGTTGGCAGTTTCAACGACGCGCGCCTCGATTTCGCGAGCGTTCATTTTCGCGATTTCGAGCGGGAACGCCAGGTTTTTGCGCACGGTCATGTGCGGGTAAAGTGCGTAGCTTTGGAAAACCATGGCAACGCCGCGGTTTTTCGGTGTTTCATTGGTTACGTCGGTGCCGTCGATCCACACGCGGCCATGGGTGGGTTCTTCGAGACCGGCCATGATGTTCATTAACGTGGACTTGCCTGAGCCGCTTGGCCCTACGAAAGTCACAAATTCGCCGTCTTCAATCGTTAAATCAATGCCTGCAAGTACCCGGGTACCGCGGAAAGTCTTTTGAAGGCGTTCGAGTCGTACGGATGCCAACGTTTCATCCCTTCTCATCCCTTTACTGCGCCGGCAGTAAGAGCCCTGACGATTTTGCGTTGAAAAGTGACGGCGACAACAACAAGAGGCAAGGTGGAGATGATGCTTGCCGCGGCGATGTCGCCCCAGGGCTCCGTGTGCTCGCCAGCAAAGAGGCTAATGGCAACCGGAATCGTGCGCTTGTCGGGCGATGAAAGAAACGTAAGCGCATAAAGAAATTCATTATACGCGAAGATAAATGTAAGGATGGCGGCGGTTGCGATGCCTGGCATTGCGAGCGGCAAGAGAACTTTGCGGAATGCCGAAAACATCGAACACCCGTCGATGCGCGCGGCGAGATACAGATCGTCGGGAATGTCTTGGAAGAAACCGGTGAGGATCCAGAGGGCGAGTGGCAACGCGAATGTCGTGTACGGGATCGTGAGGCCCAAAAGAGAATCGAGCAAACCAGCTCTGCGAAGCGCGAGGTAAAGCGGCGACACGGTGGCAATGGGCGGGAACATGGAGATGGCAAGGGCTGCGGCGAGTAGCAACCTTTTCCCGCGGACGCGAAGCTTTACGATCGCAAAAGCCGCAGGTGCAGCGATGGCCAGCGACACAACCGTGACGACCGATGAAACGACGATGCTGTTTTGCACGACATGCATGAACGGCCGCCCGGCAAGGGCGCTTGCATAATGATCGAGCGTGAGTGTGCTTGGCAGCCCCGTGCGAGCGATGTCGCGGTCGGGTGTCAGCGACGTGATGGCTTGAAACACAAATGGACCAACGCAAAAGCTCATGGCTGCGAAAACGGCGAGCATCAGGCCGGCGCGAGCGAGCGGTGATCGTGATGTCACGAGCGCTGACTCCTTGACGGCATACCGAGCATACGTATGTAAATTGCACTTATTGCCATCACGCACAGAAACGTGGCAACCGCAAGGGTCGAGCCATAGCCGAAGTCGCCCGAGCGCATGAGCATTTTGTACGCATAGATGGAGAGCGTTTCGGTCGTGTTGGCCGGGCCCCCACCGGTGAGCACGTAAACCGCGTCGAAAATGCGAAATGCGTCGAGCGTGCGGAAAACCAAGACGACCACGAGGGTCGGTCGCAACAGCGGCAACGTGATGAAAAAGAATGTCCGCCAAGAGGACGCGCCGTCAACAGCCGCGGCTTTGTATAAAACCGTTGGGATGGTCTCGAGCCCGGCGAACAAAAGCAGTGCAACGAACGGCGTTGTTTTCCACACGTCAACGAGAATGGCCGCATGCATGGCGTATCCGGGCATGCCGAGCCAATTGATGTCTGAGTTAGGAAGAGTTCGGGAAATAAGGCCGTATTCAGGATTCCATATCCAACTCCACATCTTGGCGGAAACGACTGTGGGAATAGCCCACGGAATGAGAATAGCCGCGCGAAATAGCTTTTGACCGCGAAACGAGGTGTGAAGAAGCAGCGCAAAGCCAAGGCCGAGCAGAAGCTCGATTATCACGGCAACAACGGTGAAGTATGTGGTGTTGCCAAGAGCCGTCCAGAAGCGCGGATCGCGAACGAGGAATGCGTAGTTTGACAGACCTACGAAATGGTCTTCGTGGAAGACGATGACAACACGGCGCAAACTAATCCACGCGGCCAGGATCATGGGGTAGACCGCGACAACGACAAGCACGATGACCGTCGGCAGAACGAAGAAGTAACCCCGCCGGTCTTCGCTTCGTGTGCGAGTCATTGCGCAATCCTGTCGATTGTCAACTGCGCGCGGCCGAAGGCAACAGGGGTTGAGCGGATCCCTGTCACGGCAGCGGAGAACTCACTCTCGATGATGTCGCTGATCATGTTGTAGTAGGCGGTGACGGGGCGCGGCCGAGAGCGCGCGACGATCGGGTAAAGGCTTGCGATGAAGGGCGCTTGGGTTTTCAAGCGCTCGTCGGTGTATGCCGCTTTTCTGGGCGGAGGCTGGCCATTCGCAACGGCGAAAGCGATGTTTGCGTCGAGCGATGTCATGGTTCGCACCAAGTCGATCGACGCAGCAAAATGCGATTGGGGTGCGGCCGCGTTGATCACGAGCTGTCCGCCGCCAAGCGCACCGAAGCCGGGTTCGCCCGTGGTGGTTGGCAACGGGGCAACGCCGATTTTGCCGCGCACAGGTGAATCCTCTTTCTGCAACTCAGTCCACGCGTATGGCCAGTTGCGCATGAAAACGGCGCGGCCTTGCTCAAAGACGCGGCGCGAGTCTTCCTCCATCGCGCTTGTGACAGACTTGGGGCTTGTGCCGCGATCGAGAAGGCCGCGCAAGAAATCGAGACCAGCGCGCGCCTGGGGCGTGTCGAGCGTGACTCGATCACCCTGCATGGTCACGCCTCCATGACCCCAGATCGACTCGAAGCCATTGCAGATAAGCCCCTCGTATTGACGCGCCTGCCAAAGATAACCGAACAGCGATGGATCGTTGTGCTTTGCCAAGTTCGCAAAGCTTTCGAGCTCGTCGTAGGTGCGCGGAGGGCGCGAGACGAGGTCGGTGCGGTAGTAGAGCAAGCCTACGTCGACGTACCAAGGCACGGCGAAAGTGCGACCGCCGACGATAACGGCGCGCGCCGAGCCTTCGATGAAGTCTCGCTCGATGTCGGCGGGAGGAAACGCGTCCGACAGATCGCGCAGGAAGCCTGCACGCGCAAACTCTGGGATCCAGATGATGTCGGCAACGAAGACGTCGATGTCGCGGCTTTGGGCGGCAAGCGCGGTGAAATAATACTGATGCGTGAGGTCGGCGGCGTTCGGCAGCACCTCGGTCATCAAGTCGACCTCGGGGTGCGCGCGTGTGAAGCTCGCGAGCCGCTCGCGAAACTCAGAAGTATTGCCAACCATTGGCCGGTGCTTGAAGACGATGCGGACCTTGCCGGTGCGATTGTCAGGGTCGGGGGCGTGCTGGCAGCCCTGCACCGCTAAGCCAAGGGCGACGCAAGTGAAGATGACGCCCAGACCTTTACCCATGCTTCGCGCGCGGAAGCTAGGGACGGAGCATTACGATGGCGAGTGAGTCCGGGTGTCGCGAGGTTCAGCAGGACAGGCGACAGGCTCTGAAAGCGATGGTAGATGGTTGTGCGCTTCCGTGATCACCGACAGGCTTACCGCGCGCATTCTTGGCATTTTGCTTATTGCGCTGCCATTCATCACCGTTGTGTCAGGCCTTTTCTTTGTCCGATCGGAGCTCAGATTCAATCCTGGTTTTTTGGCATTCTTCGTTGCCACGTCAGCGCCTTTTTTTATTGGTGGCAGCATGCTTCTGCGTCGCGCGGCGCGGATGAAATCGGATTAGCAGCCGTCGCACAACGCTACTTAGAAGACTTGGAAGCGACCCAGAGGGTTGGGTTTGGATCGTCGGTCGGGTAGCTCGTGAAATACAACCTGCAACCATCGTCGGAAATCCAGCCGGGATCTTCTCGTACGCTAGTGGGCAATTGGTCGCGAATGCCATTCACCGAATTGGGTGTGCCGAACTGACCCACGACCGAGGTGCGTGTCATTACGAAAATGTGAGAATACGCCTCGCTAGCGGGGCCTGGGTAGTCCGACGAGAAATACATGGTCAACCCGTCGCGACTGACAACGGGATACCCATCGGAGACTTTATTCGTGTCGTTGTAGTACGGCGAAATGGAGGACGCCGAGAGAAAGTCCCCATTCTCATCTGCCGCGGAGCGGAAAATTCGCGATTGGTTGATATCCCGATAACTGTGGAAGAAAAGCTCGCCCCCTCCGTTCGTCAAGAATGGGTGAAACTCATTCCAGGTTTTGGTCGTGTCCTCCGGTTCCGTGTAAAGCGGAGTCGCTTCTACCGCATAGGTATTATCTGTGCGCCGTGCGCGAAAAATGTGATCATGACCTTCGGCAGCTGTGTCAGGACGGGTCGATGCGAAAACGAGTGTATCGCCAAGCGGCGAAATCTGACCCTGAATGTCGTCCCAGTTTGCGCCCGCGATGGTCCCGCCAACATAGAGCCCATCAACAAGCCGTGCATAGCCAAATCCTTCGCTCGTTGAATCGCGGGTGGCCATGTAAAGGTGTTTACCGTTGCCATCGTTCATCGAGAAAACAATCGTTTTTTCATCGGACGTAAGCGAAGGATCAGCGGCGAAATTAGCAGAATAACTTGCCAAAATCTGGGTTACATCCTGAAATGGTGCCGAGAGGTCGCACGTTGGCTCGGGGCCTGCCTCGCTGTCGCCCGCGTCGGCGTCGGCGGCATCTAACCCGGTGTCACCATCGTCGCCGTTACCCTCGTCAACGCCACCATCGTTATTCGTCGAGGAGGTAGTCGTGTCCAGCTCTGCCTCGTGCCCCGTGCAGGCAAACAAGATCCAGCCTGCAGCCCATGCGGCCAGAACCGCAACGCCTGCTTGGGTGAGTCGTGAGATTCGGTTTTTCTTCATAGCTCATCGTTCCTTGTACAAACGACAGTGCGTGTGGGCAATGCCAGGGTTGCCCCGGCCCGCTCGACCACCTCGACCACGCCAAGAATGAGTTGCTCGCGAATCTCCGCGAAGTCGTCGAACACGCGTGTGTCGACGAATGCGATCACGTCAACGTCGAACGATGATTCGCCAATGCCCGTGACGCGAACCAAGGTGTCTTCTTTGCACACGCGAGGATGCGACTGGAGCATTGTTTTGATGTCAGCGACAATCGTGCGAATTTGTTTTGGCGATGTGCTCCGCGCGAGCAAGAGCTTCGTTGCAAAGCGAATTCGATCACGAGGTCCAAGCGACTCGATGCGCATGTCGGCCAGCTTGCCGTTCGGAATGACAACGAGCGTGCGGTCGATTGTGCGAAGGCGTGTCGAGCGAAGGCCAATGCTTTCTACTGTGCCTTCGACAGTATCGAATCGGATGATTTCACCAACGACGAAAGGTTGATCGGCGAGGATCGAGAGCGAGCCAAAAAGGTTTTCGACGGTTTTTTGCGCTGCGAGAGCAAGCGCCACACCGCCAAGGCCGAGACCAGCAACAATGCTTGTTACTGGGTAGCCAAGCTCGGACAGAGCAGCCATTGCTGCGAGGGCCGCGACAATGAACTTGCCGAGTTTCATCCCAACGGACAAAAGCGATCCCACGCTCGGTCGTGTTCTCGCCCAAGGCGCCTTGGCAATTTCAGCGCCAGCAAAGTTCACGAGGAGCAGCAGCGCCCAGAAAAACGCGAGGTGGCCCAGCGACCGAAGTATGCGCTGCGCCGTGTTTTCGGCGATCAGCGTAAAGGCGAGGTACGGCGTGACCGCCCAGAAAATCGCGAGTGCAAAGGCCATGGTGACCGGCCTTCGAAGCGCGTGCAAAAGCTCGTGGGTCCATCGCCGCTTTGCCAAAATGCGCAGCGCGATGAACCCCGCGAACCAAGCGAGTACGCGTCCAACGCCGAGGCAAAGCAACGCGAGCACGGGCAGTGCAACCCACTGCCAATAGTAAAGTGCGTACCATCCTCGATCGAGCAAGGGACCAGCGAGACGATCGCGCAGCCATCGCGCTTTGAGCGTGGCGTACAGTCCGTCGATGTTGTCGACCGTCGACCGTGCGAACACCCAACGAGTTTCGTCGTCGGCCGACTTTGGCTCGCGACGAACGAGACGAATCGTGACGACGCGGTCTTTGTCGTCTCTGATCTTTCCGAGCTCCTCGGTACCTATCGGAAGGCCATCGCCCTTGTTGCCGTGCGACGAGCCGGAAAGTTTATCGGGATCGACCCAGAGCCGCTCGCTCAGCACATCATGAAGCTTGCGCGCGAGCTCCGCTCTTCGCTGTTCAAGGCCGCGCGGCACGTCGAGATAGCGCGCTGCATCGCCATAATGTGCTCTGTCGCATGCCTCGATGTACGAGCGATAGCTTGCGCGTGGCGAATCGGTCGCCTCGTCGTCGCCCGCGCCTTTGTCGAGCGATGCACCTGGCGCTGCCGCCGAAGCGACGGCGACCGGCGGAGGGGCTGCCTGGGCGCGGGCCACCGGCAGCGCGAAAACCAGGCCGCCTATCAGAATGAATGGCAGCATGACCATCAGAACGAATGCCAGCCATACGCGGCGACACATTTTGGTTTCTTATAGCGCAACGCCTTACATAACGATCACCGCCGAGCCGTCGACTTGTCCCTTGCGTAGCCGCTCAAGTGCGCCCGCTGCCCGAGCGAGCGGGTGCGTCTCGAAATGCGTGCGAATCGGAATTGCCCGTGCGAGATCAAGGAGCGTAGCGGCGTCCGAGCGCGTGTAATTTGCAACACTCACCAGGCTTCGCTCGAGCCAAAGCATGTCGTACGAAAACGTTGGGACGCGATCGAGGTGGATTGCGTTGATGGCCACGGTGCCGCCGCGAGCCGTGTGCCGAAGCGCGGAAACAACGACATCGCCCGAAGGCGCGAACGTGATGGCAGCGTCGAGCGGTTCGGGTGGCGCCTGCTCATAGTGCCCGGTCCACTCCGCACCCATGGCTCGTGCGCGAGCCTGTTCGTGGAGAGAGCGCGTGGCCACGAAAACGCGGCACCCCCAGTGGCGCGCCACCTGCATCGTGATGAGTGCGGAGGCGCCGAAGCCGTAGAGGCCAAGTCGTTCACCCGGCCGAATGCCCGAGCGAAGGAGCGAGCGGTAGCCGATAACGCCACCACATAGAAGCGGCGCGGCTTCGAGATCGTCGAATCCGCTTGGCAGCCGGAACGCAAAGTCAGCACGAACACGCGCATGCGTGGCAAAGCCACCGTCGTTGTCCCAGCCGGTGAAAAGAGCGCGCGGGCAAAGGTTTTCGCGCCCACGAGTGCAGTACGTGCATACTCCACATGTCCACGCGAGCCAGCCAGCGCCTGCGCGATCGCCCAAAGACCAACCGGTAACACCGGATCCGATGGCCACGACACGGCCAACGATTTGATGGCCTGGCACAATGGGCAGCGTGCGCGCCTCGAGATCGCCAGAGGTGATCTGCAGATCGGTTCGGCACACGCCACATGCACTTACGGCGAGCACAATCTCGTCACGCTCAGGGCAAGGATCGGGAGCGTGCTCTAGCTCGATCACGCCTGGGCCCTTGAGCACCATCTTATTCATGCTCTGCGCCCCGCGATGAATCGGCCAAGCCCGACCGAGAACGTGACGCCGGCGAAGTCGGCCAGAAAGTCCCAGAAGCTCGAGGTGCGCACGGCGCTATAGCGTTGCAACCATTCGTCGATGGCGCAAGGCACGAGCACCAGCAAGGGCGCTAGAGGAAGGCGCAGTCCCCATGCGTGCAGATTGCGGCGACCAAGTGCGCCGTCGAGGCTGAAGGCTAACGCCCCAGCGAGCAGAAAGTGCACGACCTTGTCGAGCCCTCGCCGGGCACCGAGGATCTTGAGCCCACCACCATAGGCAACGAAGCTTAGCCCGAGTGCAAAAGCAACGACGATGACGAAGGCTACTTTGTAGGCAACCGCGCTCTGTTTTGTATTCAATGGCTTTGCACGCCGATGGCGCTTGCAACGGCAACGGCCGCAGCTTTTGCAAGCAAAATTCCATTGCGATGATGTCCCGTGGCAACAAAGAGCCCGGGCAGGGACGAGGCGCCAACGAGCGGCGCACCGGCTTCGCCTTGGCTCGGCGTGACGACTTGTGGGCGGAAGTTGCACCACGACGAGACGAACGCAGCTTCGCCGAGGCAAGGTGCAATGCGCAGGGAGTTATTGAGCACCGTAGAAATGCCCGAAGCCGTGATTTCGCGGCGATGCCCGACGTTTTCCATGGTGGCGCCGCACACTACGCGCCCGTCACCGCGCGGAACGACGTATGCGTGGTCCGAGAAGACAATGCAACGCAAGCGCGGAGATCGCTCGTCGAGCATGAGGATCTGACCTCGCACGGGCCGCACGCGCGGAAGCTCTCTGGGAACGCCCGGCACGAGCGATGACCAGCTGCCTGCTGCAAGCACCACCGCGTCGCCGCGCAGGACTTCGCGTGCATGTGCGCCGGCGCTTTCCGCGCTCACGCCAACGCACCGGCCGCCTTCCGTTACGAGCGCTGAAACGGTGGTTCCGCTTCGAATCGTGACGCCTGCACGCGTAGCTGCCGACAGGAGCGCTCGCATGAGCCGGGGAGGATCGACTTGGGCTTCGTCGGGGAAGTAGGCCGCGCCAAGGATGTCGGTCGCAATCTCTTGGTCGATGTGGCGTGCGCTCGCCCCGTCGACGAGTTCGCAGGCAAGCCCGCGGGCGCGCTGAGCCTCGACCCGCAGGCGAGCTTGTTCGAATAGGGCCTGGTCTCGAAAGATGCAGAGTGCACCAGAGCGCCGGTAGCCGACATCGATGCCTGTCGCGTCGTAGAGGGACTCCGTCCATTCGCGATAGGCGTTGCGCGCAGCAACGAAAGAATCGAGCTCGGCGTCGTCGCGCGACTCGATTTGCGCCGCGAGCATGCCGGCCGCGGCGCTCGATGCTTCGGCACCTGGAACCGATTGATCGAGGACAACGACCTCTCGGACGCCCCGCTGTTTGAGTTCGAGTGCGGTTGCGCAGCCCATGACGCCTGCGCCTACAATCACAATCCTCATTGTGCGCTCTGCCGTACACCGTTGCGGATGCGAATGCCAGCAAACCGCTTTCGGTGTTAGTCACTTCGAACTTTGGTAGACTACGGATGTTTTTTCGGCGAACGCATTCAGCTCGACTCGCCGGCCAAGGGGAGCAAGTATGAACAGCTCGTTCGATGTGATCATCATTGGCGGCGGTCCTGCAGGGGCTGTTTGCGCCACGTATCTTGTTCAAAAAGGCAAGCGTGTGCTTGTTCTGGAAAAGGAGCACTTTCCGCGCTTTCGCCTTGGCGAATCGCTTTTGGCGCAGTCGCTGCCCATCTTCAAAGAAATAGGTGTGCTCGAAGCCTTGCGCGCAAAGTTCATTGTCAAGCGCGGCGCACGCTTTCACGACGACGTGCGGCATCGAAAGGGGCGCTTTGCGTTCGCCGACGGGTGGCATTCCGATCCTGGCCATTGCTTTCAGGTGCCACGCGACGACTTCGACATCATTCTGCTCGACAACGCAAAAACCCAAGGTGCCGATGTGCGCCATGGCGTGAAGGTGACGCGCATCGTGCGCGAAGCGGGCCGTGCGGTTGGCGTGGAAACGGTCGCGGCCGATGGCACCAAGGATGTGGCCACGGCGCGCTTCATCGTTGATGCGACCGGGCGCGATGCGATGACGGCGCAATCCATGCGCATGACGTCCCGCATCGAGGGGCTCGATCGAACTGCATTCTACACGCATTGCCGCGACGTGCCGCGCCCCGAGGGCGACACCGCGGGGGACATCGACATCGTCATCTTTCGAGAGAATGCCGAGAGCCGCCCGAACTGGTTTTGGTTTATTCCGTTCCAAGATGGGCGTACAAGCGTTGGCGCTGTCGTTTCGGGGGCGTGGATCAAAGATCGCCGCGCGAAGTTCGGAGCGCAGGCCAGCAGCGTTGACGGCCTTTTCGAGCAGGCCGTTGCCGAGTCGCCAACGGCAACGCGGATGCTTTCGCGCGCCACGCGACTCTGGCCGAAGTGTCAAGCGTGTGCAGACTACAGCTACAACGTGCGCGATTTGTGGGGCGAGGGTTGGGTTGCAGTTGGTGATGCCGGAGGCTTCATGGACCCGGTTTTCTCGGCTGGCGCTCACGTTGCGATGGTAGGAGCAAAAACCGCTGCCGAGGCGATGCTCGAGGTGTTCGACGCAAACGCCAACGAGGCCGAAGCCTTCGCCGCGTGGGAGAGCAACCTGCGCGCGGGCGCCGAGATGTTTCTCCTTGCCATCAAGGCGTTTTACCAGGGACCCTTGGTCGATCTGCTATTTGTCGATGCCATGCACAACGCGCTGCGCCGCTCGATCACTTCGCTGCTCGCGGGTGATGTTTTCAACGACAGCGTGTGGCTTCGCGACGCGCGCGTGCGCCTGAGAGACATGGTCGCTGCTTCGTAGGGGCGTATGGCCATACGCCCCTACGTGTGACACCCACAATACGCATGTTCGTAGGGGCGGCCGCCTTTCGTATACAGGGGCCACCCCATAGGGCACCCACAAGGGGTGCCCCTACACAACCATGCATATCCGTAGGGGCACCCCTTGTGGGTGCCCCATAAATGCCGCGGTCAGGTATCCTTCTGGTCGCGAACTCTGGCTGCTTTGCCCTGAAGGTCGCGTAGGTAGAAAAGGCGGGCGCGGCGAACCACCCCGCGCGATACGATTTCAACCTTTTCAATGCGCGGCGAGTGCGAAAGGAACATACGCTCGACACCGACGCTGAAGCTTACCTTGCGGACGGTGAATGTGCTGCGCGCTCCCGCACGATGGCGCTTGAGGACAACGCCCTGGAAAACCTGAACACGATCTTTGTCGCCTTCGACGATTTTGTAGTGAACGCGCACGGTGTCGCCCACGCGGAAATCCGGTATTGCCCTTCGAAGCTGTTCATTTTCGATTTCCGCGATTTTCGCGTTCTGCATGGCCGTCTCCAATAATCTCGAAGAAACTCCCTTTTTTTGAGGGGGAGGGGAGCGCGATATAAAACACGAGACCAGCAGCTGTCAACCGAGTGATCCCCTTGAAAGCGGGCTTAGCGTTCGCGTAGCCGCTGAACCAGCTCTCTGACGCCGCTCGTGTGCTTGCTTGCCGAAAGCTCGCCCTCGAAGACGCCTGCGATCTCGCCTTTCTTGTCGATAACGTACGTGATGCGAGCTGCTACGCCGAACAAATCGTGCAATAACCCTGTTGCGCCATAGGCTTTGGCGAGCTCTCGCTTCTCGTCAGCGATAAGCTCAAACGAGACTTTGTACTTCTCGGCGAATTTGCGGTGCAACTCGTTCGAATCAGCCGAAACGCCGATAACCTCGGTGCCTTGCTGGGCAAGGTCTTCGTACATGTCACGAAACCCGCATGCTTCTTTGGTGCACACGCTCGTGAAATCTCGCGGATAAAAATACAATACGACGTTTTTTTGCCCCCCGAACTCTTCGAGCTTGAGGCGTCTGCCGCTGCTCGAAACCACGTCGAAACTGGGTGCTTTCTGTCCAACCCGTAGCGGCATGCCCGTCCTCATAGCATGAGCGCGCTCGCTGAGTTTGCTGCTTGACGAATGGGCCATTCGCAGCGTAACTTACCGCGGCTTTTAAGAGCTGAGACTTCCTGCATCCAAGACGCACCCATGGTCTTGCCGGTCCAGCGTTCGGGCCGGTCGCTTTCTCGCGAATGCTACGCGGTCTCATGAATCCCCAAGCCGCGGCCTTGCCTCTTTTGAGAAATTGGACGCGTTGAGCGCACAAGAAAGACGATTCGAATGAATACGAAGCCTGGCATCATCGGCAAAAAGCTCGGCATGACACAGCTTTACAAAGACGACGGAACGGTTCAGCGCGTTACTGTCGTTGACGTGAGCTCGGTCGCGGTGGTTGGTAAGCGTACCAAGGAAAAAGACGGCTACACCGCGGTCATTTTTGGAATGACCGACGCGAAAGACAAGCACCTTGCCAAAGCCCAGCAAGGAAGTTTCAAAAAGGCCGGCGTTCCTGCCAAGCGCATCGTGCGCGAAATGCGCTGCGACGACGAGTTCCTTGCCAAGTTCGAGATTGGCGCCGAGCCAAAGCTCGATGACATCTTTCACGTTGGGCAAATTGTCGACGCCCAAGGGCTCACGCGTGGCCGCGGCTTCTCGGGCGTCGTTCGTCGCTGGAGCTTTGCCGGCTTTGTGCAGACGCATGGTACGCACGAGTACCGCCGCCACGGAGGATCCATCGGCACCAACATGACACCAGGCCGAACGCTGCCGAATTTGAAAATGCCCGGTCAATATGGGAATGAAACAGTTAGTATCTTAAACCTCAAGGTTGTACGCGTCGACGCCGACAAAAAGCTTCTTTTCATTGAGGGCGGTATTCCGGGCGCGAAAAACCAGCTTGTCACCATTCGATCGGGCGTGAAGGCACGCGTAAAGGGTGCTGCGGGTGCGTCGAAGCAGCCGCGTTAGTACGGTTTGCAATATCTATACTGCTTCGAAACAGCCACCAGGCGTGTAGGGGCGTATGGCCATACGCCCCTACACTACACTTTCAATTTGAACGAGATCTCAACTAAAATATTCCTCGAATGCCAACGCCATACGCTGGCGATGTGCCGTAGCGTGTTTCTGACGATCCAATCACGCCGCCCATGGGCACCACGTGCATGCCCGAGGCGCTTATGGTATTTGCGACACTTGCGGCGTTTGATGATCCACGTGTGAGCACCCATGCAACGCCGCCGCCGACGATCATGCCGGCCGCCGTTGCTGAAACGAAGCCGCGCGCTTTGCTCTCGGTGACATTTTGAAAGACCAATGGGCTTGCGAGAGCTGCGCCCGACGCTGCGCCAAGCCCTGCACCAAGATCAACAAGAAGCACGCGCTGCGACGACACTTGCACCTGAGTCGCCAAAAGGCCAGCGGCCACCAAGCCAGCGGCGGCTCCGTAGCCGGCGCCCGTGTGTGGCGTACGATTTTCAATGTCGCCGACGTAAAATAAGTCGGCGAGTGCACCAAACGACATCCCAAGAGCCGCGCCCGAATGCACGAGCACCGCGTCGCCTTCGTCAGCAGAGCCGCGCGAAAGCACGAAGGTGGCAAACGACAAGCCGATAAGGCCGCCGCCAACGCCCCACGCGTAGCGATCGGTGAGCGGCACGATATTTCGCCCATTCGCGATGAGCACGCCCGAGGCTGCGCCCCACCACGCGCCTCCCGCGAGAGTCCACGCATCGCCGGTGCCGACATCCCATTCTTCGGCGACGAGCAGCGCGCTGCCGAGCCCCAAACCTGTGCCAAGGGTGAGCAGCGGATAGAGCAAGCGTGGGTCGTCGGAGCCGCTCGCGCGCTGGACGCTATACGCCGTGAAGGCGCCGAAGAGAGCCGCGTTGGCAGCGAGCACGGCACGGCCTTGCGAATGCAGGGGCGACAAGATCCCTGTGCTGGCCGACTCTTGCGGGCGCGGGCCGGACTCGTCCGGCGCAGGCGTCGTTGACAACAGATCGCGCAGAATGACGAGCCCGCGCACGGAAACGTCGGCGCCCGAGACGCGCTCGACCCTCACACGAAGCTGCTTATTGTGCGGTGGCACAGCGACCACGCGAAGCAGAAATGAGTCGCCGCTGAGCGGCTCGAGGCGCGCGCTGAGAACCCACGTGCCGGTGTCTTTCGGTCCTCCACCGTGTGCGCTCGATCGCGACGCGCGCTCGATCATATCGAGATCGCGGGCGCGGTCGATCGCAGGTCCTGGATCGGCAACATCGAGGGTGAAGCCGAGATCTTGCACGGCATCGCGCAAGGTTGCATCGAGTTCTTGAGCGCGCGCGTAAACGGGGCCTTCGGTGGCAACGGGCCTGTGTAGCGCGATGCCTGCCCCGTCGTCGCCAGCAGGCGAAAGCGTTGGCCAGACAACAATCGGCTTGTCAGCAGACTTGTTGGGCGGCTCGGGCGCAGACTCGAGGGGTATGGTGCTGTCGGCTTCTGCGAGGGCCACATCACCAAAAAAAAAGCTTGTCGCACCGAGTCCAATAGCAACCAAAACGCGAAAACAGGCTGACATACCGAACACACGATGATGACCCGTGCTTCTCGCAGCTTGACATGTATGGGCAGCTCGTGGGAAGGTGCGCGTGCTCTCGAAAGGGAGCCGCGCGAGATTTTGCCCACCTTGGGGGACGCGCGTTAGAAGTTTCCTTCTAAGCCGTTGGGCACAAGTGGGCTTCTTCGCAGGCATTTTTGTATGTCTAGCCTTGCGATGAGGCCCTTCTTCTTAGCGGCAGAACCTGTGGGCACAAGGACACCTTCCATGCCCGCCGTTGTTTCTGTCTCCTCCACGATTTCCGAAGGCTCGTCGAGTTCGCTTCACACCGCGTGCGTGCGTGCGGGTCAGCCGCGTCAGGACGCCCTCAATGCCGTCACGACACCCATCGCGTGCACGGCAACGTTCGCATTCGGATCATCCACCGAACTGCGCGATCATTTCGAAGGAAAAACGAGCCGTGAAGAATACGGCCGCTATGGCAACCCAACGGTCAGCGCCGCCGAACAGAAGCTTGCGGTGCTCGATGGTGGAGAAGACGCATCCCTCTTTGCGAGCGGCATGAATGCCGTTACGACAACGCTTCTTGCGCTGCTCAAAAAGGACGATCATGTGGTGCTCACGTCCGACTGTTACCGGCGCACGCGTCTGTTCGTGAAGAACATCCTCACGCGCTTCGGCGTTGCGGCGACGCTCGTGCCTGCCGGCGACATCGCCGCGCTCGAGGCTGCCATCACACCCGACACGCGGCTCGTCGTCACCGAATCGCCGACAAACCCCTATCTGCGTGTGGCCGACATTGCGGCGATCGCGCGCATTAAAACCAAGCAGCCTCGCCTGAAGGTGCTTGTGGACGCAACGTTCGCAACGCCCATCAATCAAAAGCCGCTGTCGCAAGGCGCCGATCTCGTGATCCACTCGTGCACGAAGTACCTTGGCGGGCACAACGATCTGCTTGCCGGCGTTGTCATTGGCGACGCGGGACTCGTTTCGCTCGTGCGCGATCTGCGCAGCGTGCTCGGTGGCGTGCTCGATCCTCACGCGGCGTACTTGCTGCTACGCGGCATAAAAACGCTCGCGTTGCGCGTCGAGCGGCAGAACAAAACCGCGCTTGCCGTGGCGAGGTTTCTCGAGGCGCATCCCGCCGTTGAGTGCGTGTTCTACCCGGGGCTGCCGAGCCATCCCGATCATGCTCTGGCTGTGCGAACGATGAGCGGTTTCGGCGGTGTCGTCAGCTTTGTTCTTCGCACAACCCTCGAGGGCACGGCGCGCGCGCTCGATGCGTGTCAGCTCGCAACCGTTGCGCCGTCGCTCGGAAGCGTTGAAACGCTCATCGAGCAGCCGGCCATCATGAGCCATTACGAGATGACTCCAGAAGAGCGCGCGGCCATTGGCATTCGTGAGAGCCTTGTGCGGCTTTCGGTTGGAATCGAAGACGAAGCCGACATCGTTGCAGATCTCGAACGTGTCCTCGGGACAATCACGGTTTGAGAGAGGGGCAGACACGGGGGTCTGCCCCTACAGGCGACAAAGCGCACATTCGTAGGGGCGGCCCCCTGTGGCCGCCCTACATAAGCGTAGGGGCGGGGCCCTCTGTGGCCGCCCTACATAAGCAGTTCAATCAGGGTTTCCGCTGCGTGAGCGGCCCAAGGTAATCGCTTTTCCCGAGCGGCACGCCATTATGACGAAGGATTGCGTAAGTATGCGAGGCGTGGAAGAAGAAATTCGGCACGACGTGCTCGAGGAAGTAATCGTGGCCGGTCATGATTTTCCCTTCCCAGCGGGGTAGTGTGACAGCGCGGGTTGCCGCATTGTCGAAATCTTTTTCCGTGAGACCATCGAGGAATCGCGTGGCCGACTTGATGCGAGCACGAAGCTCGTCGATTGTTTTCTCGTTGTCCTCGTGCGTAGGTGCTTCTTTGCCCGTAAGGCGCGAGGCACCAAGCTTCACGGTATCGCATGCAATCTGCACCTGACGCACGAGCGGGAATTGATCGGGCGCTAGACGCATCCCAACCAGCACGTTCGGGTCGAACGATCTGCTTTTCGCGTAGTCGGTGGCCTTGTCGAACCACGTGTCGATTTGGGCGAGTGTTTTCCTCATCTGGCGGAATATTGGATAGTACATGCGCGGCACCCTACGCCCATCGCGTAGCCCTCGACAATGGCGTAAGTAGAAGAAGATGAACGATTCCCAGAGGCCGCCTCATATGCCCGAGGCACCTCGCCAGCCTACGCTTTTCGAGCACGCGCGCCGCGCGCCGGTAACCTACGGCCTTGCAGCACTCAATGTGGTCGTGTTCTTCGTGCTCGAAAGCAAGCACAGCTCGGTCTGGAGCACCGACATCCAAACGCTGCTCGATGCAGGTGCAAACGAGCCAACTCATTTGTTGGTCGGAGAGTATTGGCGGGTTGCAACCTACATGTTTTTGCACATCGGCTGGCTCCACCTCGGGTGGAACATCTACGCGTCGATTGGCTTCTGCGAGGCAGTCGAGCGCGTGCTCGGCCGTGTTCGCTTTCTTGGTATCTACCTCCTTAGCGGCATTGGTGGTGGCTGCGTGAGTGCACTCGTCAGTCATCCCATGGCGGTGTCGGCAGGGGCATCGGGTGCGCTTTTTGGCATTGTTGGGGCAATGCTTGCCATTCGAAGACGCACCTTGCCAAGTTTCGCGGCCTTCTTCCGGGATCCGCCAACGCGATCAATCCTCTTCAACATCGGCGTCTGGATGGTCATTGGCTCGATCGCTCTGCGGATGGACAACGCGGCGCACGTTGGCGGCCTTCTCGTTGGTTTTGCATCCACCTGGATGGTTACTTCGCGTCGCGTTCACCTTGCTTCGATCGTGTTCGCTACCGCCTTTGGCGCGCTTCTCATCTTCACGGCGAGGCCCTGGCACAAGCCGTCTCCCGACGAAACGAAAGTCATGACTCACTTTGCAGCAATCTACTTTGAAGGCGCACAAGGTTTTCATGAAAACCTTGCGCGTAGCAGTCGCTTCGCATCCAAGGCATGCAACGCGAACGATGCGAGTGACGCGCCTGCCTGCCAAATCATGCGTGAAATCGAACGACGATGACGCCGTTAGACCGCACCGTCATGATTGCAGGCGATCGCCCTCGGCCACACCCCTTCCGACGAACCAGTCTCCGGCGGCCATGGCTTTTTTCCCTGCAAACTGCACACGAACCAGCTCGATCGCCTGCGTCTCACATGCAACGACAACGCGGCTTTTGTCGGCAAGCACCACGGTGCCTGGCGTGGCCACAGCGGACGCACGCGCACTAGGAACGTCGGTTACACGTGTGGCATGCACTTTTAGCATTCTGCCGCGCACGGCCGTAAACGCCCCTGGCCACGGCATCATGCCGCGCACGTGATTGTGTACGGCTTGTGCTGGCTTGCCGAAGTCGATGCGGCCGTCTCCCTTCTTGAGCATGGGCGCGAGCGTTGCCAGCGACTCGCTTTGCGGCGTGGCGGAGAGCTCGCCAAGAACGTACTTTGGCAGCAAAGCGAGTGTTGCTTGCGCCCCCATTGCAGCGAGGCGTGACGACAGCTCGCCGGCCGTTTCATGACCCGTGATTGGCGTTGGGTACTGCTCGATGATGTCGCCCGTGTCCATGCCTTCGTCCATCTGCATGAGGGTGATGCCGGTCTCGCGCTCACCGCGCACGATTGCCCAGGTGATGGGGGCCGCTCCGCGAAGCTTTGGCAAGAGCGACGCGTGCACATTCAAGCAGCCAAGGCGCGGCGCCAAAAGAACGTCTTTCGGCAAAATGCGGCCGTATGCAACGACGAGCGCGACGTCAACATTCTGCGCGCGAAGCCATGCAGCAAACTCGCCCGTGCGAAGCTTGTTGGGTTGAAGGGCGGGGAGCCCGAGCTCCATCGCACGGCGCTTGACCGGTGACGCGATGGTCGCGAGCGAGCGCCCGGCAGGTTTGTCGGGCTGGCAGATGACGGCGACGACGTGGGCAACTTCCGCAAGCGCGTTGAGGCTTGGAACCGCGAATTCGGGCGTACCAAAGAAGACCGCACGCATTCGTTGATGGTAGCGTTCGATTCCTGATGCGTCTGCACATTAACGTCGATCACGTGGCGACGCTCCGCAATGCGCGGGGCACGAGCTATCCAGACCCAATCGAGGCGGCGCGCATGTGCCTTGATGCGGGCGCAAGCGGTATCACCGCGCACTTGCGTGAAGATCGCCGGCACATTCGCGACGACGACATCAATAAGTTGCGCATATTGATGCAAAATACAACATTCAACCTCGAAATGGCGGCCACCGATGAAATGGTCGATATCGCGTGCCATGTTAGGCCTGATGTCGTGACGCTCGTGCCCGAGCGCCGGCAAGAGCGCACAACCGAAGGCGGTCTCGAGGTCGCAAAAGCATCCAGCGTCCTATTGGCTCATATCGAAACGCTGCGCGCCCACAAAATCAAAGTGAGTCTTTTCATTGCGGCCGACGCCGCCCAGGTTGAAGCGTCGCGCGCGCTTGGTGTCGAGCAAATCGAACTCCACACCGGTGACTACGCGCATGCGTTCGGCAGCGCTGCCGCAAATGGCGTAGAGAAGGAACTTGCCCGGATTGCGTCGGTGGCGAAGCTCGGTCGCGCGCTCGGCCTCGACATCGCTGCCGGCCATGGCCTCACGACGCAGAATGTGCCAGCACTCCTTGCAATCCCTGAAATTGTCGAACTCAATATCGGCCATGCCGTCATTTCCGATGCGGTATTTGTCGGCATCGAAGGCGCTGTGCGAGCCATGCTCGCGGCAATCGCCAAAGGTGGTGCGGACAGGCAGAGCGCGAACAGGCGATGATCGTCGGGCTCGGCATCGACGTTTGCTCGATCGAGCGCATGCGCCGGGCGCTCAGTCGGCACGGTGATCGCTTTTTTTCCCGCATTTGCACGGAAACCGAGCGTGCTGATTTGATCTCCCGAGACGCGGCGACGAGTCTCGCAGGTCGTTTCGCGGTGAAAGAGGCGTTTGCGAAATCGATCGACGGCGCGCGCGGCGTTGGCTGGCACGAGGTCGAGGTGCGAAGGGCGAAAAGCGGAAAGCCGGTGCTCACGCTTTTCGGCAACGCCATCACCATGGCCAAGCGCTTTGGCGCCGACACGTGGCACGTGACCATTACCCATGACGCCGGCATTGCCGTGGCCGTCGTGATCCTCGAAAAAACTTCGTCGGGCCGCGAAGGCCATGAGGAGAGCGTGGAATGATTCCTATCTTGTCGCGCGCCGAAATGCGCGCCTTCGACGCCCACGCTATCGGCACATGCAAGGTGCCGAGCCTTGTGCTCATGGAGAACGCGGGCAGGGGAGCGGCCGAGACCATCGAGCGCGAAATCTTCGACGGGCAGGTGCATGGCAAGCGCGCTGTCGTTGTTTGCGGAACAGGAAACAACGGTGGTGATGGTTTTGTGGTGGCGCGGCGGCTGCTCTTGCGCGGCGCCGTCGTCGAAGCATGGCTTGTTGGGCAGAGTCCGAAAACAACCGACTGCCGGCTCAACATGGATGCCTTCGCAGGCATTGGCGGGTGCATCGTGCTCGTTGCGGAGGGCGGCTCGCTCAAGGCACACGAGTCATCTCTCGCAAAGGCGGACGTGATCGTCGATGCGCTTTTCGGCATTGGCCTCGATCGCGCGATCGACGAGCCACATGCTTCGCTTCTTGCGCTCATCAACGAATCACAAGCGCCGAAGGTTGCTCTCGACGTGCCTTCCGGAATGAACGCTGACACGGGAGCCGTCATGGGCGCATACGTGCGAGCAAAGCTTACGGTGAGCTTTGGGCACTTGAAGCTTGGTCACGTTACGCCCCGTGGTGCGCGTGCTTGTGGGGCCGTGCATGTCGTCGACATTGGTGTGCCGCGATCGACGTCGGCAGTCCATTCGGCCGATCTCGTCGATGCTAGCGACGTTCGGGCGGTATTGACTCCGCGCCCCGTCGATTCGCACAAATACCGTGCAGGGCATGTCGCGGTGCTCGCAGGATCACCAGGAAAAATCGGCGCGGCGGCTCTATGCGCGAAAGGTGCGCTGCGCGGTGGGGCAGGGGCTGCCACGATCGTGACATGGCCCGAAGCGGCGAGCGCGCTCGAGTCACGCGCCGTCGAGATCATGACTGCGCGAATTGCCGACGGCAGCGATCTCGCCAGCCAGATCGATGCGGCTCTTGTTGGCAAACGTGCCCTTGTCATAGGACCAGGCTTTGGTCTCGGCGACGGCGCGCGCATCGCGGTGAACCATGTGCTGTCGAGTTTCCCTGGAACCATTGTGGCCGATGCCGATGCCCTTACGCTTCATGCGCGCGCCATCGAACAGTTTGCGGCGGCTCGTGGGCGAGCAATCTTAACTCCCCACGCAAGCGAGCTCGGGCGGCTGCTTGGCATCACGAGTGAAGAAGTCGAAGCCGATCGATTTCTCGCGGCGCGCACGGCGGCTGTGCGCGCCAACGCGGTTGTCGTGCTCAAAGGTGCGCACACGATTGTTGCGGCACCTGATGGGCGCATGGTTGTGAACTCGTCAGGCAATCCCGTGCTCGCAACGGCGGGTTCGGGCGATGTGCTTGCCGGACTCGTTGGGGCATGTGCGTGCATATTGCACCCATTCGAAGCCGCATGGTGTGCTGTGTATCTGCATGGCGCCGTGGGCGACGCGTGGAAGAAGACTCGCGGCGATCGCGGAATGCTTGCAAGCGACATCGCCGAAGGACTACCTGAGACCATGGCATCTGTCGTAGCGCCCGCCCACATGCGTGGGCGATGGCACGCAGACGTTGGCGAGCGAACACACGTCGAGGGGTGACACCCACCGTATCACTCGCAAATTCTCGCTTTGATCCGCTGGCACTGAGGTTGCGATGGCGCGACGACGGAGATCACCATGCCACTTCATTCATACGCTCGCGCTGCCCACACACCTGTCGTTGCTACCGATTTTGCCAGTTTGAAAGTGGAGCTCATTGAGCTCGTGCCGGAGCTACGCGGGCGTGCACGTCGGCTCTCGCGCGACGCCACGCTCGCCGAAGATATCGTGCAAGACACCGTGGAACGCGCCCTGCGCTTCGTCGCCCAGTACCAGCGCGGCACGAACTTGCGCGCTTGGGTGCATCAGATCTTGTTCAGCGTCTTCATCACACGGTGCCGGCGGTCGCGACGTGAGCGCAATGCCTTGCGTGCACTCTCGGCCGATCCGTTCGCGTGGACAACGCCAACGCGTTTCGCTCGGCCAGAGACCGGCGTAAGCCTCTCGCCGACCGCGCAAAGTAAATTCGATGGTTTGCCTGAGTCGTTCCGCATGGTGCTCAAGCTCGTTGACTTAGACGAGCTCACCTACCGCGAGGCAGCAACTGCGCTTGGCGTGCCGCTTGGCACCGTCATGAGTCGCCTTCATCGGGGCCGAAAAATGCTTGCGTCGCAGCTCGCCGAAGCCGCGTGAATCTACGGTTTCGAACTGTCGGCATCAGCGCCATCTTTTTCCATATCTGGGATAATGATTGGCCGCCGCTGCCACTCGTGCGCTTTGCGACGAGCATAGGCGAGTCGCTCCCTCGCGGTTGGGTAACGTTCCATAAACCACGAGATTAAAGCGAGGCGTTCCGCCTGTTCGTTTTCATCGTTGCGCATAAGCTCGAGGCGACGATCGAATTCTTCAGGGGTGAGCGACTCGTCGTACGGATTCATGGTGAGTCATCTTTCTTATGCACAGATGCTTCCTTGAGGGTTTCGAGAAAACGGATATCAGGCAGATCTTGTGGGCGCAGGGACCAGCGCTTTGTCAGGACGAGATGATCGAGGGAAGGAATGGTGATGTCGATGCCTTCGACGAACCGAATTCTCTGACGATCTCGATAGGCTTGGTCGAACGTAAGCACGACTCCGTCTTTCGTTGGAGCAGCACGCGCAATGAGAACGTCGACTCGCTCGTCACCTTCGAGCACGTAGCGGCCAACTTTGCGAGCATCATTGGGGCTACGGTTTGGGTCGAGATCGAGCCGGCCCAAATGCTCATTTAGCTTCTCGATGTCATCGATGTGAAGCCAAAGATCGTAGTCTGCTGTCAAGAGCGGAGCACCAAGTGCGACGAGTGCTCGTCGGCCGATGAGCAGGACACGAGCGCCACTTGTTTGGATGGCTCGGAAAAAATCCTCTTCGTCGAACGTGGGCCCTTGCATTCTGCATACTCTAGCACTCGATCTGGTCGAGAAAATTTGTGAGAGACTGCGGACGAAGTGAGTCCGAATGACGGGGCAAGGAGATAATGAGATGACGATGAATCGATCGGAACTGGTTGGGACGAGTGGAGAAGCGATGGCTCTGCTCGGTGTAGAGGTTCGCACCGAAGTGGTTGCTGGCCACGCCAGCTCCGTTGTGCGTCAGCGATATCGAAATGACGAGAAGAAGCCGATTGAGGCACTCTACACGTTTCCGCTTCCAAGTAAGGCGATACTCATTGGTTTCTCGATGTCCGTGCTCGGTCGTCGGCTAGAGGGTGAAGTCCACGAGCGCGAAGAAGCTTTCCGCCGTTACGACGATGCAATCACAGCGGGACATGGTGGTGCTCTTCTCGAGCAGGAGCGACCGAACGTCTTCACCGCGAATGTCGGCAATCTCTTGCCGGGCGAAGAGACGACCATCGAGATTCAATATGTCGAGCCCGTCGTTGCCGACGAAGGAGCCGTGCGCTGGTCAGTGCCAACGCTCGTTGCGCCGCGCTACATCCCCGGCGTTCCGAACGGCGATCGGACCGCGCACGGAGTTACCGATCCCACGGATCGAGTGCCCGATGCCGACCGCATTTCGCCGCCGATTGGCGATGTCGCTTACGGTCTCGCACTCGATCTCACGTTCGATCTCGGTGCCGACGTCGACGTCGAGAGCCCGTCGCATTCGATTGTTGTCACCAAGCAAGATGGGCGCACACATGTCGCGTTCTCGCAGCGTGAAGTGGCACTCGATCGCGATGTCATCGTCATCGCGTCTGCGACGTCGGCAAGGAGTGCAGCCGCGCCGCTTGCGAGCGTGCTCATGCATCGAAAGGGTGCAGGCGCCGGTATGCTCGCACTGACGATCGTGCCCGATCTCGGCAGCGCTCCGTCGAAGCATACTGCGAAGGGTCGCAATTTCGTGTTCGTTCTCGATCGCTCCGGTTCCATGGGCGGTACCTCGATGACCGAGGCTCGCATGGCCCTTCGTCTTTGTCTCCGGCAGCTTCGTGAAGGCGATCGTTTTGAGATCCTTGCGTTCGATAATAGGATCGAGTCGTTTGCCCAGCGACTTACGCCGTTCACGCAAGCAACGCTGACGGCCGGAGATGCGTGGCTCGAGCACGTTGACGCTCGCGGCGGTACCGAGCTGCTCGGGCCAATGCTGGAAGCTGCGAAGCTTGCGCCTGATGGCGTCATCGTCGTGCTCACCGACGGCCAGGTAGGCAACGAAGACGAGATCCTTGCAGCATTCCTCAAGGCGCAGACAAGTGCGCGCGTCTATTCGTTCGGAATTGGAACGAACGTCTCGGGCGCACTCCTTCATGCGCTTGCCGACAAAACGGGTGGCGCTGTTGAGATGATTCATCCGGGCGAGCGTATCGACGAGAAGGTTATTGCCCAATTTGCCCGTGCAACTGCGTTGCGCGTCACCAACATCACGATCAAAACACGTGGGATCGAGCTCGCCGAGATCGCGCCGGCAGAGCCGCGATCGCTTGTGGACTCCGAGCCGTTCTGTCTCTTCGCCACCTACGAAGTTCCCGGACACGGCGCGATTGAGATTCGGGGACAGCTGGAGAGCGAGCCGTTCTACCTCGAGGTCCCCGTCGATCTTGCGGATGCCTCCGATCGTCCTGTTGTCGCGAAGCTTTGGGCGCAAGCGCGCATCGTCGATCTCGAGCGGGCCATCGTGACCGGGCGTCGTGCCGAGACGATGAAAGACCGCATCGTGAAACTCGCTACTTTTCACGGTGTTTCGTCGAAGTACACATCGTTCGTCGTCATCGAGAAACGCACGGGCGATCGTCGCGCGACAGGGCAGCCAGAGACTCGCGTGGTTGCTGTGAGCGCTCCCGCGGGCTGGGACAGGATGAAGAGCGCGAGGGTTGGGAGAGCCGTTGCATTTGCGTCGGCACCTGCTGCACCGGCGCCAATGATGGCTGCCGCGCGAATGAGGCCTGCGGCAGCACCGACGCCATCCGGTTTTGCGCCAATGCCTGCTGCGCGAGCTTTCGCGGCTCCTTCTCCCGCACCAAGTGCGTTCGAACAGAAGTCGGTCGCCGAGGCGGATCCGATCTTGGTCTTGCTGTCGCAGCAGACAGCGTCCGGGCTTTGGGAAGAACCCGGGCGCGATTCGATAGCACTTACCGCAGATGCACTCTTGAAGCTATCTCGGTTGGGGCTTTCAACGGCGCATGCGGTCTACGGAGCCCAGCTCAAAAAGGCAGTGGACGCACTCCTCGATCGGTTCACCCGCATCGACTTGGCGATCGAACCGCAGATCCGCGAGCTCGCACTCGGAGTCGCGTGGCTCGTTGCGAGCGGACGTCGAACGCGTCGCACCGTTGAAGATGCAGTGCGCTGCGGCGGGCACGAGCTAGCAGCGCTCGCAGCAGTTCTCGGCGACGAGCACGCCGTCCGCGCTCGAGTCGATACGCTCGTCAGTGCGACAAATAAACTATGATTAGGTAGGCAGAAGGCCGGCGGCTTCGCGCTGCCGCCTTACTTCGTCGTGCGATGCCAGGCTATCTCAGCAACGCCGGCTTCGGCGTTGGCGCGGCGTGCGAGCGTGAAGAGCAGATCGCTCAGGCGATTGAGGTAGACGACGACTTCGCGGCGCACCGGTTCATCATCGATGGCATCGATGGCGAGCACCGAGCGCTCGGCGCGCCGGCACGTCGTGCGCGCGAGATGCAACATGGCACCTAGAAGACTGCCACCTGGCAGAATGAAGTTCTTGAGTGGAGCCAGGGTTTTTTCGGCGTCGTCAATGGCGTGCTCGAGGCGCTCGGCATCGGTAGCGTCGAGAAGCGCAATGCCAAGTTTGCTTTCTTTGCCCGGTGCACATGCGAGCTCAGCGCCCAGTGTGAACAGATCGACTTGCACGTGTGTCAAAACATCGCTTGTGAATGGGTCAGGATGGCTGGCCTGCGCGACCCCGATCACGGCGTTTAGTTCGTCGACGGTTCCATAAGCCTCGACTCGCGCCGAATTCTTTTTTACGCGTGTACCACCGTAAAGGCCTGTGGTGCCGTCGTCGCCCGTTTTTGTATAGATCTTCATGCACTTTACATACGCTCGGGCGCTTCGATGCCGAGCCAAGAAAGACCACACTCGAGCGACTGCGCTGTGAGCGCAGCCAGCGCAAGACGCGACGACATCGTGGCCTCGCCCTTTGCCTTGAGCACCGGGCATTGCTCGTAGAATGTTGTAAAAGCTGTCGCTAATTCGTAAAGATAGGTGCAAAGCCGATGCGGTTGCAATGTGTCTGCAACCTGTCTGGCGGCAGCACCGAGCCCAAGAAGCTCGAGACCAAGTGCACGCTCGGCGGGCTCGTGAAGGCTAATGCATGCCTTTTGCATATGGCTAGGTTCGATGCCCGCCTTGCGAAAGATCGAACGGATACGCGCATGTGCATATTGCAGGTATGGCGCGGTGTTGCCGTCGAACGCGAGCATGCGCGACCAATCAAAGACGTAATCTTTGATGCGGTCGCTCGATAGGTCGGCGTATTTGATGGCGCCAATGCCAACCTGGCGCGCCACCTGATCGCGCGTTCGCTCATCGAGCTGGGGGTTCTTCTCATCAACGAGCGCCGAAGCGCGCCCGATGGCCTCGTCGATCAGTTCGATGAGTTTTACGGATCCGCCCGTTCTCGTTTTGAACATCTTCTTGTCGGGCCCGAGAATCGAACCAAAAGCCACGTGCTCGGCACGCGCTGGGGGAGTAAGCCAGCCGGCGTCTTTTGCGACCGCGAAAACCATGGCGAGGTGCTGCTGCTGAGGTGCGCCAATGACGTAGAGAATGCGTGTTGCCTTGCGCGTGCAAACACGCTCACGCAGGGCCGCGAGATCGGTTGCCGCATAGCCGAAGCCGCCGTCCTTTTTCTGCACGATGAGCGGGAGCGGCTCGCCGTTTTTTCCCTTGAAGCCTGTTGGAAAGGCGCAAAGCGCGCCCTCGCTTTCACGGATGAGGCCCTTGCTTTGGAGCTCGGCAACCATGCCTGGAAGCATTGCATTATACATGCTTTCGCCCGCGAAGTCATGCTCGCCAAGCGTGACATCGAGTTTCTTGTAGACCTCACCGAAATAGTGTTTCGACGCGCCCACGAGTCGTTGCCAGAGATCGAGCGTTGCGAGATCGCCTCGCTGAAGCAGGACGACGCGCTCTCGTGAGCGATCGGCAAAGAGCGCACTGCCATCGAATTTTGCGCGTGCTTCCTTGTAAAAGGTGTCGAGATCGCGCACCGAAACGTCGTTGGCTTTGCCCGTGCCGAGATCCACGAGATGCTCGATGAGCATGCCAAAGGGGGTGCCCCAGTCGCCAAGGTGGTTTTGCCGAATCACGTTGTGGCCAAGGAAGGCGAGCACGCGCACCAGAGCATCGCCGAGGACGGTGCTTCGGATGTGCCCTACATGCATTTCTTTTGCGACGTTCGGCCCGGAGTAGTCGACAACGACGGTCTCGGGCTTTGTTGCCAAGGGGATGCCGAAGCGCGGGTCGCTCGCGGCGCTCGAGAGCTCTTGCGCAATCCAGTTGTTCGACAGCGTTAGGTTTACAAAGCCCGGGCCTGCAACTTCGATGCGATCGCAGATTGCCGTCGTAGTGAGATTGGCATTGAGACTGGCGACAATGGCATTGGCAATTTCGCGAGGATTTTTGCCAAGCTTTTTCGCGAGGCCGAGGGCAACGTCGGCCTGGACATCGGCGCGGTCGGAAAAGCGCAAGAGTGGGTCGACCCCAGTATGATCGTCACCAAAAGCTTTGCGGAGCGCCTCTTCGAAGCACGGGGTGAGGGCGGTGAGCGGATCGGCCATGACGTCGCTATCCTTTTATTAAGGTGCTTATTCAATCGCTGGAAGGCGGCATAGGGCAGGGCGAGGAGCGTCGTCGGTCCCGCCTACCGCGATGTAGGTGCGCCCGCCTTCGCTGCCATCGTTCACCGGGAACGAGAAGCTTCCCGGGTTTGCGTACGTTCCTGAAACTTCTGGCACGTGCGCATGTCCGAACACAACCGCGCGTGCATCGGTTACGCGCTCAACGAGTGCTGCGCCGTCACGAAGCAGGTCAGGGACACGACCACCGTAACGGTCTCGCTTTTTCGACCAGCTCGTCAAAAGACCAATGGCGCCGAGCGCGCATAAGCCCATGCCCGCCATTCGCTTCTTGCCAGCCAACAGCCCCGCGCCTGCAAGAAGCGCTGTAGTGGCCGCCACGCGATCGAGGTACAGACGCGCGAACGTGTTGCCAAAGCTTGCCAGCGTGGAGCTGGGCGCTTTTTTGCATAATGCATGCAGCATGTCGACATCGAGTTCATGTTCGTGCGCGAACGCCGGAAGTGCTGCATTCCCGAAGGCGCGTGCCGCCTCGGGTCGGTAGCGCGCGCCGCTCTGACGCAGGCACGACCAAGCCGCTTTGAAGTAGGTTGCGACAACGTGCGGACCGCGCCAGCCATAGCGCGTGAAGGCCTCGACAAAGAGTTCGAGCGGAAGCCTGTCGTTGCGGTTCAAGTATGCGTACGCGCCGGTTGGCGCGATGAACTCTTTGACGAACGTGACGCCAAGGCTTGGCGTTCCCATGGCGAGGGGATGCGCCGGAACGTTGTCGGGATCATACAAGTGTCCGTGCTCGATATGCAAAGCGCCGAAGCGCAAAAGCCAAGGCGTGATGCGGAGCCTCGTGCGCGCTTTGGTATCGAGGCGAAGGGCTGCGCCAAGGCTTTGTTGGAAGGCGGGCTCGGCGAGCTCCGAGTCGTGGTTGCCGGCGCAGAGCCAGAGCTCGCCACCACGGCCAATGTACTCGCCCAGCGCACGACGAATGCCTTCGTGCTGGTCGAGGACGTCGATGGCTGATGGCGTTGGCACGCGTTCCGCTGAACGATCGAACAGATCGCCAGCAACGACGATGCGCGCGTCGCGATTCGCATCGAACAGCCGTGCAAGATCGCGTGTTATCGCGCGCGGCGTGTGGGTGGTCAAATGCACGTCAGAGACGACTAGCGTCCGCATTCGCATGGCGGCGCCCTTGCGTACCATCAGACAACCAACATCGCCATCTTGACCGCTTTACTTAGACCGCTTTACTTAGACCGCTTTACTTAGACCGCTTTACTTAGACCGCTTTCAAGTTGACGCGAGGTTTCGAGCCCCTCGAAGGTTGCTCCCGTCGTCTTTTTGCCGATTTCCGTCGCATCGCTTCGTTGCTTCTCCTCAAGCTGCACAAGCAGCTCTCGTCGAAGCGCCTCGCTCTGCTCGGAACTCGGCAAAAA
>Ga0123357_10000350_pt1 | contig 43523 bp, 42 predicted proteins | sample TergutEmb28metaG_FD_89873 | JGI IMG/M metagenome (GOLD analysis project Ga0123357, IMG submission 89873) | Embiratermes neotenicus P4 segment gut microbial communities from Petit-Saut dam, French Guiana - Emb289 P4 | ecosystem: Host-associated > Arthropoda: Insects > Digestive system > Gut ...
AACCGTCACATTGGTCAACGTCACATTACCGCTATTAGACACCTCAACCGTGTAGCCAATCGGATTACCAGCCTGAACCGGAACACCAAACTTGGAAGTATCATCAGTCTTAGTAACCTTCAACCCAGGATGCGAAGCCACAAGAGGTACATCGGTCTCGGCGGTGTCGGTGACATCCGAACCGCTCGGCGGGGTACCGGTAGCCGTCGCCTTGTTATGCACAAGACCATTGTCGACATCCGTCTGCGTCACTGTATATGTTGCTGTGCCGGTGACGACTTCGCCCGGCTTTAAAGTACCTGCGGTTTCGCCTGCCGGCCAGGTGTAGGTGATCGGCGTCGAACCGAGCAGCGGGTCGGTGATCTTCACACCCGTCAACGGGAGGTTACCGGTGTTCGTTGCTTTGAAGGTGTAGGTGATGATGTCACCGACATTACCGGCGGCACCTGACGCCAAAGCGCCGGTCTTCTCCAGCGTGATCGCCGCTTTGTTATCCCACGTTACGGTCGCCGTATCATCGTCGCCGACCGAGTTATCAGCCGGGTCGAGGGCCGTCACCGACGCCGCGTTTTCCACCGAGCCACGGTTGATGTCATCCGACGTCAGCGTGTATGTGGCGGTGGCCTTCATCGCATCGCCGGGCGCCAGCACGTCAACGGTCGCTGGCCAGGTGTAGGTGAGGGCCGAAAGCCCAGTCATATCGTCAGTCAAATCGAAGCTATGCAGGCTGACGTTGCCCTCGTTTTTGACCAAGATGGTGAAGTCGACAATGTCGCCCGCCTTAGGCGGCGTCACACCAGTCGCCAATTCGCCAGTCTTGGTGAGTTTCAAGGCCGGCGCCTGGTCAGACGACAATTTAGCGCTGCCCAGGTCGGATTGGGTCTCGTCTGTGGCGCCGGGAGCCGTGCCGTAGGCGTAAGCCGTATTCGTCAAGCTGCCTTGGTCAACGTCCTTCTGCGAAACCGTGTAAGCGGGGGCGGTGCAGATTACTGACTGCTTGGGCTCCAAGGTGTCACTGGGGCAGGTAATCGAACCCATCGACGCACTGCCGTCGAAGGAAGCCTCGTCGACGTGGATGCCCGACATCGTCACATTACCGGTGTTAGTGACGGTGAACGTGTAATCGATGATTTGCCCGAGCGACAAGTCTTCAGTGGGCACACCATTTTCATTGGCAGTTTTGACCAACGTCAGGGCGGGGTTGGCGGTTGCCGTCAGTTCTGCGGAGGACGGGTCAGAGACGGTCGGCGTCGTCTCACCCGGCGCGGTGCCCTGAGCGGTAGCGGTGTTCGTCAGCGTGCCGGCGTCAACATCCTTCTGCGTCACCGTGTAGTCGACGGTGCATGTAGTAGACGCACCAGGGTCCAGCGATGTGACCGGGCAACTGGGCGTTGGCAAGGTGCCGGTGCCGCTGAAGCTCGTCTCGTTGATGGCGATTTCGTTCAGGGCGGTCTGCGCAGTGTTGGTCACCTCGAACTCGTAGGTGACGGTTTGGCCGGCCACCAGATCGGTGGTGGGGACGCCACCCACAGTGGCTGTCTTGACGAGCGTCAGCGCGGGCGTCACCACGGTGAAATCGGCTGTGGCCGTGTTGTTATCCGTATTTGTGTCGATGGCGCCGCCATCCTTTTGGGCAAGCGGGTTGTCCACGTCGACCACATTCTTATCGAAATCGGTCGGCAGGATAGCCGTGTTGGTGAAATTGCCCGGCGTTGAAGTGACCGTGCCCGACACCGTCACGGTTACAGACGAACCTTTGGCGCCAGTCCAGTCTTGGGAGACGACGGAACCGGAGCCGCCACTGCCATTCTCGCAAGCTGCGCCACCGGAGGCATCGCAGGTCCATGACACATCTTTGATCGGCAAACCGCTCAGGTCGTCGTAGACACGGGCAACGCCATCAGGGGCAGAGCCGATGTCGGTAGGGCCGTTGTTGGTAGCCGTCAACGTGAAGGAGATCGGGTCGCCCGGCAAGAAGGTGCCAGCGGGATAGCCGGCGTGCCCCGGTGTGTCGGTTGACAGCGTCTTGGTGATAGCCGTATCGGTCAAGGCTGACACACGAACGTTACGGATGTCGTGATAGTCGGTAGCCGCACCAGTCGAGGCCGAAAAGCCGAGCTTCAGGGTGGCAGGCAGAGGCACCTGGCCAGAGACGCCGTTCAGATTATCCACCTGGAACACTTGCGTCATTGGGCCGGGAGCCGCTGTCTTGACTGCCAGTGCCGACATAGCCACTGTGATTTTGAGACTCGTGCCCGACGGAGCAACCGTGATCGTCACACGCCGATAGTTGGAGTCATACGTCGCCGGGTCGCGCGTGTCGTTGGTGATGCCGGTCCACAAGTCCATTGGGACTCCCGTCACCCAGGGGTAACGCTGGCTATAAGTGCTGGGGTTTGTGCCATTGCCAGAACCTCGCAGGCCGATTCCGCCGGTCCAGGAGGTCAAAGCAGGAGTGGGGCCGCCGCTACCGAAATCCCGGCTGGCATAGTTGCCGAACACGTCAAGGCCCAAACCGAGATAACCGCCCAAAACACCAGCCTGTGCACAGTTTGTTCCGGTAGCCGGATTTCCGCTGCCACCGCAGGCATAGCCCAGACCGGCACCTGGGGCACTGGCAGAAATCGAATTAGTTCCGTCGATAAGGTACATCGCAATGCCGTCACCGGTTCTGTACGTTCCCGTCGAACCTTGGACGGAACTACCGCCTGCCTGGCGGTAGTCGAACGACACCTGAAAGCCTTCCGTTGACGGAAAAGCGACATCCTTAAGAATGTTGGTGGAGAGGCTTTGGGCGTTGCTGGTTAGGCGCAGCCAGCCGTCGCGGGTGTACTGGTCAGGCGTGTTACCACCCGCACCGTTCGTCCGGTACTGCCAGTTGTAGTTCGTTGTCCCGGCCGGACCTGTGGTGTTGTCAACGATCGGGAACGGCGGCGGCACTGCAGCGGCTTTCGGGACGCTGGTTGACGCCGCGAAGCCCGCGAACGTCAGAACGCAGGACAGTGCCAGAACCCTGGCGACGCCGCGACGACCCATGCCATGGCGGGCACTCTTAGTGTTTGAGTTTTTGCGGTCGGTGGAACCTTCATTATGGCCCAGGCCGAACAATGAGAATATAGACATAGCGGCATCCCCCTTTGTTTCTCTTCCTTGTCAGCTTGACATGCTGGCGCAATGCCACTTGTCGGCTGATTTAGTCAACGAGATTACCTGGCAAGAAATAGCTGTTTGTAGGGTTGCCAGCAGGTCACTGTAAGAGGAAATACAGATACAAGTACCAATCTTGGGCTGAGCCTTGGCAAATCATGTCATCTACCTGTGGTATTGGGTGTCGTTCAATGCTCGACCTGTAGGGGTACTCAGTAATCTCGGACTAATCTTGGGTTGATCATGTCGCCAACCTGTAGTGCTCGGCACCGTCTAGTCGTCCACCTGTAAGGTCAACCAAGTGCCGGTGATCTGGCGAAGTTCGATACGGTTGTTCACGCCTGTCTTGCGGTACACCGTCTGTAGATATGCCTCAACCGTACGACTGGTGAGCCCCAGTTTGGAAGCAATCTCGGACGAAGACAGACCGTCAGCGGCACAGCGCGCCACTTCCGCCTCACGACTAGTCAGACCGACTGCGTCAGCCAGGCGTTCGAGAAAACCGTTGGCCGAGCTGGCGATGTAGTCGGCCTCATGCCATGCCGCATTGGCGTGCTCCAGCCAGCCAGGGGTATCGCCGTCCTCCCGGCATAGGAGGGCCCAGGTGACTATCGCTCTAGTCGAGTCCAGCGGCCCGCAGGCCTCGCGCAACTCATCGACAATCGCCGGGAAGGCGGCCAAATCGTGTGAGACAACGGCGTCGATGTATCGGCTGAAAACCCGAAGAACCCGGCTCTGCGAATTTGAAGCCTGACTGATCAATGACGCAGCCCGCTCACGGCTGTCGCTCGGCCGCACAGTTGCAACGGCGAGATACACAGCGGCCATCAGGTAGCCGCGGTCGAGCAGGTCGTCGATAGTGTCCCACACTTTTTCGCCGCACGTCAGGGGGCTGAAAGAAATCTTATGATCGCCGAACATCCCTGGGAAGGGCCCGGTGCCCAAGTTCAACGCTTTGGCGTAATCCACCAGGTTGTGCACATAGTCGGGCCGTCCCTGCCAGCCGGCCATAAAAGAGCCGATCATGAACAAGCCGGCCTTATAACAACTCTGGAAGACGCAGGAATCACCCAGCCGGTAGGCCAGCTCCAGGATCGACTCAATCTCGTCAAAACGGCCGAGCATATACATGCCGAGCGACGCCGCATAGGCGTAACCCGGGATGGAATGAGCGTCAAGTTTGGCCACACTTTCCCACAGCAGCTTGACGGCTAGCTCGACCCCGGCTGCAACATCGTCACCGGTGACGAGCACGAGCGCGTCCAGCGTCTTCTTGTGGACAATCATTTTCTCTTGGCGCGGGTGAATCAGTGCCAACTGCTCGGCTGCGTCCTTGGTCCGGCCCTGGGCAATCATGGACGCCGCCCGCGTCATCAATATCATTTGTGAGACGCTGGCGTCGTCGGCGTGTAACTCGAGAGCCGTCGGCTCGGGAACGCGGTCGCACAAGAAACTTAAGTAGGCCTTCTGGCCGCGCACATATGAATCCATCTGTGGAAACTCCGACCGCAGGCGGTCAAGGTCGGCCAACGCGCCTGGCAGATCGGACTGCCAGACTGCTCGGTATCCGGCCGCTAAGAAGGTGAACTCGGCGAAAATGTCCGGGTCGCTGCCACGACGGGTCTTCGCCAGGACGGTGGCGATCCTTACATCACCGCTACCAACGGAAAACAAAAGATACAACAATGGCACCGCAGTGTCGCTAGTTTGGTCTTCAGCCCACTGAGCGTAGTGCTGGTTGAGCTCGGTTCGCCAGGTGCTTCTGATTCGGTTGGCCACGGCCGGTGCTTCCAGCCCGACTAGGCGAACTGGCCAGCGTCCCAGATTGACGGCCGAGGACTGTACGTACTCCGCATTCGGGTCCGGCGCACGGCCGCCGCGACGCAACGACTCAGCCAGGGCGACCGGGTAGACATGGACGCCGGCGATAGCGGTGCCTTCGTCAAGGTGAAGCACCCCATGCTTGGTAAGCCTGACGACCTGTGGCTCTCCCACCATTTTCCCAGCTTCCTCGCGGCTGATGCCCTCGACAAAGGCCAGACGGGCTAGACAATTCAGGTCGTCTGGGTCGATGTTGCGGGTGAATGGCACCAACGCATACTGCAAAGCAGGATCCCACAGGTCGCCGCTGGCAAACCAGACCCCGTTGCGCTGTTCCAAGCGGCCGTTGCGATGTGCGAGGTGGACGATATTTTCAATCAGCCCAGGCAAGCCGCCTGACAGAATCGCGATTTGCGAGATCGTGTTGGTTGCGACGGTGCCGCCCATCAGTGAGTTAACCAGTTGGGCGATGTCTTCGAATGGCAGTCCGTTCAGCGTCACCGTCACCCCAGGCTGTGACGCCGACACCAACGTGGCCAGCATCTCGTCCTGGTGGATATTCTGGTCGCCGATCAACAGCATCGGCATTCTTTTGCGGGCCCGGACGTCAACGATGGCACCAACACTCAAGTGGTCCAGTTCGGAGGCGTCATCAACGATCAGCACGCTGTTAGGGCGGTCGAAAAGCGCGGCGAAAGACTTGACGGCGCGCTCAATCGACGAGCCTGCCTCGGGCTTCTGAATGGTGTCAACCTTCACGTCCGCCATTGCCAGTGCCGCCAAAGGCCGCTCAGCCAACATCTTGTTGCCGCGCACGAAGATCACAGTGGTGGCTAACCCCGCCAACTCTGCTGCGACCAGCCGTGCCAGGTGCGACCGCCCCGACCTGGGCACCCCCGCCAACAGAACACTCAACCCGCCCATCAAATCACCGGCGAGCTGGCACGCCAAGGCGCGCGTTGCTGTGATTTCTGACGTTGAACCCATGGCCATTACCCCAACCTTCTTCACCACTGATCTGGCAGCTGACTTGGGCTTTTTGTCCAAAACTGCCGATTTTGGCTAGTCTTCTCATTTTACCCGGGCATCAAAATGCCATTGGGCTCATCGTCCCCGTCCCACCCGGGATGAGCGAACTTGGCCCAGGTGGATGCCAGCGGTGCTAATTTGCCTGCTCCTGGGCAGCACTGTCGGTGTGATGAGGATGGGGTCAGAATCGCGGCACGGTTTGTTTATGGGTATCGACAACCGCGCAATCTGCGTCAACCGCGTAACTTACGACCAGCAGTCGGGGTTTTTGTCTGAATTGTACAATTCAGCGCTTTAGTAGTAGGTTTTTGACTCATGGTATTGATGACTATTTCTGACGCTCGCGCTGGCCTGGCCGAGGTGGTTGACCAGGTGCGGATCACCGGTGAGCCCGTCTATCTGACTCGGCGAAACAAGCCAGTGGCGGCTCTGGTTGACCTGGTGTACCTGGATTCCCTGCGTGCGCGGAGTGTAGACGTCGAGGTTCGGACGGACGAAGAGCGCGAGGCAGAACGCGCCCGCCGGCTGGCTCAAATGGAAGAGCTTTTCGCCCCGATCCAGAAGTGGTTTAAGCCTGGTGTGAAGCACCTTGATAGTGCCTCCGACTTTTACGCGTCACGGGATGTCGACCCAGGTGACCTGGCATGAGAGTGGAATCCATCGATACGAACGTGCTGGTGCGCGCAGCTATTGACGTGGGGGACGACCAAACGATGCCTGCTCGTGCCTTGCTCGCTGAGCCTGAATGCATGTTTTCAGTCAGTTTGGTGTCTATCGCCGAGTGTATGCATGTAATGGTGCGTCACTATGGAATGAGCCGATCAGATTCCATATCATCGCTGCGCCGCGCTCTCAGTGTTCAGTCAATCGTCTGCCAAAGGGACATCGTGTTGGCCGCTCTTGATATGTTCGAAGCCCACCTGAAACTGTCTTTCGAGGATTGCCTAGCCGCTGAGCAGGCCAGCGCCGGTGGGGCCACACCACTGTGGACCTTCGATGCCAAGCTGGCCAAACAGCACCCGGCCGCCAAGTTGGTTGCCTGAGTCGGGGTTTCCATCGCCGATACCTCCGCCAGCACTACCGGGCTAAACTGGGCGTCGAATGGAGGCACATATATGAGCGTCTTGACAGAAGATTTCGTATTGCCCAACGGGGTTTGCATACCGAAGCTTGGTTTCGGCACCTGGAAGATCCCCAACGAAGTGGCGCCCCAAGCCGTCATCGACGCGCTGGAGATTGGATATCGTCACGTCGACACGGCTCGCGTTTACCGCAACGAAGAAGGCGTGGGCGTTGGGTTGCGGCAGTCGGGTGTGGCTCGCGACCAGGTGTTCGTCACCACCAAGCTGCCGTCTGCTATCAAGGTGCATGCCGATGTTCTCGAATGCATTGACGAGTCGCTGCGACGGCTGGACACCGACTACATTGACCTGTTGCTAATTCACGGCCCTAAGCCTTGGCCGCCGCAGCCGGGCGACGACGAGAAGACGTATTTCGACGAGAACGCCGAAGCTTGGAATGCCATGGAGCAGGCCTACCGGGAGGGCAAGTTGCGCTCCATTGGTGTGTCCAATTTCGAGATTCCTGACCTCAACAACTTGCTGGTCAACTGCGAAGTGGCGCCGATGGTGAATCAGATAGAGGTTCGTATTGGGTTTACGGAAGCTGAGTTGACGGCGTTTTGCCAGGCCCATGACATTTTGGTTGAGGCATATTCGCCAATAGGGACGGGGTCGCTGCTGGGTAATTCGGATATCGCCGCGGTGGCCACGAAATATGGTGTGTCTGTAGCTCAAATCTGCATAAGATACACGCTACAAAAAGGTTGCCTGCCGCTACCCAAATCGATTCACCGCGAATTCATCCTGGAAAACACCAAGATTGATTTTCAAATCAGCGATGCCGACATGCAGGTCCTGGACAACATCGTGCCGGAATAGACGGTAGAGGAAGTGTCGGATAGGGCTGGCAGTTCTGGGTATCGTAGAGCCTTGTGGCCAAATGAGAAGTCGTGGATAGAGGTCCTAATGGCCCGGATCAACCGGGCCGGACGACTGACCTTCTTGCTAGCTTTTGTTGTCGAGGTTGTGGTTTTTAGCATTGCCGGTGGGTGGTCATGGATGGCGGCGAACCATATCGACAGGCTCGACCCACGGACAGGCCTGCTGGTAATAACAGCCGTCGGTATCCCAGTCCTCTTGGCTCTGGTGGTCAATTCGGTGTCCGGCAATCCCGTCACCGACGACGGTTCGGCGCCAGTCGACAATATGGATGACACCACCAGTGAGAGTCTCCATTGACAAGCAAATTGTGACCGGTCCGGCTCAACGGATCTGCTGGACGTTGTCTCCAGTGCCCCACGCTGCGTCAGCCGTCATTGCGACCGCGCCCAGCCGGTGCGCCAACGCCAGGCACAGCCGATCACCCAGCGACAAGGACGGCCGCTCGACCCACAAGGCGGCAGCCTTTTCGGCGTCCATCCTGGTCGCTGGCTCGATGACCAGGCCATAGGCGTCAAGAGCCTCCGCCATGGTGGCCACGTCGCGCCCAGCGTGCAGCGATTTTTGGACAACTTCCGACCAATTGGCGGCGCTGCAATAGGCCCCGTCCGCTATGGCCTGTTCGACAAGATCGCGGCCCGGTTCTTGCTGTAAAAAGGCCAAAATGGCAGAGGCGTCGAGGACAATCACCTGTCCTCCAGATCTCGTATCGCTTCAGCGCGACGCTCGGCGATCAACTCGTCCGCCAAACTGGTCGGGCTGTCGGCAAAATCCGCCCAGACCTTTTCCAGCAACGCCCGTCGTGTCATCAATTTGATGCCCTGTTCATCCCGGGACGCAATCAGCTTGTCGCCGGTCTTCAGGTGCGCGGCCTCGCGCATCTCCAAGGGTATGACGATGCGCCCGCGATCGCCCATCGTCAGTATGGCACTGTCAGCACTCATGACACCACAATACCACCAGCGTCAGCCAGTGGGAACGTTTCTGTCCAGTGGGAAACGGCGCCGTGGCCTGCACCAGGAAGCGGCGGCATGATACGTATATTGATCATTCGGACCTGACAGTTAGGTCCGCCTGCACAAAGGATTCCGCAAGGGCAGCCCGTAGAGCCGGCAGATCCCGTTCCAGTGTTGCCCAGGTGATATCGCGGTCGATCAGGTCATATTGGTGGATCAGCCAGTTGCGACTCGCAATGGCGTCAGACCAACTGACCGACCGGGGTGCCGTGACACCGAGCTTGCTGAGCCGGTTCGCTGCCTCTCCGATCTTCATCACGAGCGAATCACCCGCTTCACGCAAGAGCGAGTCGGCGTCGTAGGCGTCTCTGCCCGCATCGACAATCCGTCCGGCACGATCAAGCCAATCTTGAATGTGCAGTAACTCCTTGGCTGTCCGCCGATCCATCACAACCGCACCGCCTCTTCCAGAATGTCATCATCGATCCCGTCCTTCAAACCGCCATAGGTTACCAAGTCAACCGAACGACCCAAGATCGCTTCGAACAGTCTCTGTAACGCCAGTAGTCCAGCAATGGTGGTGTCACGAGGTGGCCGCACCAACAAGTCGATGTCCGAGTCCAAGCGAGCCTCGCCGCGCGCTACTGAACCGAACACTGCCAGGTCGGCAAAACCCCGGTCTTCAGCCGCGCGCCGCAAGACCGGTCCGCCAGCATCGACCAGCCTTGCCGGGGCAACCCCCTCGAGAGGTACTGCCTTCAACTGCTGGCTGACCGCCGGCTGGCTGATTCCGACCGCCTCAGCGACCTGGCGTTGAGTGGCGCCGCATGCCAACATGGCGCGCAACGTAAGCACGCGCCGCAGACGCGCAACTGCCTCGGCGGCGCACGCCGAATGATACTCACCAACCATCGTCATAAGCAAAGCTTATCAGACGAAGTCAGCACGGCATTTCGAAATGGTTCCACCAGGCTGCGTCTTTATGTGTATTATGCGTCAATGACCTCTTCTCGCCTCGCCCCGACGCACGCCCCCACGGTATCGGTCGGCTGATCGAAGGAGTGTTCTAGTGGCCCAGATATCGCCGCGTTACATTTTGATGCTGGGCACCATGTCGGCTTTGGGTGCCTTTTCGGCGGACATGTATCTGCCAAACCTGCCGAATGTGGCCCACGATCTGGGGACGACCGCCTCCATGGCGCAGTTGACGATGACGTTCATGCTGGCTGGCGCCGCCATCGGACAATTGGTGGTTGGGCCGCTGTCTGACCATTTCGGGCGGCGCCGTCCGGCCCTGATCGGCACGGGTCTTCATATCGTCACCTGCATCTTCTGCGCGACCGCGCCCGCAGTGTTTCCAATGATCGGCTATCGGCTGGCGATGGGGTTTTTTAATGCTTGCTCAATGGTGGTGGCCACAGCCGTCGTCCGTGACCGTTTTGTCGGACGGGACGCGGCTCGGCTAATTTCCCGGTTGCAACTCATCATCGGTGTATCGCCTTTGCTGGCACCGACCGTCGGCAGCTTTATTGGCCAGTACGTCGGCTGGCGAGGCGTATTCGGCGCGCTTGGACTGTATGGCGTCGGCCTGTTTTTGGCGATCCTGCTGAAGCTGCCCGAGACACTGCCGGTGGCTCGCCGCAGCCCTGCGGTAAGGGACAGCTACCGGGGCTTTGTCTACCTGCTACGCGACCGCAACTTCATTGCCCTAGCCGTCATTCCGGGGCTGCTTATGGGGGTATTGATGAGCTACATCGTCTCATCGCCCTTTGTTTTGCAGGGCGAGTTCGGTCTAGGTAAGTTTCAATTCGCCTTGATATTCGCCTGCAACGGCATCGCCCAAATCGGTGGCGCCCAGGCCAATGCCGCCCTGGTCAAGCATTTCACCTCGTCGCAGGTGCTGCGAGTAGCGCTGCCCGGCTCATTCTTGGCCTGCCTGTCGTTGTTCGTCATCGGGTTGACCGGCTGGGGCAAATTAGCGGGCTTTTTGGTGGCACTGTTTTGCGTACAGCTGTTACAGAATCTGTCGCCGTCCAACGCCTCGGCGCTGGCCTTGACCAGGCACGGCGAGAGGGCTGGCACAGCCGCCGCCTGCATCGGCTTCCTGCAAAGCGCGGTGCCCGCAACAGTCGCCCCAGCGGTTGGTCTGCTGGGCAATCAGTCTTGGTCGATGGGTTTGATGATGGCCGTGTGCTCAGGTGTCGCGTTGGTTGTTTTGGCCCTGGGCACGCCGATCTATCGTCCCGGCGGGACGGCCGAACTCGACCGGATTCCCAAGGCTGTTGGCCTGGCGCGCCAGCCCTGACGGGTTCGAGTCCACAGACATCAATTTCGTTAGGACGAAGAGTAAACCCCTCCAGCCAACAACGTGGAGCATAGGGGACTCGAACCCCTGACTTCGACCTTGCAAAGGTCGCACTCTACCAACTGAGTTAATGCCCCGAGCGGTTACAGCTTACCTGGTCCACGGCTTCATTTCGCCAGTTCGACTCCTGCCGCATTTGCTTGGACGGCCAATTGATGATCTGTGGTTGCCAACTTGGCGCCAATTGCCTGGGCTGACGCCAAGACCACAGCGTCGGGCATCCGCAGGCCCGTCGAGGCCCTTGTCTGAGCGAGGTCAACCACACTGACCAGGTCACAAGACAGCACCCTAATCCCCAATGCCGACAGCACAACCTGCGCTTCGGTCGCGCGATTCTGTCGAGCTTGATGAACCAGTCCTTCCGATAGCGACAGTGTAGGCACGCAGAAATCCTCATCTGGCGATCGCAGAAGATCAACTGCTGCCGCGTGGTGTGCGTCGCTCTTGTCCAGCAGCGCGATGACGATGTTCGCGTCAACCAATGTGGTCATCAGGCTGGCCATTCGTCGTGAAGGCTATTGACATAGCCGTCTGGATATGGAAGTCCCTCGGCCGCGAACACTTCGAGGGCGTTGATCGCGGCAGCACGATCCGCTTGACGCATCCGGATATTTCGGGCCAGATCTTCTGCTTTAGCAATGACCATCTTCGCCAGCAGAACAGAGCCACGGGGTGTGTCGGGCCAGGCCCGCTGGCCTGCGTCGAGGGCCTGAGCAAGCGCACCTGTGTCAGTGAGAATGTATCGCGGGTGAGTTGTCGGCATAGGCCAAGTGTATCACCGTTCGTTGTTGGTGTACTCCATCAGAATGACGCAGAAAGGGCCCCCCGGTAAACTTGACCTGTGCCCAACCTCAGCCAAGCCCAAGCCAACGCGCTTGGCCACCTCATGCGATTGACGCCCGTCATCGCTGAGTTAGGCGCGCTTTTCGGCAACGCCGGGCATCAGCTCTACCTCGTTGGCGGGTCGGTGCGGGACGCACTGCTCGACCGCTTGGGCGACGATCTCGACTTCACCACGTCCGCCCGTCCGGACGAAACCGAGCGTATCTTGCGCAAATTCACACCGGCAGTCTGGGACATCGGCAAGGTCTTCGGAACGATAGGCGGCCAAAAGCGAGTCGACGGCGCCGAGTTCAAAATTGAGATCACGACGTTCCGAGCTGATTCTTACGAGCCTGACTCCCGCAAGCCCACCGTCGAATTCGGCGACACCATCGACGGCGACCTGCGCCGCCGCGACTTCACCGTCAACGCGATGGCCATTGATGTCGTCACTGCGACACCTAAGCTCGTCGACCCGTACGGCGGCTTGGACGACTTAGCCGACCACCTGTTGCGCACACCGGCACCGCCAGAGGTCTCCTTCTCGGACGACCCACTGCGCATGATGCGGGCCTGCCGATTCGCGTCCCAACTGATGTTCGAGGTGACCCCGGACGTTCGCGTAGCCATGCACGACATGGCCGCCCGCATCGAGATCGTCTCGGCCGAGCGCATCCAAGCGGAACTCAGCAAGCTGATGCTCAGCGACCACCCTGCCCCCGGGTTGGCGCTGATGGTTGCCACAGGGCTGGCCGAATACGTCCTGCCGGAACTGCCGGCGCTGCGCCTGGAACGTGACGAACACAACCACCACAAGGATATTTACGAGCACACACTGACCGTCTTGGAACGCGCCATTGAGTTGGAGGCCGCCCGCCACCACCAACCCGACCTGACGCTGCGCCTGGCCGCACTGCTGCACGACATCGGCAAACCGGCGACGAAACGCATCGAGGCCGGTGGCAAAGTCAGCTTCCACCACCACGACGTCGTCGGCGCCAAACTGGCCAAACGCCGTCTGAAGGCGCTCAAATACAGCAACGACGTGGTCGACGCCGTCGTCCAGTTGGTCGATCAGCACCTGCGTTTTCACGGCTACGGCGAGGCCGGCTGGACGGATTCGGCCGTCCGCCGCTACGTCCGCGACGCGGGCGACGAGCTCGAGCGCCTGCACATTTTGACGCGCTCCGACTGCACGACGCGCAACCCGCGAAAAGCCGAGACGCTGCGCCGGGCGTATGACGAGTTGGAGTTCCGCATCGACGAGCTACGCACCCAAGAAGAGTTGGACGCCATCCGTCCCGACCTGGACGGGACGCAAATCATGGCGATACTGGGCATCAAACCGGGCCGAGACGTCGGCCGCGCCTACAAGTGGCTACTTGAGCGCCGAATGGAGGACGGCCCGATGACCGAGGCCGCCGCGACTGAGGCCCTAAAAGCTTGGTGGGCTGCGGACCAGTCGATCACTGTTAGACGATGAACGGCGTCCACTCGCGGATCGAGGTTGTCGTAACACCGTTGGTCGAGTAATAAGGGGCGGCCGCCATGAGGGCCTCGACCTCTTCGCGGGTATCGACGTCCCACACAATGACAGCCGTGGTGTCGTCGGCCAGCGGCCCGGCCATGTGCACCTTGCCCTGCTTTTTCAACTCGGCCAGCAACTCACGGTGGGCGGGACGGGCAGCCAAACGCTCAGGTGTCGGCAATATGGCAACCTCAAGAATGAACATAATGCCGATTCTATAGACTTGTTTTTCTGATGGCTCTCTTTCCACCTTCTGTGAGCGCTTACACCCGGTTGACGCAAGGGTCAAGCGCGGCCTCAGTGTCCCCTGATGAGGCACCCGTCACCGACTCACCGGCGCGCTTCACGATCTGGATGATCGGCCGTCAAGCCAGGATTACCACAGCGTCGGCCATCTTCTCTTTGTTCTGGTTGCTGCCCGGCACACTCAGCCCATTCCTGCTAGGACGCGCCATCGACCAGGGCGTGACAAAGCACAACATCGGTGCCACAGTCATGTGGGCGGCGCTGCTGGCCGGCGTCGTGCTCATCGGCGTGGTTTCGGACGTCGTCGCGTCCGCCTTCCAGATCAGCTCGTGGCTGGACGCCCTGTACCGCACCACAAAGCTAGTGGCCCGCAAGGTCGCGCAGATGAGCCACGTCATCATCAAACGTGTGCCGGCCGGCGAAATGCTGTCGGTCGCCAGCTCGGACTCTGACACCTTCGGCGCCTTCGCTGAAGTCACCGGACGGGCGATCGCGTCGCTGGCGTCATTCGCCTTTGTGACGGCACTGGTGCTTTCCGAGTCGGTGACGCTGGGCCTAGTGGTGTTAGCGTCCGCACCCGTCATCTTGGCAGCGTCCGCCCCCATCATCGTGCCGATGCAGCGCAACCAGCGGCTTGAGCGCGAGCGCACCTCGACGCTGACGGGCATGGCCGTCGACATCGTTTCGGGCTTGCGGATTCTGCGCGGCGTCGGCGGCGAGAAACTGTTTGGCGACAACTACCAGCGTCAATCGCAACGCGTCATCGCCGCTGGCAAACGCGGCGGCTACTGGTGGGGCTTGTTCCAGGCTGTCTCGACCCTGCTGACTGGCTGCCTACTGGTGCTGCTGACGTGGCTGGGCATCCAGCACATGTTGACGGGCGACCTGACAGTCGGGCAGTTGATCAGCTTCTTCGGCTATGCCGTGTTCCTGGCCCGGCCCTTCGCGACGTTCGTCGAATTCATCCAGAAATGGATTCAGGCCTTGGTGTCGGCCCGGAAGACCCTGGGCATCACAAACCATGAGCCGCCGTGGACCGAACCGAACCCGTCATCGAGGTGGTCACTAGGTAAAATACGGGATGAAATCTCGGGATTCACGGCCAACCCGGGTGAGTTGACCATCATCGTCTCGGACGTGCCCGATGATTCGGCGGCGCTTTGCGACCGTCTGGGCCGCTACCTGCCGATCGGGGACGGCGGTAACGCTGAGGAGGAAACGGCGGTCTGGGGCGCTGAAGCCAGACGGCAGCGCCAGCAGCAGGCCGAGCAGCGAGCAGCCCAGGCTGCTCGTGACGAGAAGCTCGCCCAAGGCGAATGGGGCGTAACCATCGGTGGGGTCGATATCAGCCATATCGATCTGGACGAGCTGCGGCATCATGTCATGGTGACGGACGCCAGCGCCGCCGTCTTCGCCGGAACGCTTCAACATCTGGTCGACCCCCACGCTAACCACACCCGTGAGCAGGCTGAACAGGCGCTGTGGGTGGCGTCGGCCGACGACGTCTGGGAGGCCCTGCCGGACGGTTGGCAGGGACGCATCGACGAGCGCGGGCGCGGCCTATCGGGTGGCCAGCGTCAACGGTTGATCCTGGCACGATCGCTGCTGATCGACCCCGATGTGCTAGTGATGGTCGAGCCAACATCCGCTGTCGATGCCCACACCGAGGCCCGTATCGCCGACCGCCTGCCGACCTATAGGTCCGGGCGGACGACCATCCTGACCACCGTCTCACCACTGTGGTTGCGTCACGCCGACCGCGTTGTCCTATTGGCCCGCGATGGCGCGGGCCCGGACGGCGGCAAGGCCGTCGCCGTCGGGACGCACGCTGAGCTCATGTCGTCAAGCCCGGGGTACCGGGCAGTGGTTGTCCGAGGCGAGGGGGTCGACCAATGAGCGAACTATTCGAAGGGTCGGCCGCCACATGGGACGTTGGCGGCGGCACCGAGCCGACGGCCGCCCAGGTGACGGGCATTGACGACAACCCACGTCATGGGCTCTGGGCCGTCTCCAAGGGGTTTTTCGCCAACCAGCGGGCTAGGCGTCACTACGCCGAGGCTAATTTCGTGGCGTCCCGGAACCCGGCGCTGGGGCTACCGGTGGCAGATAACAAGGCCGTCACCAGTTTCATCGGCGGCATGTTGGCGCAGCGCAAGGGCCTAGCCGCAACCCTTGTCATCGCCAACGCGGCATCGGCGATCGCCGGTTTGGTGGTGCCGCGGGTGCTGGGCAACTTGATCAACCAGGTGACCACGCCGGACGTCACAGACTCTGTTATGGCGACTATTGGGCCGACCTGCCTGACTCTGGTGGGCGTGCTGATGTTACAAGCCGGGCTGTATTTCCTGGCCCGCGCGTTGGCCACGCGCATCGGCTATGACACGCTGGCCGCCGCCCGTGAACACATCATCCGGACGGTGCTGCGTCTGCCCGTCTCGAAGGTCGAATCGGCCAGCACCGGCGACCTCGTCACCCGCGTAACCCGCGACGTCGGCAATATGGCCGCGTCCATCCGTTGGGCGCTGCCGGTGTTCGTCATCTCCGGTGTGCAGGCGGTGCTGACGGTTGTCGCCATCATCCTCAATTCGTGGATGCTGGCGGTGCCGCTGATCCTGGCTTTCATACCGCAGTTCTTCTCAGTCCGTCACTACATAACGCACGCGCCGAAGGGCTACATCGCCGAGGGCCGGTTCTATTCGCAGATCAACTCGGGCCTGACCGAGACCGTCGAGGGCGCCCGTACCGTCGAGGCGCTGAACCTGCAGCAGGCGCGCGTCGCCAAGACGGACGAGGACATCGAGATGGCCGCCCAGATGGAGATTTACACGGCCGGGTTGCGTTATCAGTTGTTCCTGGGGACGGGTTTGGCGTATCAGCTTCCGTTGGCGTTTGCCCTTGTACTGGGTGCCTGGGGCTACAGTAACGGTTGGGTGACGTTAGGCCAGATCGCGGCTACCACGCTTTACCTACAGCAGGTGATCAGCCCGCTGGAGCAGGTCGTCCAGACGCTCAACCAGATGCAGGGCGGCGTTTCGTCGACCGAGCGTTTGCTGGGCATTGCCGCCGTCCCGCCCGACCGCACCGCCACCGACGAGCAGCCGGTGGATGAACACCTGGTTGGGCATGATCTGACTTTCGCCTACCGTGAGGGACGCGACGTGCTGCACGACGTGACGCTCGACCTGAAACCTGGCGAGCGCCTGGCGATGGTGGGGCCGTCCGGGTCGGGCAAATCGACGCTTGGGCGGCTTTTGGCTGGCATCAATGGGCCGAGGCTCGGGGCAGTCGAGGTCGGCGGGGTCGACGTCATGCACCTGCCGCTCGAGCGCCTGCGCACCGAGGTGGCCTTGGTGACGCAGGAGCACCACGTCTTCGTCGGCACCATCCGCGACAACATCCTGCTAGCCATGCCGGATGTCGCCGAGCCGCCGGAAGAAGGTGTTTCCGTCGCGGGGGGCGTTCCGGGAGGCGATGCCTTACGGCATCCTACCGCCTCCCTGCACTCCGGGGGGCCCCCTAACCCGGCGCTCCTGACGGACCGCACGGGTACACCCCCGAGCCCCCGACTCGTGGAAAACCTCCCTTCCGACGACTCTTCCTCTGATGTGGACGACCTCGTGTGGGATGTCCTGCGGACCGTCCAGGCGGATGATTGGGTGCGACGCCTGCCGGACGGGATCGACACGATGGTGGGGTCGGGGCGTCAATTCCTGACGCCGGCGCAGGCGCAGCAGATCGCGTTGGCGCGGCTGGTGATGGCCGACCCGCACACGCTCGTCCTGGACGAGGCGACGTCGCTGATCGACCCGCTGACGGCCCGTCACGTCGAAGGCTCGATGTCGGCGCTACTGGAGGGACGGACTGTTGTTGCCATTGCCCACCGGCTGCACACCGCACACGATGCGCAGCGGATCGCGGTGGTAATAGACGGCCGAATAGTCGAGCTGGGCAGCCACGACGAGCTGATGGCCCTCGGTGGCGAGTACGCCAAGCTATGGGAAGCCTGGACTAGCTGATGGGGTAATGATGAACGAGAATGACCACCCCATGATCGAAAGGACGCTGCTGTCCTTCAAAGAGTACGGCGACTATCGCCGTTTCGGTTGGTGGGCGGTCTACCGGGTGAACAGATTCGCCATCTTTTCCGTGTTGTGGCTGATAATGTTCGTCCTCGCGGGCCTGTTTGACGGCAACATGTGGCTACTACTTTATGCTGCAGCGATGGCCGCGACAGTCGTGCGCTATTTCATATTGGCGGTAGCCGATTCGAAGTCCGGCAGCGGCCTCCTGTCTTGGCGGACGCTTCGGTGGTGGATGGTACTGGTCGTCGAGGTCCTAGCGATGATCGTCTATGCGGCCATGAACCGGTACTTATGGACCCGCTGACCGCACGTTGACGGTGTTGTTCGGACGAGCTGTCGCCGTCATGACGGGCCAGGCCCGCGTCACACCCGAAATGGCTGTGCGGCTGGAGGTGGTGCTGAAGCGTAGCGCCGAATCGTGGCTGCGGATGCAGAACGCCTACGACCTTTGGCAGGCCCGCGAGATAGTCGACACCGACAGCCTGCATCAACTTGACCTTCTGGCCGCCTGATGACACGCCACTTGTGGTGGTCGTCACAGTCGGCCATCGCAGGGACGCCTACAAATAGCATGCGTAGATTTCGTCGGATGGCTGCCCATGCATGATCGGCCGGCAGCTTGCTGACTGAGCGAGCCGATTAGGATTGCACCCATGCGCGGATATGGGATGCGAAAAATCGGGGACGTCGGATGGCTGAACAAGCCGGCGCCCCTGTGTGGCCCTTTGGATGCCATCGTCTGCCCGACCATCGTCGCGCCTTGCACATCGGACGTCCGAGTGGCTGCCGGTTGGGCGTCGCCTCGCACCGATCGCATCCTCGGGCATGAAGCCGTCGGCGAGGTCGTCCAAGTCGGCGAGCTCGTCACCAGATTCCACCCTGGTGATCTTGTCGCCGTCCCTTGCGTCACACCCGACTGGTTGACCCCAGGCGTCCAGCGCGCCCGCACCGTCGGGCATGACGCTGAGGAGGAAGGCTCGTTCAAGTTCGTCGGCTACAAGGACGGCGTCATGGCCGAGTTGGCCCACGTCAACCACGCAGACGCCAACCTCGCGCTGATCCCCGACGGGCTGGCGCCCGAAGCCGCCCTGATGGCCACCGACATGATGCCCACCGGCCTACGCGGCGCCGAGGCGGCCGACATCCAGTTTGGAGAAACGGTCGTTGTCATCGGCATCGGCCCGGTCGGCCTGATGGCGGTGGCCGGGTCAGTGCTGCGCGGCGCCGGGCGCGTCATCGCCGTGGGCGGACGGGACGTGACATGCCAGGTGGCGCAGGAGTACGGCGCCACCGATATCGTCCGTCACCCCGGACCGTCTGACGGCGCCACCGAGGCTCTAGCTGCCCGTATTTTGCAGTGCGCACGCGAGATCGACAAGGTCATTGTTGCGGGTGGTGACGCGGCCACCCTGGCGATGGCCGTGCGTCTCGTCAAACCGGGCGGCATTGTCTCGAACATCAACTTCTACGACCAGGCGGCCAGCCTGACGCTTCCTTTGCGGGACTGGGGCCTAGGCATGGCCGACAAGGACATCCGCGGCAGCTTCTGCCCCGGCGGTGGCGCCCAGTTGGCCCGCCTGCTGCAACTAGTCGCCGCGGGACGCATCGACCCCACCAAGCTCATCACCCACAGGCTCCAAGGGATGGACGCCCTACCTGAGGCCTTTGAACTGATGGTCCAAAAGCCCCCCGACCTGATAAAGCCCATCGTCTATCTGTAAGCCCAACATGGCCTAGGCTTGTCTGGTGAGATCTGTGGTTACATTCACCTGCCCGGACGGGCCCGGCATTGTCCACGCTGTGACCGGCGCCGTCGTCCTTATGTGCGGCAACATCCTGGAGTCGCAGCAGTATTCGTCGCCTGACACCGGCCGTTTCTTCCTGCGATTCGAAGTTGAGCATGAGACGGATCGCGACCTGCTACACATCGCGTTGCGGGATGTCGCCCGTCATTATGACGGCGAGGTCACCACAGACGAGGCTGGACGCTTGGTGCGCACGCTGATCCTTGGCTCGAAAGCGCCACATTGCGTCAGCGCCCTGCTGTCGCATGCTCGGGCCGGGTCCCTGCCGATCACCGTCCCCTTGGTGTTGGCCAATCACGACGATTTAGCACCATTAGCCGCGTTCTACGAGGTGCCGTTTGAATCATTGAAGGTCGACGGCAGCGACACCAAAGCGGAGTTCGAACAGCGGGTACGGCAGGCCATGTCGGAATTGAATATCGAACTGGTGGTTTTGGCCCGATATATGCGAATTGTCAGCCCCGAATTATGCGACGATCTGGCGGGCCGGCTGATCAACATCCACCACTCGTTTTTGCCCGGTTTCAAGGGTGCCGACCCGTATGCCCAGGCCCATGCTCGTGGGGTCAAGCTGATCGGGGCAACGGCTCATTTCGTTACCGCCGACCTGGACGAGGGGCCGATCATCGCCCAGCGAGTGACGCCCGTCAGCCACGCTCGGTCAGTTCAGCAAATGCGTGAAATCGGCCGCGACATCGAGGCTGTAACGCTGACCAATGCCGTAAAACTCTGGGCCGAACACCGCATCCTGCTAGACGGCGTAAGGACGGTCATATTCGACTAGTCGTTTGTGGTGAATCGACAGGAACGGGCGGTCCGTAGCGAAGCGAAGGAGCGGCGGCATGGCGGGCGGAACGCCGGTTCGAGCTGGCGACGGCGCCCAATGACGCGGGTCGAAGCCAAAGACCGCTTGCGGGCTTTGGTGAGGCCAAGGAAATTGTTGCGCTCGGGGCCGGCTGGAGCCCGACCGCCAATTCACTTCAGCGCCAACTTCACCAAACTGTTGAGCCGATATACACCGGCGTATTCGTCTGTCATGTCGGACGATTTGGTTTCGCCGGTGAAGACCACAGCCGCGTCGATTCCCGCGTCTATTGCCATCTGGATATCGGTGGCCAGGCGATCACCCGTCATTAGGCAATCTTCGAATGCTATTCCCGTGCCGTCCAGCGCTGCCTGTAGCAGCAAGGGCGACGGTTTGCCCATGTTAGCGGAACACTTAACCCCGGTACAGGCCTCTATTGCCGCAGTGATGGCGGCGGCGTCGGGCTCACCTCGTCCGCCAGGAAATGGGCAATAGCGGTCGGGATTTGTCTGAATCAGTATCGCACGCTTATTGACCCACAAAGCATCGAAGGCGGTCTGCAATTTGGCGTAGGTAAAAGTTCGGTCGTATGAGGCGATGACGACATCAATCTGGCTGGCGTCGTCACTGATACGAAACCCCGCCTGCTGTAGCGCGTCGATCAGGGGACGCTCGGCAATTGGGAAAACCACCGCGTTCGGGCGGTTATTCTTCAACCACCAAATAGTGGTCTGAATGGTCGTAATGACATCACCCGCGACCGTCGGAATACCAAGGCCGGTCAATTTATCCGCATATTCTGACGACGTCCGCGTCGGGTTATTCGACAGGTACCGTACCAAGGCGCCAGCGTCCTTCAGTGCCTGAATTGTCGCCGCCGCGCCAGGCAGTGGCTCGTCCCCTAAATAGACCGTCCCGTCCAAGTCAAAGAAGTACGCCTTGTAAATGCGCGTAGGCAATCGATTCTCTCGAGTCATATTGTCCACTCTATCGACTACGACCCGATGCGCTGCAGCAGAATGAACGGGCCTCGGTAGTCGATCATCGTGTAGTTGCCAGCTAACAGCTGGACAAATAACTCCGAAACCCAGGGATTGGATTGGTTGTCATAGGAGATGGTGGCGGTGTAAAGCCACACATAATCAGCTTGGATGGGTTGACCGGTTTCGTCCAACCAATTCGGGTGGACGACTTGCACACTGGTTCGATCGACAATTTGATCGACGAGGAAAACGTCAGCCGCGACATTGGCACCATCCGGTATTTGATCAGCAATGGCCTGGGCGTCGGCAGCCCGCTGGTTGCCCGTCCAAAGCATTTGGATGCGCAACTGGACATTTTGATATTCCGGCAAAGTTTCGAAAGGTGCTCCGACGGCAAACAATTCAATCATTGCTAGTAGCGCTATGACGACGGTTTGCATTGCCCGCCCAACCTTGGCCACCATAGCTTGCTTTTCGCCGAACCAGGCCCACCCGTCGATCAATGCGACGATCGCCACGGCCGTTACCAGCACCCCGTAGTGATACCGGAAACCGAGGTAGACCGTGTCGTTTGCCATGAACCTCACCAACACCGTCGGCACCACGGCAAGCAAGACGGGACGAAGCACGCCGACCCCTGCCGTTACGGCGATCAGCAGCAGAAATTCGACGCCGCGAATGCTGAATAGGTGCTGAAAGAAGGCGCCGAATGCGGCTCCGAATGACTGCAGCCCACGCGAACCGGCCCCAATGTAGGCGAAATGGCCCCAGTAGCTGAAGTAAGGGATGACAACGAATACTAAAACGACAGTAATCGCCGCGGACGCTAGGCCCAGAATAATGCCGAATAATCGCCGCCCAGTGACGATAAGTGCCAGCGCAATACCCGCCGCATACATCGGCATATCCTCTTTGACAAGGCATATCAGCACACAGGCGACGATCAGATGGCCATCGCGTTTTTCCAGAAAAGCCCATAATGCGTAGAACAAAATGGGCAACCCAAAAGCTACCTCATGGAAATCGAACAGCATCGCCGAGAGCACGCCATACGACACGATAAAGGCCGCTTGGACGATGTAGGCCATCACCCCCAAACCACGCCGCAACCCGTACCAGCCGACGAAGAACGACGACCCCGCAAATAACAATGCCTGTGCGACCATCAACATTTTGGCGCTCGGCCAAATCCAATAGAACGGCACCAGCAGCATGATTATCGGCGAAAAATGGTCGCCCAGAATATCGAACCCGCCCTGCGCCTTGATTTGTACATAAGGCGTTTGGAAATGGGCATAGGCACGCACGGCTTGATCGAAGATGCCTAGGTCCTGCCCCAGAATCAGGCCCCGGAACGATCCCAGCCCGATCAGTGTGTAGAACACCGCTGCTGCCAGCGCGATGATGCCAGCCACCAAACCCCAACGCCATGCCACCATGACGCGTCCCGGCAAATCGGCGACTCGGGCAAACCGGGTAGGGCGCCGCCAGTTAGTGGCGTGCGTAGCCAATGAGGGTGACCTCAACTCGGTACCCACGTCCAGTCAAGATAGTCGGGGTTCAGCACGAGATCCTTGACGTCCAGAGAACCGTCGCCGGGGCTCGTCGCCAGAACATAACGGACGCGGACGGTGCCGTCCCTGAGCCCACGCGCGGTCGCGACATGAGCCGGGTCACACAACCAGGCCCGGAACACCTGATGGTGACGGGCCGCATCCATGAAATAGGCTGTCGAACCCTCAGCCACCCAGCTTCCGTCTGCCAGTGGTACGCCACGCCCCATGATCGTGCCAGTGCCGCCCTTTTCGAGCAAGAACACTAACTCTTCAGTCACACCATCAGCCCCGTCCATGCTGCGCACACCCCATTTTTGGAAGCCTAGATCGCCGCGCGGCCCACGGAACACTTGCGTAACGCCGAGCGCTCGCATGACGTCATCCCCACCAGCCGAGGCCAGGTCGTCCGTGACCTTATCCAGCGTCTTCTGAGCGTCCCTCTGGCGCCGTATGGCGTCTTGCAGCTCGCGCAATTTGGCAACGACTGCCGGCTCATCGGCGTGCGCCTCGATCAGCGCCTCAACCTGCTGCACTTCGTCGTCCATACAGCCTCCTAAACGCTTCGATCCTACGCGATTGCCGTCAATGATATTCACTGATTGGAATGGTCACGCCAGCGCGTTGGTTTATAGATAGCCGACGCTCGGCGCAAAAATGTTGCACCGAACCAAGCCGCTAAAATTGCCGGTAGCCGAAGAGCCTAAGGAGCGCCCATGACTGAAGATATCCGCCAACTTGTTATCGTCGGGTCAGGGCCGGCTGGGTTGACGGCCGCCGTCTATGCCGCGCGAGCTGGGCTCAAGCCGCTGGTCATCGAGGGCGCAACGACGGCCGGCGGCGCGCTGATGACGACCACGGAGGTCGAAAACTTCCCCGGTTTCCCGGACGGCATTCAGGGCCCGGATCTGATGCTGGCGATGCGTGCTCAGGCCGTCAAGTTCGGCGCCGAGATTGTCACCGACGACGTGACTGGGCTAGACATCGCTGGTGACGTCAAGACGGCGACGGACAGTGCAGGCAATGTTTACCGTAGTCAGGCCGTCATTTTGGCGATGGGGTCAAAGTACCGGCGGCTCGGCATCCCTGACGAAGAGCTCTATTCAGCTAAAGGTGTGTCATGGTGCGCGACCTGTGACGGATTCTTCTACCGGGGAAAGCATGTTGCAGTCGTCGGCGGTGGCGACGCAGCCGTCGAGGAAGCCACATTTCTGACGCGGTTTGCCAGCAAGGTGACGCTGATCCACCGTCGCGATGCGCTGCGGGCTTCCGAGGTGATGATCCAGCGCCTGATGGAGAACCCCGCCGTTGAGGTCATCTGGAACACACAGATCGTCGGCATGACGGGCGACGGCAAACTGGACGGACTGGTGCTGCGCCGCAATGACGGCACCGAGAGCCACTTGGCTGTCGATGGCCTGTTCGAGGCAATCGGATCTGTGCCACAATCGGAGTTGGTGACGGGCCAGGTGGAGCTTGACGACGCTGGTTTTGTGACTGTTGACGAGCCTGGCACAGCCACCAGCACGAGTGGCGTTTTCGCTTGTGGTGACCTCGTTGACCACATCTACCGGCAGGCCATTGTGGCGGCTGGCAGCGGCTGTCGTGCAGCCATCGATGTCGAGCGCTGGCTGGCAGGTCGCTGATCTCGCTAAAAGCAAAACAGTTCGCAGACTTGAGGCGGTGTGTCATACCACAAAAGGTCTTGAGCCCTGCACTAAGCTAATGCGTCCAACCGCATAGTGAGTAGACGAAGGGATCAGACGTGTCAGCGATTATCGACGTAACAGAGGCCACATTCAGCACCGAAGTGCTGGACTCGAGCCGTCCCGTCTTCATCGACTACTGGGCTGATTGGTGCGCGCCATGCAAGCAACTGTCGCCAATCATCGACGAGTTGGCTGGACAATACCAGGGCGTCAAGTTTTGCAAGGTCGACACCAACGCCAACCCTGGGCTCGCCGCCCGGCAGGGCGTCATGAGCCTGCCGACGTTGCAGGTAATTGTAGGTGGCGAAGTCGTCAACTCGATCCAAGGCGGCAAGACCAAGGCGGGCATCATCGCCATGATCGAGCCATACGTGTAGCCAAAGGCCCATTAGTGTGGCCATAAGCGGCGTGCTCCAGCCGGCTGCCGAGGCGCCTTAGTCCGGGCGTGGGTTGGGGTATTACCTCGTCGCACCACTCTGGTCGGCGCGTGAGCTTCGCTCATTTTCGCGCCTTCCGACGTTCTTCTGAGTCGAATACGGGCGCTCCTGCGGACCGCAACCGTCTTCTTTGTCAGATGTGCGTCGACGCAATACCCCAACCCACGCCCTTTGTGAAGTAGCGATTCATGAAGCGTTAACCAATATTGCCAGTAGACGAGCTAGGTCGTCGTCGTCCGCGTAGTCGATGCTGATGGTGCCGTGGGTCTTGCCGGGACGGACCCGGACACGGGTGTCAAGGCGCTCGGTTAAGGCAGATTCGGCGGCCGCCGCGGCTTCGCTGACCGGCTGCTGAATGTGCTGCTTTGTCTGTTTTACCTTGTCAGCGGCCATTTGCGCTAGTGTGACGGCCTCTTCAGTGTCTCGCACGCTGAGGCCCTCGGCGATGATGCGAACAGCTAACGTTTCCTGAGTGGCGGGGTCTTCAAGTGCCAGCAACGCGCGAGCATGGCCGGCAGAAAGCACGCCGGCGGCCACCCGTCGCTGTACTGCTGATGGCAGCCTCAATAGCCGTATGGTGTTGGAGATGTGGGGCCGCGACTTTTTGACCTTTTCAGCCAGCTCGTCCTGCGTGCAGCCGAAATCGCTCATCATCTGCTGATAGGCGGCCGCCTCTTCAAGTGGGTTAAGCTGCACCCGGTGCAGGTTTTCCAACAGTGCATCGCGCAGCATATCGGCGTCGTCCGTGCCGCGGACTATCGCCGGTATCGTCTTGCGGCCCGCCCGCTGATGTGCTCGCCAGCGACGCTCACCCATGACCAGCTCATAAGACTCCCGGCCGGTCTTCCGGACGACGATGGGCTGTAGCAGGCCAACCTCGCCGATTGAAGCCGCTAGTTCGTCCAACGCTTCTTCATCGAACACTTGACGTGGTTGGTTTTCATTCGGGCTGATCTGGTCGACGGGGATCTCAGCGAACCACGACCCGTCGGCGATCGGCTCGGACGGGTTGAACCCGACCGCGATATCGATGGCAGCCGACGCCGGGTTCTCGCCGTCCGTCCGAACGAACAACTCGCCAAGCCCGCGCCCCAGGCCCCCCGGGCGCTGTTTGGATGTCGTCTTACTTGCAGTGGCCATATCTGATGTTTCCTTTACTTCATTGGTTGGGCACGCCGCGCCAGGCGATTTCGCTGGCTGCCGCGCGGTACGTGCGCGAGCCGACAGATGCGGGGTCGTATGTCAGCACGGTCTGCCCATAGCTAGGCGCCTCACTGATGCGAACCGAACGTGGGATGACGGTGTCAAGTGTCTGCCTGCCAAAGTGCGCGCGTACCTCGTCCGCCACCTGGCTTGACAGTTTCGTGCGCGAGTCAAACATAGTCAGCAAGACGGTGCTGAGCTTCAACGTGTCATTCAGGTCGCTCTTGATGAGTTCGATAGTGCGAACAAGCTGGGTGACACCTTCCAATGCGTAATACTCGCATTGGATGGGCAGCAAGATTTCATTGGCGGCAACGAGGGCGTTGATCGTCAGCAAGCCGAGAGCCGGCGGGCAATCAATCAGGACGTAGTCGATCTCGTGGTCACTGAGGTAATGCTTCAACGCCTTGTCTAGACGCTTCTCGCGGGCCACCTGTGACACCAATTCGATTTCTGCGCCAGCAAGGTCGAGTGTGGCGGGCAGCACCATGACGCGTTGATCCTCGCTGGAAACGACGACGTCGTCAGCGATAGTGTCTGACTGCAGCAATACCTCGTAACTACCGCGGGCGCCTAGGCGATGCTCGACTCCCAACGCCGTTGACGCGTTGCCTTGGGGATCAAGGTCGATGACGAGCACCCGCAGATCGCCCTGGGCCAGTGCAACAGCCAAGTTGACGGCCGTGGTCGTCTTGCCGACGCCACCCTTTTGGTTGGCGACGACAAAAACGCGTGTATGCGATGGGCGTGGAAGCGTCACAGCTCGCGGTGTGGTTTGCACCGGCTCCGGTGTAGCTGGTGCGGCCCGTCGCGCGCCGGGGTTGTCGGGGTCATGGTTTGGCGCCAGCTCGTCATTGACCGACATTGGAGTTGCGACGAAATGCGTGGGTCCAGGATCTCGGGTGATCATAGGCATATCCGCCTGACCAGTCGACGGGTACGGGATCCTCATTGTCTGGCCATCATCCAATGTTTCACGTGAAACATTGGCCTGTGCCAGCGAATCCAAGCTGGGTGTCTGCTCCTCCACAAAGGCCTCCTAACGGGCATGTCTACTCTACCGGCTCCTGTGAACACCCCCGAAACAAATACTGGATACTGTGGATAACTGTTGACTCAATCGGCCTTATATCAACGATAGCGTCGGCTCTAGGCACCGGCTCGCCAATGACGTCGGTCGAAGGCCATCACAAGGCCTATCGCAAAAAAACCCTGCGAAGTGGAAGGCTTCACCATAAGTAGCCCAATGCGGTCAATGTTTCACGTGAAACATTGTTACGCACTCAGAAACTGACTGTGCGACGTACTCGTTTCAACTTTGCTCCGCTCAACGTCATCTTGTGAGATGACCATCCGCCTCAAACCGCCTGCACAGGCGACTTTGACGGTTGTAAGTAGGCCGAAACGGAGTACTCCACCGGTTGTGCATAACTCCAATCATCTGTGGATAACTGCCTATTTTGCGCCTAAATGACGGATACCCCCTTGTGGATAGCCAATTAGCCTTGATCTATCGATGCTGCTCGTCGCGCGCAGTAGATTTGCGTCACACCCTAGCTACAACAATGACAGTTGCTTCGTCGCCCATTCCGTCGTCCACATGCCTTACATCGGCCGTCAACCCACGGTGCTTAAGCGCGCTGGCCGCGTCGGCCAACTCTGCTTCGGCACTGTCGCCCTTCAAAGCCACCATCAACTGGCTCATCATCGGGTCGCACCACTCAATCAGCCGAGTCAGTGGCGCCACCGCGCGCACCACCACAACATCGAAGCGCTGCGTGCACTGCTCAGCCCGCTCACGTATGACCGTCACTTGGTCGGCCAAACCCAACTCGTCCACCGCCAGTTCCAGGAAGTTCACCCGTCGCAGCAACGAATCCAACAACCACACATGTAAATCGGGACGAGCCAGCGCCAGTGGCAGACCCGGCAACCCTGCACCGCTGCCAACGTCGACCACACTTGCGCCGTCAGGCACCAAAGACGAAATTGCCGCGCTGTTCAAGATATGCCGACTCCATAACCGATCGGCCTCACGCGGCCCAACAAGCCCCCACTCGATTCCCCGTGTCGCCAGCATGTCATGGTACTGAGACGCCAACGCCGCCCGATCCCCAAACACGGCTTCGATGACCTCGCGGGAAACGTCATCAGCCATTCTGTGACTCCACGTGAAACATCACTTAGCTGTGACAACCACCTGGCGTTGCGGTTCAACACCTTCAGACTCGCTTGTCAGGCCAGCTTCTGCCACCGCGTCATGCACGATCTTGCGCTCAAAGGGGTTCATAGCCGGCAAGCGGGCCGGTTCACCCGTCCGCTTCACGTCCGCGACAGCCTCCTGAGCCATGATCAACAGTTCTTGACGCCGCTTGTCACGGTAGCCTGCGACGTCCAGAATCAAACGCGACCGTCGACCGGTCTCCGTCAGGACCGCCAGCCGCGCCAACTCCTGTAGCGCATCTAGTACCTCGCCGTTCTTGCCTACCAGCGTCTGAGAATCCGTGACGATCGAAACATGGGCCCTGTCCCCCTCGACATAAGTGTCGATGTCACCGTCCATGTCAACGATATCCAGCAGCTCTTCCAGATAGTCTGCCGCCGCGTCGCCCTCTTGATCCAGTACAGACTCGGCGTCGTCGTCCGCTTCGTCAATTTCCAGCGGCAGGTCAACTGGTTCGGTCTCGTCAACGACCGCCTCTTGATCGCTGCTCAACTCGTCACTCATTTTGTCTCCTTCACATCGTGGCCGTCGCGGCCAAAAAGTCTTTAGTGTTTCCTCTTGGCGCGGCTGACATTGCGAGGCTGCTGACGCACAACAACCTTCTTGCCGCTAGCCACATCGGTTCTGACAACTGCCTGACTTGCCGACGCGGCACCCTTACCAGGCTCTGTACCAGCGCCACTACCGGACGCTCCTCCAGCCTTTTGTTGCTGCGCCGTTTGTGCCATTTCTGCCATCTTGGCCGTCAACCGTCCACCGTTCTTGGAACGCGCCTTTTCAGCGCGAGCCTTCTCAATCGCCACCGGATCTTTGCCCAGTGCGTACATGCGGTCCTCCCAGGCCGCGTAGGCTGGCGTGTCCGGCGTCGGGTACACCCGCACCATGAAGTACTGCTGCGCCATCGTCCACACATTGGACATCAACCAGTAGATCAACACGCCTACCGGCACCGCCGCACCCGAGATCAGGTACATGAACGGCATGACGTACAGCATCATCTTCTGCTGCTGCCCCATCGCACCTTCCAGCATGGCTGGCGGCATATTGCGCTTCATCATGTACCACTGCTGGTAGAACAACGTCACCATCATCAACAGCACCATGACAACGATCAGCACTTTCGTGCCCAACGTCGTCTCGTTCATCGGCATGAATGCCTGCGACAACTTGGCACCAAAGAACGTCGCATTCTGGAACTGTTGCTTCAGGTCAGACGTCAAATAATCCGTGCCGGCCAATGGGTACTGGTTGAGCGTGAACATTCCGCGGGCCGCAGAAGATGTGACGGCCACACCTCTGATCACCCAGAAGACCGAGAGAAGAACCGGCATCTGGGCTATCATCGGCAAGCACGACGCATACGGGCTGACACCGGCTTCCTGGTACAGCTTCATCGTCTCGGCGCTTTGACGCTGACGATCGCCCGGGTATTTCTTCTGGATCTCCTTCATCTTGCCTTGTAGACCAGACATCGCCCGCTGCGAGTTCAACTGCTTGGCATACAGAGGCAAGGTGGCGCCCCGGATGACGCAGGTCATCAAAATCAACGACAGAAACCACACCCAACCTTGCGCGGCAGGGCCAGATCCGAGAACTGGCGTCAATAGCCAGTGAAAGAAAATCATGACGGACGACACGATCCAGTAGAACGGCGTCATGATCCAGTCGCCGAGTTGTGCCAGGCTCGCCATAGCTATCATCGAGTCATCCTTATCTCGGCAACCTCTTGGCCGTGGTCGCATTTATCCTTGTCAGGCCACCATTCAGCAGTCTTGGCGGCCAGTTCTGAGCCAGGCACTGGGTCAACCCCGCCATGCGACCACGGGTTACAGCGCAGAATACGCCAAACCGCCAGCGCCGAACCTTTGATTGCCCCGTGCAGCTCCACAGCCTCCAACCCGTAAGCCGAGCATGACGGGTAGTACTTGCAGACGTCACCGTACGTTGGCGACAGCAATTTGCGCCAGGTTTTGATGAACCAAATGATTAGGTGCTTCACGGTGCGGTCACCGCCAACGCCTTGTCGTAGGCAGCCTGCCAAGCCCCGGCCAAATCATCAGCCAGACGCCCGGGTTCTGTGTTGGCTGCGGGCAACGCCCGAACGACAAGGTCACAACTGGCCGCACGTCCCGCGCTGCCCACCATGACCAGTGGACGCGCCAATGCGCGTAGGCGCCGCTTCACCCGGTTACGAACCACCGCTCCACCGACAGCCTTGGAGACGACAAAACCGACTCGGGTCGCGTCGCCGCTATGCCGCAGCGCATGAACGACCAGGGTGGGACGCCCCACCCGCACGCCACTTCGCACAGTGCGCGCAAAGTCGGCTGACGAGCGCAGCCGATTGGAGGCCGGCAGCACGACGCCTCAGGCTGACAGCTCGGTGCGTCCCTTGCGGCGACGAGCAGCAAGAATAGCCCGGCCCGCCCGTGTACGCATGCGCGCACGAAAGCCATGAGTCCTGGCGCGACGGCGATTGCTGGGCTGATAAGTCCGCTTCACCATGATGGCGACCACCTTTAATAGTTGATGCTTGGCGCCTCATCAGGCAAGATACCTGCAGAGACACCGACGAACAGCCGCTGACAGCCAGCGACCCGCTTTATGCTACCGCAGGATGTGGATGCGTCACAAGACGTGATCTAACTATAGTCTGCGGATTGTCCATCCGACACGCCGAAAAGCCAGTAACCGATACTTGATCAGTTGACGTGCGTTGATCCGTTTGGACTAGACTCTTGGCAATCTGAAGGAGGCTTGCCTCTTTCACATAAGGAGGCAATGTGGACGATGTCGCTGCTGACACGATCGCTTTGTTGACGCCCGCTTGGGAGCATGTTATGAAGCATGCCGACCCCATTGCTAGAGACTGGTTGAAGAACGCAAAACCCCTAACCATCCTTGAATCTCATGTGATGGTGGCGGTCCCAAACGAGTTCACTCGTGAGCGCATTGAGACGAGACTGCGCGCACCGATCGAGGAAGCGCTGTCTGACTACTTCACCCGGTCGATCCGTTTGGCGATCACCGTCGAACCAGACCTGGAACTTGGCTTCAACCCGCCAGACCGTGACGACGACAGTGGCTCGCTGGACAATATCGTGCAGCTAAATGCCAGTTCCGTCAGTCCGCGTGTATCCTCTCCCGTCTCAACGGAAGTGCCGATTCGCGCAGACGACAAACTCAACCCGAAGTACACATTTGAGAACTTTGTCATCGGTGCGTCTAACCGGTTTGCCCATGCTGCGGCCGTCGCCGTCGCTGAAGCGCCCGGCAAGGCCTACAACCCGCTGCTGATCTACGGCGGTTCGGGCTTGGGCAAGACGCACCTGTTACATGCTCTGGGTCACTACATGCTGCAGTATTACCAAGATGTACACGTTCGCTACGTCAGCACGGAAGAGATGACGAATGACTTCATCAATGCCGTCTCGGAAAACCGCATGGTGGAGTTCCGTCGTCGCTACCGCGATGTTGATGTGCTGCTGATCGACGACATCCAGTTCTTGGAATCCAAGATCGGCACACAGGAAGAGTTCTTCCACACTTTTAATACGCTTCATAATGCCCAAAAGCAGATCGTCATGACATGCGACCGGCCACCAAAGGCGCTCGAAGCGCTTGAACCGCGTCTGCGTAGCCGCTTCGAGTGGGGCCTCATCACCGACATCCAACCGCCCGACCTGGAAACCCGTATCGCCATTCTGCGACGCAAACAAATTGTTGAACATCTAGCCGTGCCGCCCGACGTACTCGAACTTATCGCGTCAAAAATTCAAAGTAATATCCGAGAACTTGAGGGCGCGCTGATCAGGGTAACAGCGTTCGCTAATCTAAACCGACAGCAGCCAGACGTGGCGCTGGCCGAAGAAGTGCTCAAAGACTTAATACCTGACGGAGGGCAACGCGTGATCACCACCGACGACGTCAAACAACAGACTGCCGCCTACTTCGACATCACAGTGAATGACCTGGAAAGTCAATCACGCACGCATACGTTCGTAACCGCCCGTCAGATTGCCATGTACCTATGCCGCGAGTTGACGGACCTTTCCCTGCCGAAGATCGGCCAAGAGTTTGGCGGACGCGATCACACAACGGTTATGCACGCATACCGAAAAATAAAGGATCTCATGCGTGAACGCCGCAGTGTCTACAATCAAGTCACAGAGCTGACTAACCGTCTACGCCAGTCCTGAGAAACGCCCGATATTCACTTATACACAGGTTTTGTGCACAAGATGTGGATAAGTGCCGACATGCTCTTGATATCGTCTCTTACATAGCCGAATTATCCACACATGATTAGACGCTTCGACGTCGTCGTCAACAATTCATCCACAGGCTATATATATCTCTGACAAGCTATAACAGTGCTTATCCAGGCTATCAACAGAACCTACTAAGACTACGAAATAGATACATAAACTAACCGTCTAAGAATCATCTGGGCCCTTTGTTGATAACTGTCATCTTGGGTTGTAAATCGGGTTGATGTGACGGTCAGAAGCGTCGCGGGCGAGCGGCGGTCCGCGAACAAGCGCACGTACCCTCGACCTGCGTCGGTGTGCTCGGGCACCGGCTGGAGGGCGTCGCTTGATTGATACCTATGACCCGGTGTCTAAGGATTTGTCGGCGGATCGTGGCACAATCAAGCTAAAATCGAATGCACCACCATACGAAGGGGTGATTGTGAAGATTCGCGTTGACCACGAGGTCATGGCCGAGGCGGTCGCATGGGCGGCTCGTAACCTGCCGAACCGTCCTAGCGTGCCGATTCTGGCCGGGTTATTGATGAAGGCTGAGGGCGACCACTTGACGCTCTCCAGTTTTGACTACGAGACGTCGGCCAAGGTTGCTATTCCTGCTCAGGTTTTTGATGATGGCGAGGCTCTTGTTAGTGGCAAATTGCTGGCTGATATTGTGCGCATGTTGCCAGTACAGCCCGTCACTATTGACTCTGACGAAAGCAAAGCGCAGCTAACCTGTGGGCCGGCCAGCTTTACGCTGCAACTACTACCGGTTGGTGACTATCCGAGTTTGCCGTCGATGCCGAAGACAACAGGACATGTAGCGGCCGAGGACTTTGCCCGTGCGGTTGATCAGGTGGTTGTCGCGGCTGGCAAGGACGAGCTGCTGCCCATCTACACAGGCGTACGCATTGAGTTGAACGACGGCACACTGTCGCTGTTGGCAACAGACCGGTATCGCATGGCACTGCGTGAGATGCCGTGGAAGCCGTCCGCCAAGAAGGTCGACGGGGCTGCAATCGTCCCGGCTCGTGTGCTGCGCGAGACCGCTCGTTCAATGTCAGCTGGCGGCAACATCGCCTTGAGTCTTGCCGCAGAAGATTCTGGCGAATCACTGATCGGCTTCGATGCAGAAGGCCGCGAATTGACGACGCGACTGTTGGACGGCGAGTTCCCGAAGTTCCGTCACCTGTTGGACGTCCAAGCCAATGTGTCGGTCCGCGTCAAGACGGAAGACATCGTTGCAGCGACTCGGCGCGTCAAGCTGGTGGCCGAGCGCAACACGCCTGTGCGCATGAACATCTCGGATGAGGCAATTTCACTTGACGCGGCGACCGGTGACCAGGCGCACGCCTCTGAAACCGTTGAGGCCGTCGTCACCAACCATACTGATGGTGAAATGTCGTTGACTGCCGCCGGGTTCAACCCGCACTACCTGGAGGACGCCCTCGGCGCTCTCTCCACGCCATATGTGTTGTTCTCGTTCACCGGCGCCGGCCAGCCCTGCCTGCTCCAAGGCTTGCAAGACCTAGACGGCGACCCTGACACCGATTACAAGCACGTAATCATGTTGATGCGCCTTCCCGGCTAGTCAACGTGAACTTTGTCCGCCGCACATGTCGAAGCTGCGATATTCCCTCGCAGCACCTCTCTAGTCGGCGCATGAGCTTCGCTCATTGTCGCGCCTCCCGCCGTTCTTCTCAGTCGAATACGGGCGCTCCTTCGGACCGCAGCCGTCTTCTTTGTGAGATGTGCTGCGACGCAATATCGCACCCCCGACATTCGGTTGTGTTCCATGTATGTGACTGACGTCGAACTGGTCGACTTTCGCAATTATGAGCATGCGAACTTGGAGTTTGCCCCGGGCGTCAATGTGTTGACGGGCCAAAATGGCCAGGGCAAGACGAACATCGTTGAGGCGGTGGCGTATTTGGCGACGCTGACGTCCCACAGGGTTGGCGTCGACGCGCCGCTAGTGCGTCGCGGCGCCGAGCGGGCGGTTGTGCGAGCGCGTGTCGTTGCCGGTCTAGATGATCGTCGAGTACTGACGCTGGAACTGGAAATCAACCCCGGGGCCGCCAACCGGGCGCAACTCAACCGAGCTCCACAACGACGAGCGCGGGACTTGCTGGGGGCCTTGCGGGTGGTGGCTTTCACACCGGATGATCTTGGGTTGGTGCAGGGCGACCCGGCACAGCGGCGCGACGTCGTCGACGATCTGGTGGTGACGCGTTGGCCGCGCCTGGCTGGTGTTAAAGCAGACTATGACAAGGTGATACGTCAGCGGAATGCGTTGCTGAAGACCGCCGCGTCACGTGGCCGTCTGGATGCCGAAGCGGCTGCAACGTTGGACGTTTGGGACGCCCAACTGGTGTCATTTGGTGCCGAAATTGTGATGACCAGGGCGGCGACGATCACCGATCTGGGGCCTTATCTTGTCGCCTCCTACCAAGCTATCGCGCCGGCCAACAACCTGGCGGCGGCGGTCTATGCGCCACGCCTTGAGGAGTTGCGCGCCTATCTGAATGAAGCCGAGTCGCCGTCAGCCACCGAAATAGCCGACGTGTTGCACCGCGCCTTATCGCAGCGCCGTCTGGACGAGGTGCGACGGGGCGTCAGCCTGGTCGGGCCGCATCGCGACGAGATCGAGCTGTCGATCGGCGAGTTGCCAGCCAAGGGTTACGCCAGCCACGGCGAAGCCTGGTCGCTGGCGTTGGCTTGGCGTCTGGCCGGGTTCCACCTGTTGCGAGCCGAGGGTATCGAACCCGTCCTCCTGCTGGACGACGTCTTCGCCGAGCTCGACGCCACAAGACGCGACCGCCTAGCCACCGAGATCGTGGCCGCTGAGCAGACGATCATCACGGCGGCGGTACGCGAGGATATCCCCGCAAGTCTGGACGGGCATAATTTCTTAGTGCAAGCCGGGACCATCAAGGAGGCGTGACATGGGCGACGATTCGGACGGCGCCGAGTTGGCGCGTGACCTCATCGAGTCAATGGTGACCATGCCGTCGCCCCGTCTTGGCCCGAAGAAAGCGACCAAGCGACAAACGCCACCCAACCGGAAAGCTGGCGATATGGAGCCGTTGGGCGACGTCGTCACCGATATGGCCGGGCAGTTCGGCTGGCAACTGTCGCTGCCGGCCATCCAAGCGCGTTGGCCCGAAATCGCCGGCGACGTCAACGCGCAACATTCGTCGCCGGAGCGTCTGGACGCCACGGTTCTGACGGTGCGCACCGACTCGTCCACCTGGGCCTCAGCACTGCGCCTTATGGCGCCGCAGTTGGTAGCCAAACTGAACGCGGCGCTAGGCGACGGTTCGGTGACATGTGTCGATATCGCCGGCCCGAAGGGCCCCACCTGGAAGCACGGCCCCAAATCGGTGCGCGACGGTCGAGGTCCCCGCGACACCTACGCCTGAGTTGTCAGGCGAGCTTGGCGCGTCGCGAGGCCCACTGCGACGCCATGATGCCCAGACCGGTCAAACCGGCGATCACCACCAACAGCATCGGCCACGGAGCTCCAGCAGGCAAGCCGCCGGTGGGCGCATAGTAGCCGCCGGACGAACCGCCGCCATTGTCACCGTTCGTCACCGCGACGAAGTTGACCGTTGCAGTGCCTAGCGTCGAATTGCCAAGTCCGACAGCGACAGTGTAATTATTGGCCTTTAGTGACGTGGCAGTGAAGGTGTATGTGCCGTTGTCATTGTCAATGGGGCCGCTGAGTTTGACCGCAGGGTCCACTTTGGCGCTCAACTCCGCCGCATAACCGACGGCCGGCGTGCCGTCAGCATTGGTCAAAGTGGCGGTCAGCGTGTAGGCGGCGGTGCCATTGGCCAGGACGGTTGCGCCAGCCGGACTGATAGAGAGTTTGCCGGTCGGGGCCGGCATGAGCTGTGCTACGCCCCACTTGGCGTCGGACTGGTAGCTATTGCCGGTGGGGTCGTCGGCCCAGGTGTTATTGGCCGTCCGGTGGCCTGCCGTGCCGTCGTTGATCTGCAGGTTGAGCCCTTGGAAGGAACCGGCGCCACCAAGCTGGTTGAGGTCGATCGCGGCCTCCACGATGTAGCCCGAGGCGGTCTGACTGGTCGCCGACTGTAGCCACGACGCCGCCACCGCCTTGTCACCGGTGCCGAATGACACCGCATTGGCTGAACTGATCCGCATCTGAGTGACGTCAGAACTGTAGGCGTCGCCCTTGGCATTGCCGCGATCGACGAAGACCTCGATGGAATCCTGCTCATAGGCGTTGGACGAAGAGACATCCGGTGTCGAGTCGGTCACATTTGCCAGGACGTACAACGTATTACCCTGCCACAACAGCTTGAAATTGCCTGTTGCGCCGCCAGTGGGGTCGGTGGTGTTCGGTGGGATGACCTTGTTGACGGCCACCGACGAGGCGTAGTTCCAGGCCGCGTCATTACCGGTGCCGTCTACTGTCGGCGCGGTGATCGCCTGCGGCACCTGGACGAAAGTCAGCGGTCCGAGCAGCGTCAATGTACCAATAGCTCCACCGGAATCCCAACCCTGAGTCGTGCCATTGATCCCGGCGACCTGGATGTCGAACGACTCGGCGTCACCTTTTGCCGGATTGGACAGTGGCAGACCGACAACCAGCTTGTAGCCGTCGCTGGTGGCGACAACGTTGACGGGGACACTGGTGGACGTCGCACCGTCGACCGTCACTGCACCGCTGCGCGTGACCACATACGTGTGGCTGTTCAACACAAACGTCACGGCATCGTCCGGGCCAGCCGTCGGGTCCGTCACGGTGACGTAAACCGACAGCATGTTGGACGACCAACGAGCCTCAAAGGCAGCCGAACCGTTACCGATGTTCGTCGTGGGCAGCTTGGCCCACTCGGACGAGCTCGGGATCGTCAGATCGCCGGTCGTGGCGTCTGTGCCGAAGACGTTGGCCGACATCTGGAGCGGTGGCAGCGTGCAGTTGGTGGCACCGACGATGCCGCAGTAGATGTATGTGCTGGTTGTCTGCAGGTTGGTGTCGAACGGCATGGCCGGCCCGTAGGTGGCATAGCGCCACCACTGGGCGTCGTCCAGGCCCCACAGCGTCACGGAGTAGAGCTGGGTGCCGCCGGCGCGGTTGACGGCGGATCCGCCAGCCGTGCTGAGCGTCGCGTTACTGGTATCCGGGTGGGCGGCTGCCCAATCACGGAACGCCTGGTAAAGCTGCTGGTAGTAGTAGCCCTGCTGGATCAGCTGCGTCTGGCTCGGCGCCGGCGTACCGGTGGGCGCGTCCAGTTCCGTGATCGCCACCAGTAGAGGCTGGCCCCAAGTGTCTTTCACCTGCGCCAAGGTGTTCATGGCGCTGGTGACGCTCGTTACAGGGACGACCATGCCGGCCGACAGGTGCGACTGGTCGCCGACGCCGTCGACCGGCACACCGGCAGCGGTCAGGGCATTGACCTCAGTGACTGTCCGTTGCACCTTGCCGGGGTCGGTCTCGAAGTTGAAGTCATTGAGGAACAACTTGACGGGACGGGCCGACGGGTTGGATGTTGTGTCGGTGCAGGCGAAACCGCCAGTGTCCGTCGTCGCGTTGTAGCCGGGCGTATCGAAGTACTGGTTCGCCCAAGTGAAAGCCATATTGATGAAGTCTGGCCCAAGAATCTTGTACCACTGGCTTTCGCGCAGCCCTTGGGTCGCGGGCGAGACGTTGTCATTGATGGCCTCGTTGACGACGTCGAACGCGGTCAACGGGTTGGTGGATGAGCCGAAGCAGCCGTACTTGGCCTGCGACAGGGTTTGGGCGACGTCAAAGATGTGCTGGTGCAGGCGGTCCGTCAGGATCTTCTTGGCCTGATCGGCTTGGGCACCGCCGGCCTGAACCATGCTGATCAGCGTCGTCGAGTCGCTGGATGAGACGTTGAAGAACCATGATGGGGTGCCGTTGTTCTCGTACCACACCAGGTTGTGGCCGTAAACGGGAATGTTGTTGGCCTGGGCAAAGTCCATGATCTGCAACGCGACAGGGCTCTGAATGAAGTTGCCGGACGCGTCGTACCAGGCGTCCTCCTTCATGGCGTTTTCTGGGGTGAGCTGGTTGTCGTGGTACAACAGCAGGTCGGCCGATTGGCCGGCGATTTGTGGAGCGCTGACGGCCACACCGACCGGGAAGTCTGGTGTGGTGGATTTGATCGGCGTGTTCGTCAGGTCGGGCGCGTTGGCGGGCGTAGCGATCGTGATGTCGTCGACGCAGAAGCTGGTCAGGTCGGTGCCGTTGTAGGGGGTCTCGAAGTAGAGCATGTCAGAGTCGGCCGGGATGGTGATCGTGCCGGTCAACTCTGTCCAACCATCACTGGTCACCGTCGTCCACTTGACGAGGTTACTGAAACCGCTGCCGGGGTCGGAGCCGGTATGTAGCGACAGCACCAAGGCGCCCTCATTGGCGGCGCCGTCGGGAATGAAGCGGGCGAAGGCGTCGATGGTGTATGTGCCGTTGGCATCAAGGATGCCGGTCGGGTTGATCATCAAGCCGTCACCCATGGATGTGCGGTTGGTGACGCACGCCGATTGGCTGCCGCTGTGGGCGTAAGCCGTCGAGACGGCGGCGGCTGGAGTGCTCGTCGAACTGCCGTTGCGCACCGTCCAACTGCCCAGGTTGTTGTCGGTCGAGTTGTTCTCGAAGCCGGTTTGCAGCGCGACGGTGCTCGGCCCGCTGACGATCGGGGTGGTGACGACGATGTCGTCAACCAGGTAGGACGGGGACGGGGTGGCGCCGCCACTGTCGATGTATAGCTTGGTGTTGGCCGAGGTGGCGTCCGCCGGGACGGTGAATGTGCCGCTGACGGTCGTCCACGTGGCGTCGGTGATGGATGTGCCACCGGGCACCCACATGTACTGGTTGCCGGTCGGTGTGTCGGAGTTCAGCGTGAAGTGGATGTCGGCAGGGCCGGCGTCACCGGCCAACAGGCGCACCCGCATGCTGGCGGTGTAGGTCTGGCCGGGCGTCAGCACACCGGTCGGCGACTGGATACCGAAGTAGCTGCTCGTCCGGTCGGTCACCTGGAGAACCTGATTAGTGGCGTCGTCAGGGTCGGTGGTGCAGGTCAGCGTCGGGCTGCCGTCCTGCATCCAAGGGGCGGGCGTGCAGGGCGTAGCGGTGAAATCAATGTTCCAAACCGTCGTCACGGGCGCCGGAGTGGTGACGAGAATGTCGTCGACAAGGTAGGACGTCGTGGCATTGCCCGACGCGGTGTCGAGGGCCAGCTTGGTGTTGGGCGAGGTGGCGTCCGCCGGAACAGTGAATATGCCGGTGACGGTTGTCCAGGCAGTGTCGGTGATTGACGTGCCGCCGGGTACCCACATGTACGGGTTACCGGTCGTGGTGTCAGAGTCGAGGATGAAGTGGATATCGGCGGGGCCTGTAACCCCTGCGGGCAGACGCACGTTCATGCTGGCGGTGTAGGTCTGGCCGGGTTTGAGCACGCCGGTTGGCGACTGGATGGAATCCCAGGTGTTGGCTCGTCCGGAGATCTCGAGCACCTGGTTGGTGGAATCGGATGGGTCGGCCACATATGACAATGTCGGACCGCCGGACTGGCTCCAGGCACCGGTGGTTCCGTCATTGAAGTTGATGTCCCAGACGGTCACGTCGCCAGGGGCGGCGTTAGCCGTCGCTGTGAGTCCGGGAGTCGCGCCAAGTTGGGCCATACCGGTCAAGAGTGCGGCCACCACCAGGGCGGCTCCCTTGGCAAGACGGGTCTGCTTCGCCATTTCAGTCTCTTTCTCTTCACTGAGGGGGTCTGACTTACTAGTTTCGCATGACCAGCGACGGCGTCAAACCAGATTTGGAAGATCAGCGGACCAATTCGGCGATTCCCGAAATTTTCGCGAAAACAACCCTTTTTCGGCTAGTGCGACACAACACTTACGCCTGAGCAATGAGAGACGGTTGAGCCAGCCGTCGGTTGTTCTCATCCTTGGCTAAGTACTCCGCAACGGCATCTCGCAACACTTGTGCGGTTGGCACACTTCGGAGACGTGCCAAATGGTGCACTTGGTTGACCATCGGCTCAGGCATGACGGCTTTGATGGTCTTTGTGGGGGTGGCGTCCTTCCTGGGACGTCCCAACGCGACAGCTACCGCGTCCTCAAAGTTGTCAGTACTGGTTGCCCACATCAACATCTCTCGACCCGCGTCTTGGGCGTCCTGGCCGTAAAGCGGCGGGCCGGCGTTTTCGAGCGAAAAATCGCCGCGCGTGTAGCGCGCATCAAGCTCTGAGTAGAAGGCATCGACACATGCTTGGCATCCCCAAACCAAACTGGCATGTTGGGGGCAGTGGGCGCTCAGCTCGGTGCGCTCAAAAGGACCGTCATAGCGTGCCTCTTCGTCGCCGCTACATTCATTGAGATCTGCCATGCTCACAATCCTTCCTTCCATAGATGCCTCCAGTTATCAGTCAGATCCATGAAGTGAAACACCTCAACGGTTCTTGGAGGAACACGTCTTGCCAACAACTCGACCTTACGATCCGAACCTTCATGGGGATAACCCACATAGGCCCAGATTTCGCCTCGCGGCGTGGCTGAAATCATCGTGGACGAGACCGAAAAACCCAACACATAAATCGCCTCCTCAATCTCAAAGCCATGCTTGAAGGCGCTTGGTGTCATCTCCACAGGTGCCACATTTGTGTCCTTCCACAACCCTATCAGAAAATGCGGGCCCGCATTTCGCGGGCCGCTCTTATTGCACTCACCATGGGTATGGAGGCACTGAAATCAGCATTGAGTTTTCAGCCTGTGGAAAAGTGTGTTCAGAAGACCTGTTACACATCGGCGTTTGGCGGACATTATGGTATGTGACGATGACTGACGAACAGGCTCAGGCCCGGTTGACCAGACTGTGGCTTGACCACAAGCCGGCTGTCGAAGCTTTCGTCTGGCGTCGACGTGCGGAGGACGTGGACGACGTCGTCCAGCAGGTGTTTCTGACGGCCTGGCGGCGCCTTGACGTTGTACCTGACGAACCGCGCGCTTGGTTGTTGACCGTCGCCCGCAATGTGCTGTTCAACCAGCAGCGGGCCGGACGCCGTCGCAGCGCCTTGGCGGTGCGCGTCACGTCAACCACTGAGGTCGCGACAAGCATTGATGCTTCGCCCGACGATCATGCCGGGTTGCGCGCCGCTTGGACTGCACTGACGGACGACGAACGCGAGTTGCTGGCCCTGACGGCCTGGGACGAGCTGACCACAGCCGAAGCGGCCCAGGTGTTGGGCGTCACCCGCACGGCTTGCGCTATGCGCCTGTCGCGCGCCCGTCGTCACCTGCGCAAGCTTTATGTCACCGAAAGCCCCACAACCCAACCATAAGGAGACACAAAATGACCCCCGATATCAAGCCCCTTGACCCCGCACCGGCACCCACAGTCCCGACGGCCAACGACGCCGCACTGCTGAGCGTCGTGGCGACTGACCAAACCGCCAGCGTGCCGGTCGACGTCCTGCCGGCGAAGCACCAGGCACCGATTGCCTGGCTGATCAGCGGCGGCGTGGCAACGGTATGCCTGGTTGGCGTGCTGGTTGTCGCGTTGACGTCCCCAGCCGCCGTCCCGTCCGCGTTTGCCGACTGGACGCCCCAACCAAATGCGAATCTGACGACGCAGCAGGTGGGTTTGTTGGTCAATGCTTGTACGGCCGTATTTCCGGCGGCCAACGTGGTTGACGGGGAAGGCAACGTTGTGGTGTCGAGCAGTGTGAAACCGGTGGTCGTGGATGAGCGGGGGTCACACTTTCTGATCATCGCGGCGGCGCCAGGCTGGCTAAGCGTGTGCGCGGGGCAAACGACGCCCGAACCAGCCCCGACGTTCTCGACCGCGGCTGATGTCCCGTCCTGGGCGCCGCCAGCCGGTGAGATCGTGCCGATGGGCGCCACTCTATTCGGGGTTCCGGGGGCACCGGCGGCAAAAGCTGGGCAGCCCCAGGCGTTCGAAATCGACTATGGCCTGGTTGGCGCCGACGTGGCCAAAGTGCAGGTTGTCACCGATCTGGGCGTGACGGCCGACGCCAGCCTGGGCGGCGGCTACTGGGCGGTGTTCGCGCCGGTTGGAACCTCTGTGGTCGGCAACGGGTCGTTCACCACCTACATCATCACCCGAACTGATGGCGAAAAGCTGACAATCGATCTGAACGGTTCAGGGCCTGGTTTGTGCTCAGGAACTCAGAACCCACCAGATGGCGTGGCGTGTGCGCCGAACTGATGCACGCCTGGAGTAGGTCCATCAGTGCCGATGATGACACAGTGGCCTGCACCGGATCATAGAGCCACGCCCGTCATCCACCCGGAGTAGACGACACAGTATCGGGGATGCCTGTCTGTTGACACTTGCTCGGCTAGTTCTCGAAATAGGCGGCGTCTAATTCACATATATTATGGCGTCTAATTCACGACGTGCCTCACATACTTTGATCGTGAAAGCTGGGTTGGTGCCTCACATAGTTTGATCGCGTAATGCCGCAAGGCAGGCTTGCCCGATTGTGGAAGGCAAGATACCGATGGCCGCGAGACGGCATGTGACGAACAAGCTTCGCGGCGC
>Ga0123357_10000351_pt1 | contig 43516 bp, 39 predicted proteins | sample TergutEmb28metaG_FD_89873 | JGI IMG/M metagenome (GOLD analysis project Ga0123357, IMG submission 89873) | Embiratermes neotenicus P4 segment gut microbial communities from Petit-Saut dam, French Guiana - Emb289 P4 | ecosystem: Host-associated > Arthropoda: Insects > Digestive system > Gut ...
ACGAAATCAACTTTAAATCCTTCATCAATAGTTATAGTGTTTATCGCATTTTTTTGCAATATCGGCATAACGAGCGAAAGCACGGACGTCAGTATTACCATTACTATAAGCCCGATAAGCGCAAACCGTTGCGCGCCTAAATATGAAAATATGCGTTTTAAGGTTTTCCACATATTTTTGGGTCTTTCTATCCGCTGTCCCATAATGCCTCTGGGAGGTCCGCCGAACGGTCTGATTGGGGGCGGTTCTGCCTGTTGCTGGCTGCTATTTTTATTGTTTGTGCTATCATTTTTGTTCATGCAAAAACGCCCCCTGTCCCATTTGAGATTCGTAAATATCCCGGTATATTTCGCTGTTCGCCAAAAGATCGTCATGTGTTCCAGCGGCGGCGATTGCGCCGTTGTCTATGACATATATCCTGTCGGTATTGATAACCGACGAAATACGCTGGGCGATTGTTATTCGCGTCCCGTCTGTATAACCCGCATTTATCGCTTCATTCAGCCTGCTTTCAGTGCCGAGGTCCAGCGCGGATGTGCTGTCGTCCATGATAAGTATCTTCGGCTGTTTCAGCAGTGCGCGGGCAATACAGGCGCGCTGTTTCTGACCTCCGGAGAGTGTAAGCCCTCTTTGCCCAAGCGCAGATTCGTACCCGTCCGTCATTGAAGAAATGTATTCGTCAGCTTGCGCCGCAGTCGCCGCATGTATAACTTCTTCATCAGATGCTTCGGTATTGCCCCAACGTATATTTTCCGCTATAGTACCGCTGAACAGCACCGATTCCTGCAATACAAACCCGATTTGCGAACGGAGAACGGACAGATTGTAATCCCTCACGTCTATTCCGTCAATCAAAACTTTTCCTCCGGTCGCGTCGTAAAAACGCGGTATAAGATTGACGAGCGAGCTTTTCCCCGCTCCTGTGGAACCTAACAATCCGATATGTTCGCCCGCGTTTATTTTAAACGATATATTTTTAAGCACAGATTCGCCGGAACCCTGAGGATAAGCGAACGATACACTTTCAAATACAATGTCCCCGTGTTTTATTTCATCAGTTACATTGCCGTCTTTTATTGATGGCTGGGTTTCCAAAACTTCGCGTACCCTATTCGCCGACGCTTTAGCGCGCGGTATTGATGTAAAGACATTGCTCATCATCATAAAATTCATAAGTATCTGCGTCATGTATGTAATTGCCGCCATAACATCGCCAACGCGTATTTCCGCCGCCTGCACCTGATAGCCTCCCAAATATATGACGGCAATCACTACGGAGTTCATAACCAGCATCATAATAGGATTGACGACAGCCATTATATTCATGGCGTACAGCGCGGTTTTTGTCAAATCCCCGTTTGCCTCGTTAAACCGGTCCTTTTCATAATCCCCGCGCACAAACGCCTTGATTACACGCACACCGGATAGATTTTCCTGAAGAATTGAGTTCAGTCTGTCGAGCTTTTTCTGCATGACAAGAAATATCGGCGACGTTTTCGTATAAATGACCGCCACCAGAACGGTTATTATAGGAATGCAGATTATTAAAATAATCCCGTATTTTATGCTTATCGACAGAGCCATGACGATTCCGCCTACGCACAAAAGCGGCGTCCTTACGAACATTCTGAGAGCCATTCCAACCATATTCTGAAGTTGTGTAACGTCGTTTGTCAGCCGCGTGACAAGCGAACCGGTTGAGAATTTATCGATTTCATTGAACGAAAAACTCTCGACTTTTCTGAATAAATCGCCCCGTAAATCCGCGCTGTAATTCATCGCGGCGAGCATGGCGAACACAGTGCACCCGAAGCCGCCCACCATACCGATAACAGCCGCTCCAAGCATTTTCAAACAGGTATATAGTATAACATGAACGTCAGACGCCAATATGCCGTTATCTACGACGGTCGCCATAAGCGCGGGCTGCTGTAAGTCCATGAACACTTCAATCACCATCATAATCGGAGCCAATATTACGTATGCGGCATACGGTTTCAGATATTTCATCAATTTTATTTTCACGTCTGTTCGCCTTCTTTCGCTTGATTTTTAAGTATTTTATAAATAATTATATTATATAATTTTAGATTTGTCAATTCATGATTAACATAAGTTGTAAAACAAAAACACACAGATACTTATATAAGTATCTGTGTGTTTTTGAAATTTACCGGATTTTTTCTATCGAATCTATTAAATTTACGGTGCACAATGGCAAATTAATCAGTCCGTTATTTACTTATATTTTAAAATTTATTGACATTCTACGCAAAAACTAATATAATTAATACATAAACTATCTTTCATTGATTTAGAAAAATAAGTTTGAAAATTAATAAATCGTAAGGAATGGATTTACAGATGCATAGATTTCCTATGCCTGATTCTGCGGGCGGTTGACCAGTTCTGACCAATCCCGATGACATCAGGAAAAAAACGGCTATTAGCATACCCAAACTGGATACGGCATTTGAATGGGTCAAAGAGACATCTCAAAATGGCGGTTTGTTGGTGCTTAGAAACGGGTGGCTTGTATATGAGCGTTATTTTGGAAAAGCGTCCCGCGAGGCGACGCCAAACCTCGCATCGTGCGGCAAATCATTCACAAGTATCGCCATGGGGATTCTGATGTCAGAACGGTCCGAATACTTCCCCTCAGGGATTGGACCAAAAAATCTACACGCCTGCATATCTGCCCAAAGAAGCATTTTTGTCTTTCGATGCTGCGAAAGCGGATATAAAACTGGGGCAGATGCTGTCTTTCACTTCAGGTATCAGGGGAAATAATCCTGCTTATCGTCTTGGGCGGGAGATAACCATTTCACCGCCCGGACCAGATGGCTGGACAGGTTGCTATAAAAACACTTAGATTAATTCAGGAATCTCTGGAATTGATTGTCCATTAACGATAATCTTCCTAAATTGATTTCTTATATATTTTATCATTACATCAAACTGCTTTTTCTACTTTTTCTTTTTTCGCGCAGTATCTCGCGACAGCCATGTTCGCGACTGATAACATTGCGGCAAACACAAACACGTATTGCGGACCGAATTCGCTCCACAGCCACCCGCAAAATACCGCGCTGAGGATACTCAGCGTATGATCAAGCGTCAACCCGAGCGAAAGCGTCGGCGTAACATCCTCGTCGAATAGGGCAATCCGACGCATATATACCGATCGCACTAAAGTGAACTGCATCGTCATTCTGTCAATCATATTCAGAATGAACGCAATAACTACTGTAAGACCGGCGGCGACGAACGCGCCGTTGTGCAAGCCTGCGCTCAACACTCCGTACGCTATGTATATGACAAAAAAGCAGGCAGCTTCAATAGTCATGATACGCGCCGTGCCGAACCTGTCTATCCACCGTCCGACTGCAGGTATGAAGAAAATGCCGACAGCTGCACCCGATATCGCCAAAAGAGCCATTGTGTCCGCACCGAACCCAAGCAAATCAATCAGCACCCACGGACCGTAAACAAACATAATCTGTTTGCGCGCGCCGTACAACATCGAAATCAGATAATACGTACTATACTCTTTTCTTATCACTATTTTTACTTTCTTCGGTTTCGAGATTTCGCTGTCTGTACGGTGAATAGCAATCATCAGCACGAAAACGACGGCGAACAGAAAGGCGGCAATAAGAAATATTATTTTTACTGGCGCGGTAAATGAAAAGAAACCTGTTTTGAAGCCTACGAATACGAGTATGCCTGCAGTCATAGTGAAAGCCGTGCGCACTCCGTTGAAACGCCCCATCATAGTGCCGAAGCTGCCCTTTCCTGCTAAACTAAGCCCTATACTGTCGCCCAAGGGCATGAACATGTGCATGCCGAGTGAATTAATGAATAGAAAAACCAACATAACGCCAAATGCGGGTGTGTACAATCCGAGGACGACAAGGCTTACCGCACTCAGAATCTGTGCGATTGCCGATAGTTTTACATCGCCCAGAAAAGCCAGCCCGGATATGATAAACAGACTGATTACGCCGGGCGTCTCGCGCGGAATCTCTATGATGCCGCGCTGGAATGCGTCAATTTGATAGGCGTCTTTGAAGTAATTCGCGAATACGCCGTCGGACAAACCGAGACCTAATCCCGTTAGTGCCGTGATGACAAAGAAAATCCTGACAGCTTTCTGATTCTTGTTCATATAATATTACTATGCCTTTCTACTCATAAAATATATTTTATCTTATCTTACTTTTATATTACCATTTATTTCAGCTCCGGGTGCAAATATTACGCCGCGCACTGTGTTATTCGAAATTATCAGCCCTCCTGACCGTTTTTCCTCGCTCATGCTCGTCTCGGATATGCCGCGTCCTGCCTCATTTTTGCAGATTACCTCGTTGCCGCGTACAGTTATATTTTTTGTGTGCGCAAGTTCTATTCCGTGCGAGACGGGATTGGTTACGACATTGCCGCAAATAACGCCGCCGTCAACATAATACGGCAGATTGCCGCCTTCGACCGATGTATTACCGGGGTTGCCGTAGCATATGCCTCTGTCGCAGTTTACTATGACATTCTGTTCGGCAGTTACGTTTTTCGAGCCGACCCATATGAATATCGCTCCTCTACCCCCGCCGTTCATGCCCCTGATGTTCACAAACTTATTGTTCGATATTATAGCTCCGTCCAGAACCATCATGTCTATGCCCGCTATGTAGTCGCCGTCAAATATATCCATATGATCGGACGCGACTGGTATCTGCGTATCCTCGAAATAGTTATTTGCAATAGCCACGCCGGGCACGACATAGCCATTTTCACCTGCAGAGCCTTTTATCATGCGCTCGCATATGTCTATGAACTTGCATCTCTCAACCGTTATGTTCGCATTGTTGCCCTCGCCCTGCACTTTTATACCGTGGCAGTTTGAATCGCGGATTGTGATGCCGGATATCGTAATTCCATTGTTATCCGATGCGATACATACCGGCTCGTCGATGGGAGTTTGGCGGTAGCCGTCTTTCTTGTGGAATCCGCCGCCTTTGAACACCACATCGTCCGCACAGCCGCTTAAACTACGGAGGGTGACGTTACGCTTGTTCCTGAACACAATCCTGTGTGTGCCGATGAATTCATATGTGCCAGAAATTATGCCAATGAAGTCGTTTTCTTCCGCGTTCGAGACTGCTTCTATGATTTCATCGGCAGTTCCGCATAATTTTGTTATCTGGTTATTATAATCCATTTTAATTGCCCCGCACTTCCTTAAAATTTTATCATAAATAAATTATACAACATATTCTATCAAAGTTAAATATTTTTCTGTAAATTTTCACTGCATTTTAAGTCAATCCAATACTATGTTCAATCGCCGCTGTAAACAAAAAAGCCCAAAATTAACTTTTGAGCTTGTTTATAATCTGCTAAAAATACTTTTAAATCCTCAAAATGTCTTTGTCATAAGACTAACAATGATGATTGAGGGAATTCAATATTTTCCATTACTTACGCCTTTTACTCTACCGCGTCGACGGCTTTGTAAAATTTAGTAATATAGTTTGTTATAGCTGCGGTATTCTTCTCGCAGATAGACACGAGATTTCCCGATGTCTTATCTTTCCACATCGCAGGCAGTATAGTAGTTTGCAGCTCGGCGTCAAATAAAACGTTCATGTCAAAGTCAAACTTCACGCTGTTGAAAATAATATCAAGCATGTCGGCGGATTCGTCGTCGCGCGCCGATTTCGTTTTCAGCACTATTTCTTTGTACTGCGGAATAATGTCATAATAACCGGAAAAACTCATCGCTTCCAGAATCATTCCGATGTTATCGCCTTCCGAACTTACGTCGACTGTCTTCGGCACCACCCAAATCGTATTGCCGAAACTGGTGGCGTAATACCGGTCCTGGGTTTCAGACAATTTGGGGAGCGGTATAATGCCGATGTCGTCCGGCATAGCCCGCAGCACATCGATCCCATTCCCCGAGGCTATCGAAAACAGGGCATGCCCTGGGGTAAACATGTCCGGTGTTGCATCGTAAACAGTTGTCGCCGTATTATAATAATATCCGGGTATACTCAGCGCATCCATCAATTTTGTAACCAAATTGAGCGCAGATTCGTTCTGAGCGAGGTTAAACACTGGAACTCCGTCGTCGCCGGGCGTAGTAAACCCCATGCCCACCCCTTTGAGGAAAACGCCTATAAGACCTTTAAAATTAGAGTTTATTCCGTACAAATCGTCCGCGGTCCATTGCCCGTCGCCGTTCAGATCTTTTCCGGCTGATTCGGCTATCTGGAAATACTTGTCTATAGTCCACTGATTATTCCGCACACAGTCATATAAACTGTCGCCGCCGACATATTGCTGATATATTTTTTTGTTAAATACTATACATGTCGCGGTGCTGACAACTGACAGCGATATGTTTCCCGCGAGCGCGAGTTGCTTGCCTGAAAAATTATAGATGCTGGTCGCGTCGGGATTCCAATATTTTTCACCAAGCTTTAGATATGGTAACGTATTACAATCCAGCATATAAGGTACCAGAACGCCGAAGTTCTGGTCGTAAATACTGTAAAGCTGGTAAGTGTTATCTCCCGCGGACACATTCCTTTTGATATAGTCTGTCGTATCGTTCACTTCATTCGTTTTAAAACTGCAATTAAAACGATCCTCAATCTGCCTCTCCCGTTTATACAGCGCGTCGTTTACTATATCCCCGTTTTCCTCCTCCGCTAAAATACGCGTGTTTGCCCATGTAAACCATGTGTTATCAAAGTTAAATATATTAAATACATAGCCCTGCATATCGGTATTCGGCAGTCCGTCTGTCAATTTTGTCGTTTCCGCAGTATTTTCGGCAGTATCTGTTTTACTGTCAGTTCCGGAATTTGCGTTTTGTTTTTCTTTCGTATTGTTAGAGCATGATAATAAAGTGAATAGTAATAATGTTGAAATTAAAAGAAACAATATTGATTTTCTTATGGTTTTATTATTTTTATTCATTTTCTTATTTCTCCTTTTGTTATCGTTTTTATTAATTTTATTATATCACGAAAAATCAGACGCCAATATATTGCCAGCGAAAAGAAATTGTAAATTTTCACGAGCATTTTCTATATAATTTTATAAATTACATCTCAATCCATAATCCATTTCAATGAACGTTCCACTGCTTTATGCCACCCGTTGAGCAACCCGTCGCGCCGTGATACATCAATCTGCGGCTTGAAAATCTTAGAAACCGCACGATTCGAAGCAATTTCATTTCTGTCAGCCCAAAAACCTACAGCTAAGCCGGCAAGATAAGCCGCGCCTAACGCAGTGGTTTCGACGCAGGCAGGACGTTCTACTATCGCCTGTATTATATCCGATTGGAACTGCATCAGAAAATCGTTGGGGCACGCTCCCCCATCCACTTTCAGCGTTTTAAGGGAAATACCGGAATCCGCCCGCATTGCTTCCAGAACGTCGAATGTTTGGTATGCAAGCGATTCCAATACGGCGCGAACAAGATGACATTTGTTTACCCCGCGCGTCAATCCCACGATGGCTCCGCGCGCATACGGGTCCCAATACGGCGCGCCAAGTCCTGTAAAAGCCGGTACTACATATACTCCGCATGTATTTTCCACCTGCGCCGCAAAATATTCGGACTCAGGCGCGCTGTCAATCAGCTGCAGTTCATCGCGCAGCCACTGCACAGCCGCCCCAGCCGTAAAGACGGAACCTTCTAAGGCATATTCCACTTTACCGTCTATACCCCATGCAATGGTAGTAAGCAGCCCGTTTTGCGAAAGCACAGACTTTGCGCCTGTATTCATGAGCATAAAACAGCCGGTTCCATAAGTATTCTTTACCATACCCGGTTCGTAACAAGCTTGACCAAACAGCGCGGCTTGCTGGTCGCCTGCAATTCCTGCAATAATAACAGATCCGCCAAAAACAGCAGAATCGCTCTCGCCGTAGACACAGCTCGACGGCTTCACTTCAGGCAGCATAGAATAAGGGATACCGAAACGTTCGAGAATTTCTTCATCCCACCTGAGATTGAATATATCGTATATCATGGTACGAGAAGCGTTGGAATAATCGGTAATATGCAGTCTGCCTTTAGTCAGATTCCAAATCAGCCATGTATCTATTGTGCCGAATAAAAGTTCGCCTTTTTCGGCTTGTCCGCGAGCTCCGGGAACATTGTCGAGAATCCATTTGATTTTAGTGCCCGAAAAATACGCATCAATAATAAGCCCGCATTTGGAGCGGATTTTTTCCTGCCATCCCTCGTCTGTCAGAGTATCGCAGAACTCGGCTGTACGGCGGCATTGCCATACTACGGCATTGTACACGGGATGCCCTGTATTCTTATTCCATACAACTGCGGTTTCGCGTTGATTGGCAATGCCGATAGCGGCGATATTCGTATCGTCTGCTTGTATCTTTTGCATAGCTTCTTTTGCGACGCCGATCTGCGCAGTCCAGATTTCGTCTGCGTCATGTTCGACCCACCCGTCCCGCGGATAGTATTGCTTTAACTCTTTCTGCGCGATGCTGACGATTTCAAATTTCTTGTTGAATATAATGCAACGCGAACTGGTTGTGCCTTGATCTAATGCCATAATATACTTTTCCATAAATCCCTTCAAATTTCGACTAATTCAATATTATGATAATCATTATATACGAAATTTAATGTAAAGTCAATACCCGTAAAATCATAAATTTAAAACTAACCGGCATATTATGACAAAAGACGGTATTACACCGTCTCTGCCGCCCGCCTTTTAGATTATTCCCGCTTACATTCTTCCTGCATTACTCCCGCGAAATTATTTTTCAACCATAATCATAACTGGATAATTTACATCTTCTTTTATTTCGATTACGCCCTGTTCAGCAGCCTTATAGAGATATGCCGGAGGAATAACTCCAAACATTCCGGTGAATACTCCGTTTGCTATTATTTTTATATGTTTGGGATATTTTATAATATTATTTTTTGTGGCTTCTATCAGTTTGTCGCGTATCTTATCGTTGAAACGCGGTTGTATCTCATTCAAACGACTTTGTATTTCCGTATGACAATCGTTATGCGATATAATCGGCACAATTACTTCTTTTTCACCGCCGTTGTCAGACAAAAAGTTCAAGCGTACCAAATCGGGTATAGATTCCATCTGCCATGCGCTGAGGTCTTTTTTCTTATATATCTTGTATAAAATTTCGGCACGCTGCTGTTCGTTTATATAATGAGCCTCATAATTCGCATTGTGGGTTTTTCCGATGTTTGTACTCCATTCTTCCATAAGTTCCAATCCATCACACGGGTCGCCGCTGCTGTACTTACCGCTTACGTGATATTTAGGGATAAGCGATTCTTGCGGCTTATATCCGTCAGGACTCCTGCGCCCGCTCGCTATCCATTTACCGCCGTTAGGTCTGGTCGGGAAATCGTCATATTCAATAAGATTCAGTTGTGATTTTATAACATCAAAAGAATTTTGAGTTATTAAAAGCACGACATACGAATATAACTGTGTATCGTTGAATTTATCAAAAATTTTATACTTTCTGTATTCGTCGAATAATTCTTTGAAAATATCTTTTACATTGTCGAAAGTATCATCAGCAAATTTCTGCGCCGCTTTGATATTTTTAACCGCATCCTCATTTGTCGTAATTAAAAAGTCTGTATAAACTTTGCTGCCCGTTTTTTGCATTAATTCGTTTCTTACCAACTTTTCCACCGATTCTTCGATATACGCAGCCGGAATTCCCATTTTTTCCGATATTTCCTGCACGGTAATCGGCTGTTCATACGCGACAATCAATACATTCTGGTCTAACAGATTGTTTATTGTGCTGAACGGCTCGCTTCTCATTCCTGTGCTTCCGTTTATCCCTATTCCTAAGTGTTCGGGTTCGTAACTGTTTTTTGCATATGTTTCGTTATTCATTTTCGCAACTCCTTCTTTAATTTTATTCCGACCAGTGTCAAGCCTGCTTAAAACAGTCCCAAGCGGTATGTTTAAATCTTTCGCAATCTCGTCTACGCTTTTACTGTGCATATAAAAACGCACCATAACATCACGGTATATCTTTGTCAGATAAGCGAGTTCGCGCCGGATTGTCTGCGCTTCGTCTGTTTTGAAGAGTCCGGAATCGGTAAAATCCGTATCGTCATATTCGGATTCAGCCTTTTCTTCGTCTCCCATACTGAGATAGCTCACAGTCGGAATTTTGTATTTTTTACGTATGGATTCATAAAATCTGTTGTTTAATATTTTGAAAAGATATGCTTTCATATTTTCAATGACTTTTCCGTTTTTCAATGCTTCAAGGGTAACCAGAAACGTCTCTTGCGCTAATTCTTCGGCTTCATAATGGTCGCCGGTTTTCTGCAATGCAAATTTATACAGCATATCGGCATATTCGAGCATTTTTTCGGTATAATTCATTAATTCCATGATACTTTTCCTTTTCAAATTATAACAACCAATTTTTATATAGTTTTTGTAAGCTTACACATAGAAGTCGCGAAAAATATATATTTATTCGGTCGCTGTGAAAAATTTTTATAAAGTTTTATGACAAGAGAAAACCGTCGCAGAAAACGACGGTTTTCTCTTTATAGCGCTGCGGAGTCATTTTCAATGCGTCGCTTAATCATTGCAGCCTTATAGGCAATACTGCGGCATATAGACGCGACGATTTCAAAATTAACGCGTCGGCGTTGCCGTTGTAATAAATTTCGATGTATTCATCACCTGAACACATAATAAAATTGAACGCTTCCCTTAAATATTTTATATTAAACGATATTATCCGGCTTTCCGATTTATCTTTAACTTCCAATGCCGCTTCTTTTGTTATGATTTCCATTGCGTTGATGTCTACGCAAATAAAATTATCGTTTGCCGAATCAATTTTTGTTTTGAAAATTTCAAACTGTCTTTTTGGCATTTTAAAACTAAAACCATTGTTATTTCTGGTGGTGAAAATCCGTGTGAGTTCAAATCTGGGAGTGGTTTCGTTACCAGTTTCAATATAAGCGTCGCATAAATCCCAGTCATCTGTACCCTCCGGTAATATCACCGCCACTCTGCATCCGTCGCAGGCGCATTTTGCGCCGTTATGTTCTGAAACGTCTTTAAGCCAGTCTTTACCTGTCATTTTTTGAAGAATCTCTTCCGCATTTTTAATATTTTCGATATTTTCTATAACACGATATTGCATATCATTTCCTCCTTTTACTGATAAGGTGAGCTTAAAAGTAAGACGCTGAAAAGATTGAAACTGAATATCGGATTTTTTTGCGTCGGACGGCTTTATCCCGTGGAAATTTTTAAAAGCCGCGCTGAAAGAGGTCGCGGAATTATAACCGTATTTTACGGCAATATCTATAATTTTCGCGTCTGTGCTCTGAATATCAGACGCCGCTTGTGTAAGCCTCCTTTTTCTTATATATTCGGATAATGTCATATCGGTTATAACCGCAAAAATCCTTTGGAACATACCTTTAGAATTTGCGGACAGCGTTGCGATTTCGCTGTCTTTTATTTCGCCGTCTAAATTATTCTCAATATAATCCAAAACCGAGTTCATTCGTTTCAGCCAATCCATCTTTAATACTCCTTCATGATAAGATCATATCACAAATAAAACTTTATAACTCCATATTTTTTGTTCAAAAAAACAAAACTCAAAACATAATATTGTGTTTTATGCAAAAAATATTTGTACTGTACTGTATTTTAACATTTCGGAAAAGGATAATCCATATAATATTGTTACTTTTTTGATACTATAAATTTATTATAATATAAAATTGGAGTTTTGGAAATGAGTTTACTGAAAATTGTTCATATTCCGGATTTGGGGGATATAGGTTCCGACAGCGGATTTGAGACACTGGACGCAACGTCTGACGGAAGATACTCAGTAGGAAAATCCGGCGTGGCAGATATTGTCACAACGGGCGACAAAAAAGTGGAGTTCGTGTCTTTTGGAACGCATACGCTTGCGTGCGTAAAATCGTCTGTCGCATTTCCCGTTTATTACCCGGTTTATCCTGTTATCCTTAAACGTCCGCTCAAAGCCGTTTTGATGGATTTAGACGGTACGACAGTTCGTAGCGAAGAATTTTGGATTTGGATTATTCAAATGAGCGTTGCCAGTTTGCTTGGCAACCCGAAATTTGAATTTGAAGAAGCCGATATGCCTTTTGTTTCCGGTCACAGTGTATCGGAGCATTTGCAGTATTGCATCGACAAATACTGTCCCGGAAAATCGCTCGAAGAAGCGAGAAACTATTATTTCGAGCACACTCACCGTGAAATGGACGAGATAATGCAGGGACGCGGCAGGGACGGGGCTTTTACTCCGGCGGAAGGCGTCAAGGATTTCTTACGTGAACTTAAAGGCATGGGAATTAAAATCGGGCTTGTCACGTCGGGATTATATGAAAAAGCTTATCCTGAGATTGTTTCGGCATTTAAAACTCTCGACATGGGCGACCCGAAAGATTTTTACGACGCGATAATTTCCGCAGGGTTTCCGCTCCGCAAAGGTTCCGTTGGCACATTGGGCGAACTTTCGCCTAAACCGCACCCGTGGCTGTATTCCGAAACCTGCGTAGTCGGTCTTGGAATCGGATTTAGCGAGAGGGATAGAGTATTGGGAATCGAAGATTCCGGTGCGGGCGTATGTTCCGTGCGTCTTGCAGGATATACTACAATAGGCATAGCGGGCGGCAATATAATCGAGAGCGGCACGCGCGCGGTCTGCAATTATTTTGAACGGGATTTCGCCGATATTATGAAGATAATCAAAGGGGTATAAATAAAGTATGATGTATTTATATATGATTTTATCAGATGAAACAGAAATAACACATTCACATATAATTGAGAACAATGGCGTTAAAGAAGTGGAAGTCCATTTTGAACGACCTACGGAAAACGGATTTGATATGGCAAGATGTTCGCTTCCAACTTATAAATGGATAAAAAGAAACGGTTTTTCAGACGACGATATTCAGAAATTCGAACAATTTTTGAAATATAATGCCCATTTGCTATATAAATATGCGGAAAACGGAGGAATAAAATTTGCCGAGTCTGTTTCAAGTTAGAAATTATCGGGTATTCTTTTGGTCGAACGAAAATAATGAGCCGATTCATGTGCATATAGGTGTTGGAAAACCTTTGTCAAATTCCACGAAAATCTGGCTTACATCAAAAGGCGGCTGTATAATCTCAAATAATAACAGCAGAATACATCAGCATGATTTAAATGAATTGTTGGAAATTATATCCGCGCAATATTTTTTTATTTGCACTGCATGGAAAGACCATTTTAAAGTTGATACAATTAATTATTATTGTTAAATTAAAAGAGCGAAAGTATATGAATCGCGAATTAATAAAAGTTATAGAAAAACACACTGAAGTTCTTTTTCAAAATGCAAATATCATGTTGCAGACGTGTAACTTGGATTTTATACTTTGCGATATGCCGATATGGAAACATGTATATCACATGCTTCACTCATGCGACCAGTGGTTTATAAATCCATACCATTATACTGACCCCGATTTTCATGAACCTGATTTAAATTCGTTGGATATTATGAGCGAAAAAGTTCTTTCAAGAGAGGTGTTATTGAAATATCTCGAAAACATACGAATTAAAATCATGAGATATACAGATTCGCTTACAGATGACATGCTGTATGAAATACCACAGGATTGCAGCGAAACCAGATTGTCGTTAATTCTTTTGCAATACCGTCATTTCTACGCTCATTTAGGAAATATAAACGCAGTAACAATAATGGAAACAAATAAATGGCCGCGAGTAATCGGGCTAAGTGGGCTAAATGGGACTGAGGGATTTTACGAGTAAACGAGTATGAAAAAATTTTATATATTACTTTTATGCACAGCAGTTCTGTTTTTGGCGTCTTGCCGACAGAAATCTCCCGATATTGCAACTGCGTCAATTTCAACTGGCGATGAAGATCCGGTCGATAATTCGGTTGATTGGATAATTCCGATGAGTGGCGTTGATTTAAAAGGCATGAACATTTATTGTCAAAGTGATAATCTTTATTTTACTGCGGATGAAAACGCAAAACTTTCTTTATATGTTAATACTGAAAAAGACAACAATGGCGAGTTTATGTTTGACGACGGACAGGACTGGCAGCTGATTATGGAGACTTCTTATGGATATTATCCGCTTTTTCCGCGCACATACGTACAGCTTGGCAGAGTGGATTACACGGCGTTTAACGCATTTGACGACCAAACCCAGGAATATGATATTTTCCATGTGATCGTAACCGTACATCAGTCCGCAGGTTATAGGATATACGACTGTATTTTTGACAACGACAGAAAAGCGTTTAAATCCGTACCTGTATATGATGCTGAGAATATTAATCCTGTAGGAAGTTTGATTCCGGCGGTTACAGATGAAAATGATCAAAACAGTATCATACCGTATACATCCGACGTATTGAATGAAAATAATTCGGAGACACAAAGCAGTCAGGAAATATTGTCCGGGCAGGAAGCACTTGAACTTGTAAAAAATTTTTATTTCTATGAATCGGCGTTTGAACCCTTAAAAATTGAAAACGATCAATTCATGTACAAATTTAAAGATACAAATTTTTATCTTGAAACTGACAACTATATTTGTGATGATTCAGGGAACTATTATATAATTCATTTGTATGAAGTGGTTATAGATGACCCTCTAACGGGAACGGGACACACTGCCACATCAAATTGGTATAAGGTGAACACTGAAACAAAAGAAATTACTTCGATGTTTTATTATGATGAAAATGGCGAAATACATTTAAATGAAAACTTTTAATGCCGCATAATAATCGCAACTTCAAATAAAAACGCAGACGTCGCAAATAAACTGATAACACTGATAAAGGAGGAAACAAAATTGTTGCTGTCTTTGCATATCGAAAATATTGCCGTAGCCCAAAAAATAGATATAGATTTTAAAAACGGATTTATTGTTTTAACCGGCGAAACGGGTGCGGGAAAATCTATAATAATAAATTCGCTCAATTTGATTCTGGGCGCGAAACCGTCTAAAGACATGATTAGAAAAGGCGAAAATAAAGCTATGGTTTCGGCTCTTTTCGGCGAGTTTGACGGCATTACGTTAAAACGTATTGAAGAACTCGGAGTCGAACTCGATTCGCCCGAAATCTTAATACAGCGCGACGTGACAGACGAGGGGAAATCGTCCAGCAAAATAAACGGCAGGAGCATATCCGTGTCGCTGTTAAAAGATTTGTCGAAATATCTTATAAATATACATGGTCAGCACGATTCGCAGACTTTACTGTCCCCGGGGAATCATATATTATTTCTCGATAACTTCGCGGGAGTAGAAAAAGAATTGGAAGAATATTCTATAGTTTACGAAAAAGTCAACGGTATAAAAAGCAAAATCGCGGAGCTGTCTAAAGACGAACAAAATAAACAAAGAACTATAGATTTGTTAAAATATCAGATAAACGATATAGACAACGCAAAATTAAAACCCGGCGAAGAAGAAAAATTAGAAGAAACCAAAAAGTATATTCAAAACAGCGAAAAAATAATCAAATCAATAAAAGTTATACAGGTTTCTCTTGCGTATTCCGAAAAAGGCATATCAGCCGTAGATCAAATGAAACGCGCAGTGTCGTCGCTGAAATATGTCGCGGATTTCGTGCCCGATTCTTCAAAATATATAGACAGATTGGAAGAATGCATCTCCGAAGTTACGGATATTGCCGAACTTGCGGCGGGCAGTATTTCGGGAGAATTTGAGAATTTGGAAAACCCTACGGAAAAACTGAATAAAATAGAAAACAGATTATATCAGCTCTCACGGCTGAAATCAAAATACGGTTCGTCGGTCGAGGATATATTGGAATATAAAAATAAAATAGTCGAAGATTTGGATAATATTATATTTGCCGACGAAAAAATAGAAAAACTGAAAAACGAACTATCCGGCGAAATGGCGGGACTTTCCAAACTCGCCGATATACTGACTGAAAAGAGAAAAAAAGCGGCTAAGATTTTGGAGAAAAAAATAATGGACGAACTTAAATTTTTGGAAATGTCTAAAGTTGCGTTCGAAATCAAAATAGACAAGAATTTCGAGGGAGACGGTGGTGTAAGATACTCCTCCAAAGGGGGAGACGATATAGAATTTTTAATTGCCACAAATCCGGGGGAACCGACAAAACCGCTTGAACGAATTGCATCCGGCGGCGAACTTTCGCGTATTATGCTTGCATTAAAGAGCGTGTTTGCGAAAAAAGACGGCATAGACACGTTGATATTCGACGAGATAGACACGGGAATATCAGGCAGGACGGCGGAAAAAGTCGGAGTAAAGCTGAAATCTATAGCAAAAGACATACAGGTAATATGCGTGACTCACTCCGCGCAGATTGCGTCTCTCGCCGACACTCATTTTTTAATCGAAAAACATGAAGTTGCCGGACGGTCTGCGACTATTATAAAAGAATTGAACAAAGAAGAGAGAATAAAAGAGATTGCGCGTATTATGGGCGGCATTACTATCACGGATTCTGTTATAAACACTGCGAAAGAAATGATAAACAGAAATATAAATTAAATGCGGTAAAATATATATTGATATGAAAGCATTAAAAGTATTTAAAATTATTACGTTGATATTAAGCGTAGTTACGGTATTAATTTCAATTTGGAATATGTTTGTGCCTGTAGAATTAAAAATTGCACTTGCGGAACATTTTTATAAAACAAAGTATATGTACGATTCTTCGGGACAGGCAATCGGTGACAGTCAAGTTTTTACTGCAATTATATATAGCGAAAATATTGATTGGCGGAGGATAGTTTTTGATATTGCTGTGCCGTCTATATTTATTGCCGCGCATATCTTTGTGAGATTAAAAATAAAAAAATTAAAAACAAAATAGGAGAAACAAATATATGGATTTAATGCAGGAATTTAGAGAGCGGGAGCTTCTCGCTCAATGCAGTAATTTAGAATCACTGGAAGATTTATTAAACAAACAGAAAGTTACGTTTTATATAGGATTTGACCCAACGGCGCCGTCGCTCACTATAGGGCATTTCATGCAGTTTAAGACAATAAAGTATTTTCAGGACGCGGGACATAAAGCGATTGCGGTTTTCGGTGTCGGCACTACGATGGTCGGCGACCCGTCCGGTAAAACTGATATGCGTCCAATGCTGCAAAGAGAAGAAATTGAGAGTAATGCCGAAAATTTTAAAAAACAAGCCGATAAATATATCTCTGGAGCATTATATATAAGTAACGCGGATTGGCTCTGCGAAATAAAATATATGGATATGCTAAGAGAAATCGGAGTGCATTTTTCAGTAAACAAAATGCTGACGGCTGAATGTTTTAAATCAAGAATGGAAAAAGGATTATCTTTTTTAGAATTTAACTATATGATTATGCAGGCTTATGATTTTTACAGGCTGTACAAAGACCATAATTGCATACTGCAGTGCGGAGGCGACGATCAATGGTCGAATATACTTGCAGGAGCCGATTTAATAAGACGTAAAGAGCAAAAAGAAGCGTATGCTTTAACTTTTGCGTTACTTCCCGGCGCAGACGGCAAAAAAATGGGAAAAACCGCAGGAAACGCCATATGGCTTGACCCAAACTTGACAAGCCCGTATGATTTATATCAAAACTACCGAGATACCGACGATTCTCTCGTTATAAAATATTTGAAAATGATGACGTATGTACCGATTGATGAAATTAACGAAATTGCGAAAAAATTCGATGACGCAAAAGAGATAAATGCGGCAAAAGACAGGCTCGCGTATGAAGTCACGAAGATGATTCACGGCGAAGACGAAGCGAAAAAAGCGCAGACTGCGGCAAAATCAGTTTTTTACGGCGGTGCGGACGACGAAAATATGCCCACGACAACGCTTTCCGACGGCGATTTTAAAGACGATAGCATAACAATCGTGGATTTGCTTGTGGTAAGTAAACTTGCATCGTCAAAAGGCGAGGCAAAACGTCTGATAGAACAAGGCGGCATCTGTGTCGGCGACGAAAAAATCAATGAGTTTGGTTATACAGTCGATAAAAAAGATATAGAAAACGGCGGCATTATAATCAAAAAAGGCAAAAAAGTATTCCATAAGATTGTGATGTAGAATAAATAAATTTTAACCACCCCGTCGCTTCGCGACACCCCTCCCCAGAGGGGAATTTGGCACACTCTTTAATGTCAGACAAAATTCCCCTCTGGGGAGGGGTGTCGCGAAGCGACGGGGTGGACTATTTTTACAAAGGAGTATATACATAATGCAACCAAGAACCAAAAAAATTTTCAGAACCATTACGTCGATTGTATTAGTGATTCTCAATTTATTTCTGATAACATCATGTCAGAACAACCAGCCGACGGCAACCGCCGATGAATCAATACTTTCTACAACAGCACCGTCAGTGTCGTCGGCATCGACGCAGACACTGATAACAGAGTTACAAACGCAGCCATACATGACAAGTGCGTCTACCGCCGCTCCCACTACTGATTCCAATCCAGAAGTTCCGGCAAATTCGGTTTTTACTGGCGTATCCAGTATCACAAACGGCACTGCGTTTATGGAGCATTTCAGACGCGGCGTAAATATGGGGAATATGCTTGAAGCTCCAAATGAGGGCGACTGGGGAGTAACTTTTGACCCGAATTATTTTGTCTTGATAAAACAGCGCGGATTTGATTTTGTAAGACTGCCGGTTGCGTGGTCGGAGCATACAATAATAAACAACGCTGGCGAATTTGTCGGCATAAATCAGACTTTTGCGGACAGAGTTAAATATATAGTAAATGAAGCGGTTAAAAACGACTTGGGCATTATTATTGATTTCCATAATTTCGCTGAAATGAACACGGACCCTGCGGGGAATATAGATACTCTCCTGAAAATCTGGCAGACAATCGCGGAAACATATAAAGATTATCCATCTAATGTCGTATTTGAAATTTTAAACGAACCCAATACCGCGCTCACCACGCAGGTCTGGAATGAATATCAAAACGAGTGCATACAGGTAATACGCAAGAGCAACCCGACGAGGAAAATAGTCGTGACTGCCGGGGACTGGGGCGGATACGGCGGTTTATTAAATTCAGTTCTGCCAAAAGACGATAATCTGATAGCGAGTTTCCACGATTACGACCCGTTTAACTTTACGCATCAGGGCGCAGACTGGACAGGCAGCGACATGACTCAATACCTCGGCACGCAGTGGACAGGTTCCGATGCCGAGAAGAAAGTTATCGACAATACGTTCAAAAATATAAAAGCGTGGTCCGACGCTTCCGGAATACCGGTCATAATGGGGGAATTCGGAGCTTACAGCATGGCTGATATGGATTCAAGGGTACGGTGGACGACATGTATGCGGGAAACTGCGGAATATTACGGGTTTGCGTGGAGTTACTGGGAATTTTGTTCAGGGTTCGGAATATATGACCCGCAGGCTGAACAATTCAGAGACGGACTCGCAGACGCGCTTACAGGAACTCCTATCGACCCGAGCACATACGGCACAGGCAAAGGTATGCCGCAGGTTGTATCTATCGCAGGTCAGTCCGGCACTCAGGCAGGTTATATCGGTCCGTTTAAATACAACAGGGCGATTAATATTATCTGCGATTCGTGGACGAATATGACGTTATACGATACAGATCGGGGAACAGAAGTTATTGAGTTAGGGGATAACGTGCCGGATTGGGCGCAGGCGTTTATAGTTTTTGACGGTCTGACAGATACCGGCGGCGGATTTTCTAAAACTACATGCGAACTTACTGTCAGAAATATCGACAATTCAATAACAGATATAGGATTTAATTTAGACAACAACGGTCCGACTGATTCATATACCGAAACGGGTCTTGCACAATTTGTCGGAAAACAACTGACGGCAAATTCAAGCACAGTGATTCAAAACGCCGATGGCACGACTACTTTTATATTTAATCTGCAAAAGGCGTACGGCGCATTAAAAGGCAAATGCGATAATGGAATCAGGCTGAAAATGTTTATAGAATCCGTGCCCGACAGGAAGGCGAATTATGACCGCAAAGGTTCCCTTGAATTCATCAGCGTCGTGCTGAAATGATATTATTATAAATTTTATTTAGAGGAGATATATGCGTAATTTTAAAGTAAAATATTCATGTTTGGCTGATAATCACGAACGTTATCAAAAACAGGGATGGCTGTGGTTAAATTCTCTTATATATTTCGGTAAAATAAATCCGTCCGATATATTTGTGCACTGTATTGCCGGGACTGGAGAAGATTATATAAATAAATGCGCTCAAACCGGCGCAAACGTCGTGATTATAGAGCCGTACGGAGATAAAACCTACTGCAATAAGATTGCGCAGATGTCGGACGATAAATTAAAAGATTCAGATGCCGTGATATTAATGGATACTGATATGATTATGCTTGAGAATTTTGAAAATACTTTGGATTATGAATATATCAGCGCAAAAATAGTAAATTCGCCGAATCCCGAAACGCATGTCATTGATAAACTTTTCGGGGCAGCAGGACTTAAAAAATCGCTGCCTGACAAAACGGTCGAATTGATGGACGATTATCTTACATACGGAGCAAACTTCAACGGCGGATTATATGTTATACCGCAAAAATATTATGACATAATAAAATCCGGATGGGAAAAATGGTCGCAGTGGCTGCTTATGCGCGAAAACGGCAAGCCGTTATACGACGCCAAAAGAGAGGCGCATATTGATCAAGTGAGTTTTTGCATGACAGTCCACGAAAACAATATTCCGGTAAAATATCTTAATCGTCTGTATAATTATCCCATACCGTTTGATTTCAGTGAAAGAGACAAATCTGAAAATATTGACGGGACTCCATATGTCCTGCATTGTCACAGGCAGACAGTTGAAAATAATCTGATAATTCTTGATTATCAGCCTGCGGAAAATATAATAAAAGCCGTTGACTCGGCGAATAAATTTATAGAAAAATATAATAAAATATAAATCGTATGGGCGGCAATCTGCCGCCCATACGATTTATTGCCGTTTATTTGCCATCCCCTGCCCTGCCCTTGCGCTGAGACCGCACGAAAAATATTATTATTGATGCAATAATTAATAAAAAAGTTATTACTATCGTAATTATAGTCGATGGTATCCCGCGTTGCATAGATTGCGTAGTGGTGGGTAACTGCGTCGTATCTGTTATTGCGTCTGTCGTCTGTTCTTCTGTAAATGCAGAAACATCGGACATTTGCTCCGCTGCTTCTATATCTGCCTTAGGGCGGTCGTAAACTCTTACGTAATCCACCAGCATCTCGTCATAAGTAAAACCGGAAGGCAGATTTCCCGCCCAGTCCGCGCCCTCTACGGAAAGTATCAAAGCAAGCGGATTCTGGCAGATACCCGGCTTGCTGCCCCTGTCGTCTATATCGTCGCCGGTTGTGCGCCACACTTCTTTGCCGTCTATATAAAATATATAACTATCGGGCGACCAGTCCATCGCGTATGTATGGAATTCGCCGTCATATATCCCTGTCGGCGATGAATAATCCTGCATAGCATAAGTCGCGCCTATTGACCGGTGAGCGTCTCCGTAGCCGTTCCAGTGCAAAGCCGTATCGGATTTGTTCTGCTCGTTGAAAATCGATTCGATAACGTCTATTTCCGTACCGTCCACGCCTTCGTAATCAGTGCCGCCGACACAACTGTTATACAGCCAGAACGCGCCCCATGTGCCTCTGACGCTTGGGAACTTTATGCTTGCTTCATAATAACCATATGTGTTTTCAAATTTTCCGCTGGTCTGCACCGCGCCGGAAACTATAAAATTATTTATTATATTTGGGTCGGTCAGACTGTAGACGTTTTTTGCTTTGTTCGGGTCGCTTTCTAACCCAAGAACCAGATTTCCGTCTTTAACCGAAACCATACTGCTGTCCCATGCGCTGCGGTCCTGACGGAATTCGTTAGGCGTATCCCATTTATCCGTATCAAGGGAATTTTCATTAAAATCATCTGAAAACAGCAAATCGCTGTCTTGACTGAACGGAGTTATACTGCTGCCCGTTTTGTCAAAAACAACAGTTATAACATACTTATCACCGTCTAATGCGCCATTGACAGAAGTCACGTTTTCAGTCGGCAGACCGCCGATATCGGAAACTTGTATGCCGTTGAATGTGCGCGACAGACTGTTAGACTCCAAAGTAATTTTTGCCGTGTAAACCGTATCTGTCTTAAAAACGTCGGATATGTTGGGATTCCATTCAAGCGTTTCTTTATATAAGCCTTTGTCGGATTTGAACATTCCCTGCGGGTAAATGCCCGCGGCAGGAGCCTTTATCGGACTTATTGACGCTGATACAATCGGAGTTTTTGCATTATCAGCCGGATTTCCTATCGCTGTAACCGTGAAATTTGAGATTGTACAAGTTACGCCCTCTGTCGCCCAGCCGGCTTTTCCGGTCGCAAGCACATCGCGGGGAATAGGCGTAGGATCCCAGTCGGGATTTGAAAAAGCGGAATAATCGTCGGTATATGAAAAAAGTTCTTTAAGGTCGCCTCCGGGTTCTCCAGCGTAGCACGTTATAACGTCGCCGTCAACCACGAATTTGTAGTGAACGGTGTCGGTATCCGGCGAAATATCCGCGGTTCCGCTGGCTAACGTAGGGCTCCATGTGATTGAATCTTTTAAGTCTACTTCTGCGCCGTTTATATACGTGTAATAATAGTACTGTCCGGCATATCGCAGTCTGAATTGAAAATTCCACCATTCATAAGCGCCGGTATTTTGCAGGTTGCTTATATCCGCTTCCACAATATAATTCGTCCATGTATCGTCGCCGTACCATTCGGACGAACCGGCAACGTCTGAAGAATCCGTCGATTTACTGTCCGTAGCATAAATTGTATCAAGAGGTCCTAATAAAATATTTCCGTCGGTTGACGCGCTTGCCGGAAAACTTGCAAAAACAGAAAAAATAACAGAGAAAATTATAAAAAATGATATTAATAATTTTTTATATTTTACCATAATCTCACGCTTTTATGAACGCTTTAGACGCTTCATACATCATATAAATATCTACTTTTGACGCCACTTCAAACGGAGCGTGCATTGAAAGTATCCCCACGCCCAAATCCACGACATTTATATTCAGATTCGCTATATAAGCGGCGACAGTCCCTCCCCCGCCCTGGTCCACTTTGCCGAGTTCCGAAGTCTGCCATAACACATTGTTGTCGTCGAATATTTTTCGTATATAACCGATAAACTCCGCATGAGCATCAGACGAACCCGATTTTCCCCTTGAACCCGTATATTTTGTCAGCACGACGCCGTTGTTTAAAAACGCGGCGTTTCTTGTCTCGTAAACGTCGGCGTAATTCGGGTCGAATGCGGCGTTTACATCCGCAGACAGACAATTTGAGTTCGCAAACATTGTAAATCGGCTCACGCCCTGCATATCGGCTAAACTCTCGACTAAATGCCGGAATATATGCGACTGCATAGACGTGTTTCCCTCACTGCCTATTTCTTCTTTATCGGCTAAAATAACAACTGCTGTTCTGTCTGTTTTCTTAGTTTCAGTGAGAGCGATAATAGGCGGGTACGCGCATACCCTGTCGTCCTGACCGTATGAGCCGACAAGACTTCTGTCAAATCCCACGTCTCTTGACTTAACCGCAGGCACAAGGGACAGTTCGGCGGAAATAAAATCGCTTTCTGTTATGCCGTATTTTTTGTTTAACATATTTAGTATATTCAGTTTTACTTTTTCCGTAACTTTATCTTCGGTTTTATCTTTATCTTTACTGTCTTTATCGCCTCTAAACGGACGGCTTCCGAGAAGTATATTCAAACTTTCACCAGCTACGGCGTCAGCAAGATTTTTGGAAAATTGATCTTTAGCAAGATGAGGCAGCAAGTCTGTTATACAGAAAACGGGATCAATTTCATTTTCGCCGAGTTTAACCGCCACAGATTCGCCGTCTGATTTTACTATAACTCCGTGAAGAGCCAGCGGGATAGTGAGCCACTGATATTTTTTAATGCCGCCGTAATAGTGCGTCTTGAAAAACGCGAGTCCGTTGTCTTCATATAACGGACGCTGTTTTAAATCGATTCTCGGGGAATCTATATGCGCAGCGATTATATTGATTCCGTTATCGACAGTCTTTTCGCCGATCCTCGCCGCTAATATATTTTTCCCCTGATTGTTCAGATAGACCCCGTCGCCGGGATTATACTTTTTGCCGAACTCGTACGGAATAAATCCGTTTTCTTCAAGAATTTTAACGGTTTCAGACGCAGCTTCGCGCTCCGTTTTCCCGTTATCCAAAAATTTTTTATATCCCTCGCAGAAATCAAACGCGGTTTTTATTTTTTCGTCGTCTAAAGTTTCAAATCCCTGTTTCGTCTTATAAAACAACTTTTCTTTTAAAATCTCGCCCTGTGATTTTTCCTGTTTTTCAGATTTTTCCCCAGCCATAAAAATTTTTCCTCACTTTCGAATTTATAATTTATTGATTATCATTTGAAAAATATAGTTTTTTATATATATCTATATTATTATTTACTTTTTTTATATAATTTTTCGTCTCATCAAAAGGGATATTCTGGATTTCACCATCTTTTATATAATCAGGGTTATTCATCCAGTCATTTTTTACCCGGTTCAATCCGGCGTTATACGCGGCAAACACCAAATCCCAGTCATTAAATTCATTATATAAATATTTTAATAAGAATGTTCCGTATTTTATGTTTGTTTCCGGGTCGTACAGAAGTCCGTCTGAAAGCGCCTCTCCGGTTTTTGTCATAAGCCAGTCAAAAGTATCTGTTGTTATCTGCATTAAGCCGACTGCGCCTTTGTTTGACACGACATCGCTTTTAAATCTGCTTTCCGTATTTATAACGCTGTAAATTATTTCCGGAGGAATTGTATATTCCTGCGAATATTTATCGACAAATTCTTCATACATCAACGGGTGTGATTTTTTTTCGATTGTCACAGTGACACGCTCGTATGCATATCCCAACCCTATTGACACAATTATTATAATTATAATAATTACAGTTCTTTTTATGTGAATCATTCTGAAAATTTTCCTGCTTTTATATTTTATGTATTTTGAATTATATATAATTTAAAATTCCTGCGGGAATATATTTCTGTATATATTTGAAACCTGTATAAAAACATCGCCGTAATCCGTATTGTTATATACAACATAATTCGAATTCTGAATAAAAAACTCGTCGGTTTTCTGATTTTTAATTCTTCTCTCCGCTTGTTCAAGAGAGATATTGTCCCGTTTTATTATTCTATTTATCCTTTTGTCGAGGTCCGCAATAACTGAAATTACAATATCGCAGGTTCTGTCAAAGTTACTTTCAAATAAGAGCGGCGCATCTATCACGATGGCTTTTCTGTTTGCTTTAGCCATACCCAAAATCCAGCTGCTGCATTCGTTTAATATATGCTTGTGGGTTATATTGTTCAGCCGTTCCAAATTTTCTTTTGAAGAAAACGCAATATCCGCGAGTTTCTTTCTGTCAAGTTCGCCGTAATCAGTCAATATCGACCCGGAAAAATTTTCGACAAGTTCGCGCAGACAAGGACTGCCTTTCCGGGTGACGTCGCGGGAGATTTTATCCGTATCTATAGAATCTATGCCTTTAGCCAAGAACGCTCTGCAGACTTCGCCTTTTCCGGCTCCGCTTCCGCCTGTAAGACCTATTATTTTCATTTTATTTCTCTCTTCCTTTTTACATTCCTTTTTTATTTCATTTCCTGTATTTTCCACTTCATTAATAGCGCTGTTATTATTGATGTTATCACACATAATTTTTTATAAAATAATTGTTTTTCCGCCCGCTGCTTTTATAAGCCTGTTGTAAATTGCTTCGCCGACGCCTGTTTTTTCCGGCTCGACGGAATATATAATATCTACGCCAAGCTCGTTGAATTTATTTAACGCCGAAAAAAGATTTTTTGCCTGTTCTTTTAAATCGTTTTTTAAGCCGAGTGAAATTGATATTATATTTTTATTATCGGCAAAAAAACTCAACATTTCAGCAAAACATAAGAATCCGACTTTTTTCGTCTTTCTGCACAATTCTTTGGACATAAAATCTATAATTCTATCATTTTCGCCGGATAAAATATAAAGCGGCGCATCGGGGGAATAATGTTTATATTTCATTCCGGGTGCCCGGGGTTGCTCTATAAGTTCGGTGCCCGGACGCGCAATGCGCGCCCCTACGGAGATTAAATCGTCGCGCGTTATATATCCGCTGCGCAGAATATTTATAATGCCGTCGCCGTTAAACGATATGACAGTCGATTCAAGCCCGATTTCACAGTTTTCACCGCAGATTATCATGTCAACTTTGCCGTCTAAATCTGACATTATATGCGCCGCGTTTGTGGGACTGGGTTTACCGGATAAATTCGCAGACGGCGCGGTAATCGGAACTCCCGCAAGTTCGATTAATTTTCGCGCTGTATTATTTTTCGGCACTCTTACTGCCACCGTGTCAAGTTTGCATGACGAATCAAATTCATTACCTTTTTTCTTTAACACGAGAGTGAGCGGCGCGGGCATAAACTTTTTTATGATTTTTTCAGCGATATCCGGTACTTCCGCATATTTATAAATATCTTCGGGGTCTGCAAAATGCACAATCAATGGATTATCCGACGGTCTGCCTTTTATTTCGTAGATTTTTTTCACGGCAGATTCGTCGAAAGCGTTTGCGCCGAGCCCGTAAACCGTCTCTGTCGGGAACACGACAAGCCCGCCATTTCTTATTATTTTCCCCGCTCGTTCCAGTTTTTTCAATTCGCAGGGATTTTCTAAATTATTTTCATCTATTTTTATTATTTCAATTTGAGCCATTTAATTTACCTTTATTTATTAAGCAGCCTTTTAGCTTTTTTGTTTACCCGGATATATGATTTTGTGAAGAAAGTCATATAGTATACATGATGGTCTATGGAAACATAATCTATTCCGTCTTTGATTTTGTAAAACAGCACATATAATACAAGCGTCAAATCATACGCCATATAAAATGACATGAAGAATATTATTATAATATATGCCGCATTAGCCCCTGAAATTACGCAAAAGATAAACATTGTAGTATACATTACGGCAACCGGCACGCAATACATCAGAACAGTCTGCCATATTTTAAATGCCTCCCTGCAAAAACATACAGGCATCGCAGTGCCTTCAAGAATTTTAAGTTTTATACTGCTTGCGGGAGACGAATAACAGAACAATAATGTCATAATAAATTTCAAGATAAGATAAATAACAAGCGAACCTACCAGCGCGATTATATAAGCCATAAGTCCTATCTGATCTGCAAGAGCCGCAAGCGGGTCAGTTCCGCCGCTGGTATTTACTCCCACAATCCGGATTACGAAAGTGAAAGTGACGGCTAAAATTGCGGCTGTCAGAATTACCCATATAAATGTTACCAGTGTCTGACCCTGCTGTTTATCTGTCACAGAAAATCCATCTTCCCGCAAATTATATTTTAACATGTGAAAATCCTCCCATCATCAAATTTATTTTTATTTACTTTACCGTATCATAAGCCTGTTTAATATAATACCGGCGGCAACGGCAACATTGAATGATGATTGTCCGCGAGCCATGTCAATTTTAATCATTATATCGCATAGTTCGGCAATTTCGGGACTTATTCCGAAAGATTCGCTGCCGATAACCGCGGCAAATTTTTTCGGCACGTCCGCATGTCCAATCAAGGATTCGGCGTGTGCGCTTGTGCCGATAACAGTAATTCCTATGGATTTTAACTCGGCGACGATAGATTTGCCGTCAGGGTAATGTAGTACGGGCAACCGTCCTATTGCCCCTCTTGAAGCTCTCACGCAATTTTTGTGATACGGCGCGGCTCCCGTTCCGGTGACTATCACTGCATCAGCCCCGCAGGCGTCAGCCGTGCGGATCACGAGTCCAAGATTATCGGGATTGCTTACATTGTCTGTAATCAACAGCGAAGTATATTCGCCGTATAAAACGGATTCAAGGCTGTATTGAGTCATAATGCAGGCGGCAATTTCAGACGGAACGGGTTTTGAAGATGAAACTGCGGACATTATCCCCTCGTTCGATAAATAACAGGCGCAATGCGCTTTTTTGATATACCCGTCTTTTTCAAGCATCGATTTATTGCTGTAAATAATATTTTTCAGCATAAGCTTGTCGTCTATGGCGCGTTTAATCAGACGTTCCCCTTCGATTACAAATCCCGTATGCGATTTTTCAAGTTCTTTGTATTCGGGAATAACAGGGTGTTTTTTTGAGTCGATTATACCTCTGTGCGCGTTTTTTTGCCGATTATTCTGACAAAACATTTTTGTGTATTCTTCAAAAATTCCGTCGGTATATAATTTTGCCGGAAATTCAGGTAACGACCGAAAAAGCGTCAAAGCGCATCGTAAATTATTTGCGTCGAGAAAGTATTCTTCATCGACCTGTTTATTTTGATATAATACGGCATAATTGTTAAGCCATCTGTATTCATTTACAATTTCAGAATTTGCAAAAGGATTTGTATGCGACATATAATTTAATACCTTAATTCATCAGAAAAATAACTAATATAATTCAACTACGCGTTTCAGAATATCAATATTTAACATTCATATCGCCGAATATTTCTAAACTATGACCGGCATCTGCAATCAATTCCAGCCTGATTTTTTCCCGTTCGCAATGTTCCTTTAAAATATCTGTATTCAGATGTTTATCTTTTGTTCCCGCTACAACTATACTTATATTTTTTCCGCTTTTTATAAATTGCAAAGTATCTGCAATTGGAGTTAAATATATATGCCTTATATTTATGTTTAATGTATCAGCAAGCCAGCCTGCAATGACAGTTCCTAAACTTTTGGAAACAAATAAAATATCGTCATACACCGAAAAATCCACTTCTTTTACTTGCCTTAAAACGACGGCTTTTATCTCTTCGATAAATTCGTGAAAAGATTTTCCCTCTCTGTCACAATTTCCGTAATTTATTTTTAAACTCTCATATCCTTTGACTTCGTACTTAAATTTTGCATAATACAGTAAAGGACCGCTAACGCTGTAACCCCCGCCGGGAAACAATACTATAAGATTTCTGTTTTTATTTTCCATTTTAAAATAACCATCCCATCACAAACTGCCGTTCTTCAGTTTTTCCGCAGTATCGGCGGCGATAAGCGCGTCGATTATATTGTCCAGAGCTCCGTCGAGAACGTTTTGCAGGTTATATAAAGTCAGGTTTATCCGGTGGTCTGTTACTCTTCCCTGCGGATAGTTATACGTGCGGATTCTCTCACTCCGGTCGCCTGTGCCGACCTGACTTTTCCTCTCCGAAGTTATCGCGTTTACCTGTTCTTCCATTTTCTTCTCATATAGTTTTGTGCGCAGGAGTTTCATGGCTTTGTCTTTATTCTTAATCTGACTGCGCTCGTCCTGACACTGGACTATAATTCCCGACGGCTTGTGAATTAATCTTACGGCGGAATCTGTTTTATTGACGTGCTGACCGCCTGCGCCGCCGGAACGGTGCGTTTCGAATTCTATATCCGCCGGATTTATCTCGACCTCGACGTCTTCGACTTCGGGCAGAACCGCGACCGTAACCGTCGACGTGTGTATTCTCCCGGACGATTCAGTGTCCGGCACTCTCTGCACTCTGTGCACGCCGCTTTCGAATTTGTAGCGCGAATATGCGCCGTCGCCGTCTATTTCAAACACGACTTCTTTATATCCGCCGAGTTCAGTCGGATTTTCAGATATAATTTCGTATTTATATCCGACGCTTTCGGCGTACATAGTGTACATTCTGTAAAGAGAGTGCGCGAATAACGCGGCTTCTTCCCCGCCTGCCCCGCCTCTTATCTCAATTATGACGCTTTTGTCGTCGTTGGGGTCTCTCGGCAGGAGCAAAACTGTCAGTTCTTCATATAATCTTTCTTTATCAGCCTTGCATTTTTCATATTCTTCCACCACCATTTCTTTCATCTCGGGGTCAAGCTGTTCTTTAAGCATTTCTTCCGAATCTGCAAACCCTTTTTCAGCGGTTTTATATTCCCTGAATTTAGCGATGACAGGTTCCAAAAGTTTGCGCTCTTTCGATAATTTTTTCATAAGTTCCTGATTAGTCACGACTTCCGTCTGGGTTAATTGATGCGCTATATCGTCATATTTAGCTTCGGCTTCAATTAGTTTTTCAAGCATATATTTATTGATGTTCTCCTACGATTAATAATTTTTTTATCATTTTTTCAACTTTTAACCGCGGGAGCATAATCTCTCTCCCGCAGTTGTCGCATTTAATTTTTATATCCGCGCCTACTCTTAAAACCGTGAACACAACTGCTTTTTTACCGCACGGGTGATTTTTTTTCATCTCTATTTTATCGCCGATTGACAAATCCATATATGTCACTCCAGAAATCTAAATTTTTGAATTTTCTATTTTACGCATATTTTCAGCTTATTTTTTGTAAACCGGTATTATTTTAACCAAACTAATCATTAATCCGCCGGCAAGTCCTGCTAAAATACCGTATATCGGCGCAAGTAAAACAATATCAGTCAAACTTTTTCCGGTTGAACAGAATATGCCTCCCGCTAAAAATATCATACCAACACTAAGAGGAATACTTACTCTAATAAATTGAATTGAAAATTTTGAAAAATCTGTATTTTCAGATTTATTCAATTTATGATCAATTAATGTAATAGCAAATATAGCTGCTAAATAACTAATAAAATATAAAATATTTTTTGATGAAATTGAAATGGGTATAAGAGCTATAGAAAACAAAATACTTTTTTTGATGTATTGAATGAATAAGTTTAAATTTTTCATAATTATTCCCCTTCATAATGTTTTCTCTATAATATTTATCTCACAAGTTCCGGGGTGAGATTTATTATATCCTCAAGAATCTGCGCTATTTCTCCCGGAGGAGCCTTGTTGACTATAACCATATGACTGCCGTTCGGGTCTTCCTTAAAATAAGTAAAACCCTTATTGTCTATAGTTATATTGCCTTTTTTAGACTCCCTGAACAATCCATGAGTTCCCCTGACTGCGTAATATACCGTGACTAAATCCCAGCTGTTTCTGCTTCCCGATGTTCCGCAGTATATCTGATACGCTTTGGCAACCGGATTTTTTTTCATATCGCCTGTCGCCGTCAGTCTGGCTCCGGTTATAATCGGATATCCCATCTCATAAGGACAGAATACAATATCTTTTTTCAGGTTTTTTATAACATATTTAGCAGATTCAATATCTGTATTTACGTTAAATTCAGAGAAAAAGTCTTCATGACCTTCCCGGAAGTTTCCCGCCATAGACACAAGTTTTTTCACTTTCTGCTCGATAAGTTCCATTCCTGACATAGAGCTGTACATATCTGCCTGAGAAGCCATAAGGTTTTTTATATTGTTAAACATGCCGATAGTTATAAGTATAACTGAATTATCTTCGGCTTTTGCGAGAGCTTCGCGGTAAATCGTCGTGACGTCCGGTATCAGCGTATGCTTAAACGAATGGTCGAAATTTTCCGCTACAAATTTATTGTACTTCAGATAATTCGGGTCGTCTTTTCCCGGACCGTTTGATGATTTTAATGTTCCCACGGGAATTGCGTGTCTTCCGTAATACCAGTTTATCGCGTCAATACAGCACGCGCCTTCCGGGTGAACCGAGCAGTTTCCCATTGCCAAGACTTTAGCTTCGCCGAAATCGCAAAGCTTGTTTAATATCGCTATAGCCCCTGCGTCGTCGCAGTCTGGACCTATGTCCGTATCAAGAATTACATTTTTTAACCTATCCATACTTTATTTATCCTCCGCATAAAATTAATATTTCTCGTTTTTTATTTAAACTTATTAATAAAATTAAGTTCCTACTCGAACCCGAAAAAATTTATATTTTTTCGGAGCAGCTCCGATGTTAAGCCATATATATCCGCGGCTTTTTCGACAACGCAGTCTGCGTCTCCGAATTTGCCTTTTCCAGCGCATCCTTTCTCTTCCATATACGGCTGTATTCTGTCGTAATGATCTGAAATATTGCCGTCTTTATTATAATGGCGTTTTGAATCTCTGTCAAAAAGAGTTCCGTCCGGCATGACTATTTTATATTTATGATATTCTTCAGTCAGTCTTTCGGGAACGTTCAGCCATTCTTCCACGCCGTGAAGATATGTGTTACACTTTGTACCGCACCCGAGAAAGATTATCTTGAAATCCATGTCTAAAAGTTTTCCCCAGCAGCCTGTTCGACCGCAGGGCGTATCGATTAAATGCTCGTCTTTGACAAAATATTTTTTATCTTTTCCCATGATAGCAATAGAGTGCGTGGGATGCAGGGAACGCAGAACACCTTTGCGTTTCCTGAATATCTCAGTCAGTATGCCGACGCACGACGGTTCTTTTTCCGGGTCAAATATATTATGCTCGTCGCTCATTGCCGCCCAGGAGTGGGACGGAAACGCAATATTTCCGTTTTCGGCAAGATATTCGCAGAAGACGTCTAGAACAGCATCGGCTCCGCCTTCAACTTCCCCTATGCTTTTCATTGATGAATGAATAAAGACATTATCCGTCTTTTTTATTCCGAGATTTCTGAGATCTTCCGTTAAATCAGCTTTTGTATATTTCATAAAACACCTTAAAATAAATAATAATATAATTTATAAAACAAACGTCGTTTAATCCTGATATTTATTATACTATTGATTTAGTTAAAATGCAATAGTTTCAGTGAATTTAATCTGGATTAAATTTAATTATTTTTGAAAACATGATGTTTTTTTCTTGACAAGGCGAAATTTTTATACTACAATAAAATATATAAACTCAAAAAATATATTTTAATTTATATTTAAAAGGCGGAAATATATGAAAAATAAAATTAGTTTTAAAACTGTGTTTAAAATCGGTTCTGCGACTGTTTTAATGATATTGATTTTATGTATGACATTATCAGTTTTTTCATGTTCGCAGAATAATTCGGGAAATAATGACAGCAACACAAACAGCTCACAGGGTATTTCAAATAATTCGGATACTGCAAATACATCGGAATCTTCAACCGAAGCTCCGAAAATATTGTCTGATGCTCCCGTAAAAGATTACGGAGGTTATACTTTCAGGATTTTATCTAAACCGTCAAACACAGTCAATCACCATTGGGATGCAAAAGACATTGTCGCAACGGAAGAAACCGGGGACATAATCAACGACGCCGTATATAAAAGAAATACGACGATATGCGACGAATATAATATTAAGATAACCAGAACGGAAAACGACACCCCCTCGTCTTTACTGCAAAAATCAGTAAAGGCGGGAAGCGACGATTACGATTTAATGTTCTCAGGTATTGGCGATACTGTCGGTCCCGCGCAAAACGGCGTATTGATTAATCTGAAAAATATTCCGTATATAGATTTGACCAAACCCTGGTACGACCAGAATGCAAACTCTCAGTTGTCAATAGACAATAAATTATACACGACTTTCTGCGATTTTACGATTGTGGATAAAGATTCGACATGGGTGTATCTGTTCAATAAAAAATTAATTCAGGATTTGGGACTTGAAAATCCTTATCAATTGGTGAAAGACGGCAAATGGACTATAGACAAAATGACGGAAATGTGCAAAGGCGCGTCAAAAGATTTAAACGGCGACGGTGTTATGACATGGGAAGATCAATTCGGCTGGGAAGGAGAATGTTGGGATATGAATCCAGGCATTATATCCGCAGGGGTTCAACTGACGTCTAAAGACAGCAGTGATTTGCCTGTGTATAACGGTCTCGACGACAAGGGTATGACTGCGTTTACCAAACTTTTAACATTGCTCGGCGATAAAAATTTATGTTTGAGATCTGACGACGTAACGAGTTATACCGGCGATCTCTGGGCCGATGTTATGGATAGAAGTTTCACAGACGGAAGGATATTATTCCTCAACGGCGGAATGAACAGGGTGACGCTGTTCAGAAGTATGGACACGGACTTCGGCATAATTCCATCGCCTAAATTTGACGAAAATCAGAGCGACTACTGCAACACAGTGACGCAATTTTCCGCCACTTCTTTAGCCGTTCCCGCAACTGCTTCGGATTTGGAACGAACGGGAATACTCACAGACGCGCTCTGCGCAGAATCTCATTATACTCTTATTCCCGCATATTATGACGTTCAATTAAAAACAAAACTCGCGCGCGACGACGATTCCGGCGAAATGCTCGACCTTATATTCAGCACAAGAAGATTTGAGTTGAGTCTGATATACGGCTGGGGAAGTTTGTCCGACATATTTACAAATGCAATGAAAAACAACACCGCAGATATAACGTCGTCCCTTGAAAAAGCTGCTTCGAAAGTTCAGACGGCAATACAAAAAACTATAGACGCATACAGTTCAAATCAAAATTAATTTGTTTGAAAAATTTATAATTTCTCAAAATTTATACGCTTGACAAATATCCTCGCACATGATATATTAGTGTAGTAAAGTAATAATACGGAACAGCAATAAACGCCGTATTGTTGAAAATATATATTACATACCGAAACGGAGAATAAATTTATGAAACCGAAAAATCTGAAAAAAGTTTTAGCATTAATTTTATGTTGTGCAATGTTAGGGACGTTGGGGATGTTTATGTCAGGTTGTAAGTCGTCAAACGGAGACTGGGACTATATCCAGTCCAAAGGAACAATGATAATAGGCATCACGGATTTTCCGCCTATGGACTACAAAGACGACAGCGGCAACTGGATAGGCTTCGAAGCTGATTTCGCAAACGCCGTATGCGCAAAACTGGGCGTCACAGCTGTATTTCAGGAAGTAATGGACTGGACCGCTATAGCGACGGAGCTTAGTTCCAAAAATGTAGACGCTATCTGGAATGGTATGACAGTAACGGACGACCGCGCTAAAAACATGGATTTATCTACGCACTACATGCTTAATCATCAGGTTCTTGTAACAACGTCGGCAAATGTGGATAAATATCAGACTGCCGATAATCTGAACGGCGTGACCGTAGATGCTGAAGACGGTTCCACCGGAGCTGATACTATGAACAGCGACCCGTTTTTCGCTCAGGCTAACAAAGTGCCCGTAGACAGCCAGATTAAAGCGTTGATGGAAGTGAAAGCCGGCACGGCGGACGTTGCCGTTGTTGATTATCTTATAGCTGAAAATGCCATAAACGCAGGCGGGGACTATTCTGATCTCGTAATTTCGCCGTATAAAACTTTCGCCGATGAAGAATACGCCGTAGGGTTCCGTAAAAACAGCCCCAATACATTGGATAAAGTCAACAGCGCGATTGCCGATCTGAAAGCGAGCGGTGAACTTCAGACGATAGCAGACAAATATGGATTAGGCGACTTGCTGATTAAATAACAGACTATTTATGAACCGTAGGGGCGACCCTGTGTGGTCGCCCCTACAATAAATTTGCGGAAACGACGAGGTTATATAAAAAATGTTATGGGAAGTTACTAAAAATTTACTTATAGGGTTGGGGCAGAACGGGATAATATTCGCTGTCACTCTCGTTTTGGCTTTGCCTTTAGGTATGGTTGTCACTTTCGGGGAAATGTCCAAAATCCTTCCGGTAAGATGGTTTTGCAGGTTTTTGGTATATGTAGTGCGCGGTACGCCTCTTATGCTGCAACTTTTTATAGTGCTGTATGTTCCGGGATTGGTTTTCAACACGCCGTTCCGTTCAAGAATGATTGCGGCTTTAATCGCGTTCGTTATAAATTATTCCATGTATTTCGCGGAAATCTACAGAGGCGCAATCGAAAATATCCCCAAAGGACAGTACGAAGCGGGCAAAGTTTTAGGACTGTCAAAACAACAGACTTTTTTCCATATTATTTTATTTCAGATAATAAAACGCATAACAGCTCCTATTGGCAACGAAGTTATAACGCTTATAAAAGACACCTCTTTGGCAAGAGTTATAGCGGTGCCCGAAATGCTTATGCAGGCTTTGAGATATACGCAACACGGATTGATATGGCCTTTGTTTTATTCTGCAGTATTCTACTTGGCGGCTACGGCTGTCGCTACATTTGCTTTCGCGCGTTTGGAAAGGAGTCTTGCGTATGCTTCTTAAAGTGAATAATTTATGCAAATCATTCGGGGAAGTCAAAGCGGTCGACGATGTCAGTTTTGAACTGGAAAAAGGCGAAGCTCTTGCTGTAATCGGCCCGTCGGGCGGTGGAAAGTCCACTCTGCTCAGAATACTCAATGGGCTCGAAATTCCCGACAGCGGAACTATAGAGGGCGGCACATTCGGATTGGTGTTTCAGGAATACAATCTGTTTCCGCAGTATACAGTGTGGGGAAATATAACGCTTGCCCCGCGCCTTTTAAAAAAGAATTATTCGCAAGCCGAAGAAATATTGAAAAAAGTGGGATTATTGGATAAAAAAGATAATTATCCGTCCCAGTTGAGCGGCGGTCAGAAACAGCGTACGGCTATAGCGCGCGCGCTTATGCTTAAACCGGACGTTTTATGTTTCGACGAACCTACTTCCGCATTGGACCCGAAATTGACAGACGAAATTGTGGATATGATAAATCAGATGAAAGGCGAACAGACGATAATAATCGTAACCCACGATATGGACGTTATGCGCGAAACTGCCGATAAAACGGCTATTTTAGAAAACGGAAGACTAAGCTGGAGTACATAATATTAAAATAACGCCTATAATTCAACCTGCAGTTCTATTTTAGAACTTTACTGAACAATACCGTCATTGACTAATTATGTTGCGCGGTTTATAATGTATATAACGGTTGCAATCGTAAAATATAAACATAAATAAAAAACAGAGGTATTGTTATGAATATAATTATAAGCGATAATTTAAAAGAACTGCGTAAAAAGAAAAATAATACACAGGAAGATTTAGCAGACTTTTTAACCGTAAGCAGCGCGGCGGTCAGTAAATGGGAACGCGGTGAATGTTACCCCGATATTGAATTTTTGCCGAAAATTGCGTCATATTATGATATATCAATGGACGACTTGTTCGGTATGGGGGAAATCAAGAAAAAAGAACGCATTGATGAATATCTGACAAAAGACTACGAAATTTTTTTACAAGAAGATGACAGACCTGAACAACGAATAAAAAGGGTTGCTTTATGGCGCGAAGCGCAAAAAGAATTTCCCAACAACCATACTGTTTTAATGTATTTAATTTATGCGCTTAATTATCCTGACTGTGAACCAAGCGATAATTATGAAGAAATCGTACAAATTGGCGAACGATTGATTGCGGAAAGTACAGATAGCGATATTCGCGCTAACGCAATATATACTTTATGTAACGTCTGCGCGTTGAAAAAAGATTTTGAAAGCGCAAAAAGATACGCGAATATGGTTACGCCTTATTATAGATGTAAAGAAATTGTATACGGACGTTGCTTAACAGGGGAAGAACGAGTTGAATACAGCCAAAAATGTATAGTGTCTTTTATCAGGGAAATTTATAGGTCATTCATAAATGATTTATCTGGCACTAAATACAAAAGCAGTAGTATATCCGGCTATGAAGTAGTGCCAATGAATGAATTTGCTTTAAGTTTATTTCAACTTCTTTATCCTGACGGCGATTTTGGTGATGATGAACAAGAGATAGCCATTATTTGTCATGTTCTGACAAATCAATACTCAGGCGAAAATAATGACAAAGCATTATATTATCTTGATGAAATGGCGAACCATTATGTTAAGTTTTATACGCAGGGTGATTTTAAACACACATCATTTATGGTAAACAGATTAACTTATTCGAGTTCGGTATATAATAGGTCAAAAGATTCAATAAGGAAATATATCGGGCAGATTATAAAAATTTTTGAAGAAGCAGATTACCTTGATGCAATAAAAGATGATGAACGGTACACAGTGGCGATGGAAAAACTGAAAAATTTAGTGAAATAAAACAATATGTAAGAAAGAACCACAGCGGAAAATAAAAATCCCGCCGTGGTTTTATTTATACCCATTATAATCTAATTCTGTTTTGCCGATAAAAACCTGTCTATTATCTGCTGTCTGTACTCTTTTGAAAGAGAGGCGAAAAATGCAGAATATCCCGTTACTCTGACTACCAAATCCGGGTGGCTTGCAGGATTTTCATGCGCTTCACGGAGTTTTTGCTCGCTCAAACAGTTCATATTTATGAGCGTTCCTCCCATATGATTGTGCGTGTGAATCAGCGCGACAAGCGCGTCTATGCCGCCGTTTTTTGACAGCATATTTGTGTCAATATCGAGATGCAGAGGCGCGGAATTGCCGTAGCCGGCTTGCAGTTTTGCGACTGCGGTCGCTTTCAGGGACGGAGAGAAACTGTCAAGCCCCCTAGCAAATCCGGGGTCGGGCTCATTTGAGTGCGATATAGGCTCTCCCGCAAACCGTCCGTTCGGCGTGGCTTTCAGATTTTTTCCGTAAGAAAATATATCTCCGTGAGAGAATAATCCCGGAAGTATTTTTATATTGTGTTTGGGCGTGTTTCTTCTGCACAGTCTGACAAATTCGTCCCGGATTTTTTCAGCCCACGCAGTCGCGAGAGAATCCGGGTCGCCGAGTCTTTTTATGTTTTTCAGCATTAATCTTATATTTTCACTGCCCTCGAAATTTTTACCCAAAACGTCGAACAGTTCGTCAAAAGACAGTTTCTTTTCTTTTACTATTCTCTGTTCTATTGCGGCAAAAGAATCCGCGACAGTGGCAAGGGCTATTCCGTCTATATTAAAATCTATTATATCGACTCCGCCCTCAGCGCAGTTCAAGCCGCGTTCTATCGGACCGTGCATAAACAGATTATAGACGATTTCCGGCATATTACGCGATATGACCTCAAAATGTCTGTCAAATCCGTCAAGTATGCAGTCAACCATTATTTTTAAATGATATTTGAATCTGTCAAATAAATCGTCTAAATCGTAATTTTTGTTTTGTTTAAAATCGTCCAACGCAAACGCTAATGCCTGCGCCATGTTTACTCTCGTGACATCCTGCAACGGATATTCCCTGCCGGGAATCGCAACCCAGTTGCAGCCGACTTTTGCCCTCATTCTGCCCAAAGCCGGAGCGAATCCATTTTTGGCGTACCCGTCCTCGCAGCCGATATTACACGAATAACATACGCCCGAACCGTCCTCAATCATGTATTCAAGCGAATGGCGGAGCAAAGTTTTATTGACGTTGTCATGCACTCTTATCGCAAGATTTACAGGAATATGTATATAGTGCATCGCGTCGAGGATTATAAAAGACAACCGCGACGTCATATCCCGCGAACCATCGGGGGTCAATCCCGCAATCTGCGAATAATGCGTGTCGTTGAAAAATATACTCGCAATATACCAGACCGCTTCTTCGTCCGTCAATATGCCGGACTTTACGTCTCTTTCATAATACGGGCGAAGTTTTTCGTCAAGCTGATCCAATGCGCCGCCGGAAAAATACATTCTGTCAACGCTCTGGAAATGCGCGATAAACTGGCACGCTTCGCGCATAGTTGACGGCGGTTCTTCCGCGAGTTTGTCATTCATATCGGCGATTTCTATAAGATTTTTCATATCGTCTTGATTTTCCTCGGTTTCCGCAAGTTTTCTCGCGTGACTTGCGATTTTTTTCACCCATTCTATAATTCCCAAAACGAGTTCTTCTTCGCCATCGTAAAACGTCGTATCTGCGGGGTCGTTGAATTCGCGATAATATCTGATTTTTTCAAGTAAACCTTTCCAGCCGAGTTTCAATCCTACTTCAATATCTCCCGCGCAGTGATTCATCGCGCCGAAACCGGGCTGTGTGATATGATATTTGTCCCAGATTTTCTTTAAATCATTGGGGTAATCGTCGGGAGCGATGCCGAATGGCACCCAATTCGCGAGATAGCTTATCCACGCGCCTCCGAGCGCGCTGTTTTTGTTAGTGTACTGCGGGCTTTCGTTCAAGAATCTTCTGAAATTTACGCCTATCTCGTACATTCCCGTAACTTTGCCGTAATCTCTTGTGACAGTAGGTGTAAACTTAAAATCCGGAAAATACACAAATCCGTGGTCGTCGATATCTATACTGCCGAGGGCTTTTATTTTTTCTTCGTTGATTTTCTGCTTGTCGTCGTGCAGGGCTTTTATGCGTTTTGCGTACAAAGGCGACAAAACAACTTTTTCTTCGTTGAGAATTTTTAATATTTTTGCCATACTTTTATTCCTTTCAATAAAATTCATGTTTTAAAATGATTATAATGCGAAATTACTTATAGAATATGAACATACATCGGCTTTTTTGCCGTATAAATCAGAATTATATTCAATACATATAAGCTGAAAACCAAGTTTTTCCGCAAGGTGACACGATGGAATATTTTTACTGTCTATCATTGCAGTTAATTTACAAAATTTAAGCGTTGAAAACATATAATTAATAATTGCCGACCCTGCTTCTGTCGCATATCCCATTCTCCAATATTCGGGGTCAAGATACCATCCCATTTCTCCTGTTTCATTATCATGCTTTGAAGAAACACCTATATCGCCGATAACTTTATTATTTATAGTTATAAGCCATGAAGTATCACTTATAATCCGCTCAATATGTCTGGATAAATCATCGACAGAATGAGGCATGAATGGCCCTGCATCTTTTTGTATCTCAGGACGCAACAAATAGGTTAAATTGCCAGAATCATCATTTTTTAAAGGTCTTAATATTAATCGTTTTGTCTTTAAGTACGGAGCTTCTAACATTTTAAGTTAAACCTCACAATCATATTTTATTCCACATTTATATTTTTTGCTTTAAACAAATTTTTTATCTCGTTCATTACATTATCGTCCGGCGTAGTAAACACGTGTACATCTTCAATCCCGAGCGATTTATATTTTCCCTCGCCGAGCTTGTGATATGCTAAAAGCTCGCACTTTGTTATATTAATCTCGCTCATAAATTCCGCAATATCCACCATTTCATCTGTATTCACATCGGGTATCACAGGCACACGTACCCAGACAGCCGCGAGTTTTGAAAGTCTTGTTAAATTTTCGAGAATTAACCCGTTTGATATTCCCGTTAATTTTTTATGTACTTCGCTGTTATACGCTTTTATATCGTACAAAAACAAATCGCAGTACGGCAGGATTTTTTCAAAAGCCTCGAATCCGACCGCTCCCGCAGTGTCAACGGCGGTGTGAATACCGTGGTTTTTGCACGCTTTCAGAATTTCGCACAAAAAATCAACTTGTAACATAGGCTCGCCGCCGGAAAAAGTCACGCCGCCGTTTGACCGTTTGTAATATTCTTCGTCAGTGAGAATAGATTTTTCAAGTTCGGACACAGTCATCTCACAGTAAACCGGAACAAGTGCCTCCGCGTAACATTCTTTTGTGCATTTCAGGCAAACTTTGCACTTGCTTCTGTCTATTATATGCGCTCCGTCAATAAGTTCGTGCGTTTTATTTTCGCATACATCAAAACATTTACCGCATAAAATACAATTTTCGCAGTTAAATTTTAACTGCTGTTTACTCGATATGGATTCGGGATTATGGCACCATAGGCATTTCAAATTACATCCGGAGAAAAAGACGACAGTTCTTATTCCCGGTCCGTCAAAAACCGAAAACCTCTGTATATTAAAAATTCTTCCTGATTTATTCTCGTTATTTTTTATATTATACATAAATATTTATTTCACCAACGTAAGTTTTGCGAATACGCTCGCGTCTTTATATGCCACGTTTTTATCATCCCCGGGTATAAACACGCTGCCGATGAAATATTCGCGGCTGTTAGTTTCATTCGCGTCGCAGTATGCCACGGCAAATCCCATTTTTTTGCCGTCATACAACTTTACGGGGACATTATTTGTTGAATTTTCGTCGTATGTTTTGTCAAACACTTTCATTTCGACTTCCCACATGTATGTGTCGCCGTCTTTGCCTACTACATAATGCAAATGGTCGTTGTATAACTGCACCTGACCCTGCGAGTTCAAAGCCGCGACATTTGTGCCGCCGAAACTCATGTGATATGCAAAAGCGTTGTAAGTGTTCAGATAATCTCCGCTTGTTCCGTCCTCGTCGATAAATAATTCCAGACAGTCGTCATTATAAGGCTCGACGAGCGGGGTGTCTTTTCTTGTCGTACTTATATAATTGTCAACTATTTCGACTAAATAATAAAGCCTGTCTTCCGTCCATACTATTTTATACCTTCCCGAATAGACGCTGGGGTCGGGAAGTTTATCTCCGAGCCATAACTGGTCTATCGGTTTCCACTCCGCTTTTTCCCAAGCCGCGTCGTCGCCTTTGCCGTCTATTACAGGAGCCGCATCAGCAAAAGGGGCTGTGTAATCATATAACCCTGCGGCGGTGGGATTTGCGTCGTCTGAAGTGGAATTTAAGACAGATGTTGTCGTATCGGAAGTGTCAGACGCTGATGTATTGATAGTACTCTGTTGTGTGCTGTCAGTATCGGTATTGCTTTTGCAGCTGAATAAACTTGTCAGCAATAAAGCTGGTATCAATATGCAGCATATACGTTTGAAAATGTTTTTTCTGCTTTTTTTCATCGGGTTTCTCCTAAAATAAATATATACCGGAATTGCATTTGCAAACAGGACTGTATTGGATTATACAGTCCTGTTGAATCGGAATTTGAAAGAACATTTTTATCTGTTTATTTATTCGCCGTCGTCGTTGCCTCTGCGTGGAACATAAAGTGATTATATGCGTCTACCGTTATATTAAGCGTCCCGTTAGAGAATTTTGAAGCGTCTAACGTCACGTTCTGCAGATTGTCGGCGATGCTTCCGGCATATTCGCCGTTGATGTAAATATCGAGTTTGTCGGTATCAGCAGAAGCAGTCAGCTTTAAATTAAGATTCTGTCCGTCAAAAGACGCTGAATCTATTGACAGCGTGGGTACGGCTTTCTGCGCCGCAGTGAGAGGTTTGCCGCCGTACGGAGGCAGAACGCCCGCGAAATCGCTTCTTATATCATCAACTTTTTTACCTAGAACAGTAATATTTTTATCGTTTCCGTTGCCGACTTTGCCAGCCTGCGTAAGATAACCTAAATATACTATGGTGTCTATATTCCAGTTTTCAATATTTGCTTCGGTTGTATCAATCGCAAGTCCGTCTTTTGATGCAAGTATACACCGTAGATTTTTCTGCGCTTGTTTTATATCGCTGACGCCGGCTTGGTCGTAACACGGGGCAGGACCGTTCTGCAGCCCCTGCAATGCATCCATGACTACAAAATTTGCGGGTCGGCAGGTGTAATAATCCGCTATCCATTCATGATATTCTTTTG
>Ga0123357_10000352_pt1 | contig 43511 bp, 35 predicted proteins | sample TergutEmb28metaG_FD_89873 | JGI IMG/M metagenome (GOLD analysis project Ga0123357, IMG submission 89873) | Embiratermes neotenicus P4 segment gut microbial communities from Petit-Saut dam, French Guiana - Emb289 P4 | ecosystem: Host-associated > Arthropoda: Insects > Digestive system > Gut ...
CGCCTCGCTCTGCTCGGAACTCGGCAAAAATACTCGGTCCGCAACCTGCTCGGGGCTCGCGGCGGGCCCGAGGAGCCCGCGTAAGCGTACGTTGTGGTACGTGCGCAGGCACCGCAGGGCCCAACGAAGGCATCGCGGCGCGCAGCAGGCTGGTAAGCATCCTTACGTAGCATTCTTCTTTTCATCCTCAAGACGCATAGCCTCGAGCACGAGCGCGCCGATCGACGGGCGCCCGCTTGTTGCCTCTGACACTGCGGCGGGATTATGCATGCAAAAAGCGAAACGACCCGTCCGCCAACTGAGCACTTCACGCAAGACATCGAGCGGAGGCGCCGGCTTGCCATCCATTTCGGTGGCGATGAACAAACCCGTGCTAAGCGTAAGCACACCGCGCTTGCCCGAAGTTGCAATGACCTCGAGCGTGCCTGTGCGGCGCTCCATTTCAAGCATCATGAGAATGCTTGTAAGCGGAAAATTCGCGAGATCACCTCGAAACGCCGCTGAAGATGACGCAGGTGTCGACGTGATCGTTGGCTCCTCGCCCGCGAAATCGAGCTGCCAACGCTCTCGGCTACCAATGAGGGCCGTGACTTGCGCCACGATTTCATCGTTCGTCGCAACGCTGTCGAGCACAGTGTCGCCGCCGACCCGCAACCCCTGGATTCGCAGGGTTCTGTCCGATTCGTCGGATAGAAAAAGCAGCGGCGTTTTGGCCACGTCGCTCGCTTCGGTGCGAATTCGTCGGCAAACCCAGAAACCGTCGATGTCGGGCAAGTCAACGGTGCATACGATGCAATCGGGCGCCATTTCGCACGCCATGTCAAATCCGGTACGTGCCGTGGTAGAGAGACTTACTTTATAGCCGGTTTGCTCAAGGCTGTGCGCAAGCGAGCGAGCAGCTAGCTCGCGGCCGTGGATGACGAGGACGCACCCGCGATACACCGAAAAAAACTAACACGTGCTTTGCTGCTTGCGGGAAACAAGCAGCGATAAGGTTGCATTTTTTGTCGCGGTGGCTTGCGTCCCCTTTACGAGCAGCTTTCTGGTACGAAGGTCGTCGCACTTCATGTAAGCGAGTCAAGGTGCATTCGTGCGCAGTCTTTTTTCGCGAAGCGATGCTCGCCGCGCAGCAAGATTCCCAGGTATGTTCCAGTAACCCATGTCCAAGCTAGGCATTCTCGTCGGCGGGGGCCCTGCTCCCGGTATCAATAGCGTCATCGGCGCCGCGGCCATTCGCGCGACCTCCTCAGGTGTCGAAGTCCTCGGCGTCCACGATGGCTTCAAGTGGCTCATCGAGGGCGACACAACCCGCGTGACACCGCTCAGCATCACCGACACGAGCCGCATTCACTTCCGCGGCGGCTCAGCCCTTGGCATCTCGCGCGCAAACCCAACGAAAAGCCCTGAGATGCTTGCACGCTGCCTCACAACGCTCGATCGCGTTGGCATCAGCATGCTCATCACCATCGGCGGCGACGACACGTGCTACAGCGCAAGCGAGCTCGCCAAGGCATCGCACGGCCAACTTCGCGTCGTGCATGTGCCGAAAACCATCGACAATGATCTCGATCTGCCACAAGACGTCTACACCTTCGGCTTCCAAACCGCGCGCCACATTGGCGTTGAGATCGTCAAGAATCTGATGGTCGACGCGAAAACGACATCGCGATGGTATTTTGTCGTTGCGATGGGGCGCAAGGCCGGCCACCTCGCGCTTGGCATCGGCAAAGCGGCGGGTGCCACGCTCACGCTCGTGTCCGAAGAGTTCGAAAACCCCGTTCCGCTTGCCACCATTGTCGACACACTCGCGGGCGGAATTTTGAAGCGCCTGTCGCAGGGTCGAACCGATGGCGTTGCCGTGCTTGCCGAAGGCCTGGTCGAGCACATTTGCCCGAGCGACATCGAGGGGCTCGAAGGCGTCGAGCGCGACGCACACGGCCATATTCGCATTGCCGAAGTCGACTTCGGCAACATCGTCAAGGCCGCTGTCCAATCGCGCCTCGCCGAGATGGGCATCAAAACCACCGTCATTTCCAAGAACATTGGCTACGAGGTTCGCTGCGCCGATCCAATTCCCTTCGACATGGAATACACGCGCGATCTCGGCTACTGCGCGGCACACTACATCATCGAAGGTGGCACCCAAGTGCTCATCAGCATTCAACGCGGCCACTTCGTGCCAGTGCCGTTTTCGCGGATCATGGATCCAGTCACGGGCCGAATGCGCGTGCGCATGGTCGACATCTCCTCCGATCGTTACAAAATCGCGCGAAGCTACATGCTGCGCCTCACGCCAAACGATTTCGAAGACCGCACCGAGCTCGCACGCCTTGCGCAAGCGGCGAACATGACGCCAGCCAACTTTCGTGCGCGCTTCGGCTACCTTGTCGAGAGCGAAGCGCAAAACAGCATGACGCCCATGTCCGACTCCCGCCCTCAGTTGCCACAGTTTTAGGGGCGCGATGCAGGGCACCCACAAGGGGTGCCCCTACGATTGTGCGTTTTGTTTGGATGTAGGGGCGCGATTCATCGCGCCCTCGGGATCGGTCGCTGCGGTCGGGCGCCATGAATGGCGCCCCTACGGATGCGGGATGTTAGAAACCCTCACTTCGGGCTTCGCGCTCGGCTTCGTAAATGCTGCCTGCGTGGTCGAAGCGGTCGATCAACTCCTGCTGCGCCTCGTTCTGCGCCGCGGCCACAAGACTCGGCGGCAAGCAGGGTCGAACCCCCGAAGAGCGATCGTAGCGAACGGCAAAAACGCGGCAGACAAAGTGCCGTAGTGTGTCCGCAGCTCGCGCGCCGTCAGGCACGAAGGTGAACGTGATGCTCGCGCGGCTCGCGCCGTCGACGCCATCAACAAGATGCTTGCGAGTGATTTGTCCAACGATGCGAAGGCTGTGAACTTGGTCGGCCGACAGAATCGTGAGCAAGTGGATATCGCCCGCGCTGCCCACATGCGCATCGGTTTCGAAGCAAACCCCCAGAGTGCTGATGTCGCCTTCGCGTAAAACAGGCATGTCATCGACGCCTTGTACGGCGACCCAAAATGCGCCTTTTAGGCGTTCGCTCCGTTGCTCCACCACGGCAAAACCGTGGGTTCGCGCACCAAAGCCCGCAAGGCGACCTTCCGCCCCCGTTCGGGTACTCTTTCCTTAGTACTTGTACCTTTTTGCCGCCGAGCACGGAGAATGACCATGCGTACGATCTTGAACACAGCGGGGCAACGCCGTACGGCAGTGATTCTCTCCGGCGGTGGGGCACGCGGCGCGTACGAGGTTGGCGTGCTCTGGTACATTTTCGACGATCTGTCGCGCATGCGCGGTGCGCCCCCACGCATCGACATCCTTTGCGGCACGAGCGTCGGCGCGATCAATGCGTGTTACCTCACCGCGCACCTTGGCGATCCGGTGCTTGGCATGCGAAGGCTCGTGCACTTGTGGAGTAATTTGCAGATTACACAAGTCCTTGGCTTCGGCACCCGTCAGTTGCGAGGCTTGCCGCGCCTGCTTCTCGGTGGCGGCGATGCGGGTACGGGCTTGTTCGACGTCACGCCCATGGCCGATCTCGTCGAACGCGAGATTAGCTGGCGTGCGGTCTCCCGTGCGTTTCGAAAGCGCTACCTCCGAGCGCTCACGGTGTCGACCACCGAGGTGTCGGCAGGCCGCACGGTGGTTTTCATGCAAACCGCACCCAACGTGGACGTGCCACACACCCCGCCCCCGCGCACCCTTTTCCGTGCCGAACCCATTGGCCCGCATCACGCGCTGGCAAGCGCGGCGATCCCCATGCTGTTTCCGCCGGTCGAGATCCATGGCGAGCTTTACCTCGATGGCGGCCTTCGACAAAATACGCCAATATCGCCGGCGCTACGCCTTGGGGCAACGCACGTGTTTGCCATTGGCAGCTCACACGACGTGCAAGGCGTGGTGACCAACGAAGGCGCGTTGCGCGCTACGCGAATGCCGGGCGCGGCGTTCCTGCTTGGCAAGGTGCTCAATGCGTTCTTGCTCGATCACGTCGACATCGACCTCGAGATGCTCACGAGACTCAACGCCATACTTCAAGATGGCACCAAGGCATTTGGTCATGGCTTCGTCGACGCGATCACGCGCGAGGCGCAGAAGCGCCATGCTCCGCCTTACAAATTCGTTGACGCATTTGCCATTCGCCCAAGCGAAGATCTCGGCAAGATTGCAAGCCTTCACGTTCATCGAGGCAAATTCGTGGGCAATCCGTTTTTCACCAAGCGCCTGTTCGACTTGCTCGAGCTCGGCGTGGGCGATGAAGCTGATCTTGCAAGCTACTTGCTTTTCGACGGGCACTTCTGCCGCCAGCTCATCGAAATGGGCCGCGCCGACGCTCATGCGCGAAGAGACGAAATCATGCGTTTTTTCGGGGACGTTGGGCAAGACGGCGGAACTGCATTTGAGGGCGAGAGTCCGTCGGAAAGGCCGGCCTCATCCGCGGTAACAACAACGCTACCAATAGGCACCTGACCGCGGTTGGCGATCGCTCACGGCGCAAAATCTGCAACGGATTGGCGCATGGCCCGAACGCCTCACCTCCTCGTTGTTGAAGGCGATCCGCGCGCCGCTGGGCTGCTCGCGCGGATCTTCGAGGTGGACGACTATGACGTGGCCGTCGCGCGTGACATTGACTTCGCGCTCATGCTCGCCCACTCGCAGCGGCCGGATGCGATCTTGCTCGATCTCGAGCTCCCGCATGCCTATGGCGGTGATCTTTTGCGCGCACTTCGCACGGACGCCACACTGAGAGACGTGCCCATCGTTGCGCTTTCGAATGCATTCGACCTCGGCCTTTCCGGGGAAGGCAATTCTGCCCCGTTCGGTGCAAACGCAATCGTAACCAAACCACTCGTCGTGGAAAGCTTGCTCATCCTGCTCGATCGTGTGCACGATTTTGCGCCGCTTCTCGAGGCCTGATCTAGGGCGGCCACAGGGGGCCGCCCCTACGATCGGCGTTGTGTTGGCGGTTGCGTGTAGGGGCGTATGGCCATACGCCCCTACACGCATCACACCCGCGAGAATCGGGCGCCATGAATGGCGCCCCTACGAAATGCATGGTCGTGTAGGGGCGCGATTCATCGCGCCCTCTGCCCCGCCGCAATCGCGAAAAATTGTACTACTTAGGTTGGTACAAACAGAGCGGATGTCCATCCGGATCGCAAAAGTTTGCGATCGTGCCAGAGTCGATTTCTTGCACGGTGAAGGACACGCCGCGATTTTCGAGAATTGCAACGGCCTGGTGAATTGGAAGCTTCGAAAAAAAAGTCACGCCAGGGGAGATCGGGGAGATCGAGGCCCCGGTGTCGCTGCTTGTCTCGTTTGCTTCGTTTGCCGGAGCATCTTTGGCTGCATGCAGGCCAATGCGAAAGCCATCGCCAGCGTCGATGACGGACCAGCGAGGCTCCTGTTCGACGAGCTTCATGCCGAGTGTTTCAACATAGAAACGCACTGCCACTTCGACATCGCGAACAAAATAGATAACCAAACCACCGCGAATCATGCGCTTACCTCGCTCCGTCAGCGCTCAGCCGGGTTGACCATGCCCGAGCTTTTTTTTGCCGTCTTGGAAGAGGATTTCCACTTTGCTTGCGTCGGCGTGGACAACGATTCCCTTACCGAACTTCGAATGCGTTACAAGCTGGCCTTTTTCTAGCCGCGTGGTGAGTGCGTAGGCAACGAACTCAGAGTCGGCTTTGTTCGCGACTTGCTCTTCCCAGCTTTTTTCGGGCTCTGAAGGCGTAAGCCAGAAGCCGCCGTCATCGGTATCTTGGCTCTTGCCCGAGCTCCGCGGCTTTGTGCGCTTCATCGACATGGCGGCACCTATCTACCAGAGCTTTTGCTCTCGTGCAGGTAGCAAATCGCCGATAACGTTCACCCAACCGTCCAATGTCTTCCAGGGCCCGCCACGCCGAACTCGCTGCCGCGATTGAAGCTCACAACTACCGCTATTACGTTCTTGACGATCCAACCGTAAGTGATGCCGAGTTCGACCGGCTCATGCTCGAGCTTCTCGCGATTGAAAATGAGCACCCGGAGCTTGTCACGGGCGACTCGCCCACGCAGCGCGTTGGCGGCAAAGCGCGTGCGTCAGTCACCAAAGTGCGCCGCGAACATCGCATGATGTCGCTCGACAATGCGTATTCTGCCGATGACCTGGAGGAATTCCACAAGCGTGTCGTTTCTGGCTTGCGTGAAAGTGACATTCCGGAATTCGTCATTGAACCTAAGCTCGATGGTGCAAGCATCGAGGTGATTTTCGACGGCGGCAAGCTTGTGCAAGCAACCACGCGCGGCGACGGCGTCACGGGCGAAGACATTACAACGAATGTTCGCACGATTCGCGGCGTCCCTTCGCGCATTCGTTATCAAAAGAAGCTTACCTTGCGCGGCGAAGTTCTTATCTATCGAAAAGATCTCGATGCGCTCAACGCCGATAGGCTTACGGCCGGGCTCGAGCCTTTTGCGAACCCAAGAAACGCCGCTGCCGGCGCCGTGCGTATGCTCGATCCACGCGAGGTTTCGGCGCGCCCGCTGCGCGCCATTTTTTACCAAGTTGTCGAAGGTTCCGAGCTGCATAAAGCGCAGTCCGAATCGCTTGCTTGGCTTGCTGAGTTAGGCTTGCCAACGCATCGCCGCGAAGTCGTAAAACTTTGGGATGGTGTGATGGCGGCCATTGCCGCGATTGACCATGCTCGCACGACGTATCCGTTCGAAACCGATGGCGCAGTGGTGAAGGTCAATCCTTATCGCCAGCAGCATGGGCTTGGTGAAACATCAAAATTTCCAAAATGGGCCATTGCCTACAAATTCCAAGCCGAGCGCGCGGCTACCACGGTGCGCGGTATCATCGTTCAGGTTGGGCGTACCGGCGTGCTTACGCCCGTGGCGATGATGGATCCCGTGCAGCTCGCGGGCACCACGGTAACGCGCGCAACGCTTCATAATGCCGACCAGATCCGCCTGCTCGATGTGCATGTTGGCGATCGCGTGGTCGTTCAAAAGGCAGGCGAAATCATTCCGCAAGTCGTCGGCGTCGAACAGCGCGCACGGGCAAAAGGTTCGCCGCATTTCTACATGCCGGAGGCATGCCCCGAATGCGGCACGCATGTGATGAGCGACGGAGCCTCGACGCGCTGCCCGAATCGCCTGTGTCCGGCGCAAGTTTGCGGTCGAATATTGTATTATGCAAGCAGACAAGCCATGGCGATCGATCACCTTGGTGAATCGCTCGCCCAGCAGCTGGTAAGCCAAGGGCTTGTCCACGACGTGGCCGATCTTTACGATTTGAATGCCGCGCACATCGCCGCGCTCGAACGAATGGGAGACAAGAGCGCCGAGAATGTCATTTTGGCTATTGCGTCGTCACGGCAGCGCACGCTCGATCGATTGCTTTGCGGCCTTGGCATTCCGCAGATTGGCCAGGTTGCCGCCAAGCAACTTGCCGAAGAAGCCATAACGCTCGAAGCCGTGCTCGGCTGGAGCGAAAGCGAAGCGCGCGAGAAAGTTTCTGGCATTTTTGGTTTTGGCCCCAAAATGGTCGAAAGTGTCATTGAATTTCTAAAAAACGAGGGCGAGCGCAACGTCATCGAAAAGCTTCTCGTGCGAGGGGTCGGACGCCCGCAACCGCGCCACGCCGTTGCGACAGAAGGGCCGCTCGTTGGCAAAAGCTTTTGCGTAACGGGTGTGCTTTCACGCAAACGCGAGGAGGTACACGCGCTTTTGCGCGCGGCCGGCGCTACGATTCACGATTCAGTAAAAAAGGAAACAAGTTATCTCGTTGCCGGCGACAAAACCGGCAAATCGAAACTCGATCAAGCAAAGAAGTACGGTGTTACGGTTATTGATGAAGTGCAAATGAACGGGCTTGTCGGTTCGTCGTAAGCACCACGCGGGCAGGAACGGTGTGGCGCATGTTACGATGGCTCGTGACCTATCCGTCGGATGACAAATCGTTCACCCTATTCGCAGTCTTTTTCATTTTTGTAGGGGTGATCATCCTCGCAGCAAGCCTGACGAACTGGCGGCGGCGAAAGCGAGTTCTTGCAACACTCAACTCGCCCATTGCCACCGCGCCCGGCACGGGTTCGGTGGAAATCAAGGGGCGCATTGCGCCGAGCGACCAAGGGCTCTTAAATGCACCGTTTAGCGACCGACAATGCGTCTGGTACATCGCTGAAGTGTACGAAAACCGAGGGACTAAGGACGAAGTCTCTTGGGTGTCGATTCTGCGAGAGTCCAACCGGTGCGCGTTTCTTGTCGACGACGGATCGGGTCAACTTGCACGCATTCTACCTAAGGGCGCGAACGTCATCGCCGGCAGCCAAGAGGTAGCCTCGAGCAACCGATCCAACGCTGCTGCGCCTCGCATCGAAACGTTTCTCGTGTCGCGCGGCTTGAGTAACAAAAAGAGGGAAACCCTTTCCTATCGAGAAGCCGTGCTCGTGCCAGGCGAAGAGCTCTACGCCATTGGTCCTTCGCGTCGAGATGCAGGACCACCCATTGTCAGTGGCTACCGCGATGCGCCGTCGTCCGAACTCGTGCTGTTCGCGAATGGCAAGGCGGATGGCGAATTGATTCTGACCACCAAGAGCAAGCGTGAGCTCGTGAGTTTCTTGGGGGCGAGCGTTGTCGTCGGCAGTGTTCTCACCGGCGTCGGGATCCTTTTCGGCATCGCTGCGATAGCGAAATCGTTCATCTCGACGAAGTGATTGGCACGTCGACCGATCTGTCCGCGACAGGCAACAATCTGTCGGCGACAGGTGCTCGGTAACGAATCGCACTAGATTTTCAAGGCTTCACGCATGGCCCGAGCAATGCATTGGGGCTGCCATTGCCATGCCTTTCGACGCCACGTTTGCCATTGGCCTGTCCGTAGGCGCTGGAGCGCTCGCTTACTCGGCGCCCGCCGAAGTGGGAATCACCATAGGCATCGTGCTTGTGGCAACCGTATGCCTGTCTTCGGTGCGCCCGTCGCTGTCTCGGGCCACCGGATGGACCCTTGGACCGCGCCTTCTCGCACTCGTGTGCGCCTTGGCATTTGCGTTTTCTGCATTCCGCACACAACGCGTCATTCGTAGATTTGAGAATGCGCGCATTTCAATTTCGACCGATAGGCGTTGGCCATCGCGCTGTCAGGTGGAAGGGCGCGTCGCGACCTCACCCGCGCGCACGATGGATGTTGTGCGAGTCGATGTCGATGTCGAGCGCGCAGAATGCGAACGAGGTGCATTACAAGGACAGGAAGGACTGGTCGGCCTCTACGTCCCGGTCGATGCACCGGCGCTCTCACGTGGCGACCACGTTAAGGTCGTGGCGTCGCTCGCGCCCGGGTATCGCTTCTGGAATGACGGAGCGGCCGATCCCGCGCCGTCGCAAGCGCATCGCGGCGCAATCCTCTCTGGTGGCGCAGAAGATGTCATCGTAACCAAGCGAACGCATTCGCTGCCAAGCTACATCGATCGCGCACGCGAAATCGTGCGACGGCGCATCCTTGCAACGTTTCCGCCAGAAACCGAAGGCATGGCTCGCGCGCTCGTTCTCGGCGAATCGGCACTCGATGAAGCCGATCAGAACGCGTTTCGGCAAAGTGGTTTGTCGCACCTGCTTGCTGTTTCGGGCATGCACCTGGTGCTCGTGGTTGCGTCGTTCGTCGCGGGATTGCGGGCGCTTCTGCTCCGATGGCAAGCACTTGCCGTTCGCTACGACGTTCATCGCATCGCAGCAGCCATAGGCATTCCAGCAGCGTTTTTTTACGCTGACTTCGCAGGAGCAAGTGGTTCGGCCATGCGCGCCGCATGGATGAGCGCCGTCGCGCTGCTCGCGCGTGCCCTGGCCCGAAAGCCTGACACGTGGCGCGCGTTCGGCCTGTCGATGGTTGGAATGGAACTTTTCGATCCGCTCACGGCTTACGACTTGTCGTTCCTTCTGTCAGCCGCTGCGACCTTGGGATTGCTCGCTCTGGGCCCGCCGATTACCCGCGCACTCGAAGCGCGCTTGCCATCGTGGGCGACCTTCATCACGCGCCCATTGGCTGCAACAACGGCCGCGTCGGTTGCATGTTCGCCGGTGCTCGCGTGCATGGCGCCGGAGCTGCCCATTGCGGGCCTGGTGGCAAACCTCGTTGCGGTTCCACTCGGAGAACTTGCGGCGCTGCCGCTTTGCCTCGTGCACGCGGTGCTCTCGCCCGTGCCAGCGGCCGAACGCGGAACCGCGCTCGCTGCATCTGGCGCACTCGGGCTCGTGCGTATCGTGGCGCGGCGCTTTTCAGCTTTCTCATGGGGCATGGTCGCCGTGCCGTTACCAACCGCCGCGGAGCTCTGCGCGCTCGCGGTGTTCGCGCTTGGACTCGGGGTGCTCGCTGGGCGTAGCGTGCATTATGCACGTGCATGCAACTCATGGATCGTGCGGAACAAGCGGATCGCGTGGATCGTGGGCAACGCCGCGTTGCTCATCGTGCTCGAACTCGCGGCTCGGGCTGCCGGCAGCTCGCCCGGTGCGCTGCGCGTGACGTTTGCCGACGTGGGCCAGGGAGATGCAGCTCTCGTCGACTTTCCGGATGGCCGGCTCATGCTCATCGACGGCGGCGGCCTCGTTGGCAGTCCCATCGACATGGGACAACGTGTTATCGCCCCGCTTTTGCGGGCCCGCAGGCGCACTTCGATCGATGTCGTCGTGCTCACGCATCCGCATCCTGATCACTTTGGCGGGTTGCGCACAGGTCTCCGTGGCGTGGATGTCGGCGAGTTTTGGGACACCGGGCAGGGTGAAAGCGAAGATCTGAAGGGTGAGTACGCCGAGCTCCTGTCGTCGATGCGCGCGCGTGGGGTGCCCATTCGAAGACCGCAAGACGTTTGCGGATTGCACACATTCGGCAACGCGGTCGTCGAAGTACTTGCCCCTTGCGCAAGCGATCCGCGCGAAAACGACCGCGGTCCGAACGACAACTCGTTCGTCTTTCGCATTCGCTACGGCGCGCGCGCCTTTTTGTTTGTCGGCGATGCCGAGCGCGCAGAAGAATACGAGCTCGTGGACCTTGCGCGGGGCAAGCTGCATGCCGACGTGCTCAAAGTCGGCCACCATGGCAGCCGCACCTCGTCAACCAAGGAGATGCTCGAAGCTGTGTCGCCACGCGCAGCCATTATCTCGTGCGGCGTGCGCAATCGCTTCGGGCACCCTCACCCCAATACGCTGCTCGGGCTGGCCCGTGCGGGCATCACGACGTACCGCACCGATCACGACGGCAGCGTGATGGCGTGGACCGACGGACGCACTCTCGACGTTCAATCTCTTTCGACAATGCCAATGTACGGCAGGTTTCGGTACTTTTCGGCGACGTCGAGCCCGTAGCCAACGACAAACTTGTCGTCGATGGAAAATCCAAGGTAGTCGATGTTCACCGCCACGCGGGCGCGCGTCGGTTTCGACAGCAGCGAGCAAACCGCAATAGAGCGAGGGCCGCGCGTGCGTAACAAGTCCATCATGTGGAGCACGGTGAGCCCGGTATCGACGATGTCTTCAACGATGAGAACGTCGTCGCCCGCAATGGGTGCTGCAAGATCTTGGGTGATCTGCACGACACCGCTCGACTCCGTGCCATCGCCGTAGGACCGCACACCAAAGAAGTCGATGCGCAGGTTCGGAAGCTCGATCGCGCGGCATAAGTCGGCAGCAAAAAGGAAGCTTCCTTTGAGAACAACGACAAGAACCAAGTTCCTGCCCGCATACGCCTTGGCGATTTCGACCCCGAGCTCGCTCACTCGGGCCAAAATGGTCTCGGCGGAAAGCATCATAACGACGTGTTCGCTCACAATGTGTGAATGAGTCACCTTGACGTGGTCCGGCGTAAAGAGTCAAAAGTGACTACGAGGTGGAGATTCGCGTGCATCGTAAAGCGAAAGAATTGCCTCGACGAGCGCATCGAGATCGACGGGCTTTGGCACATGGAGGTCGAACCCCGCATCCAATGCGAGCGCACGATGGCTTGTGCCTGCATACGCAGTAACGGCAATGGCCGGTGTGCGTCCGCCATTGCTCTCGCTCAAGGCTCGAATGCGCCTTATGAGGGCATAACCGTCCTCGTTGGGCATTGCGATATCAGAGACGATGACGTGCGGCTGCCCGGCTTTGAATAGAGCAAATGCATCACGGGCATTCGAAGCAACGAACACCGTGGCGTGCCGCTGCTCGAGAAGCGTAAGCAACAACTCCCGCGCGTCGTCGTCGTCGTCGACCGCAAGCACGACGACGCCCTCGAGCGACCGCTTGGATCCCCGCGGCGCGTGCAGAGTCGAGAGCGAGGTGGCGGCGTTCCGCGCAGCCCGCGCGGTCGTCATGGCAGCCGCTGGCCCGGCACAAGTTCCACGGACATGGTACTAGCGCGTACCACGTACGGATGCGAGGCGCGCGCGAATGCGGGCTTCTTCGCCGCGATCGGTCGGGACGTAGATGGATTCGCCAACAATCGCGTCGGGCAAATAGGTCTCGCCCGGCGCGACACCGCCGTCGTAGTCGTGCGCATACTTGTAGCCATCGCCGTAACCCTCTTGTTTCATCAGTTTCGTGACGGCATTGCGTAGCTTCATGGGCACAGGAAGTGTTCCATGGGCCTCGACGAGCGCCTTGGCGCGCTCAAGGGCATTTTTTACCGCATTCGACTTGGGCGAGCATGCCAGATAAAGCGCGGCGTGTGTAAGTGGATAGATCCCTTCCGGCATTCCCATACGACGGAACGCAGCGTCGGCGCTCGTGACAACGAGAAGCGCACGAGGGTCGGCGTTGCCAATGTCTTCACTTGCGAAAATGAGCATACGCCGCAGAACGAAGAGCGGATCATCACCTGCCTTGAGCATGCGCATCATCCAGTAAACCGAGGCGTCAGGATCGGAGCCGCGCATGGATTTGATGAACGCGCTAACAACGTTGTAATGCTCCTCGCCCGCTTTGTCGTAAAGAAGCGGCGCTTTCTCGTTGGATGCAGCCAGAGCCTTGGTGGTGACGCTCGTTTCGCCGCACGCTTGCACGTATTCGGCAGCCGCCTCGAGAATGGCAAGCGCGCGCCGGGCGTCGCCGCGTGCAAGTTGGGCGATCGCGCGCACGGCTTGGTCGTCGGCAGAAAGCTGTGCCCACCCAAGACCGCGCTCCGCATCGGAAAGCGCGCGGCGAACAAGGGTAGCAAGCGCTTCTTCGGAAAGCGCTTCGAGGCGAAAAACTTTGCATCGCGAAAGCAGCGCCGCGTTGACGGCAAACGATGGATTTTCCGTTGTTGCACCAACAAGGGTGATGATGCCGGCTTCCACATGAGGCAGAAAGGCGTCTTGCTGTGCCTTGTTGAAGCGATGAATTTCGTCAACGAACACCAGCGTGCGCTCTGCCTTATAGGCGCGACGTTCGCGCGCGGCACTAACGATGTCGCGCAGCTCCTGGATGCTACCAAGCACGGCGGGGAACGACACGAACACCGACGTGGTTCGAGCAGCGATGACTCGCCCAAGTGTGGTTTTGCCGACACCCGGAGGCCCCCACAGAATCATCGAGGGGACGCGATCGCTATCGATCGCGTTGGCGAGAAAGCTTGTTGGGCCGAGCACATGCGTCTGACCGACAAACTCGCTCAAAAGTGACGGGCGCATGCGCTCGGCAAGTGGAATCGCCCCAGAGCGAATGGCTTGGCGTTTCGATACGGCTTCGAAAAGCGTATTGCTTTGCGACGCTGCGAACCCATCGCCGCTGCCGCCTGTTTTGCTGCGCCCGCGTACCACTCTGAAAGATTAGCAGACGATCGCATGATGGCGTGTTCTCGCAGCTTGTACAAAGGTCGATCCAGAGGCATGAACACTGTGATGACAAGCCCGCGTTCGGTGGTGATCCCTTTCGGCGTTCCCGACGAGGGGCGCGGGCTCGGGCTCGGCCTCGCGGCGCTCGTGCATAGCTTTGCGCAGATCGACGGCGAGGGCGTCGCGCTTGCCCAACTACTCGCACGCGCATCATGCTCTGAGCCACGCGCCAACGAGAATGGCTACGACGAGCATGGCGACAACGAGAGCGATGCAGACGCCGAGAACCTACCGGAGGCGATCGAACACGCAACCTCGTTGCCCGACCAGCCGGCGGCGCCTGTCGAGGCCTTCATTCCGCCGCGCGCGTGGAAAGATCTCACGGGCTCGGGCAGCATGCCGTCCGATGTGAGCATCGTCGTGACCGGAACATTCGAGCCTCCGATCGGCGGTCGTGGACTCATCCAGCTTCTCGTGTTCGATGCAAAGAACGGCTACACGCGGGCAAAGGCCGAGGCCCATGTCGACGGAGACAACGCAGGGCAAACTCTGCTCGCGGCGTTCGACGAGGTCTGGTCGCAGCTCGGTGGCGAGCTTGGCACGGTGCGCGACATCGGCGACTTGTCATGGGATGCGCTCGAAAGCGTGCTGCGCGCCGAGCGGTGTGCGCTGCACGATCCGCTGCGTGGCGGACCTCACGATCGGCTCGCAGCCATGGCGCATCTTGGCCGGGCGATTTTCGATGCGCCTGATGCACGATTTCCGGCGAGCAGGCTCGCGGCGCTTGCGCTCGACACGGCCTTTTGCGCGCCACTCGACGGCAAGCTCGCCGACGCCGCGCTTCGTGCGCTCGTGAGGGCAACCGAAGACGCGCCGAAGAACGCCGAGCTGCTCGAAGCCGTGGCAGCCTTTCACATGCGCGCGGGCAACGGCGCAGAAGCCGAGAAGTGCGCGCACGAAGCCCTTTTGCTCACGCCAGGACGGCCACGTCTTTATGCGCTCGTCTCCGAAGCTCGCCGGGCGCGCGGCGATCTGCCGGGTGCGCTTTCGGCGATCGAAGACGGGCTCCTTCACGGCGCGACCGATCCGCTTCTCAACACCGAGCGTGGAATCGTGCTCGCCGAGCGTGGAAATCTCGATGAGGCCGAGAGCGCGTGGCGCATGGTGCTCGACATTTGTCCTATGTATGCACCTGCATTCACCAACCTCGCATCGCTCTCCATGGAGCGAAAAGACACGGCCGCTGCCGCAGGTCTCGTCGATATGGTCCTTGTCGCATGCAGCCGTGGCGGCGCGTCGCCAGAGATGCTCCGTCGTTCGATCCAGCTCTTGCTCGCAGCCGAACCCGAGGGAATCGCGCGGGCAGCCCGCGTGAACAAGCTTGCCTGCGCGCTCGTGGAAACAACGCCGAACGATCCCTGGGTGCACCTGGTGCTCGCGCGTGCCGCCTCAAAAATGGGCAATCGAATGGGTGCCATAAGAAGGCTCGCTCTGGTCGAAAAGCTTGCCCCGTCCTCGGTTTCTGCATCCGAAGCGCAGCGCGGAAAATTCGCGCTCGAACAGCCGCAAGCATCGCTCGAGATCGATGCGGTGCTCCGCGCGGCCTATGGTGCGACGGCCGCCGATCTCGACGCCGTTGCTGCGCGTGCACGAAGCCTTGCGATCGCGTACCCGGTTTGGCATGCATTCTTTGCCGCGGGGATCGCCGAGCGACGGCGCGAACGATGGCGCGATGCGCGCGATGCCTTCACGAGCGCCATTCGTTTGTCGGCGGGCGCGACCCCAGCACACATGGAAATCGTCGCGGCCCACATTGCCCTCGGCGATCCAGCGTCGGCGCTCGCCCATGCGCGGCGCGCATGCGAACTTGGCGGCGAAACCGCGCGCTCGCTCGCAGTGCTGGCAACCGCGCTGCTCGCGGTGGGTGATCACGAAGAGGCACGCCAAGCGATCGATCGCGCGCTCGATCTCGATACGACCAACGAGGCCAATCGCGCGCTCGCCGAGCGCATCCGCGCCGGGCGCCGTCGCACGAGCACACTCATGCGGTTGCGGGAAGTATTCGCCCGCTGGCGCCGCTCCTAGACCGCTTTCAAGCGGTCTTAGCGAGAGCCGAAAATAGCGGACCCGACGCGTACCATCGTTGCGCCGCAGGCAATCGCGATTTCAAGATCGTGACTCATACCCATGGACAGATCGGGCAGGCGGTTTCGGCCGCCGTGGCGCGTTTGCAACGAAACAAGCGCCATGAACGCATGACGTGCACTTTCGAGATCGGGCGGGGGCATCGTCATCAGACCACGGAGCTTCAGAGCTGGCTGGCGGTCGACGGCGTCGAGCAAGAACTCGAGTTCGCCCGGCGACACACCATGCTTCTGCGGTTCGGCGCCAACGTTCACTTCGACGAGCACGGGCAGCTGCCTCTGCGCGTTGCCATAGCCCTCGCTCCCCGCGCGCTTGCCTAGCTCGCGGGCAACCGTCGGCGTGTCGAGCGTGTGCACCACATGGGCGGCATGCGCGACATGCTTTGCCTTGTTCGACTGAAGATGGCCGATGTAATGCCACTCGATGTCGGCAAGGTCCGCTAGCGCACTAGCCTTGTGCGTGAGTTCTTGCGCGTAGTTCTCGCCAAAGGCACGCTGGCCTGCTTCGTACGCCTCGCGCACGGCTTCGGCTGGCTTCGTTTTCGACACGGCAATGAGTTTGATCTCGCTCGGATCGCGCGAGCACGCCATGGCTGCGCGCGTGATTCGAGCGCGAACTCGTGCGAGCGCCTCGGCGATGGGGCTCAACGCTTGCTCCAGCCGCGACGAACGCGTGCATGCCAGATCATCACGTCGGAAGTTGCGGTGAGCGGGCCGCCTTGGAAGTCGCCGAGCACTTTTTCGACCTCGAAGCCATTGTAGTAGAGAAGCGCTTCCCACTCTTGCGGGAAGAATTGCCGATGCGATAACGGCGTCATAAATAAACTACCTTTTGGGGCACCTTCGGCACCTTGTTTTTTTTGCCCCGCAGGCTCGAAGCACATCGACACGAAGGCGATTTGCCGTACGCGGTCGTAGTCGAAATATTCGTAGTATTTGACTCGCCCGGCCGTGGGGTGAACGAACTGTGGGCAACGATGAGGCTTGGTTGGGTCTCGCGTCAAATCTTCGAGAACTGGCATTCCGATATCGACAACCAATTCGCCGCTCGGAACAAGATGCTGCCTTACGCACGCAAGCCAACGCTCAACATCGCGCCGAGCGTAAAGGTGCAACGCCGTGTTGAATGTGCAAAGTACAAGTGGAAAGCGTCGACCAAGTCGCACGCCGCGCATGTCGCCACGCCGCACCGTTACGCGGTCGCGAACCTCGCGGCTTTCGTGTTCGAGGCGCGCGCGCAGATCGCCCAGCATGGCCTTTGATAAATCAATGCCAAAAACTTTGGTGCCCATGCGCGCAATGGGCAGCGCGATGCGCCCATTGCCAATGCCGTATTCAAGAACACACGGGTAGGCAACGGCGAGCTCGGTGTAGTATGCAACGTCGTCGACTTGCCCGCCGTAGGCGTGATCGTAATACGCTGGATCTTCGTAGTGAGCGCGCGAGCCAATTTCGAGCTCGCGATCGCGCCCACGATTGCGTTCGCGCTCGCGCTGCACTTGCCGTAACGATCGTTTGGACGAATGCGCCGGGCTCAGTACAAGCCCGAGCGGTTCATATGCTCAATCCAGTCTTGCACGGCGTCGTTGCTTGCACGATCGAAGTGGACCTGGCCGGCGGCGATCTCTCGAAGTGCAGTGACGGCCGGCTTGTTCTTCGAGTGAACAAGAGGGCCTGCCCCCTTCATGAGCTGGCGCGTGCGGCGTGCAGCAAGAATAACGAGCGCGAAACGGTTTTCTTCACGCTCGAGGCAATCTTCAACGGTAACACGCGCCATAATATTCTCGCTAGTTCGAAGGCGGACCATAAGCAGCCTGCCAACTTTGAAAATTGTAGGGTAGTCGCAGGCCGCTAGACCGGCAAGCTCTTAAGGTTAATTGTGAGCACCGATGATGACGCTTTTGTTCGCCAGGCATGGCGAGACCGCTGACAACACGAATCGAGTTTTTCAAGGGCAGCGCGGCGGAGGCCTGTCACCGCGGGGTCGCACGCAAGCACAAAGGCTTGCGGCTCGCATGCGCACAGCAAGCCTCGACGCGATCGTGGCAAGCGATCTCGAGCGCGCGGCGGAGACCGCGCGCATCATCGGCGCGGCCACCAAACTCGTGCCCGCATTCGATCGCGATCTGCGCGAGATCGACGTCGGAGCGTGGTCGGGCAAAAGCTACGAGGAAATAAAAAAAATGTTCCCAGACGAATGGGCCGCGTGGTCGGCTGGACAAGACATTGCGCGCGGAGGCGGCGAAACCTACGCGGCGATCGCCGAGCGCGTTGCGCGCGCCGTTTCGCGCATCATCGCCTCGCACGAGAACGAGCGCGTTCTCGTGGTTTCGCACGGCGGCGCCGTCCGCAGCTACATCGCGAAAATTCTCGGTGTTCTTGGGGCACAGGGCATGCGCGCGCTCTCCGGCCTTGGCAACGCGAGCCTCACAGTCATCGAGATCGAGAGCGAACGCGCCGTGCTCCGCGCATGGAACGACACGGCCCATCTCGAAGGGATGTCGGTCGACGATCGCGCCGACTGAATTGACGTGCTAAAATGAACTCATGGCAGAGCTGGCTCGTAAACGAGCAACCTACCAAGATGTTCTCGATGCCCCAGAACACATGACGGCCCAGGTGATCGACGGGCAGCTCTATCTCCATCCGCGACCGGCTCGCCGTCATTTGCGTGCTGCGTCTTCCCTTGGGAGCTTCCTATTTGGAGCCTTTGACGCCGCGGGCGTGCATGGTCCGGGCGGGTGGGTGATCATCCACGAACCGGAGCTTCATCTCGGGCCCGAGCCCGATATCCTCGTTCCCGATCTCGGCGGCTGGCGCGAAGAGCGCTATCCCGGTGACGACGACAACAACGATCCATACTTCGTTGTGGCTCCTGACTGGGCCGCCGAAGTCCTTTCCGAAAGTACGGCTCGTCTCGATCGGATGCGGAAGTTGCCGATCTACGCTCGAGAGCGAATCCCACATGTCTGGCTCGTCGACCCGCGCGATCGAACCGTAGAAGTTTTTCGCCTTGGCTCGGATGGATATGTCCTAACGAAAACTTGGGGCGACGAAAACGAGCCCGCTGAACTCGAGCCATTCGGCGCGCTGCCCATTCCGCCCTCCGCGTTCTGGGGCAGGCTACTCCGTTAAACTTTCGGTCTACCGCCCAACACCTTCGAGGGTAAAAACCGGTCGTCCGGTGTCGCGCGAGGCTTGGAGATCGACCGTGAGCTCGACGAACCAGTCGTTGTCTTCTTCGGGATCGAGCAGCGTTTGACGGATGCGCCAAGCTTCTTCGCCCTCGACCACCGCCATGTGCTTTGGGCTTCGCGCTTCGGGATCGGTGCGAAGGCTCGTGTGCTCAGCAAAGTAGGGAGAAAACTCGGCCTCGATTCGCGCCGCTTCGTGCGCCTCGACACCGCTTGCACCGGGCGCGTTGGGCAGCCCGATCGTTCGCATCGTGCGCGCCGCCTCGGTCCAATCGCGCCGCGAAAGAGCTCGTACGAACCGGAACGTTTCGTTGCGAACGAGCACCATGAAGGCCCTGCGATCGCGCGTGATGTCTTTCGACCCTTCCGGTTCGAGATCGCCGGGCACGATGGGCGCCTCGATGCGCTCGGCCGGGTTTTTCAGGCGCTCCCATTCGTCGAGCAAGCTCGCATCTACCTGGCGCACGATGGCACCGAAGTAGACGATCACGTCTTCGATCGCCTCGGTTTTTGCCCACTTCGGCACGGTTTGCACGAGTGTTTTGTAAACATCGGAGAGATACCGAAGCAAAAGCCCCTCGACCCGCTCGAGGCCATATTCCTTCACGTATTCTGAAAAAGACATAAACTGTTCGTACATTTCGCGCGCAATCGATTTAGGGCGAATGTTCTCCGCCTTGACCCACGGGTGAAGCGCGGCAAAGGCGTTGAATGTGCCATAAATGAATTCGGCTTGCGGCTTTGGGTATTCAAGCTTTTCGAGTTCCGCCATGCGTTCTTCGTATTCCACACCGGCCGCTTTCAGCTCCGCGAGCTTTTTGCCTTTCAGCATGTCGAGCTGGCGCGCGAGAATGATGTCGGGGTTTTCGAGAATCGATTCGACCAACGTAAGCAAATCGAGCTCGTAGGCAGGGTCGGACGGCACAAGGCGCTTCAGCGTGTCGAGCAAGTAGAGTGACAGCGCGTGATGGATCGAAAAATCTTCGCCGAGATCGCTATTGACAACGATGCGCCGCCGGCCGCTTTCGTCGTAATCGATCTCAAGAATGCCGGCGTTTTTGAGCGACTTCACCATCTCGATCGCCGTGCGCCCCAAAATGCGCTTTTGCGCGGGCCGCTCGTGACTCGACTTGATGAGACGCGCAAGCGCCATGCACCCGCCACTTTCTTCGCGCGACAGCACGCTTGCGACCATGCTGTGCGACACGGTGAAGCGCGAGGTAAGCGGCTCAGGCGAAGAGACAATAAGCTTATCGAAGGTGGATTTGTCCCAGGGGACATAACCCCATTCGGGAGGCTTTTTCTTGACGATTCTCCGCTTCTTGATGGGGTCGCTTCCTGCTTTTGCTTCGAGTCGCAAATTCTCGATGACATGCTCGGGCGCTTGGGCCACGACACTTCCTTGTTCGTCGAAACCCTTGCGACCGGCACGCCCGCTAATTTGCTGGAAATCGCGGACGCGCAAAATGGCGGTTTTTTCGCCGTCGAACTTGCATAATTTCGTAAAAAGCACGGTGCGAATGGGAATGTTGACGCCCACGCCAAGCGTGTCCGTTCCGCTGATGACTTTCATGAGCCCTTTTTGCGCAAGCTTCTCGACGATAAGTCGATACTTTGGCAAAAGGCCCGCGTGGTGGATGCCAATGCCGTGACGAATGAAGCGTTGGATCTCCCGACCGTAGGGGCTATCGAATCGAGCGCCTTTGAGCGCTTCGGCGATTTGCTTCTTTTCGTCTTTCGTAGAGAAATCTACGCTCATCAAGTTTTGCGCTTCTTCGGCGCATGCGCGCTGCGTGAAATTGACAATGTAAACAGGGTATTGGTTCTTGCTGACGAGGTGCTGCACCGTTTCGTGAAGAGGTGTTTCGCGGTATTCGAAATCGAGCGGAACGGGGCGATGGGTGGACTTCACGACGGCCGTGGGCTTGCCGGTGAGGCGCGAAAGATATTTTTCGAACGGCTCGGGATCGCCAAAGGTGGCGCTCATTAAAAGAAAGCGTGCATTACGCAATGAAAGAAGCGGAATTTGCCACGCCACGCCACGATCGCGATCGGCGTAATAGTGAAACTCGTCGAGCACGGCGAGGTCTACCTCGGCGCGTGGGCCGCCCGCGAGGGCGATGTTGGCAAGGATTTCGGCGGTAGCGCAGACGATCGGCGCGTCGCGATTCACGGTGGCATCGCCAGTCATGAGGCCAACGTTGTCGGCGCCGAACGTTCGGACAAGGGCGAAGAACTTTTCGTTCGCAAGCGCCTTGATGGGTGACGTATAGAATGAGCGCTGACCGCGAACGAGAGCCTCGAAGTGTGCGGCCTCGGCAACGAGCGATTTGCCCGACCCGGTGGGCGTGCTCAAGATGACGTTGCTACCGGCAAGAAGCTCCAAGATTGCCTCTTCTTGTGCCGGGTAAAGTTCAAGGTTGCGTGCAGCGACGTAGCCTAGAAACGCGGAGAGAATGTCGTCGCTCGAAGCGTCCGTTGGGGGAAGATCATGCAGATGGGCTTCAGCCATGAAACCGCAAGATAGACCGCTTTCGATTTGGCACACTCTCTTCGCGTTGGTGAGGCTGTTCCGGGCCGCTCCTGAATTCGTGAGTTGCGCGGTGGCCGAGGGCCGAGTACATCAAATCTATCCTTTGGAGAGGTGACCGAGTGGCCGAAGGTACCCGCTTGCTAAGCGGGCGTCGGGCTAAAACCCGACCGCGGGTTCGACTCCCGCCCTCTCCGCTGTAACAGCGCGAAATTGCTAGTACGTTTTGGCTCCGTGGCCAAAACTTGGCCAAAACTCGCTGGGGCCTTCAAGAGATCTGCGGACAGCGGAGGGAACGGCTCGCCGTGGCGCTGGCGGAGGTCGGGACCCCGCTTGATGTAGCTCGCCCACGTGGTCTCTGGCGACTTGTGTCCGGCTTGAGCCGCGATGACGTAGCTGTCGGTGCCGAGCATCGCAAGCCACGTGCAGCCTGTCGTCCGGAAGCTCCGGAAGTCGAACGGCAGATGGTCGACCGTACCCTCTACAAGCTCGCGGCGAGCGATGCCCGCAAGCTTTAAGTGCCGGCGCGTCCGATCTGCAAAACGTTCGAAGAGGCGGGCGCTTCCGATGAGCGGGATGATGCGCTCGTCGTCGCTCGCACGCTCTTCGTACATCGCCTGGAGCAGCGGCATCAGATTTTCGTGAATGGGGATCTCGCGGATGCCGGCGTCGCTCTTCGTTCCTGGCTTCTCTTCGCCACTCCGCACATCGAGCTTGCGGCGCACTCGAATCTCTTGAGCGGTTCGGTCGACGTCGGACCAACGAAAAGCGTACAGCTCTTGAGGCCTCGGATAGAGGTACGTCGCGAGCACGTAGAGCCGGCGCGCTGAGATCGGAACGGCTTCGCACGTGATCAACTGCACGAATTCGTGCGGGTAGAGCGGCTGCCGCTCTCGCTTTTCTTCGTCGAGCTGCTCTTTCGTCACCGGCGGCTTCACGCTCGTCACTGGATTCGCGCTCGATGGCCCGACGCGCACCGAAGAATAGCGGGGATCATCGTCGGTGAACGCACGGGAGAACGGCGCCACGATGATGTCACTCCACATGTTCATGGCTCGCTTGCTCGAGATCGATCCGGCAAAAACGGCGTTTGTCATCGCGTCGCGAATACCGATGATCTGCTCGCGCGTGATCGACTGCATGGGCATCGTTCCGACCCGTGAGCCGACCCACGTTGCGGCGGGCCCCTTCATGTCTCGAATCGATTTGCCAAGTCGTTCGTGGACCTCGAGATACCTTGGGTGCCATTCGTTCCACGTCTCCCCATGCGCTTCGGCGGATTTCAGCGCCTTCGCCTCGCGCGCGCGCTTCTCCACCAAGAGCTCGCCGTTCTCGTCCTCGCGCTCTTGCCTCGCGTGGACATAGAGTTCAGCGCGCTCGCGTGCCGTCTTTCCACCCGCGGGCGTGCTGTATTTGTCGGGCACGTCGATCCATTTGCGTGAGCCGTCGCCGAGGCAGACGCGACCGCGAAAGTAGGTCGTTCCGTCGGCGCGTTTGCACGCCTCGACGCTACCGGTACGAGGCGGGCCACTCATCTTGACCCGTGTTTCAACATCGCAGGCGGCGGTGCATCGAGGCCAAACCGCATGCCGTATTTAATCCGAACGAGAGTCCGCACAAAGGAGGCGATCGACACATCGCTTTCGTCGCATATCCGATGCAGCATGTTCATCTCCTCGTCGGAGCACTTCACGACGAGGTTTCGTTTCCGCTTCACCATGAGTGTTACATGCGCCTTGCTTTAACTTTGTCCATGGCATCATTCATGCGGAACTGGGTATGACGCGCGTCAAGTCGTTAATTTTTAACGATAAATTGACATGTAGATTTATTTTTGATCCTTGCTGAATGCCAATGACGGAGTCGACATCAAGAACGTTCTCGAAGGTATGCAACGCCTCGCCGAAGGGCTCGACGTGGCTCACGGGGGTTCAATCGTCGCTCTCTTCTGCGTCCAGCGGAGGGCAAGCCAGGGAGCGCCTGCCGCCCCCGCGAGCCAGCATCGCGCGATAGCCAGCCGATGCCGCTCACGAGCCAGCGCGGTGATTCCACGAATCGTTGTCGTCATATCAACTCCAAAAAACACCCTACAAAAAACACAGCCACTAAGCCGATCCTGGGGTCGCAAGCGTCCCCCAGAAAATTCGTGCTGGGAGGACCCCAATGGGGGGTCCCCGGGCAGGGCGAGCGCATCAAATTTGGCCGTCTTTTGTCGTTCCAAAAGAGTATCGCAGGCAAATGTAGGGTCGCAGGCTGGGCGCCAGACTATGCGTTTGCCGTTTTCAGCACAATTCCCGCGGTTTTAAGATGCGCTCGCCCTGGGTCCCCGGACGCTGAGGGTCCGAAATAAATCCTGCAAACCCAGCAAACCCGTATGTGTTCGGATTTGCTTGGGAAACCTTGCATGGTTTGCAGTGACGTCTCCAACTCAAAGCCTGCGCGAACCCCGCATAAACGGGATCGCTTTCAAGTTGAGATGGCCTGAAAAAGTAAATGTATGGCTTTCGTTGTGGTGTTAGTACAAGTCGTCATTCACGATGGAGGAAGCGTCCCGACGCTCGAGTGCCAGCGGTCGGAATCCGTCAGTCATCCCTTGTCCCAAGCTTTTTTCCATTGATTCCATTGATCGAAGGCGCGGCCGACGTGTTCTGCAAGGTTAGGAACGATCTTGTCCAGCTCACCAAGCTTGTTTGGCAAAACCCAGCGCGCATCGTCATGCTTTGCAAGCCTCGGCGCGCTTTCGCCCCCAACACGTGCAACGAATATTACCCCTGGAATCGTCCTGTCGTCCTTCTTGAACATATATGACCCGAGAAGTGGCGATTCGCGCTGTCTTCGGTCGCGCGCCATTGGGTTGCGCCCGCCGCCGTGAGCGAAGGGAGAAACGCGGAGATCGCCCGGTTGCGTTGCCCTTGGGCCGTGTCGATGCGCAAACGAGGAACGCAGAGGTGTTCGTGATCAGGCCGACGCGCGAGCGCGCTCTGTCACTCCTGCAAGACGCAGTTGAGAATCCTCCGCAGGCGGCGGCTCTGTCGACGAGGACAGCATTTTATGCTCTTTGCCGGACGCAGCGATCAAGCGATCACGTGAAAGACGAACAGCGATCTCGGCAATGTCGTTCCCTTTGAAGTGCCGTCCGTTCCGAACAGCCGCGACGCCTGCTGACCCAGATCCCATGAACGGGTCGAGGACAACCTCTCCGGGCAGAGTGCTTTGTCGAACGAGAACGTCGCTGATCTCGACGGGTTTTTCGGTCGGGTACCCGCCACGGATTCGCTTCGCTTCGAGGATGTCGGAGATTCCGAGATCGTGTAGCTTCCGCTTTCCTTTCTCGAAAAAGAGAATGAACTCGTAACGCGAACGATAGTGATAGCCCATTCCGATCGCGCGCTTGTCCCACACGAGTGGTTTCCAGAACTTGAAGCCGACGCTTTCCGCGATCGGTTTTGCGATGAACGCCGTTTCCGGGTCGCAGAAAAGATAGAAGTGTGTGTTCTTCTCGAGCACGCGGTGAACCTCTCGAAACAGCTCCTTGAAACGCGAGTTCGGAAAGATCCTGAACCACTCATTACTTGAGCCCTTGCTCACCTTCAGCCTGGTCGTAGTTCCGATCGCTCGGTGTTTTTCCAGCGACTCGTAGGGCGGATCCGTGATGACGAGATTCGCGCTTGCGGCGGGGAGTGTGCGAAGCCATGAGACGGCGTCGCCCTCGTTGAGCTGAAAGTTCGCCAACATAAAAAAAACGACTAGCACAATGGAATCATGCAAACTAGTCGTTTGTTCAGTGCTTGAAGCCCTTGAAAACACCGATGATGTTCTGTATGCATTGTTTTTTTAATGTAAGCCGTGGCTAGTCGGACGATCTTTGCCATCCATGTCGTTCGACCGTCTTCGCGCGCGCGCGGTCCCCTCTCATCAGACCCGTTGAGCAGCGGCAGAGCGACTGTTACGACGGAGCCTGCATGCCGAAGGTGGTTCATCGCGCCAACCTCCCGCTCATCGTGGAGCTTCCCACTCCGCGACCATTCCTGAAGTGGGTTGGTGGAAAGACTCAACTCTTGGACCAGCTTTGCCCGCTGCTACCCGAGATGTTCGGACGATACTTCGAGCCCTTCGTTGGAGGAGCTGCACTCTTTTTCGCCCTTCGACCACCGAGGGCGTCGCTGCGCGACGTGAACGAAGAGCTCATCGACTGCTATCGGGCGATCCGTGACGAGGTTGATTCGGTGATTGAGGCGCTCGGAGAGCATCGATACGAGCGAAAGTACTACTACATCGTCCGCGAACTTGATCCGCGGTCGCTGCCACGGGCGCGGCGCGCAGCGCGTACAATCTTCCTCAACAAGACGGGCTTCAACGGGCTCTACCGTGTCAATAGTGCTGGCCGTTTCAACGTCCCGTTCGGACGACACACGAACCCGGCGATCTGCGACGAAGACAACCTTCGCTCGTGCTCTTTGGCGCTGCAAGGGGTCGAACTGGAGGTTCGAGACTTCCGACAGATTGTGAAGGATACCGCGCCTGGAGACTTCGTCTACTTCGACCCACCGTACGCGCCCATCTCGGACACCGCGGACTTCATATCGTATGCTGTTGGTGGGTTTGGTTGGGCGGATCAAGAGAATCTGGCCGAGGCGTTCTCGGATCTGACCAAGAAGGGCGTCTATGCAATGCTCTCGAACTCCAATGCACCTGGCATCCGCGATCTCTACGCGGGCTTCACCATTGAGGAGGTGTCAGCGGTTCGCAGCGTCAACTCGAACATTTCGCGTCGCGGTAAGATCGCCGAGATTGTAGTGCGCAACTACGAACGTCGGCTTGCGCAAGCGAACGGGAAGTCGAGGCGCAGAGTGCAGCGAATTGCGGTGTAGCGGTGGCCAAGTCCCAGACGTCGCAAGCGTGGGCTCGCATTGGTGCGATCCATCACATAGAAGAGAGGCTCGCGAACGGCGAATCGATTTCGCTCTCGGCTCAGGAGATCAAAGAACTCGGGGGACGCGAGCCGAGGTTGATGACGAAGTTCGACACTCGCGCGAGTCGACCGCCGCTGCTCTCCTCCGCCACGGTCTTGCCGGTGACGAACGGAAGCTATGTCATCCTCCCTGGTGACGGGTACCACGATCTGATCGAGCTGACGTCGACCACGCGCTGGCCGTTGGTGAAGTCGGTTGCCGCTCTGCGCACGCTCCCATGGACCACCGGCCCGTGCTCCGAGTCTCAGGCGCTCGATATGGCGTTGGCGGCAGGCATTCTGGGGGACTTTCTCGACGACCCGCACGCCCGACTGACGGTACGTGGTCGGCGGCGCGCACCGAGGTTCGACTTCGAGTTTCACTGCCCAGCGTCGGTCGAACAAGTCGTTGTCGAGGGAGTTCAGGTCGAAGTCGATTCGGGACTTGAGGGCGACGGAATACACCTGATCGAGGGAAAGCTTGGCAGCCGAGACGACTTTCATGTGCGTCAGCTCTACTACCCGCTTCGCATGTGGCAGCGCGAGGTGCCGGAAAAGAAGGTGAGTACGGTCTTCATGACCTGGAGCAATCGTCGCTTCGAGCTGCGCATGTTTTCGTTCGAGCCGGCCAATCGCTACCACGCCATCAAGCTCGTGAAGGCGGTCGACTACGTCATCGAAGACGAGAGCGAAGTCGTGTCGCTCGCCCAAATATTGAACAGCACTGAGCTGGAGGATCTGCCCAAAGCGCCGTTCCCTCAAGCTGACGACATTCGCAAGGTCATCGACATCGTCGACGCGGTGGGATCGGGCACGCAAGACCGAACCGGGATCGCCGACAAGTGGAATATCGACGAGCGACAAGCCGACTACTACGGGAACGCCGCAATCTTCTTGGGTCTACTTTTGCGGACCCCACGAGCATTCGCACTTTCATCGTTCGGCTCGGAGTTTGTTCGCGGTGGCCTCACCGAGCGGATGATCTTTCTCGCCAGGCGGATGACGTCACTGCCCGTCTTTCGCACCGTCTTGGAGCATGCTGTCGTCCAGAGCGCGTTGCCCGACCATGCGCGCGTTGCCGAGTTGATTGCGCGGTCAACAGGATTGACTGGCGCCACACCACTTCGACGTGCCTCCACGGTCATTGCGTGGGCACGCTGGATGATCGATGCTTTCGCTGAACATCTTCAAGTGCCTATCGGCGGACAGGGAGATCATGGGGACGGATGAATCGCAGCGGGCCGCATTCGACTTCCTTCGGAAGCACGCGAAGGAGCAGACGACCTTCACCGTTACAGATGTCGAAGCAAAGACCAAGTGGAGCGAGGGGACCTGGAAAACGTATAGGTCGAAGCAGTTCAAGTCGTATATCAGGGTGGCGACCGAAGCGAAGGGCGCGTTCTGCGTAGATCCAAGCTTCTTGCGTCTGAGTCTTGAGGATTTTCGAGCCCTCACAACGCAGGTTCGCAAGCCTGTCGTCACGTGGTCGCGTGCCACCTACGACCACGTCGTCTCGTACGAGTTCCTGCTGCCGTTGACAAAGGAGGACAAGCTCCGTACCGCGCTCGATGACCTCTTCTATCGCGACACGCTCGAGCAGCGGACGCGAGAGATTCTCTCGAAGCCCGCGCTGGCGGAAGCTGTATCTCGCATTGATGGCGAAGCGGATGACATATACGTCTCCCGCGTAGTTACGCTCATCGCCGGGCTCATTGGAGGTTATTCGGTCAGCCACGTCAGCGGACGCTTTCGCGCGGACGCGATCGCCTCTCGCGCGGAGGCCGCCAGCATGCTTGTTGACCGAAGGCGCTATCTGGTCGACGAGACGACGGCGGTAGTCCGGTTCATCATTCCCTGCAGGAGCAGCCGCTTGATTCACGGCGACGTGTTTGACCTCAAGGGACCGGAGGCCATCGTGGATGGTGTTCCGCGGGCAGCCGCTACCGATGTGGGGGTGATTCGACGCCTCTTCTTTCTCTTCTTTGTCGAGGCGGTGGTTGGGCCGATCCAGGGCGAGGACGAGATCTGGTTGCTTGAAGATTCGCCATATGGCCGCCGTCTCTACACACTATCCAGGTCAGACGATTGAGGGAGGGCCATGGGAAGCAAAAAGAAGTCGAAGATGAAGGCGTCGCAGCCTGCCGCGGAATTGCGGGGGACCGTACGCCACTGGCTACGACTCCACGGGTACGACGACGTTGCCGATCTGATCGACGAGATCATTACCGAGTGGCGGAGTGCCGGCCGCGCGACACGTCGAAATTGGTGGGACATTCTCTCGGGCGACAAAAAGGGTCAGCCGCGCGGAGTTGGGGGACGAACCTTTCCGGTCCTCGCATCAGCACAACGTCGTCAAGGGAAGGCGGTGACCAAGAACGCGATCCAGCGCTCGCGCAATGAGCCACTACCGCTGGTTCCTGAAAAGACCCGGTGGAGGTAGTCGTGCGACGACCCTCTCCCGACGCCCTCTCTTGTATGCGCGATCTGGCCCGTGGCGACAGCTATAGCTTTCAGCACGTGTACTCGATGCTGGCGCGATTCGCGGCAAAGGCCAATCCGCGGCTCCGTTTGCTCCCCCCGTACCGCGAGTACGTGTCTCAGGGGTGTACTGGCGCAATCGGCTTTGACGTAATCGTCACATGATCGAACTCCTCGCGCGGCTCCGACGCCGCAGGCGAGGTCTCCGCGGAGGCTGAATTTCCGTCTGATTCGCGCTTTTTCCAGCTTGGCCCAATGCTTGGCCCGATTCGTTTTGCTGACGAGACCAAGGTCCGCGCGCGCCTCTGCAAATAGGATGATTCAGAAGCCGGCGTCGCGGATGCGGGCTACGACCGAGCGGAAGAACGCGAGGTTATCGAATCTGTCGATGACCGGTCCGAGCAGGCCCACCTCCTTGAGGTGATCGGCCGGAACGCATTGCAAGAAGGTCCCCCACTTCGCGCTTTCGACGGTGACCAAGCCATCGTTGACTTTGAAGCGGAGTCCTTCTTCGAGGAACACCGCTGTCGGGACGAGCAAAGCCTGCGTGAGGTCGAGCGAAGAGGGATCGTTTGGATACTTGCCGTCGTCACACACGCCGATGCCGGTGGCGAGGTTCGTGCGCCCCGCGTAGCTCGTATAGGTCACGCGTGGATCGTCGACGTACTTCGGATTGAAGACCTTCGTCATATGATCGACGCTGAGCTCTTCGAGCTGCGCGCGAAGGTGCGGATCCGTCTGTAACTCGTAGGCCGTCTTCTCGGCGAGCGAGAGGACCGCACCTGTCACGTCATCGACGACGTTCGTGGGAACGCCGCTGATCATCCCAAGAACGAGATCCGCCACTTTGCTCCCGCGATGCGGCGTGGACACTGTCGTGATGGACGCAATTCGATCGCCGTAGCCGAGGCCCGCCGGACTCGCGAGGATGCGTGCATCCATGCCGCCCTGACTATGGCCGACTAGGTTCACCTTCGCCTTGCCCGTCCGCGTGAGGATCGTGTCGATCTGCTCCGCGATGGCGGCTGCACGTTCCTCACTCGTGTCAAATGGCGGAGCAAGGGTGACGAAGACTTGCTCGCCTCGCTTCGTAAGATCGACGACGACTCCATTGAAGTACGTCACGCCGATGGGACCGACCTGGAGTTTACCGAAGCCGGCCATGCCATGAAGAAAGACCACGGGATACGGCGCCCCGAGCGGCGCGGGAGAAGACTCGGGTGTGGACACGCTCGATTCAGGAATAGGTGGCGCGCTACCGGAGACACCGCTGCTGCTCGGGCTCGGAGCCGTCGAAGGCGTGCCTACGTCCGATCCACCACATCCCGCAATGCTTGCCTCGACGCTCACGACAAACGCGAGCGCCAGAATGTTCGATACCCCCCCCATGGGATCTACCTCCTACGACGGACCGAATGTTTCGTGAGCGAAAGTATCAAAGTATCGTCGATAGGTGAGCGATCAATGGCGTCCTTTGGACGTCTCGCGAACGGCGGGGCGAGATCGCGATCGATATCCGCGCCGCATGCGGCGTCTGTCGCACGGATCCGCAGATAGTCCTAAAATGTTGATCATGCCCAAAGTGCGAGCCGACGAGCTCGTCGTGATGCTCGGCCTGGCGCCAACGCGTTCGCGTGCCCAAGCCCTAATCCTTGCGGGCAAAGTCTACGTCGGCGACGTTCGCGTCGACAAAGCAGGCGCGCGCCTTGCAGAAAATGCGCCGATCGCCATCCGCGGCAGCGATCATCCGTACGTGTCACGCGGTGGGGTGAAGCTCGCCGGCGCGCTCGATGCCTTTGGCGTCGATCCACACGGCAAACGCTGCATCGATTTCGGCGCGTCGACCGGTGGCTTCACCGACTGCCTTCTTCAACGTGGCGCCGCGAGAGTTGCAGCCGTCGACGTTGGCTATGGGCAGCTCGCCCACGTCCTTCGAGTCGACCCACGCGTGCAGGTGCTCGAGCGAACCAACGCTCGCGCACTTGAAGCTTCGCTTGTCGGCGGCATGGCCGATCTCATCGTTGTCGATGCGTCGTTCATTGGCCTTGGCAAGCTCGCTGACGCGATTGTTCGATGTCTTTTGCCTGGCGGCGAGCTCGTTGCCCTCGTCAAGCCGCAGTTCGAAGTCGGCCGCGAAGAGGCCTCGAAAGCCCGCGGCGTCGTGCGCGACCCAGCTCTGCGCGCCCGCGCCATCGATGGCGTGGTTGCCGAGGTGGCGGCCTCGGGCCTTGAAATCCTCGCCACAACCGATTGCATCATCAAAGGACCGCGCGGCAACCTCGAGGCGTTTGTGCACGCGCGCAAGCCTGCTAGGTGAACGAACTCGGAAATTTTGATGGCGAAACGCTCCCCCACGTTCAACCCAAATGCATCCGCCAACACCGACGCCCAGCACTCGCGAAAGGGATTTCCTCCTGGCCTCGGCGCCATCTTTCTCATCGTTTTTCTCGACATTCTCGGCTTCAGTATGGTTTTGCCGTTTCTCGCCGAGGAAGCGCGCAGCACCTTTCATACTACCGAGTTCGTGGGCACGCTTCTCGGGTCCATTTACTCGCTCATGCAGTTTCTTTTCGTGCCGGTGTGGGGTCGTCTCTCCGACCGTATCGGGCGACGGCCCGTGCTTCTCTGGAGCGTAGCTGCCACTTGCGTCGGCTGGATCGGGCTCGCCGTTGGTCTCATCTACACATCAAGCGTCACGTGGCTTTTTCTCGCGCGCATCTTCAGCGGCATTGCCACCGCAAACCTTGGCACCGCAAGCGCCTATATCGCCGACGTCACCAAGCCCGAAGACCGTTCCCGTGGCATGGGCCTCATCGGCATGGCCTTCGGCCTCGGATTCACCATCGGCCCGGCCATCGGCGGCATGCTCTCGGTCTTTCGCGTCAACGGTCGCGAGGGCGCCGTGCCATGCTTCGTCGCGGCAAGTCTGTCGCTATTGAACTTCGCCTGGGCAAAGCTAAGCCTGAAAGAGTCATTGCCGATCGATAGGCGTTCCACCCTTCGTCGAAGCCTTTCGCCACTGAGCGTTGCCGCCGCCCGCGAAGCGTTCGCGCTGCCAGGTGTTGCCCGGGTCATTGCGGTCAACTTCGTCTTGATTCTCTCGTTCACCGTTCTTGACCAGACTCTTCGCTTCTTCAACGCAGACTTATTTGAGATTACGAAGTTCGGCACCGGGCTCGTTCTCGCCTTCGTCGGCGTTGTTGCTGCAAGCGTGCAGGGCGCACTCATCAGGCCGCTGTCGCGCCGCTATAGCCAGGCCGATCTCATCCGCGCCGGCACGGTGATTCAGGCCGTTGCTTTTGCCGCCATCGCGATCTCACCTTCGTTTGGATTGCCCGCACTCGTTGCAGCATGCGGCCTGCTCGCGCTCGGCAATGGCCTAACGCAACCAAGCATTGCGGGTTATGTGTCGACGCGTGCCGATCCTCGCGCGCAAGGCGCCACGCTCGGCACCAACCAGTCGGCGGCGAGTCTCGCACGCGTATTCGGGCCTGCTCTCGGCGGATGGATGTACGGGGCATTGGGTCCGCGCATGCCGTACCTCGCAAGCGCCATGGGCATGGCCCTCGCCAGCGCCGTTGCGTTCTCGCTCGCGAAAAGCGAGTCTACCGAGTAGGGGCGTATGGCCATACGCCCCTACAAGCAGGCGTCAAATCGAAAGCGTTCAAAATACCAAAACCCAAACGTCGTAAACCGCGTGCGTCCACACGGCTGCTGCGAAACCGCGCGTCACGTAAATGAGCGTGAGCGCCAAGCCGAGCATCGCGCGGAAAAGAAACGACGCCATATCGAATGTGTCGCCCATTGGCCCAATGTAGTGCACGCCGCTAAAGATCATTGCGCAAACGATCGCCCAGGCGAGCATGATCATCGCGGCCCCAGCCTTCGATGTGCGCGTCGTTGTGCTCGGCGTGCCGGGCGTGCGCGCACTCGCTGCCCCTGCAAACACTTCGGAGGTACCCGTAAGTACCACTTGCTCGCGCGCGAAAAGCCACACGAGAATTTTCGCGCCAAGACCAAAGAGCAATACGCGAAAAGCGAGTTCTTCGTAGAAGCCGGCACCAAGCGACATGATGAAGCCGACGAAGCGCCCTTGGTCTTTGATTGTGCCCGCGAGAATGCGGCCAACGAGGTACGACGCGGCAAGGCGCATGACAACGGCGTAGACAATGCCTTCAATTGCAATCTGCATGAATTTGCGCGGCTGAAACGCTTGCCCACGCCCCAGAAGCATGAATGCCACGGCGAACGCTGCGCCAATGGCAAACGTTGCAATCAGATACACTTCGCGATCGCCAGAAGTCAGGCGCAAAAGCTGACCGGTCACCATGTCGGTCGCGTTTTGCACGCCGATGAAAACAACCGCGATCTGGTAAATGAGGAAAATGGGAAGGGTGAGCCCGAGGTCGACCCACGCACCCGGACGGGCAAGCAACTGACCGGCCGAAGACTGCTCTTGCAAGGATGAAGATGACATGGACGCGCGCGCCATCCCGCTTACCCGGGGCGCAGCCGGTACACAATCGCCACGACCACGACGCCCCAAAGCACCAAGTTCAAGACGAACGGCACATCGCTCAGCATTTCTTGCGTGGGGCTTTCCGCCCTGCGACCACGGCCGGCGCGGCCCGAAACAAGAAGCAAGAAGCGCACAATGCCAAAGATCGTGAATGGCGCCGTGAGCCAGAGATACCTGCTATTGAAAAACTCCTCGGTTTTGGGATCGAGTGTGTAAGCGACGTAGGTTACCGCAGTTGCGAGCCCTGTCACGGCCAGCGCCACGGTGAGCGACCGCTTGCCGTACGCCTTGAGCGCCGAACGCTGCTTGCCAGCGTGCTCGCCCTCGAGTTCGTGCCGGCGCTTGCCGAAACCGAGGAAAAGCGCGAGGAGCGCAGTACACGCAATCATGTACCCGCTTACCTGCACCCTTGGTGTTGTCGCAAGCCCGCCCGCGATGACGCGCAAAACAAAGCCAAACGCAATGAGCCCGACGTCGAGGTAGGCGACCTTTTTCAGCTTGAAGCTATAAGCGAGATTCTCGATGAAGTAGAGAAGCGCGACGGCTGCGAAGGCAACGTTGAGTCCAAAGTAACCTACTGCGAGCGCCACCACGACAAGGCCAACGGCGAACGGCCATGCCATGGCTTCGGGCACGTCGCGACTTGCAATGGGGCGAAAGCGCTTTACCGGATGGATGCGATCGGCCTCGACGTCGACGAGATCATTAATCGTGTAAACTGCACCTGCCAGCATGCAGAAAACTGCGGTGCCAAGGAGAGCCTCCCCCGTCACACGGAGGTTCAGCGATGGATCGCCTTGCGCGGTCGAAGAAAACAGGTCTTTGGCAAAGAACATCGGCGCCAGCACGAATAGGTTTTTGACCCACTGGTGGGGGCGAATGGTCTTGATGAGACCGCGAACAAGACCGCGATGCGAGCCGGCGTGCGCCACTGGCGCATCGCTTGGCTGCGACGCTAGATCCCCTTCAGAAGACGGGTTGAGAGCCGGATCACGAGCATCGAGAGTCACGCCGCTCTAGATACACCAGGCGACCCCCACTCGCGAGCACTCACGAGCACCGCTTGACGCGCGACGCGCGGCGACGGACAACCCAGCGCGTGTCGCCACGTATAGCCCTGTTCCTTGGTTTGCTCGCACTGGTAGTCTTTGGGCCAAGCGTAAGCAGCCTTTCGGTAGCCCACGCATACGGACCTGAGCGCTTGCCAAAGCTTGCGACACTCATCGACGATGTGGCTCGCGGTGGCATGCCTCTCGGCTACGTGCCGCTACGTAAGCTTTGGTCTGAATGGGACCAAGGCAATCCGAGCGAGGTCGAAGCGGCGCTCGATACCGTGAGTTCCGATGCGCGCGTCCCTGCTCCGATGCGCGCTTACGCAGGATTGCTTGGGGCCTACGCGCGCCGGCGCCGCGGCGATCTTGCGGGTGCCAAGGCCCGTGTGAAAGACCTTGGCTTCGTGAGCCGTTGGATCGTGACGGGGCCTTTCGACAACGAAGGCAAAAGCGGGTTCGATCGCGTTTTTGGGCCTGAAGAGCAGTTGAGCGAGCCGCTCAGCATGACGCAAACTTACGACGGCAAAGAGCGGGCTGTGCGCCATCGCCTTATCCCAGATGTTTTTCCCTACGCCTGGGTCGATCTGGGAGCCATCGTGCGCCCGCAGGAAAACGTGTGCGCGTACGCGACAACCTTCGTGCGTGATCGGCATGCGCAAAAAGGGCCACGCCCGCTGTCGATCTGGTTTGGCAGCGCCGGCGCCGCGAAGGTGTTCTTCGACGGCAAGCTGATTCTGAAAGATGCAAAATACAAACAACTCGACGAAGATCGGTTTGGTGTCACGCTCACCATGCATGAGGGTTGGCACCGGCTCACCGTGAAAGTGTGCGGTCACGACGATCCGCCAATGTTCGCACTACGCCTCGCCAGCGCAAGCGGCGCACCTGACGCCAATCTCGAGAGCGATCCGGATCCGTCGCACGCCAACGAAGCCGCGGCGATCCGCTTCAAGAAAGGCGAAGGCACGACCCTTCCGACTCTGTCGGGACCAGCGATAGTGTTCGAAAGGCTCGTTGCAAAGGGCGACCCCGCATCGCTCGAAGCCTTCGCGCGCTGGCTCGTCGTGACCGACTCGGACGACGTAGCCGAGAATCGCGCACGCAACTTGGCGCGGCGAGCAGCCGAAAAATCACCTACCGTTGAGCGCTGTCTGCTCGCCGGCGAGCTCGCCGAGAATCGCAACCAACGCGCGATATGGATCGACAAGGCCGAGGACATCGTCAAAGCTCGGGCGACCCAAAGCGAACGCATCGCGGTGCTGCTTGCACGCGCGGCGCATGCCCGAGGCGGCGCGAACTGGCGCGATGCGATTCCTTATTACGACAAGGTTCTCGCACTCGATCCCGACAACATCCAGGCAAACCTCGCACGCGTGGAGCTCTACTCGGAGGCAGGGCTACGCGAAACAGCCCTTGCCTCGCTGCGTCGCACGCTCGCAAGGCGTCCGAGCAGCGTGGCGCTCGTTCGTGCAACCTTGGCCACGCTGCGCGATCTCGGCCGCATCTCAGAAGCCGACGAGCTGACCGAGCGCTACGCCGAGCTCCGATTCGACGACACGTCTTTGATCGACAGCCGCATCGATCTCGCCCTCGCTCGTCGCGACACGACGGCGGCCATGCACTGGATCGATCGGATGCTCGAGGCGAATCCCGACAGTGCGCGCGCACTTGGCATTGCCGCACACGCGTACATCGCGCTTGGCGATCGACCCAAGGCTGTTGCCACATACCGCCGCGCGCTCGATCTTGCACCAGAAGACGTTGCAACGCTTCGCGCACTTGCCGACGTCTACGGCCTGTCGGGCCAAACCGACGAGCAAATCCGCCTGCTCAAGAAGGTGCTCGAACTTCGCCCACAAGACAAAGACGTACGCGAATACGTAGCTCACACCGAGCCAAGCCGGCCGCGCGCCGACGAGGCCTACGCACGCCCGGCTGCCGAATTTCTCAAGCTTCGCGACAAGCCGGCCGACGGCAAAAACCGCCGCACACTCGCCCACGTGCAAGTCACCACGGTATTTCCTAATGGCCTAGCAAGCCGGTTTCACCAGATTGTTTTTCAGCCGCTTACCGACGCTGCCGCGGCCGAGGCGCGCGAGTACGGATTCGCGTTCGAGGCCGATACCGAGACTGTGCAACTTCGCGGCGCGAAGATCTATCGCAAGGGCGGCCAGGTTGATGAAGCCATCGAGAGCGGCGAGGGCGCGGCCGACAATCCAGCCATGGCCATGTACACGAGTGCACGTGCGTTCTACGTGCGCTTCCCGCGGCTCAATCCTGGCGACGTCGTCGAACTACGTTACCGCGTGGAAGACATTGCACACCGCAATGCCTTTGCCGACTACTTCGGCGAGGTTGTGTACATGCAATCCGCCGAGCCCATCGCACACTCCGAGTACGTACTCATTACGCCAAAGTCGCGGCAGTTCTATTTCAACCAGCCTGCCGTCGCCGGGCTCGTGCAAGCGAAGTTCGACAAGGGCGACAACCGTATTTTCCAGTTTACCGCCAAGAACGTGCCGCCGCTCGAAGCCGAACCACTTGCACCACCCGAGGCCGAAGCCCTCGGACATGTGCATGTTTCAACATACAAAAGCTGGGACGAACTGGGACGCTGGTACTGGGGTCTCATCAAAGACCAATTCACCGCGGACGACGAAGTCCGAAGGCGCGTCGCTGAAATCACCAAAGGCCTTTCAGACGACAAGGCCAAAGTGCGTGCCGTTTACAACTTCGTGGTGCAAAAAACTCGCTACGTGGCGCTCGAGTTCGGCATCCACGGCTTCAAGCCTTACCGAAGCGCGCAAATTTTCGCGCGCGGCTTTGGCGACTGCAAAGACAAGGCAACGCTCATCGTGACCATGCTCAAAGAGCTTGGCATTCCGGCCACCATCGTTATCGTGCGCACGGGTTTACGTGGCGACTTCGAAACCGAGCCTGCGAGCCTTGCGCCGTTCGATCATGCCATTGCATACGTGCCGTCGCTTGATTTGTACCTTGACGGAACTGCCGAGTGGACGGGGTCGACCGAGCTTCCTGCAATGAACCGCGGCGCGCTTGCAATGCAAGTCAACGAAGGCAAACCGAAGCTCGTACACTTGCCACAGCCGCCGGCCAGCGAGAGCGTTACTTCGAAGCACATCGACGCAACGGTCGGCGCCGACGGATCGGCCGTCGTCAGCGCAACCATGACCGTGACCGGCGCAACAGCCAGCCAATGGCGCCAACGCTACAACGCGAAGGCAACGCAAAAGCAGCGTCTGCAGGAAGATTTGTCGAGCGAGCTTCCTGGTGTGGAGCTATCGCAAGTGACAACGGGCGATCTCGAAAACATCGAAGAGAAAGTCGACATTCAGGCCAAAGGCAAAGCCATGTCTTTCGCTCGCAAAGACGGCGATGTGTTCCGTTTGCCCGTGGGTGGCAGAGAGCACGTCGTTGTGACATGGGCCCGGCTCTCGCAGCGAAAGCGCGACGTGCGCATCATGGCTCTTACGACGCGTATAACCGAGACGAGCGTGCGCTTGCCCGCTGGCGCAAAGATTGTCTCCGCGCCACACGCCGCCGAAGGCAGCTCGCCCTTCGGCACCTACCGCGTCGAGGTCGAAAATGTGGGCGGCCTTGTGCGCGTTCGGTCCGAAGTAGCCATCATGCGCTCGCGCATTGCGGTAAGCGAGTACAGCGCATTCCGCACGTTCTGCGAAAAAGCCGATCGTGAGCTCGGTCAATCGGTGACGTATACGGTGAACAAGTGAAAATTTTCTCGCGAACGGCTTTGAACCTGCTCGGTGCGCTCGGAGCTCTCGGAATCGTGAGCGTCTTCGGCTCTGTCGCAACCGGATGCGGCGCATCCACGCCACCATCGAATGCGCCGACCTCTGTCGACAAGGCCGACAAGGCCGACAAGCTCCGGGCAGCCGCACACGGATCGTCCGATGGCGAGGAACTCGGCCAATGGCTTCTTGGCGAGATGTTCGCGCCCGGTGGCAGCGCAGAGAACGCCGCAGGCGCGCGCGCGTCGCTCGACAAAGCGAAAAGCAAGGGGCTGTACGCGTCGCTCGGCGCAGGAGTTTTCGATGAAACGCACGGGCAGCCAAAGCGCGCCGCCGAAGGCTACGTTGCCACGCTCAGCGCTGCCAAGCGCAGCGACGACCCCGTGGCGCCACTCGCTGCGTTTTTCGCCACGCACCACCTCATCGCGCTGAGCGGCAGCGTTGCCAATCTCTGGGCGCAAACCAAGCCAGCTATTTTGCCAATTCTCGATGCACCAGGGCATGTTGGCTGGCGCGCACTCGCCGAGCTTCACGAGTGGTCGACCGCCGAAGCCCTTGACCGCGCCGAGGTGACGAGCGACCGCTACGACGACCTGATTACGAGCCGCATGGGCTGCGCGCGCAACCTGCGAATGGCGGGTCCTTTTGGTCGGGCCGCGGCGCCCGATCGGCGGCGAAGCTTTGGGGCCGAGCGATCCCCGTGGCCGCCGTCGTGGCCGGAAGATCCGGTGCGTGGGAGCGTGCCTCACGTGCTCAAGGCGGAACGTCGTCGCTGCGTGCTTGCAAGCACCGAGCACACCGACGATGGCATTTACTACGTCGAAACGTTCTTCGACACGCCCTCCGATCGCGACGTGCTCATCGCCGTGCAAGGGTCGGTTGCCGTGTGGGTCGACGACGCGCTCGCCAGCGAGCGCGATCTCAGAAACTGGGGAGCGTGGCAACGCTTCGGTTCCGCCGTTCATGTCAAACGTGGCCGCCATCGCGTGCTTGCGCGTGTTCTCAATGACGCGGCATCGATTCGCCTATTAAATCTCGACGGCACATCGGCCAACCTCACGACCGATACGAATGACGCAAAGCCATATAGCCTGGCTCGACCAACCCTTCTTGCCGATCCGAATCCCATTGCGCGATACGTCGAGGCCCTTGCAGTCGACGCCGAAAAAGTTACGACTACGATGTCGCCGCTCGCCCTAACGCTTGCCGCTTATGCAGCAAGCATCGACGGGCTTAGCGATGTGGCTGCCACAATGACTGCGCCGCTGACGTCAGCGAAGAACGCAGCGCCTGTCGCGCTGCTTTTCGGCGGTCGCTATGCCCATTTCGATGGCGCCTATCCGGAGCAAGTCCAGCACACGAACGAAAAAGATCTCTACGCGCGCGCCGCCGTGGCCGATCCGAAACTCTGGTACGCGCGCGGTTGGCTCATTCTCGACGACGCCGAGCAACGCGGTCTCGTCGAGGCCGTTGATTCGCTTCGCACCCTCACCCAGCAAACACCCGACGTTCCCGACATCGCCGTACAGCTCGCGCGATTGTACGGCCGGCTTGGTTGGCGCGCCGAGCGCATGCGCACGATCAAAGACCTTGCCGAGCACTTTCCAGACGACCGCGATGTGCTTGCACTTTACATGAATTCGCTCGACGACGATGGCTCGATTGCCGAGGCCGACAAAGTCGCCGAACGAATCAAGCGCCTCGATCCCGACTCCGAGATCGATCTCGATCGCGCCATTGCGCGCCACGATTGGAAGGCAGCCATCGAAGAGCTGAAAAGGCTCGAAAAGCGGCGGCCGGATCGCAAAGAGCTCGCCGCACGCATCGCCGACATGTTCATGCGCTCGGGCGACCCAAGCAAGGCGGCCATGGCGCTTGAAAAGGCTCTCGAGAAAAATCCGCAAGATTCGGCCACTCGCCTCAGGCTCGCCGACTACGCGTATGCCAAAGGTGACACCACCGCGTTGCGGCGCGCACTTGCCCGAGCCTTGCAAGCCGGCTCGAAGGGCAACGAAATCCGCGAAGCCATCGACCTCATCGAGGGTGCAAGCCTTCTCGAGCCGTATCGGATGGACGGACGCAGGGTCATCAAAGAGTTCGAGGCTTGGGAAAGAAGCGGCAAGCGCATGGATGGCACCGCGGCCCGCGTGCTCGATTACGCCGCCACGTGGGTTCACCCCGACGGCTCGAGCGAAATGCTCGAGCACGAAATCATTCGCATGCAGTCGCAAGAAGCCATCGGGCAAGAGGCCGAGCAAGAGCCACCCACGGGCCAGACTTTGCGCCTGCGCGTGATCAAGCCTGACGGCTCGATGCTCGAGCCGGAGAACGTTGCGGGCAAGGCCACTTTGACCATGCCGCATCTCGAGGTTGGCGACTACATCGAGATCGAGCACATCACGCCAACCGCAAGCGACGGTAGCAGAGGCAAAAGGTACGTTGGCCCGCAGTGGTTTTTCCGCGAAGCCGACAAGGGCTATTGGCGAAGCGAGTTTGTCGTGGTCACGCCGAAAGACAAAGCGCTCGACATCGAAACCATCGGTCGTGTTCCTGCGCCAAAGCGTTCGGACCGAGTCATGTTCGTGGAACTTCGCTGGCGAGTCGACGAAAGCCCTCCGGCCCCCGACGAGCCCGACAGCCCGAACCCGCGCGAGTTTCTGCCAAGCGTGCGTATTGGCTGGGGCGTGTCGCTCGACGAAACACTTCTTCGTTTCGTCGACGCGGCCTCGCCGGAAACTCCGCTCGATCCGCGTCTGCGCAAAAAGGCACGCGAGATTGTGGCGAAGATCCCCGCCAGTCATCGCGATGATCAAGCGCGTGCACTTTACAAATATACGCAGACCGAGATTCAAGAGAGCAACGAGCTCGATGCACGGCGCGCCATCAACGGGCGCTCGGGCTCGCGCTCATCGGCGTTCAGCTACCTTGCGCAGCTTTTGGGCATTCCGGTGGAACTCGCGCTCGTCAAGAGCCGCATCGCGATGCCACCGCGTAGCAAGATGAGCGCAATCGACGTTTACGACAACATCGTCACGCGCATAGAAACCGAAAAGGGTCCACGCTGGTTGACCATGCGCGACAAGTTCGCGCCTTACGGTTACATCCCCGCGGAGCTACGCGGTCAGCCTGCCATCCGCCTTGTTTCTGGCACGCCGCGCGACGTCACACCGGCGCTCGGCGCTGCCGACGGCGTTTTGCTCGAAGGCAAAGCGGTGCTCGCGGAAGACGGCTCGGCCACGATGGATCTCGTTCAAAGCTTTTCGGGTCGCATGGGCATTCGCCTTCGCGAAATTTTCGACCAAGTGCCGCAAAACAAGCATCGCGAGCTCGTTGAAACGCAGCTTTTAGGGCCGAACATACCGGGTGCGCGCCTCAAAGACATGAAGCTCGAAAATGTGGATGATCTCGGCGCGCCGCTCGCTCTTCGCATGCACGCAGAAGTTCCTGAGATGGCGCGTGTGATGGGACCCAACAAGCTTGCTTTGAAGGCGCTATTTCCGGTGAACATCGCGCAAATCGCGTCGCTTGCAGAAAGGCAAACGCCACTTTTGCTCGGGACGTCGTCGCACGTCGAGGTAAAGTTCGAGGTTCTTATCCCCAGCAGCATCGCCATGCCAGCCGCACTGCCAACGGGCGAACTCAAAAACGAAGACCGCACTGTGCGCGTTGCCGACGCGGTTACGGGCCACTCTGTCATTCTTCAGCGCGTCATCGACATTCCTGCTGGCCGCGTGCAACCAGGCGCACAATACACCAAGTTCAGTGCTTTCACGCGCGCCGCCGACGAGCTGCTCGCGCGCGAGCTCACCTTCGGAAGGTGATTACGGTCTCCCCGGAGCGATGCAATGACCCGACACTTCAACACCGCTGGCCCCAACCACCCCGCGGACCACTACAGCGTCAACTCCTTCGCGCGGATCAATTGGCCCGAGATCCAGCAGCTCATTGATGGGAAAAAGTACTTCGTTCTGCACGCTCCCAGGCAGACAGGGAAGACGACGCTATTGCAGGCGATCGTCGACCGGCTCAATGGCGAGGGGCGCTACGAGACGATGAGGTTCAGCGTCCAGTCGGCCCAGGCGGCGCGCGACGACCTTGCGATGGGAAATCGGATCATCGCCAGCCAATTGCTCCTTCGGGCGCAGACCAGCCGCCCTCAGAGCTGGCTTGCTGTCGAGGGTCGCTCCGTCATAAAGGAGGAGGAGCCTGGGAGCTTGTTGACGACGCTCCTCACACGTTGGGCGGCTCATTCGCCACAGCCGATAGTGTTGCTGATCGATGAGATCGATGCGCTGGTAGGAGATACGCTGGTCTCGGTTTTGGGGCAGCTCCGAGACGGGTACATCGCTCGCCCAAGCCCCTTTCCCCATTCCGTGATCCTCTGCGGGATCCGCGACGTGCGCGATTACCGCATCCACACATCCAAGGGCGAGATCATCACGGGGGGCAGCGCCTTCAACATCAAAACCGAGTCGCTACGGCTGGGGAATTTCTCGGAGGCCGAAGTTCGTGAACTCTACGAGCAACACACGGCCGAAACGGGGCAGATCTTCGAGGAGTCAATCTACCCGAAAGTGATGGCGCTGACGGGTGGGCAGCCTTGGCTGGTCAACGCTCTGGCTCGTGAATTGACCGAGAAGATGCCTGCGCTCCAAGACCGCTCGCGCCCCGTCACTCTCGATGACGTGGATGAAGCCAAGGAGCGCCTCATCCTCCGGCGCGACACCCATCTCGATCAGCTCGTGGACAAGCTCAAAGAGCCACGCGTCCGGCGCGTCATTGAACCCATTCTTGCAGGAGAACAATGGGGAGAAGCCGTATCGATCGAAGATCGCCAATATGTCGTCGATCTGGGGCTTATCACGATGCAGCGCACCGACGGTGTCCGCATCGCAAACGACATCTATCGCGAGGTGATTCCCCGAGAGTTGACGTCCATCCTTCAGAGCAACGTCTCGACACAGGTGCCTAGCACGGCTTTCGTTCTTGCCGACGGCCGGCTCGACTTCCGAGGGATGCTCGCGGGTTTCCAGCAGTTCTACCGAGAGAATTCCGAGGTCTGGAACAAGCGAGCG
>Ga0123357_10000353_pt1 | contig 43508 bp, 32 predicted proteins | sample TergutEmb28metaG_FD_89873 | JGI IMG/M metagenome (GOLD analysis project Ga0123357, IMG submission 89873) | Embiratermes neotenicus P4 segment gut microbial communities from Petit-Saut dam, French Guiana - Emb289 P4 | ecosystem: Host-associated > Arthropoda: Insects > Digestive system > Gut ...
CCCCCGGCGAGTGGACTGACGGATAGGCAAGCCGGCGGGATGCCGGTCCCCCGCAGCCGCGCCGGCGTTCGGCAATTCCGGGTCGAGACGGTCACGCCGCCCTCATGCGCACGAACGGAACGGGGTACCAGTAGGCGCGGTCGATGGTGCGGTCTTGCCCGTCGCGCTCCAGATGCATGAAGTCGGTCACGTTTTCGCCGGGATAGAAGCTCTGGCAGTAGCGCGGGAACACGTCCTCGGGCACGATGCCGATATCGTCGGCACCGATCAGCATCGTGGCAAGCGCGGACGCATCCGCCAACGTGGCTGGCAACCCGGCCCCGGCCAACGCGAGAAAGATACGCGCTGACTCCACAGAACGTCCGGCGCTGGCACCGGCGACGCTGAACCACCACCCATCGTCGTCATGCGCAACATACAGCAACACATGGGTCGAGTTGCCGCCCCGCAGGATCTCCCACGGATGCCCGCCCTTGAATCCCGAGCCCATCCAGTCGGCGAAGGCGTCCGGCGACGTGGGATCGATATCGAGAAGACCGTCGTGGCGGCCATCGGCATGCCGCCGGTACAACTCGCGTGGCGTCAACGTGTCGCAGCCCTCAGCCAGCGTCGCCTGGTAACCGATCTGACAGGCCCGCAAGAAACACTCGACCGTCATCTGCGGAAGCCGCTGCTTCCACAACCCGTGGACGCGCTCGGCGACGGTCTCGTACAGGCGGTCGGCCTCGTCGGCCGTGAAATCGCCAAGATGCCACTGTCGTGTCTGCGGGCTAAGCGCCCACCAATCGGCGCGCCGGATCTTGCCCACACGCTTGCCATAGGGCAGGTTCGCGGCGACGTGGTCGTTGTACGTCCCGCCACGCACGGAATCGACCACATCCGCGACCGCTGCCTCCAACCACGCCACGATTTGCCGCAGCCACGGATCGTGCCACACGGAGTGATACGTAGGAAAAGGCTCGCCGGGCTCCGGGGGTGTCACCGCGACAGCGTGATGGTTCATGGCCAGACCGATCGCACCCCGATAGCGCGTCAGCGTGATCAGGAACCAACCCGTGTCACAGGGATAGCACTCGTCCCACTCCTGCCGGTCCATGACGTCGTCGCCCTCGGCATACCTGGCTGCGAAATCGTCGTACGTCCCTCGCCCGAGTTCCACCCAGAAGCTGCGCGCTTCGTCCCCGCCGCAATCTTCCAGGGCTTCGGCCGTGGCGAAAATACGCGTGAGCGTATCGACAACAACATGGTCGCCCACCGACTCCACTTCTCGCATCGACAACGACCGCAACCAGCCGTCCAGAACAGGTGCCGTCAGCGCCGGAAAGCTACCAGCGTCCACCAGCGCCTCGTCAGTCTCGTCCCCGATCATGACCCCTCCTGAGTTAAACGTCCTTCTACCCCTACGCACGCTATAGGTCGGCTCAGACACTTTTCAGATAGAGCGTCACCGTCTGGGACATCGACACCAACCGGCGCACGACGAAACGGATCGTGTGATCTCGCTGGTGTTCTGCGCCGGAAATGTCATCCTCACGAGGAGGCTCACTTCCACCGCGCACGGGAGGGTCAGCCATCTGCGCTCTGTTTACTGTCTTGCCTCCGCGTCGGCGTCGTATAGATCCCGGTGGCGGGCCAACTCGTCGGCCACAACGGCTTCAAGCTCTTGGGCTGGGGGCACAGCGCCACGGGCATCCGCCGGGAGGCCCTCGTAATCAGCGACACCCAGCGCGGCACTCATATTCGCCAACGTGTAGCGCACAACGGCCTCGTTCTTACCGGTGCACAGCAAGACACCGATGGTGGGTGCCTGCCGGTTTGGATCGCGCAACTCTGCGTCGACAACGCCAACGTAGGCGGCCAACTGGCCCAGATAGCCGGGCGTGAAGTCGTCAACCTTCAGTTCCACGACGACATACCGCGACTGGGGAATGTGATACAACAACAGGTCGGGAACCAGTTCGTCGGTGCGGCCCTTCCGGTCAGTCACCGCGAACCGCACCTGCCGCCCCACGAACGCCATGCCGCGCCCAAACTCGGTCAACGTGTCTTGCAGACGATCCATCAGCGCTTGTTCGACGCCGCGTTCGTCGACCCGCTCGAGATAGGCCAGGTGCTCGAAGACGTACGGGTCCTTGACCAGTTGCTGGGCCAACTCCGAGTCCGGCGAGTCCAGCGCCGTCGCGAAGTTAGTCGGCGCCGCCCCCAGTTGATCCTTGAGGCGTACCTTGATGAAGTGTTCCAGAACACTTCGCTTCCAGCCCTCGTCGAGCGCTCGCGCAGCGTACCAATCGCGATCCTCGCGCGTTTTCAAGCGATCGAGTAGCACCATGATGTGCCCCCACGGCAATTGTCCAGCACCGTGCTGGACGAATTCCTCCTCAGTTGCCCACACCTGTGCCACTCGTCGCATGTAGAGCAGGTTCGATCGCGACCAGCCGCTCTGGCCGGGGAACTCTCGGCTCAAATCAGTTGACAAACGCCGGACAACCCCAGCGCCCCAACCCTCATGTTCCTGCCGTGTCAAGATGTCATACCCGACCGACCAGTACAGGCGAAGAAGCTCGGTGTTAGCCGCCCGCGCGGCCCTGACTTGAGCCGAACGTATCCGCTGCTTGATGTCAGCCAGCAACTCGACGTACCCGACCGGTACATCGTCCAACTGTCCTACGTGTCGCCGGACAACTTGGTCCTTCGACGCTAAGCGACCGACAGCGTTAACCATGGCATCTCCTTCTCACTCGTATTCTTCCGTACGCCACTGACACTTGTGGACAGTAAGTGGACACTTTTCCACGAGGCTTGGTCGCGGGTTCATATCTCCGTCGCGATGCCAGATTGATCCCACGATTGGATGCCTTTGGCGTGATCCCGGTGGAAACGGATCATTGAGCAAACAACGCAGTGGACGCATAAAACTTAACATTATGTTAAGGTTGATGCATGGGCGGCTTGGTGACGGATCTGGAGCGGCTACGCGAAGCCGCTCAGGATCAATACGGTTACGTCACCACGGCGCAGGCACTAGATGCGGGCGTTTCGCCCGCGTCACTCAGCATGATGGTCCGACGGGGACGTTTGGAGAAAGCATCGCGCGGTTTGTACCGCGTGCCACAGACCCCGGCCACACAATATGACGCGTTCATGAAAGCGGTGCTGTGGACCGGTTTCCCGGAAGCGTGCCTGAGCCACGATTCGGCGCTGGACGCGTGGGAGGTCAGCGACATCCTGTCTGACCAAATCCATGTCACAGTGGCGGCGCGTCGTCGTATCGTCAGGGAGGTGCCGCACGGCTACGTGATTCACCACGAGGATCTGTCACCAGATCAGGTGACGTGGTGGCAAGGTATTCCGACTGTCACTCCCGGGACAGCGATTCGACAGTGTCTGGAGTCCGGAGTGCCGACATACCTGATTCGCCAGGCCATCGAACGGTCCGCCCGTTCTGGGGTGGTGTTGGCACCCGTGCGGGAAGAACTCACTCGACTCATGGAGGCCCGATATGCCGTCTGATCTTGATCTGCGCTCACGGTTGCGCCAGTTGAAGCCGAAGCAGAAAATGGCCGCCACGGTTGACCTCTCACCTACACGGGCACGATGACTATGCCAATGCGGCGGCATCGGCGAAACTGGGCATTTCGCTGGATGAGGCAGTCGTCAACCCTGAATGCTTGGATCGACGAAATTGATAAGGCTAGCGATGCTGGAGCCTGAGAACTCCGACCAAGTGGACCTTGAGATGACGACCCGCTACATGCCGTACGTCGGCATGGACATTGACCAGGCCGCGTTCGCAAAGCTGGGGAGGCGGCAACCATGTGACGACCGGCTGCATGGTGAATGTGGGTGCTTTGATGGGGTCTGACTTGTTTGGCTTGTCAGGCCCCGCAAGGCCTTTGGTCGGGGTGACAGGATTTGAACCTGCGACCTCTTCGTCCCGAACGAAGCGCGCTACCAAGCTGCGCCACACCCCGAAGCCTTCTTGCGAAGACCGAATGGAAGTCTAGCCGATGGCGCGCCGCTCAGCCATTCGAGCGGGGCTCCAGCGTCAGCATCGTGACCTCCGGCGGGCAGGCGAAACGGTAGGGGGCGTACGGCGACGTGCCCAGGCCCGCCGAGACGTTGACCCACGACGACTTGTGGGCGGCGTGGAACTGAAACATGCCCTTGGCGTGCCGACGGTCGAGGTCGCAGTTGGTCGTCAGCGCGCCGTAGCCCGGCACACACACCTGGCCGCCGTGGGTGTGACCCGCCAGCACCAGGTCCACGCCGTCGGCTGTCATGGCGTACAGCACCCGGCGGTAGGGCGCATGGGTGACGCCGACGGACACGTCCACCCCGTCGGAGACCGACCCCGCGACCGCGCTGTAGTCGTCGCGGGCCAAGTGCGCGTCGTCGGTGCCCCGGAATTCGACGCGCAAGCCCATGACCTCCACCACCGCGCGCATGCCGGTCACGTTATGCCAACTGCCGCTGCCCAGCATCGCGTCGAGGTCTGCGGTCGGCAGCATCCGGTGCTCCGCGAGCTCGTGGACGGACGGACGCCCGACGTAGGCCAGCGGATTGCCGAACTTGGGCGTCACATAATCCGACGAGCCAAACACGTAGGCGCCGGGGAGTTCAAGTAGCCGCCCCAACGCTGCGCGCAGGGGCTCGATGGCCTCCGCCTGGGCGATGTTGTCGCCCGTGTCGACCACCATATCCGGCTCCAGGCCGGCCAACGACGCCACGAACGCCGCCCGGGCGCGGTCGCGCACCGTCAGGTGGAGGTCGGACAGATGCAGGATGCGCACCGGCTGCGCGCCCGCCGGGAGCACGGGAACAGACACACGCCGGACGACGAAATGCCTCGGCTCAACCAATACTCCGTACGCCAGGCACCCGGCAGCAGCCAGCGCGAGGCGCTTCGCCCATCGATGTGCCACGGCTCACCCGTTCGTGCCGGTCGTGCCTGGCAGCACGACTTGGCCGGGCGGCGCCGGGGTGGGAGTCGTCACCGGAACCGGGGTTCCGTTGGACACCAGGATCGTCACGCCGCCGTGCGACGCCGTGTGGTAGCTCGGCGACGTTCCGACGACGACGCCCGCCGGAAAATCGGAATTGACGGACGACTGGGAGACCATGAACCCCTTGCTAGACAACATCGCCGAACAACTGGACGCGCTGTATCCGGCGCACCCGGGAATGTCCACTTGCTGCCCGGCCATGATTTGCGGTGACGGCGCCTGGAACTGGCCCTTGTCGCGCGTGGAAATCGCCGCAGAGAAGACCGGCTTCAAGAACCGCCGTCCGGCGTCGTCGCCGGAGGTCCCGCCGATGTACGTCCCGGAAGCCGGAAGCCTGACGCCTTGGAGCGTCCTCTTGTGGGTCTTCCAATACGGATCGGACACGTCGACCGACAGCATCGCCGCTCCGACCAACGTCGAGGTGTAGCCCATCGTCCACACCGTCTCCCTATTGTCGATGGTGCCGGTTTTGCCGGCCATCGTGACGCCGGGCACCTTCGCCGGCGCGGCGGTGCCACCAGGGCTGTACGGCGCCTGGAGAACTTGGTTGACAGCCGCCGCCAAATCCGGGTCGATGGCCTGTTGGCAGTTCGCGTTAGGCGCCGGCAGGCTCTTGCCGGAGGCCGAGGTGATCGACGTAACCATGACCGGGGTGCAATGGATGCCGCCGTTTGCGAACGTCGCATAGGCACCAGCCATCGCCAAAGGCGACACATACGATGTGCCCAAGGTGAACGACGGAACCTGTTGATTGGGGTTTGAGCCCAGGAGACTCTGACCGCCCGCCAGCGTCAAACCAACGGTCTGAGCCATCTTGACCACGTTGCAGACGCCGACCGACGTTTCCAGTTGGACGAAATAGGTGTTGACGGAGTTTTTCGCGGCCGTGGCCATACTGATATTGCCGAAGCGTGGGCCTGGATCGTTGACCGGATCCCATTTTGTGCCTTTCGACCCCAGCGGCCACGCCGTGGGGCCGTTGCATGTGGAATAGGTATTCGGCGGGTGAACCATCGGGCTCGCCGCGTTAAAGGTAATGCCGGCGCCCGTGCCATTTGATAAAGCTGCGGCGATGGTAAATGCCTTAAACGTGGACCCCGCTTGATACCCCTGCGCGCCGCCATTGTAGGGCGCCGTGCTGGGGGCGTGATCCACCGCGTAGTTCCACGACGACGCGCCAGGCCCGTCCATCTTCCCGTTCGTACCGATCATGGACCCCCTGCTTTGCGCCATGGCGATGATCTGGCCCGTGGTCGGGTCCAACATGACGACCACCGCGATGACGGGATCCAGCGGCAAAACCGAATTGGCTATCGTCGTTTGCGCGGTGTTTTGCACCGACATATCGATGTCGGTCTTGATCGTGAGGCCGCCGCGATAGATCATGCTCAAACGATCATCGGGCGTGGACCCCAAACTTGTCAGACTGTTGTCGTCGGTCAATTCATTCACGGCATAGGAGCAAATAAAGGGATAATTACTGCTCGCACACCCGTTCAGATTGCTTGTGATTTGCGCCGGATTATACGACGTCGCTTTCGCCGTCGCCGCGTCGGCGGGGGTGATGACGCCGACCTGGGCCATGCGGTCGAGCACGATATTGCGCCGCTGGAGTGCCATCGTCGTGTGGGTCCTGGGGTTGTAGGCGCTCGGGTTTTGCACCAGGCCAGCCAGCATGGCCGCCTCGGGAAGGGTGAGTTTGGATGCGTCGACGTTGAAGAAATGGCGTGCCGCCGCCTGGACGCCGTAGGCGCCGTCGCCGTAATAGCTGATATTCAGATAGGCGTCGAGAATGTCGTCTTTGCTGTATTGCTTCTCGACGGCCATCGCCAGCCGCATCTCTTTGATCTTGCGGGCCAGCGTCGGGGCCTTCGCCGCAGCCACGGCGGCCTGGTCGCCGTTCGCGGTGGCGTCCTCGATCTGAATGGTGCGGACGAGTTGCTGCGTCAGGTCGGAACCGCCCTGGGAGACGCCGTTGGCGTTGGACACCAGGGCACGCATCGTCCCGCGCAAGTCGATGGCGCCGTGCTGGTAGAAACGCGTGTCCTCGATGGCGATCTGGGCCTGCTGCATGATCGTGGCGATCTTGCTCAGCGGCTCGTTGACGCGGTTCTCGTCGTAGAAATTGGCCAGGACGGTGCCGTCGGCGTTGAGGAGTTGCGACCGCTGCGCCTGTTTGCTCATCTCGGCGGTCAAATCCATCTGCTCGGGCGAGGCGAGCATCGCGTCGCTGATCGCCGCACCGCCAGCGCCCACGGCGGTGGCGCCCGGAACCAGCAGGCCAGCAACCAGCAGCCCGCCGAGAATGGAAACCAGGATGAACAAAAGGAGCGAATATAGCTTCTTGCCCAAGTGCATAAAGTACAGAGTACGTCAGCCGCCCAACCGACGTGCCGCAGTATCGACGTTAGGCTAAATCCATGACTACGACGACGACCACCGCATCCCGCGAACGGGCCCACGCCATCGTGGACACGCTCGGCGCGTTGTATCCCGACGCGCACTGCGAACTGGATTTCGGCAACGCCTTGGACCTGCTGGTGGCCACCATTCTCTCGGCGCAGTCGACCGACCGGAGGGTGAACGCGGTGACCCCGGCGCTGTTTGCCCGCTATCCGGACGCTGCCGCCTACGCCGCCGCCGACCGCGTCGAACTGGAGGAACTGATCCGCCCCACCGGGTTCTTCCACAACAAGGCGGACGCGCTGATCCGGCTGGGCGCGGCGTTGGTGGCCGATTTCGACGCCCACGTGCCCGGCACCATGGACGAGCTGACCACCCTGCCGTCGGTGGGCCGTAAAACCGCCAACGTGGTGCTCAACGAGGTCTTCGGCGTCCCAGGGCTGACGACCGACACCCACGTCATCCGGCTGGCGAAGCGGTTCGGGTGGACGGCAACCGACAAGCCCGCACAGGTGGAAAATGACGTGGCCGCGCTGTTCGAGCCAGCCGAATACAACCTGGTCAACCATCGGGTGATCTGGCATGGGCGGCGACGCTGTCACGCGCGCAAGCCCGCGTGCGGGGCGTGTCCGCTGGGGGCGCCGGCGACCGGTTCACTGGGCACGTCGACGAGCGAGCCGCTGTGCCCGTCGTTCGGCGAGGGGCCGACCGATCCCGTTGCCGCGTCGGCGTTGATACGCGAGCCGAGACGGTGATGGCGTCTGCCGCACCGGCGCCGGTTCCGGACGCGTTGGGGGCGCTGATCGCGTCCCTGGTGCCGTCGGGCATGCCAACGACTCCACGCGGGCGGGCTGCGGCTCACGGGCGGCCTGCCGCGAGCGGACGCCCCACGGCAGGTCAGGCACCTGCCCAACGCTCCGCCGCCGTGCTCATCGCGTTCCACGGCGAACCCGACGCGCTGAAGCTGGTGTTCGTGGAAAAGACGGCGCACCTGCGCGTCCATTCTGGGCAGATCGCGTTCCCCGGCGGCGGCGTCGAGGCGGGTGACCCCAGCGTCGAGGCGACAGCGCTGCGCGAGGCGCGCGAGGAGGCCGGCATCGTCGAGGGGGATGTCACCGTCCTGGGGGAACTGCCGTCGGCTGACACGTTGATCGTCCGCAGCGGGTATGACGTGACGCCGGTGGTCGGGTGGTGGGCGCCGCGGCGTCCGCTGACGGTGGGCGACACCGGGGAAATCGCCGCCATCCACGACATCGGGGTGGGTACGTTGCTCGATGGGGCGAACAGGCTCACCTGGGTGCATCCCAATGGCATCAGCGGGCCGGGGTTTACCGTCGGCGAGCTGTTCATCTGGGGGTACACGGCCAAGACGCTGGACCGGCTGTTCACGCTGGCCGGGTGGGGGCAACCGTGGGACGCCGGGCGCCGAAGCCCCATCCCGGCGCGGTTCCTGGGGTAGGGGCGGCGGACGTGTCGCCACCGCTCGCGTCCTCCTCGCCTGGAACCGCCAACCGGTGGCGTTGGTGGCGCTCGCGCGCGAAAATAGAGCATGACTTGGTGGCACAACGCGGTCGTGTATCAGATTTATCCCCGCTCGTTCGCGGACAGCGACGGCGACGGGGTGGGCGACCTTCCCGGCATCGTAAGCCGGCTGGACTATCTGGCGGGGCTGGGCGTCGACGTGGTGTGGCTGTCGCCGATTTTTACCTCGCCGATGGAGGACAACGGCTACGACGTCGCCGATTACGACAACGTCGACCCGCTTTTCGGCACCAACGGTGACCTGGACGCGTTGATCGACGGATCACACCGGCGCGGCATGAAATTGGTGCTGGATATGGTGCTCAACCACACGTCGTCGCAGCATCCGTGGTTTATCGACTCGCGCTCGAAATCCAGCGTGAAGCGGGATTGGTATTACTGGCGGCCGGCGAGGCCGGGGTTCACGCCGGGGACGCCTGGCGCCGAGCCGACGAACTGGGCGGCGTTTTTCGGCGGGCGGGCCTGGGAATACGACCCGGAATCCGGCGAGTATTACCTGCACCTATTCGCCCCCGGGCAGCCGGACCTCAACTGGGACAATCCCGACGTGCGCCAGGAGCTTTTCGCGATGATGCGGCGTTACGTGGATCGGGGGGTCGACGGGTTCCGGTTCGACGTCGTCAATATGGTGTCCAAAACGCTGCCGCTGGCCGACGGGCCCGCAGCGCCCGACGGATTGTGTTACGACCCGTCGTTGGTGGCCGACGGGCCGCGCATCCACGAATTCCTGGCCGATATGAACCGGGAGGTGGGGATATCGCAGCGCGACCTGTTCAGCGTCGGAGAAATGGTCATGGTCGACGTGGAGAAGGCCCGCGTCTACACCGACCCGGGCAACCGCGAATTGGGCATGGTGATTTCGTTCGACCATATGGGGCTCGACCAGGATCCCGCCGGGCTGAAATGGGATCTTCGGCCCTATCGGTTGGCCGACTTGAAACACGTCCTGGCCCATTGGCAAGACGGGCTGGCCGGCGTCGGGTGGAATTGCCTGTACCTGGAAAACCACGACCAGCCGCGTTCGGTGTCGCGTTTCGGGGACGATTCGCCGCAATATCGGGTGGCGTCGGCGAAAACGCTGGCGACGACGCTGCATCTGCTTGGCGGAACGCCGTTCATTTACCAGGGGGAGGAAATCGGCATGACGAACGCCGGTTTCACCGATCTGGAGCAATACCGGGACGTGGAATCGCTGAATTTCGCGCACGCGGCGCTGGGGGCGGGGCTGCCCGAACCAGCCGTGCTGGCGTCGTTGGGGGCCAAGAGCCGCGACAACGCGCGGACGCCGATGTGCTGGGACGGGTCGGCGTCCGCCGGCTTTAGCGAGGGGACGCCCTGGCTGCCGGTCAATGCCAACCACGGCGACATCAATGCCGCCTCCGATATCGCCGACCCCGATTCGGTGTATCACCATTACCGGAAACTGATCGCGTTGCGGCACGAGGTTCCGGTGGTGACGAATGGGCATTTCGAATTGCTGCTGGGCGACGACGAGCGGATATTCGCCTATACCAGGACATCGGACGACGCGACGCTGTTGGTCGTGGCGAATTGGTGTTCGCAGCCGACCACGTGGCCCGACGGGCTGCCCGATGTGACGAATGCGACGTTGGTGCTCGGCACGCACCCGGTCACGGGCAATGGCCGGGAATTGGCGGGCGAATTGGCTGCGTGGGAATCGCGGGTGCTGTTGTTGTGACAATGGGGGACGACCCCCATACCCCCGCGCGCTGCGCGCTATCCGTTAATCCGTCAGCCCGCTCATCCTTCAGCGGTCGGCAGACTCGAGTTCCGGCGTCCGCGGCGGCAAAAGCGGGGTTGCGTTGACCTGCTCGACGGTGGTGGTGGCCGCGCCGCGAATGGCGGCCACCGACTTTTCTACCGAATCGATCGCCATCGTCGGGCCGTGGAACGCGAATTTGCCTTTGCCGACCAGCACGAGAATGCCCGCGACGACCAGCAGCAGGATGACCATCACGAGGAAACCCCAGAACAAGGCGAGCAACATGGACACGCCGAACCACGCCTGGACCGCGAACGACACGAGGAACGCGAGGCAGAAAAACAGCAGGATCGACGCGGTGATGGCCACATAGCCCGCCGCACCGAACATTCCCGCGCCAATGCCCGCGTTTTTGACCTGCGGGAGCAATTCGGCTTTGGCCAGCTCGATTTCGTCGCGGATGATCGTTTTCACATCCGCCTGGATGTTGGTGATGAGGTCGGCAATGCCATCGCGATCCGCCATCGGACGCTCCTTTCGAGACTGGCTTTGAGGGCTTGGAGCCTTATTCAGTCTAGCGGCGGATGGCGCGACACGCGCGTCTTGGCGGCGTCGTCACCAGGCGATACTCGTCGTCACAGCGAAATGGGGAAGCCGTCGTCGAAGAAACGAAGCGGAAGGCTGAACTCACTCTGGTCGACTTCCGCGCGCCAGCAGGCGACCGTGTACGGCAACAACAGCGGTTCGGGCGCGCGGGCCGACGAATCGTAGAGCTGCCCGACTTCGTTCAGGACGCGTCCGCGCGCGGTGTCGTCGAGGCTGGCGACCCGTTCGTTCGCGCCCGTCTGGATGAGCAATTCCGGCCTGGTGATGGGCACCCACATGCGGAAATCGCGGTGTTCGACGCTCAAGAAATAGGGGCTGTCCGCCAGCGAACGCATCAACGGGAGCTGGGCGTTGTCGGCCATCGACGACGGGTCGACGCGGTGCATAATCGCGGCGAGGCGGCGCACCCAGGGCACCGTGTCGTCGCGCAAGGTGACGTGCATGACTAGGCGCCCGCCGGGGACCAGGACGCGGGCGATCTCGCGGTAGGCGCGGTCGGGGTCCAGGTCGCCCAGGTCGTTGGACACCACGACGGCGGAGAACGTGCCGGCGCCGAAGGGCAACGCGTTCGCGCTGGCGGCGGCGACCTTCACCTCGGGCGAGCGGCGGTGCTGGCGGGCCAGGGCGTCGGGGGTGCGGTCGATCAGGCAGAACCCCTGCCCGTCGGGCAGCATCCGGCGGGCCATCGGCACACTGACGGCCCCGATGGCGAGCAGCTCTCCAGCGCCGGTCGGAGCCATCCACTCCAGCGCGGCCCCCGGAAACGTGTCGGTGCCCATGGGCGCATCGTACGGGGGTTGGGGGGCTGGTGGTGGGACCGACGAACCGCAGCGAGGCGAAATTGTGGATAACTTTTTCGGCGGGGGGAAGTTATCCACAGATTTGCGCGGCGCGGCGGATTGGCGGGCGAACTCCCCAGTATGCGGACGTGAGCGCGATACCTGATGACCGCGACGTGCGCGACGTTCTCGTCGTGGCGTCGCCCGGCGATGTCGAAGATGTGATCCTGTCGGCGGTCGCCGCCCAAGATCTGCGCGCCACGGTGGCCACCGACCTGGATACCGTGGCCGCGCGCTGGTCCGAGTCGGCCATCGTGTTCGTGGAGGATTGCCACGCCGCGCAGGTGGCCGAGCGGGCGTTGCCCCGGCGCGACGGCGTCTATGTGATCGGTGGGGACGAGTCGGTGCTGGCCGCCTGGTCGACGCCGCTGGGCGCGCGCGTCATCCCGCTGCCCGACGGGGTGGCCTGGCTGGGCGCGGTGCTGGACGAGGGCAGCAGCCGGGCGGGCGCGCCGGTGGTGGCCGTCATGGGCGGGTGTGGCGGGGTCGGCGCGTCCACGTTGGCCGCCGGGATGGCCGTGGCGGGCACGTCGGGCGGCAGGCACACGGCGCTGGTGGACGTCGACGCGTTGGGCGGCGGCATCGACCTGCTGATGGGCGTCGAACAGACGGGCGGCTGGCGCTGGCCCAAGCTGCGCGGGGCCGATGGGTATGTCGGTGACCTGCGCGACTATCTGCCCCATGTGGGCGACGTGTCGGTGCTGTCGATGTCGCGCGAAGGGGTGACGGATCTGGCACGGGAGCCGCTGGCGGCGATCGTCCACTCGTTGCGGAGAAGCCATTCGTTGGTGGTGGTGGATGTGGGACGCAGCCTCGCGCCGGCCTCCCGGGAGGCGGTGCGGCTGGCGTCGCACCGGTTCGTCGTGGTGACCGGCAGCGTGAGGGGGCTCGCCGCCGCCGGGCAGGTATTGCGGGCCCATCAAGTAGATGGCGTGGAGGCGGTGGTGCGGCAGCGGCGCGGGGCTGCCACCGACCACGGCGTGGTGGTCGACGTGCTGGGGCTCGACGTGGTGGCCAGGCTTCCCGACGACCCGAAGCTGGCGGCTGCCGCCGAGCGCGGGGACGTTCCGTTTCGGGGCACCCGGCAGCCGTACGCGCGGGCATGTCAATCGCTGGCGAATCGGGTGATGGCCCGTGATTGACCTCGACCAAGTACGGGACTATCTGGGCAGCCGGGGGCAGCGGGCCGGTCCTGTCGAAGTGGGCGCAGCGCTGCGGGCGCTGGGGCATCTGGTGTCCGACACGACGGTGCGCACCACCGTGGAGGCCCTGCGGCGCGACAGCGTGGGCGCCGGGCCGTTGGACCCGTTGCTGGAGCTTCCGGGCGTCACCGACGTGATCGTCAACGGGCCGGACCAGGTCTACGTCGACTGCGGGCGGGGGCTGGAACCCTGTGACGTGCGCTTCGCCAACGAGGAGGAGGTGCGACGGCTGGCCGTGCGGCTGGCGGCGTCGGTGGGGCGGCGGCTGGACGACGGCAGCCCGTTCGTCGACGCGCGGCTGCCCAACGGCGTGCGGGTCCACGCGATCCTGGGCGTGCTGGCCGACCAGGGGACGTGCTTGTCGTTGCGCGTCCCCCGCAAGGCGCGGATGACGCTGGACGACTGGGTCGACTCCGGGTCGATGGCGAAACAGGCCGCCGTGATCCTGCGCAGCATCATCGCGCGACGGCGGGCGTTCCTCATCTCGGGGGGCACGGGCACCGGCAAGACGACGCTGATGAGCAGCCTGCTGGGCCTGGTCCCGCCCGGCGAGCGGATCGTCATCGCGGAGGACTCGCGGGAACTCGCGCCCGACCACCCGCATTGCCTGCGGCTGGAATCCCGTCCGCCCAACGCGGAGGGGTTCGGGGCGGTCACGTTGACCGACCTGGTGCGGCAGGCGCTTCGGATGCGGCCCGACCGGCTGGTCGTCGGCGAGGTGCGCGGCGCGGAGCTCACCGACCTGCTCATGGCGTTGAACACCGGGCACGAGGGGGGCTGCGGCACCGTCCACGCCAACTCGACAGCCGACGTCATGGCGCGGCTGGAGGCGTTGGCGGCCCTGGGCGGGATGGGGCGCGAGGCGCTGCACGCGCAGGTGGCGGCGGCGTTGGACGTGCTGATCCACGTTCGGCGTCTGGGCGACGGACGCAGGTGGGTGGAGGAGATCGGCGTCATCGACGTCGATGCGGCGACCGGGCGGTGCGTGGCCCGGGATGCGTTGAGGTTTGATCCATCGGGGGCGGTGGTGCGCGGGCCGGCGTCCGCGCTGTTGGAAAGGCTGGTGTCCTGATGGAGTTGGTCGCGGTGCTCGCCGCGTTCTGGGCTGCCTGGCTGGTCGTTCGCAGACCCGACGTCCTGGCACGTCGGTTGGCTCCGGCCCGCGAACCAGCCAGGCAGCCCTCCAGGTGGCGGCGGTGGTGGCCGGTGGCGGTGGCGGCGGGCGTGGCCGTGGGCGTGGGGCTGGCGCAGGGCGTGTTCATCGGCGTAGCCGCAGGCCTCCCGGTCGGCACGGCATTGTGGATGTGGCGGATGTACCGCGCCCGGGCGCAGGCGGACCGGCGGCGGGCCGGGGTGCTCGACGCCTGCCGGGCGTTGGCGGGCCTGCTGCGGATCGGCCATGTGCCGGACCGGGCGTTGCGCGCGGTCGCCGACGACGTGCCTGTGCTGGCCGAAGTGGCCGCCGTCCACGAGATCGGCGGGGAGGTTTCCCCCGTCTTGCGGCGGTTGGGAGGCGTCCCCGGCAACGAGGGGCTGGTGGAGCTGGCCAACGCCTGGGAGGTGGCCGAGCGGACGGGCGCGTCGTTGACGGCGACGTTGGACGCGATGGCGCAGCGGCAGGTCGCCCAGGAGAGCGTGCAGCAGGTCGTCAAGGCCGAACTGTCGGCGCCCCGCGCGACGGGGAAGCTGCTCGCCGCGCTCCCGTTCGTCGGCGTGGTGCTGGGGTTCGCCATCGGCGGCAACCCGCTCGAATTCCTCACCGGGTCGCTGGCCGGGCAGATCGTGTTGGTGACGGGGGTCGCGCTGGCGTGCGCCGGCGTGGCGTGGACGGAAAGGATCGCCGATGGGGTTTGACGTGTGGACGTGGGTGGCGGGGGTTGGGACGCTGGCCGCCGTTGTGTGGTGGCGGCCTCCCGTGGCGAGCCGGCTGCGCGAGCGGCGGTCGTGGTCCAGGGCGCCGGCGTGGCTGGCCGGGCGTCCGGGGGCGTTGCCGTTGCGGGTGCGGGCCGTCGCGGGGGGCGTCATCGGGTTGGTGGCGTGGTCGTGGCTGGGATGGGCGGCGTGGGGGGTGGCCGCGTGGGTCGTGGTCTGGGCAGGGGCCACCGTCGGGCTGGGGTTTTTCTCGTCGGGGTCGCAGACGCGGCGCCGCGAGGAGATCGTCATGGCGTTGCCCCAGACGTGTGACCTGCTGAGCGTGTGCCTGGAGTCGGGCCTCCCGTTGCGACGGGCGGTGGCGGCGGTCGCCGACGTCATCGGCGCGCCGATGGCCGAATGCCTGCACCAGGTGGTCGCCCGCGTGAGCCTGGGGATGAGCGAGCGCGAGGCGTGGGAGGAACTGCGCGACCAGCCTGGCCTGGAGTCGTTGGGACGCGAGGTCGGGCGCTGCCTATCGTCGGGCCTGGCGTTGGCCGGGGTGCTCAAAGCGCTGGCCGTCGAAGCCCGCCGTGAGGCGATGTCCATCCAAGAGGTGCGCGCGAAGCGGGTCGGCGTCCGCAGCGTCCTGCCCCTGATGGCATGTTTCCTGCCGGCGTTCGTACTGTTGGGGATCGTCCCCATCATCGGCGGTGTCGTGTCCCACCTGTTGCCGTGAAAGCAGTGAAACCGCCGATGCCGCCAGGGACACAATCTGCGGTTTCGCCCCAGGAGCCCGGCACAGCAGACTACTGGCACCGCCGCCAGGAGGCGCTCGGCATCGACGCGCACGGCGAAAGGCTGACCCACGGTGAAGTTGAATTCTGCGAACGATTCTTACGGGCACACCCAGGAGTTCACCCCGAGGAAGTCATGGAGTGGATACCCCGCGACAAATATAACGCCAGTGGCGGGCTGCTTCCCAGTAACGACTTTGTGTGGTTAGCCAACGGCAGCATTGAATGCGAACAAAAGGGTTCGGCCAAATGGAGGACGATCAGGGACCACATCAAGAACGCAGTCACCAAAGGGGCAGCCCAAGGAATCGCCAAGGACAATTTCCTGGTAGACCTTGGGCGTCGATCTTTGTCACCGGCAATGAGACGCAACCTGGAGAGGTGGAACGTCGATAGATCCGCCGCGCACGTGCGCGGAATCTGGGTCTTGTCAGAGAATGGCGCGAAACTTGAACGCATTATCTTAATGTCACAAAAATGACAATGACGAGGCATCGTCCCGGCTCTTGTGGCTATTATTCCAAGCCAGTCGGGGATCACCTCGTCACGATGGAAGAGCGCCCACCCCGTCATTCATACCTAACGGACGAACCACCCTCTCACACCACCAAAGTATACCAGAAGAAGTGCCGGAGGCCGCCTCCTGTCGGATGATCGCGAGCGCGCAGGCCAGCGGATTCACGGCACGACTGTTATGAAGATGAGGGACGACCCCCATACCCCCGCGCGCTGCGCTGCCCGTCTTCCATCCATCATGACGGGCAGCGCAGCGCCCTTCGGAACTCAGGCGCACGTGGACATGGACCGTGCCGCGACTTATCCACAGCCAGATCCGGCTCGAAGAGTTATCCACAGCGAGAAAAATTCCTGACGGATTTCTAGTCGAACTTCCCAGAATCCAGGTGTACCCAATTCCGGGTGCACACGAAAGGAGACACACCATGACCGTCGAGGTTACCCTCGCCAAGCGCCGTCACGACGAACGGGGCATGGCTACCGCTGAATACGCTGTGGGGACCGTGGCCACAGTCAGCTTCGTCGGGATCATTCTTGCGATCATCCAGAGTGACGAGTTCAGGAGCTTCTTGTGGAGCCTCATGCAACTCATTGGGAAAGCCGTTTCGATGTTCGTGAGCGGCGGCAACTGATCGGCGCCGGAACAGCTTGGGGTTGGGCCGGCAGAAATGGCCGGCCCAACCCTTCCAATTCGCACATCACGACCTTTCACATTCGCACATCATGGCCTTATACACAATCATTTTTCACACAATGACAATGGACGAAGAATCATGGCACACATATTTGTGGCTCTCTCCAGAAAACCCCCGCCCTTCACCCCGCGAACGCGCCGGAAACCCCGGGGCCGGGACGCGGCCCCCTTGTCATCATCGCGGGCGCCGCGCGGCAGCGAGGAGGCCGGCATGGTGACCGCCGAACTCGCTTTCGCGTCGTTGTTCGTAGCCGGGTTCGTGGTTATCGTCGCGTGGGCCGTCGCCGTGCTGATGACGTGGACCAGTTGCCAGAACGTGGCCACCGAGGTCGCGCGCCAGGAGGCCAGGGGCGACTCGCAGGCATCCGCCCGCGCGCAGGCCGCCCGTCCGTCCGGTTCTGCGGTCGTGGTCACCCGGCAGGGGTCCGTCATCACGGTGACGGTGGACGCGCAGGCCCGCCCGTGGGCGTCGTGGCTCCCGTCTGTGCCGCTGTCAGCGTCGGCTGACGTGACGGCAGAAGGGGCGTGACGATGTCAACCCACGCCGCAGCGCCCCACGCTGGCAGCCGTTGGCGGCCCCGACGGCCAGACGAACGGGGCTCGGGCACGGTGCTGGTGGCGGCGGTCATCATCGTCGGCGCCTTCCTGGCGCTCGCGGCGATCACCTTCGGCGGTTTCTCGACGGCCCAGCGCAAACTCTCGGGCGCGGCCGATCTGGTTGCGCTCTCGGGCGCCACCGAATACGCGGCGGCACGCGACCCGTGCCAGGAAGCGGGGACCATCGCACAAGAAAACAGTGTGACGTTGGCTGACTGCTCCGTGGTGGGCGACGCGCTGGATTTCGTCGTCACCGTGACGGTGACAACCTCTGTCGGATGGCCGGGTTTCTCGTACACGTTGGAGGCGACGGCTCATGCGGGGCAGTTGAGCGGGTGAGAGACGCCTGTCTGCCCCCGCCTGCGGGGCGCACCGACCGGCCAACCGTCTTCGGAAGTGGGCCAAGCCGTCTCATCGCAGCCCTGGCAACGTGGCAGGCTGGAACCGTGACGATTCCGGCGTGGCTTGGCGACGACCAGCGGACGCGGTATGTCCACCGACGCCCCGAGCAACCAGGGCGCCATGCCGATTTCCCCGAATGGGTGTCGGACGACGTGCGCGAGGCTATCGGCCATGCCGGGGTGACCAGGCTGTGGCAGCACCAGGCGTTGGCCGCCGACGCCGCCTACCACGGACAACATGTCTGCCTGAGCACCGGCACGGCGTCGGGCAAGACGCTGGCCTATCTCTTGCCGGTCCTGGCGGCGAGTGTGGATGGTCGCGTGGGGTCGGCCACGACAGATGGCCATGAAACGGATCGCCACGAAACGGATGGCCGCGAATCCGCGCCGAGTCGCCGCAACCTCCCGGGCGCGCTCGGCATCGCAGGCCAGGGCTACAGCGCGCTTTACCTCGCGCCCACCAAGGCGTTGGCGCACGACCAGTTGCGCGTCTGCCAGACGTTGGGGCTGCCCGGTTGGCGCGTGACGACCCTGGACGGCGACTCCCCGGACGCCGAGCGGCGGTTCGCCCGGGATTTCGGCCAGTACGTCCTGACCAATCCGGACATGCTGCACCGGGCCGTCCTGCCGAACCACCGGCACTGGACGCGCCTGTTGTCCACGTTGCGCTACGTCGTCATTGATGAGGCGCACCGCTATCGGGGGGTGTTCGGCGCGCATGTGTCGGGGGTGCTGCGGCGGTTGCGGCGGCTGGCCGTCTGGTACGGGGCCGATCCGGTGTTCGTCGCCGCCTCGGCGACGGTCGCAGACGGCGCCGGCCTGCTGGCCAGGCTGGCCGGCGTCGACGACGTGCTGGAGGTGGCCACCGACACGTCGGCGCACCCCGCCCTGGATTTCGCGGTGTGGCAGCCCGACGACGACCCGCACCACGACGCGGCCGCCATGCTCGCCAGGCTGGTGGCCGAGGGTCGCCAGACGCTGTGTTTCACCACGTCGCGCGTCCAGGCCGAACTGGTGGCCGTGCGGGCCGGGCGCGCGCTGGGGGACGCGGACGCCATCGCGTCATACCGCAGCGGGTACCTGGCCTGGGACCGTCGGGACGTGGAACGCCGCCTGCAAGACGGGACGCTGCGCGGCGTCGCCTCCACCAACGCGCTCGAACTCGGCGTCGACATTTCGGGCGTCGACGCGGTCATCACCTGCGGATTCCCCGGCACGCGGGCGGCGTTGTGGCAGCAGGCCGGGCGTGCCGGGCGGTCGGGCCGCGACGCGTTGGCCGTCCTCGTCGCCAAGAACGACCCGCTGGACGCCTACCTGTGCGACCACCCGGACACGTTGGTCGGCGAGCCGGTGGAGCAGACCGTCCTCCACCCGGACAACCCCCGCGTCCTGGGCCCGCACCTGGCCGCAGCCGCCCAGGAGTCGCCGTTGACGGCGTCCGACGACCGTTTCTTCGGCCCGACGACCGCCGCCCTGGCCGACCGGTTGGCCGCCGAGGGCCTGCTGCGACGGCGTGCGAACAGTTGGTATTGGACGCGCCCCGACCGCGCCGCCGACGCCATCGACCTGCGGACCTCCGCGGGCGGCGTCGTGGACATCGTCGACGCCGCCACGGGCCGCGTCATCGGTGTGGCCGACCCGTCCACCGCCGACCGGGTGCTGCACCAGGGTGCGGTCTATCTGCACCAGGGCGTCTCGTGGCACGTCGAATCGTACGTCCCCGACGCCCACACGGCCACGGTCGTCCCCGACGACGGCACCTACACCACGCAGGCGTTGGCCGATGCCGCCATCGCCATCGAATCGGTCGCCAGGTCGCGGGCCTGCGGCCACGCCGACATAAGCTTCGGCGACGTAGCCCTGACCTCGCAGGTCATCGGCTACCTGCGCCGCGACCGCGTCACCGGACAGGTCTGGGACTCGACCGAACTGTCGTTGCCCGTGCGCACCCTGCACACCCAGGCCGTCTGGTGGACGGTCGACGACGACGCCCTCGACGCCGCCCACCTGGCCCCCCGCACGCGGGCGGGAGCCGCCCACGCCGCCGAGCACACCGCCATCGGCCTGCTCCCCGCCTTCGCGCCCTGCGACCGCTGGGACATCGGCGGCCTGTCCACCCTGAACCACCCCGACACCGGGCGCCTGACCGTCTTCGTCCACGACGGCCACCCCGGCGGCGCGGGTTTCGCCGAACGCGGCTACCAGGTCTTCGACGCCTGGATGCGCGCCACCGCCGAACGCCTGCGCACTTGCGCCTGCGCCGACGGCTGCCCCCGCTGCGTCGTCTCCCCCAAATGCGGCAACGGCAACCACCCGCTCGACAAACAAGCCGCCGCGCGCCTGCTGGCACTGCTCGTGAGTTGAAGTCAAAGAGCCCTATTCATCAGTCCTGGAAGTCGGGCGTCGCCCGGATCGGCGCCTGGACTGCGTTGTCGTCGTCGCCCGTGCCACCAGCACGGACTCCTCCTCCGCCTTGCCAGCCACCGCCCGGACACCACCCGCCAAACCAGGACTGATGAATAACGCTCAAAGTTGTGTCAAGCTTGCCCCATGCTTGACGACCTCGCGATCGGCCACCTGCGCGACGACTTGGAAGCCGCCTCGTTCACCCTGGACGACGTCACCGCGCGGCTGGGCGCCGAAGCCCTGGCCGCCCTGGCCCGCAACACCACGCTGGCCGCCGACCACGCCCTTGCCGACTGCGACGACCCGCAAGCCACCCTGATCCGCCTGTGGGCGCTTGGCCGCGCCGTGGACGCCGGCGCCGCGCAAGCCGCGCTCCCGTCGTCGCTGACTCCCCTGCTCGACGCGGGCCTTGTCGCCCTGTCGAATGACCGCCTGGCGGCCACCGTCGAACTCAAACCCTACGGCTGGGGCCCGCGAACCGGCTGGGTATGTAGCGACCAGACCCCGCTCGACCACGCGCATTCCCTCCCCCGCGACGATTTCGTGCTCGGCGGCTCCCCGGCGTCGGCCACCCTGGCCCAGCTCACCGTCCGCCGCCCCGTGGCCAGCGCGCTCGACCTGGGCACCGGCAGCGGCATCCAAGCCCTGCACCTAGCCGACCACTGCCAACGCATCGTCTCCACCGACCTCAACCCCCGCGCCCTGGCCCTGGCCCGCCTGACCCTGGCCCTCAACGGCGTCCACACCGATCTCCGCCTCGGCTCCCTCTACGACCCCGTGGCGGAAGACGCCTTCGACCTCATCGTCTCCAACCCGCCCTACGTCATGGCCCCGCCCGACGACGCCCACCTCCTCTACCGCGAGGGCGGTTTCGCCGCCGACGGCCTCATGCGCGCGATCATCGCCGGCGCGCCAGACCACCTCACCGACGGCGGCCTGCTCCACGTCGTCGGCAACTGGGCCATCACCGCCGACGAGCCGTGGGAAGACCGCCTGGCCGGTTGGATCGGCCCCACCGGCTGCGACGCGCTGGTCTTGCGCCGCGAAACGTTGGACCCCTACGAATACGTGGAGTTGTGGCTCGCCGACGCCGGACTGGCCACCACGGGCAACGCCGACGCGTACCGCCACGCCTACCGCCACTGGATCGACTACTTCGACGCGCTGGGCATCACCGGCGTCGGCATGGGCTGGATCAGCCTGCGCAAGGCCCGCCGCGACACCCCCGCGATCTGCATCGAGGACTGGCCGCACGCCGTCGCCCAGCCGGTCGGCCCCGACGTTGGCCGCTTCTTCGACGTCATCGACACCGCCCGCCTGCCCGACGACGCCCTGGCCGCCACCCGCCTGGCCCTGCGCGCTGATGTCGTCCAGGAAACCTACGGACGCCCCGGAGAACCCGACCCCGAGCACATCGTCATCCGCCAGACCACCGGCCTATGCCGCGCGGCAGTATGCGACACGGCCACCGCCGCCGTCCTGGGCGCCTGCGACGGCGACCTATCCCTGGGAGCCTTGGCCGACGCCACCGCAGCCCTTCTGGACGCCGACCCGACGGCCCTGCGCGCCACCGTCTTCCCCAACGTCCGCGACCTGACCGAACAGGGTTTCCTAGAACCGCCAGACGCCTGACCTGACCCACGCCGACGACACGCGAACCGGCCACGCAGCAACCCACCCCCCGTCACCACCCCCGACTACGATGGACCCTGCCCGGAAGGAATGACGTGAGCGACGACTGGTGGAGCCCCATCGAAGACGACGACTCCCACGCGCTCGACCTCCCCGAGGACGCCGACTTCCGCGAGGACATCCCCTGGCACGGCACCAGCGTCCCGGACGCGCCGCCGCCCCCGTTCACCGCGCCGCCGACACCGCTCCCCGGCCCCCACGCCAGCCCTGCCCCCGGCAGCCCGTCGCCGTCGGCATCCTCCCCGCGACCGGGCCTTTCCCCCACGGCGAGCTACCCCCCGCCCACCGGAAACCCGACGCCCCCGGGTTATCCCCCGCCCACGGGCTCCCCCACCCCCGGCCCCCAACCAGGCCCCGCCTGGAGCGTCTACGACTCGACCGCGTCGTTTTCGCAGCCAACGCCTCCCGCAGGCCCCCTCGCGCCAGGCACCTATACGCCGTCAGCCATGCCACCCCCCATGCCGTACAACGCCGGATGGCAACCGCGACGCCGCCGTGCCCGCGCCCGCGCCGTCGTGCCGCTGGCGGTCCTGGCCATCGTCGCCAGCGGCTACGCGGCCAACCAGATCGGCAGCAACCCCCCGGACGGCCCGTTCGGGTCCAGCGTCCAGTGGGTCGACGCCGATGCGTCGCTGACAACAGGCATGGTCGAGGTCGACACGAGCACACCCGACAGCGGAACAACCGACACCAATTCGGGCTCCGGCATCGTCCTGCGCGACGGGATCGTGGTGGTCCCTTACGACATCGTCGCCGAAGCCACCGGGCTCACAGTGATCTCCGCGTCGGGGACGACGTCTGCGGCGACGCTGCTGGGTTTCGACGTGGCGCACGATATCGCCGTCCTCAAAGCCGACACGCCAGACGCCACCCCGCCCGACGTGTCCTTGGAAGCGGTCAGCGGGGACGACACCGTGACGATCGTGGACACGTCGTCGTCCGACAGCCCGCAGCAGGGCGACGCGATGTTGGTCGGCACTGTCGGGCAAACGGACATCAGCACGCCAGACGGCAGCGCGTTGTCCTCGGCGTCGAACCTCATCGAAACCACCGTTGACAACGCACCCTCGGCCATGTCCGGCGCGGCTTTCTTCAACCCCACCCACCAACTGGTGGGCATGTCGGTTTCTTTCGACGGCTCGTCGGTCTACGCCGTCCCGATCGGCGATGTGGAGTCAGTGGCCAATCAGGTGATGACGGGCAAGAGTTCCGGCACCGTCCACGTCGGCGCCGGCGGCTACCCGATCGTCGACTCCGTTACGCTCGGCGGCCCCAGTGCAAAGGCGGGTATCGCCACGAACGACGTCGTCGTGAAAATCGGGGGGAAAGATGTTCTCGACAATACCCAGGGCCTGGGGTATCTGGGCTTGATTCGGTCGTTGGCGCCCGGCGCGAAAACCACCATTACCTACAAGGCACCCGACACCGACGCCGAGAAAACCGTCACCGTGGCGGTCGGGAAGAGTCCGTCCTCCTGAAAGCGTTATTCATGTGTTCACATAGCCCGATAGTTCACAGATTTGACATAGCAGCTTCATGGAACGACGACGCACACTAGAGACATACGAAGCACGAGCAACGCGAACCAGCAAGGAGAACCGATGGCCGAGGATATGACCCCGTCAAGTTGGGATCCGTTCACCCAGGCACCGGACACGCCGCAGGACAGCGGCGCTTCGTCACTGCCGGGTCGCCCAGACGACGCGCCTGCCGCGTCACCGGCGAGCACTCAACCGGCCAGCCAGACGGGCGCCATCTCCCCGACGCCGCTATCCCCGGCGCCACGCACCCCCGCCTACCCGGCCTCTGCGCCGACATCACCGACGTCCGGCGCTTTCCCGTCGGCCTCAACGCTCGCCCAACAGCAGCCCGCGTCCTCCTCGTCGCCGTACATTCCTCCGACGCCGTCGTCCCCCGCCAGCGCCTACCCTCCGTATGGCGCACCGTCTGGGTACGGGACATCGCCGTACGGCACATCGCCTTATGGGACGCCGTATGCCACCCCCTCGCCCTCGGGCGCCTGGCCGACGCCCGCCCAGCCGTACGCGGCCCCGTCCCCGATGGCCGCCAGCCTGAACGCGCCAACGTCCGGCAACGCCACCACCCCGGCCTCGTCGACCACATCAGCTTCAACCACGGGGACGCCTTCCGGCGGGGCGCCCTTCTCCTCCCCACCCTCTGGTGCGGCTCCCGCGAGCGGACCCGCCCAGACTGGCACGCCGGCCAACTCCCCCTATGGCGCCACGTCCGGATATGTGGCCCCATCCCCCTATGCGGCCACATCCGCCCAACCCCCGTTCGCCGCGTCGCAGCAGGCAGCCGCCCCCCAATCGGCGAACCCGTGGGCGGCCCCCGCGTCGGCCTATTCGGCCCAATACGCCTGGGGCGCGTGGCAGCCGCCGACCGGAGTCCCGGTCGCCCCGCCGACGCCGCCACGCCCCAAACGCCACCCGGCGTTGATGGCCCTGGCGCTGGTGGTCGCATTCCTGCTGGGCGCAGGCACCGTGTGGACCTACGTCACCGTCAACCGCGCGTTCTCGGCCTCCAGCACGTCGAACGGAACGTCCCAGGGCTCCAACTACCCCTACCCGACGTACCCGTCGGCGAATCCGAACAACCCCTACAACCCCGGCAACTCGAATAACCCCTACAACCCGTACTATCCAGGCTCCGGGGCCGGGTCGAACAACCAGTCGGGCCAAGGGGGCACCGCGTCGGTCACCCAGGCCCAGTCCACCGGCATCGTCTTCATCGACACCCAGGTCTCCGGCGGTGTCGGCGCGGGCACCGGCATGGTGCTGACGTCGAGCGGCGAGGTGCTGACGTGTTACCACGTCGTCGCCGGGTCGTCCACAGTCTCGGTCACCGTTGCCGACACGAACAAGACCTATTCCGCGACGGTCCTCGGGTTCGATTCCACCAAGGACGTGGCCCTGTTGCAGCTCAAGAACGCCAGCGGCCTGCCCACCATCACCGTCGATCCCGACCAGCTCTCGGTCGGCGACACGGTCAGCGCGGTCGGCAACGCGTCGGGCGGTGCCCAGTTGGTGCGCGCGGACGGCAAGGTCCAGGCGCTCGACCAGAAGCTGACCGTTTCGTCGGAGTCCCCGTGGGGCGCGACCGAAAACCTCTCCGGCATGATCGAGACCAACGCGATGGCGGTCCCCGGCGATTCGGGCGGCCCCATGTTCGACTCCCAAAACGAGGTCACCGGCATGACCACAGCCGGTTCCACCGACGACTCGACCAGCTACGCGACGCCCATTTCCGTCGCGATGGGCGTGGTCACCACCATCAAGGGCGGGCAGGATTCCGGCACCGTCCAGGTGGGGCCGTCGGGCTATCTCGGCATCACCGTGGACACGACGATGGGCGGACAGGGCCAGATGATCGGCAGCGTGGTCCCGGGCGGGCCCGCCGACAAGATCGGCATCGTCGCGGGCAGCACGCTCACGTCGGTCGGTTCGACGACGGTCACCTCCGACACCAACCTCGCCGACGTCATCCGCGTCCTCAAACCGGGTTCCCGTGTGTCGGTCACCTGGATCACCCCGAACGGCACCCGCAAGAGCGGCACAGCAACGGTAGGCGCCAGCCCGCTGAATTAACAATGCGATGGGGGACGACCCCCATGCCCCCGCGCGCTGCGTCATCTGTCCGGATCAATCGTGACAGACGCCGCAGCGCCCCTTCGGGAGCGGTGCAAGTTTGACCGACTTCGTAACATCTGACCGGTGCCAGTCTCGCGGGTCAGATTTGTCCACGCTCTCACGACAATGGGGGACGACCCCCATACCCCCGCGCTGCTCAACTCGCCCCATCCGGCCCCGCCCCACACCTCTCCACGCCGAGGACTGCCCAATCTACCGAGGGCTGCCACTAAACGGCAGCCCTCGGCGAGAACGAGGTCAGCAGTTGGGGACGCCGATGGTCGGGCCTGTGGTCCTATTTGTTTCCTGGGTTCGGGAGCTAGAATCCGTTCATGCGCAAGTCTCGCCTGGCCTTGTGGGCCGTCCCGGCGGCAGCAGCCGTCGTCGTCGCTGGATTCTCCATCTTCCCCAACGTCGCGGGGGCGTCGCCGCTGCTGCCCGCCGTCACCCCCCAGCAACTCGCCGCGAACGTCGCCACGCTCAAGCCGGTCGCGCTGAGCGGCCAGGTGCAGGTGGACACGAACATCGGCCTGCCCGATCTGGGCGGCCTGAGCGGCATCCTCGGTGTCACCCAGAGCGCCGACCTGACGAACTTGCTCACCGGCACCACGACCATCAAGGTCGCCGAAGATCCCAAGACCGGCGCCCGCGCGGAGATCGACGCCAGCACGAGCGCCTATGTCGCCGTCGCGAACCTGACCACCAAAGACGGCTGGACGTATTCGTCCGCGCAGAACACGGCCACCCACTACGTCATGCCGCCGCAAAGTTCCACGGCGAAGGCGCCCAAGCCCGCCGAGCCGACGACCACTGTCCCCACCCCGCAAAGCATCGGCCAGCAGTTCGTCGACGCCCTGACGCCCTCCACGAACCTGTCCGTGGCCCGCACCGACGTGGTCGCCGGACGCGACGCCTACACGTTGGTGCTGACGCCGCGCAGCGCCGGCTCCCTGATCGCGTCGGTGGACATCGCCGTCGACGCGCAAACCTGGCTGCCGCTGAGCGTCCAGGTGTGGTCCGTCCAGCAGACCGACAAGCCCGCCCTGTCCATCGCCTTCACGTCCATTTCGTACGCCACCCCGGACGCCTCCCTGTTCTCGTTCACCCCGCCGCAGGGCACGACGGTCACCACCGCCGGCCAGGACGCCAAACCCGCCGACACGGCCAAGCCCGCCAAGACCACCGCGCCCGAGCCGACGCCCACCGTCGTGGCCGGCGAGGGCTGGTCGTCCGTCGTCAAGGTGACGAACGTGGGCGACGTGGCGTCGGCGTTGACCGACCCCACGCAGATCGTCAAGATGCTCGGCGGCGCGGCGTCCGGGTCGCGGCACGGCCAGGCGTCGTCGGTCAGCACGCTGGTCGGCGAGTTGGCCCAGCAGACGCCCGAGGGCACCGTGTACTCCACGAACCTGGTGACGCTGCTCGTCACGCCCAACGGCACCGTCTACGCGGGCGCGGTCCCCGCGTCGGCGCTCGAAGCCGCCGCCAAGGCCAGCAAGTAGGTGACCACGGACTCCTCCGGCGCCGATTCACCGGGCATTGTGTCCGGTTCGTCCGTGGCTGACGAGACAAAACTCGACCTCCACGACGCGCCGACGCCAGCACCGGCCCCGTCCGACGACCACCCCGTCGTCGTCACCCACGGGCTGGTCCGCAGTTTCGGTTCCCAACGCGCCGTCGACGACATCGACCTGACCGTCCCGCGCGGCTCGGTGTTCGGTTTCCTCGGGCCCAACGGTTCGGGCAAAACCACGACCATCCGCCTGTTGCTCGGCCTGATCGCCGCCGACGCGGGCAGCATCCAGCTCTTCGGCCAGCCGATGCCCCGCGCGGCTGCCAGCGTGTTGCCGCGCGTCGGGGCGTTGGTCGAAGGCCCGGCGTTCTACCCCTATCTGACCGGCGACGCGAACCTGACCCGCCTGCAAGCCATCGACAAGACCAACGACCCCCGCACCGCCCGCACCCGCCGTCAGGAGGCCCTGGAACGCGTCGGCCTGAGCGCGGCGGCCACCAAACGCTTCCGCCACTATTCGCTGGGCATGAAACAGCGCCTGGGCATCGCGGCGGCGCTCATGCGGCATCGCGACCTGCTGATCCTGGACGAGCCGACCAACGGCCTCGACCCCCAGGGCACCCGCGAAATCCGCCAGTTGGTCCGCCAGTTGCACGACGAGGGCACCACCATCATCGTCTCCTCCCACCTGCTCTCGGAGATCGAGCAGGTCTGCACCCACGTCGGCATCATGTCGCGCGGACGCCTGATCGCCCAGGAACCGCTGACGACGCTGCGCGCCATGCGCACGCCCCGCCTGCGCGTGGAGACCACCCACGACACCGTGAGTACCGCCCGCGAGGTGCTGACCGGCCTGGGCCTGGCGATCGAGAGTTCCGCCGACGACGCCAGCCCCGATGTCCTGCTGGTGACCCCCGGCGACCGCCCGATCCCCCAGATCGCCCAGGCATTGGTTGATGGCGGCGTCGGCCTGGCCGGCCTGAGCATGGAGCGTCCGGCGCTGGAGGAAATTTTCGTCGAGTTGACGGGGGCTGGTTTCGATGTCGCAGGGTGAAACAGTCCGCACGCCGTCGACGCCCGCCCCGGTGAACGCCGACGACACGCTCGTGGCCGCCTCCGAGGAGACCACGCCCCCCGCCGCCGACCAACCCGCCACCCCCCAACCAACCACCCCCCACCCGCGCTCCGGCGCCTGGTGGCGCGCCCTGACTAGCGAGTGGCGCCTGATCTTCACCCGCCGCCGCAACGTCCTGTTGCTGGCCGGTCTGGCCGCGTTGCCGTTGCTGATCGGCATCGCCGTCAAGCTGTACACGCACGGTGACGCCACCTCCCTTCCGGGCCGCATCGCCGGGTCGGGCATGTTCCTGGCCGCCGTGGCGTTCGCCGTCTCGATGCCGGTGTTCTTGCCGATCGTCATCGCGGTGGTCGCGGGCGACAGCCTGTCCGGCGAGGCGCAGGCGGGGACCGTCCGGTACGCCATGATCGTTCCCGTCTCGCGGACGAAGTGGCTAGCGATGAAGGCCGCCGGGGTGTTCTTGTTCGTCATCGTGGCCGCAGTGGTGATGTTCGTCGTCGCCTTGGTCGTCGGCTTCGCGCTGTTCGGCGTCCGCGACCTGACGCTGCTCTCGGGCGACACTGTGGGCGTCGGCAACGGAATCGCCCGGATGGCCGGCGTCGCCGTCTATGCGATCTTGTCGCTGACGGGTCTGTGCGCGGTGGGCCTGTTCATCTCGTCGCTGACGGAGGTGCCGCTGGCGGCGATGGCCGGAACGGCGCTCGTGCCCGTCATCTCCACGGTGTGCGTCGCAATCCCCCAGTTGGCCGTCATCCAGCCCGGCCTGTTGACGTACCACTGGCTCGACCTGACCACGTTCTTGTTCGCCCAGCCCGACTGGGGCCTCCTCCAACAGGGCCTGTGGGTGCAGGCGGCGTGGGTGGTCATCTTCGGCGCCCTGGCGTGGGCCCGTGTCGCCAGCGCCGACGTCACCGCGTGACGGCATTATCGCCCTCGATGCCGTTGGTAGTGTGGCGTCCATGAATATCGTCGTGGTGGGCGCGGGCTATGTGGGCCTGTCGAATGCGGTGTTGCTGGCCCAGTGCCACCATGTGACGCTGGTCGATGTGGACCAGCGCCGGGTCGATATGGTCAACGCCGGTCGTTCCCCCATCGGCGACGCGGATATCGAGGACTACCTAGCCACCAAAACGTTGGACCTGGCCGCGACCACCGACGCCCAATCCGCCTACGCGAACGCCGATTTCGTGATCGTGGCCACCCCCACCGACTACGACCCCGACAAGAACTTCTTCGACACCACCAGCGTGGAAACCGTCACCACCCAAGTCCTCGCCACCAACCCAGCAGCCACCATCGTCATCAAATCCACCATCCCCGTCGGATTCACCGACCAGATGCGCGCCACCCACCCCGGCGCCACCATCGTGTTCTCCCCCGAGTTCCTGCGCGAAGGCCAAGCCCTCCACGACTGCCTCCACCCCAGCCGCATCATCGTCGGCGACCAGAGCAACGAAGACCCGACCAAAAACACCAGTCAAGCCGCACCCACCCCGCCGGCACAGGCCTTCGCCGCCCTCATGCACGACGCCGCCCTCAACGACCCGCCCGTCCTGGTGACCGGCACCCAAGAGGCCGAGGCCATCAAACTGTTCGCCAACACCTACCTGGCCTTGCGCGTGGCCTACTTCAACGAACTCGACACCTACGCCATCGTCCGAGGCCTGGACACCGCCCAGATCATCGAAGGCGTGGGCCTGGACCCCCGCATCGGCGCCCACTACAACAACCCGTCGTTTGGCTACGGCGGCTACTGCCTGCCCAAAGACACCAAACAACTCCTAGCCAACTACCAGGCCGTCCCCCAAGACCTCATCGCCGCCGCCATCCAGGCCAATCGAACCCGCAAAGATTTCATCGCCGCCGATATTCTCAAACGGCACCCGCGCACCGTCGGCATTTACCGCCTGGTGATGAAATCGGGTTCGGACAATTTCCGCACCTCGGCCATCCAAGGCATCATGAAACGCCTGAAAGCCAAAGGCGTCCAGGTCATCGTCTACGAACCCACCTTGACCACTGCCACTTTCCACCATTGCCAAGTCGTCGAAGACCTCGCCGATTTCAAGCGCCGCGCTGACGTGATCGTCGCCAACCGCCGCACCCCAGACCTCGCCGACGTCGCCGACAAGGTCTACACCCGCGACATTTACGGCAGAGACTAACGGGGACCACCGACAAGGCCGAAAGGGGACGCCATCAGCAAGCTTGTCTATTTGTTCGAGCTGGACTCGACGCGACGCTCGCCCCAAGAGGTGGAGAAAGGCCAATCGGCCTTGATCGAAGAGGTCATCCACAACGGAAACGCCGTGGTGCTGTCGTATAACCAATTGATCGACTCGCCTGGTTTTATCGGGCTCCTGCAAGGAAAAAGCTACGACGCCATCACCGAATGGTTCAAGGCGGGTGCCCTCAAGGTCTCGCCCTATTCCAGCGCGAAAACGGCTTCCGAGTACCTCCAGCAGGCGCTCGCCAAGAAGGATTTCCTTTCTTCGGCGTTGAAATTAAACAAATCCGACCTTGCGGATAACGCTTTGATCGAGGCGATGAAGCGCGCGCTGCAATACGGCGATTTCCAGCAGTTGAAAGACCAAAAATCCACGACGGATGCCGCTATGCGCCGCAAGTGCGGCACCGTCATCAACCTGGTGCGCCTGGTGCTCGTCCTCAACCTTGAGGAACCGTCCCGCAGCAAGCCCAAGGCCGGCCAACCGGCGTCGTTCGCCGACATCATGAGGACGATCCTCGACCGCTGCCTGCCGGGCTACGGCGACGTGCAGGGCCAACCCGCCGGGCCGGTGCGGCAGACGCTCGAGGACATCCTGGGTTCCTTGAGCGGCGCCCCGCGCAATGACCGGTCCCAGTGGGTCCAAGAATTACAGAACACCAGCAACCCTGATTTACGCCACCTATGCGAGCTGATCGTCGACCTCTGCTACAACTATGTCGTCGAGGACAGCATGTGGGGCATTTCCAAACATTACGTCTCGATGGGCGACGATACTTTCGTGGCGGATTTCCACGACCGGCTGCGCATCTATGCAGCCGAGTCGTCAAAGAACGGCCACATGTACCACAGCGACGGGCCAGCCGATGTTCCCGCCAGCGACAGCCCTGATAGCAAGCGCTGGCACATGGACGCGTGGATCATGCGCGCCATCCAAACTGCGTCCAAACGCCGGGACGCGGACCTGGCCGACGAATCGGCCCACGTCCAGACCTACGGGCATCATTACCAAAACGACCGCCATGAATGGCTCGTCACCAGGCGGAAGGAATTGGCCAGGCACCTTCTGACGCTGGTCGGATATACCGTCGGATTTGTGGTGCTGAATGAGTTGCTGTCGCTGGTGAGTTCCCGCGTCGCCGACGTAGCGTCTTTTCCGGTGCATGGGTTTCTCTATTCCGTGATCTATTCGCTGATCCTCCTGGTCGCATTCGCCCTAGTCGGCAGCGTTCTCATGAAAATATTCAGGCTGCCCGATATTCTGGACAGCGTTCTCGGCGTGGGCAAAGCGCTCATGGGATGGCGGCGCATCCGGCGCATTCCACGGGATATGGCCTACCGCCGCAAAGAGGAGGGATAAGCAGTGGACAAGGCATTGTCCCAGACTATTCGCACGGTCCGCGAGTCCGTGGTTTACCAGTGCCCCTTCGGGACGGTCCGCGACGACGAGGTCACCTTCCGCGACGGAACCCCCGGAACGTACCTCACCGTGACCCCCGGCGACGGCAACCCCGGCGTCGTGGTAATCCCGTGGGCGCAAGGCCGGCTCGGGCTGGTCCAGGTCTACCGCTACCCGATCGGCGCGCCGCAGTGGGGCTTCCCCCGGGGCTTCGCCCACGGCCCGGACCCCCTCGTCTCAGCCCGCGAAGAACTCCGCGAGGAACTGGGCCTGGTGGCCGACCTGTCACTGATCGGCTGGTTCACCCCGGATTCCGGCATCCAAGACTCCCGTGTGGCCGTCGTCCTCGCGCAGGCCGACCACGCAGCCTCAGCACCCGTCGACGTCAACGAAATACTGGACACCCAGTGGGTCGCACCCGCCCAGTTGTGGGCGCTGCTGGGCCAACCCACCCACGACGACGGCATGACGATGGCAGCCCTCGCCCTCGCCATCGCCCAGGACAGCATTCCAGCCCTCTCCAGAGAGGTTGCACGACACCGTCCTGAAGGCGTATAATTAAAGATGCGATGTGGTGACTCCCTTGAGAGGCCACTAAATTGAATAGGAACTATCTGGAGCAGGTTCCCCTGTGGACCACTTTAGATGGCGTTGTTACGACAATTGGCATCGCTGGCGCGATTATCGCCATTCTGGCGCCGCCCACCCCGTCCGCTCTCTGGATCGCAATACCGCTGGCAGTCGTCCTTGCCGCCATTAAGATTCGTCTAGCTTATCTTAACCGCGAACAAAAATATCATCGATTCAAATCCGAGAAAGAGCATCGTTTCTTCAACTTTTTTCAAGACTGGTATAGTCGCTCTGGCAATCACTATGTTTTCTGTACCGATCTCGACTGGCTCGACAACCCCAGTGGCGCCGCCGTGATAGCCGCACTCAGTTCGCACGGCGACAAAACGCATGTTTACCTGAGGGACCTAACCGCTAGCTGTGTAGAAAAATTACGCCAGGACAACTGCGACGTTCGCGAAATGCCAAGCAATTTTGCCGATCCAAGCGTAAAACTCTCTATCAATTTTGGGGACAAAGGAGACCGGGTAATCCTGCGCGAGAAAAATAGCACCCCAGGCGATGATACCGTCCATTTCCTCGAGACAGCCCAGCCCCAAATCATAGCGATCGTCAAAGCGCTAACCGCATCATTCCCCCAAGAGAGCGCCCACCAAAAATGACAGATGTCCAAGTCGACGATCAATTCATACGGGCATGGGATGCGAACGCCCGTATTCGAATTTCTGAGCTCAAGGAACACCGTGACTCGGCATATACCGATCTCTCATCCATCCTCATCTCCCAGCTAAAAAACCACACGCCGCCGATCCACTCGGTTTTGGACGCCGGGTGTGGCGTCGGGGCGTTGACAAATCTGTTACACGAAACTGGGTTCGCAGCAATTGGCATAGACCCCTCCGAAGCGTCAATTCACCAAGCGCGCCAGGCTTGGCCCGAAAGCTCGTTCGCAGTCGCCCGAGTCGAACAGATGCCCACAGAGCGTATTTTTGATGCTGTGGTCGCCAACATGGTGCTCCACACGACCACATCTCTTGACTCATTTTGTCAAGCCACGTCCGCAGTGCTCGCAGATCACGGTGTCTTTCTGGCGACGATCCCCCATCCGGCATTTTACCTATTCGCCAAAGAACCGTCGCTTAACCCCGAGTACTCACACGAGCAACGATTTTTGATCACGTTTCGCATCAACGGGTCCGAAGCCCACCCACGCAAGGTGCCATATGTCCAACGGACAATCCAGATGTACACCGACGCATTGTATCGAGCCGGATTCCACGAGATCAGGATCACTGAGCCGCCCCAGGTCGGCGTCGGCCGTCCGCACGACGTGTTGCTGCTGCAAGGACTCCTGTGATGACCGCCGCCCGGACTCACGAATACCCTCCGTATTCGAACGAGATTAAGGAAGTGTCGCGCGATCGGTTCGCAATCGAAGACATCCTCCGACGACGCCCGCCCTTCATTTCATTCCGGGCGGTCGAGACCACGGCTGCCCGCCGGAGGACAGTGTTGCTGACAGCAGTCGCGCACAGCGATCTTCCGCGTCTCATCGCAATGCGCACGCTGTTAAGCGAAGTCAATGATGCCCGCATCGGCGTGGAGTACGCGTCCTATTCCACGAAAGAGTCGCAGTTTGCCTACCTTGTCTCCACGTTCCACACAGAAACAAAATCTCTTCTCAGCCATGTCAGCAACGCTTCGCTTACTGAAACAAAGCTGCTCTCGATGCTGATCTCTATGGCTGAGCAACTCAACGAAATACACTCTGTTGGGTTTTCCCACGGAGACGTATCGCCTAATAATTTCTTGATAGATAAAACCGGAGAGCCCCATATTGTCGACTTCGAATTGTCTCAGCCCCTCAAGCCCATCCAGGGCCAGAGTTCTTTTCCGCTTGGTTTGGGCGGCACTCCAGGGTACATTCATCCACGTGTGATCGAGGCCGTGGCCGAGGGCCTTGATTCTCGGCACAGCCTGCCAGAGGACAGAATCCGTTGGGACATCTATTCTTTCGGCAAGACTCTACTCGCGATACTGAATTCAACTGATATAAAAACCTACATCAACCTCAATGGGTATTTTCAGCGTGCCATACAACTTATTGCGACTCGCTGCTTAGACGGTCTCAACCAGCCTGACGAGGTAGCGCTTGGTTTACTCCCCAGTGCCTATAATTCGATCTGCTATTCCACTATGGAGGAGGTGAGGATCGATCTAGAAAAGCTGCGGAACCCCTCCCTGCTCCTTACCGACGTTCCGGAATTAAATGAGTCGAGCGTCGACCGTATCCAAGTATCTTCAATTGCCCCGGCAATAAGAACAAAAAGGCTTAGCGCACTGCTTAATTCTGCCGAATTTCAACTTTTGAAGAATATTAAACAACTAGGCTTGATTAACCTGGTATACCCAGGAGCACAGCACTCGCGCGCCGAACACGCGATCGGGACCTATGCGATGGCGGCTGAGTATATTAAATGGCTTCTCCGGGACACTGAAAATCCGCTCTTTGCTCAACTCATGCGCCCACAGGATCTCCGACGCGTGCTGGTGGCCGCGCTATTGCATGACATCGGGCATTTTCCGCTCGCGCACGACCTGGAAGAAGTCGACCGCGACTTGTTCGACCACGAGCGGCTCGGCATCCTCCAGATCAAGTCATCCGCCGAGATCGTAAAAGCCATCACGTCGCCCGAGCCGGAAGGATGGGGTCTTGATATTGATGACGTTCTCACCGTGCTCGACGATGGGCCAGCCACTGATTCGAATGTCCGAGATGGCCTTCTCCATTCGTTGATCAGCGGACCTATCGATGCTGACAAGCTGGACTACCTCACGCGCGATAGCGAACGCACCGGAACAGCGTATGGGCGGGGGATAGACATCGCCCGATTGAGCACGTCCATGACCACAGTCGTGTCCAGCAGCGGTGGAAAATCGGATGCGGCCATAGGAGTGATCGAAAAGGGAGTAGGCCCGGCTGAGACAATCGCGTTCGCTAGATATACTACCTTCCGCGCAGTTTATTGGCATCACGCTTACCGATCAATAAAGGCGATGATCCAGTTTATTGTCCTCGAATATCTTAGAACGCGGTATCTCGCGTCTCACAAACTTGATCGCAAAGGTGTCTTGGACTCGCTTTTGGAGACAGTAGGCGTCCAGAGCTTCCAAGTCATCTCCCAAAGAACTTTGGACGAACTGGGATCCGAGATCCCACCTAGCACGGTCCTCCCAGACCGTGAAGACCGAGTTCTTCGGTGGGCTGTCGGCCAACCAGGAAGCAGAAGCGCCCATCTGTACGGGGTACTTTCCCAAGGCCAGTGGTATAAGCGATTGCTGGTCCTGAGCTATGGGCGAGATCTCCAAAGCGCCCAACTAGGTAAAGATGTCGAGGAAGTCTTTGGCGGAAAGAGACCACCTCAGAATCAATGGATGCGCAAATGGTTGGCCCAGGTAAGGTTCCAGCGCCTGGTCGTCGAACGGGTCGGCCAGCTGAAAAGTCCTGAGATAGTGACGGTCATGCTCGACTCCGAATCGAAGGTCGTCCGGTTCATCGACTCGTGTAAAAGTTCTCAAGTGTTGCTGATTGATTTCCCTGACCCTAGTAGATCCCTTGGCGGCGAACTCAAGTTCTTGATCGAGTCTGAGTCAGTGCGAACAAAGATTGACCGATCAGCGGAACTTCCCGTTGGGGCGAGCGAGGTCTTCAAACATGTGTCCCAGGATTTTATCGGAAGCATCGGCAAGCTTCGGGTACTTTGCGCTGAGGCGCAACGCGACTTCCTTCAACGGTATTTAAGCCGCGAGACTATCATTGACTGCTTGGCGAAGGCGCTCCACTATGCCAGCACTGTCACTCTTTCCCAAGCGGAGGAATTTGCCGGCCCGAATTAGAGGCTTGACTGGGTGGTTCGTCGACCGCGATCCCACCTACGACGAAGGGGTGGGGGCACCATGGCCTCCACCCCTTCGCCTTCTTGGGAGAGAGTGACGTTGAGAATTACCTCTCGGTCACCTTTCGCCGCCGCGCGATGAATGCCAACACACAGGCCATCGTCCCGACGAAGAAACCGCCAGCAGCAGCGGCTGGGAGGGCTGGCGTCAACGCACTGCCGCCCGTCCCTATCTTCGTCTTAGCCTGGACCGTGACAACCGTCGCGGGCGACGTATTACCAGCCGGATCGGTGGCGGTCACCCGCACCTGACTCCCCGGCTGTAGCGGTGTGGCCGGCACGCACGAGAACGCGCCAGTCGTGATATCCGACGTCACATCGGTGCAACCCGGAATCGGGGTGCCGTTGCCGTCGGTGATGGTGATCGCGTCGCCGGGCTCAGCCGTCCCGGTGACCTTCGTGCCATCGGTCGGGTCGACCTTCGGGGCGGGCGGGATGCTCGTGTCGAGGTACCCGGTGCCCTTCGGCGACGTGTTGTGCGCCGGGCCTGGGCCGACCACCACGGCGGTGATCTCGCCCGACTTCATGCCGGCTGGCGTGGGAACGCTGAACGTGCCGTCGCCCGCCACCGGGATATCCGGCAGCACCGTCCCGTCGGGCCACGTGATCGTCACCGTCGAACCGGGCTCGGCGCCCGTCGTCTTGCCGGCGACCTTGGTCGCGTTGGCGGTCGTGAAGACCGGCGCGCCCGCCACGTCAGTGTCGAGGTGGGCCGTGCACGGCTTCGAGTCGTTGCCGTACGGGTCGCGGGCGACCGCGCTCACCGGGCCCGAGGGCATCCCTGCGGGCACCGGCAGCGACCAGTGGCCGTCCGGGTCTACCGGGACGTTCTTGGTGAGTGTCCCGTCGGGCCACGTCACCGTCACCGTGGTGCCTGGGTCGGACGTGCCGCCCAGGGTGGTGGCGTTGGCCGTCGTGATGGTCGGCGTCGTCGGCGGAATCGTGTTCACGTCGACGCTCACCGTGGCCGCAGGCGAGGTGTTGCCGTTGTTCGGGTTCGTCTGCGTGACGCCCAACGTCGTCACACCGTTCGGCAACGTGGTGCCGGCGGGCATGTCGCACGTATAGGTGCCGTCAGGCTTGACCGTCGTGGTGCACAACGTGCCCCCCTTGCCGTCGCTGACCGTGACGCCGTCACCCGGAACGCCCGTGCCGGTGACGGTCGGGGCCGGGTTGTTCGTCTTCGTGCCGTCCTTCGGCGAGGTGATCGTCGGGGCGGGCGGCGTGGACGTGTCGACCGTCACCGGAACCGTCGTGGCGGGCGACGTGTTGGTCGCCGGGTCGAGGTTGCCCGTGTTCGTCGCCGTCGCCGACAACGTGCTGGACCCCTCGGGGACCGGCGTCAACGGCGTGCAACTCCAGTTGCCCTGGGCATCCGCGACGGCGGTACACACCGGGGCGGCCTTCGCCGTGCCCTGCGTGTCGGTCACCGTGACGGTCGTGCCCGGTTGGGCCGTGCCCGTGATCGTCGGGGTTTCGGTCGCCAACACCTGGTTCGGCGTCGGGGACGTGACCACCGGGGCGGGCGGCGTCGTGGTGTCGAGGAACGTCAGGGCGACCGGCGAATCCTTCACGTCGGTCTGGACGCCCGCCGGGGTGCCGTTCGGGTCCGCGATGGTCGCGTGGAGGGTGACCTGTTCGGGCACCGCGTCCGTGATATGCCCCACCGCCGTGCCGGTGGCATCCGAGTTGACCGTCACCGTGGAGGCCGGGTCGGTCACCGTCGCCGAACCGTCGCTGGTGAACGTCACCGGGACGCCGGGCACCGTGTTGCCGAGCGCGTCCTTGACCACCACCGTGGCCGTGAACGTCTGGCCCTGCGGCAGCGTGTCACTGGCCGGCGCGATGGTCAGCACGGAGTTGGCCGGGTCGGGCAGGCCGGGGACGAACGTCAACATCACCGGGGAACCCGTAGGCACCTGCGTGGCCGTCGCCAGCTTCTTGACCGTGAACGACGCCTGATGGTCGCCGGCCTTGGTCGAGGTGAACCACACCGTCGAGACGCCGTCGGCGCCCGTGAACGGCGGATTCGGCTGCACGGTCAACGCCGTGTCCGTCGTGGAGACGCCCACCGTCACGCCTTGAACCGGGTTGCCCCACTTGTCGAAGGCGTTCAGGATGGCCGTATCCTGGCTCATGCCGTCGGCGGTCATGTTGTTCTGGCCCACCTTCACCGTGGTGAACGCGGTGGTGCCCGGCTCAGGTGTGCACCCGGAGGCGCACACGTCGTCGGACTGCCACGCCACCTGCGAGCTGTTGCCCGTCGCGGGCGCGATGGCCTGCGAACCGTTCGCCAGCACCGAGACCGTGTAGGTGCCCGCCCTGGTGGAATGCACCTGCGCGGAGCACTGGCCGTTGTCGCCGGTGCTGCACGTAGACGGGTTGGTGCCCCACACGGGGCCTGCCGGGGTGATGCCGAACGTGATCACCGCGCCGGACACCGGCTTGTTGAACGCGTCGTTGGCCGTAACCGTCACCGTATAGGTGCTGTCAGCGCCCGTCCCCACGATCAACGGAGAAGCAGGCGTCACCGTGTAGCTGGACGTGTCCGCGTCCACCAGCCCGGAGCCGAACTGCAACGTGATCGGCGACGGCGGCACCAACTGCGGGGTGTGCGTCGCATCCAACGGATCGACCAACGTCACGTCGGCGTCGTGACCGCCGGCCGCCAGCGAGGTGTACCAGATGGTCGAGGTGCCGTTCGCGCCCGTGGCCGCGATCGAGGGCTGGATAGCCAGGTCGGTGTCCGTGGTGGTGGAGGCGACCGGAGCGCCGCTGATGGCGTTGCCGTACTCGTCGTAGGCGTACACCGTGGCCACGTCGCGGGCCGTCCCGTCGTTGGCCACACCTTGCGTGGTCACGACGACCTTGGTCACGTTCGTCACACCGGGCTGCGGCGTGCAATCCGGGGCCACGCACAGCGGGCCGGGCGTCCACGTCACCGTCTGCGGGGAGTTCTTCAGCGGCGTCATGACACCGGAATCGTCCGGGGCCTTCGCGCCCACCTGGTAGTCGCCCGCGGTGGTCGAGTTGACCGTCACCGAGCAGTCGCCCAAGGTGTCGGTCTTGCACGTCGGGGCGGACAGGGCCGAGCCTGTGGCCGCGCTGAACGTGATGACCGCGCCGGACACCGCGTTACCCTGCGCGTCGACCGCGTGGACCGACAGGGTGAACGGGTAGTTGACCGCCTGCGGCGTCGTCGGCGTCACGCTGAACACCGACAGGCCGGGGTCGATCGCCGAGGAGGTGAAATCCAGCTCGACGGGCGACGGGGGAACCGCCTTCGGCGTCTTCGTGGCGTCCAACGGGTCGACGATCGTCACGTTCGCGTGCTGGACAGCCGTCGACGTGGACGAGTAGGTCAACGTCGCCGCGCCCGCCGTCGCGGTCCCAGCCGCGCCCGTCGTGCCCGTGCCCTTGACGACCTTCACCGTCTGCTCGACTGCGGTGGTCGCCACGGCAGCGCCCGGAACCGGGTTGCCGTATTGGTCGAAGGCGTAGACCGTCGCCACGTCCACGGCGGTGCCGTTGGCGACGACGCCGTTCGGGTCGACCACCACGCGGGTGGTCACGCTCGCGGGGTCGACGCCAGGCGGCGGCGTCACCGTGCAGTCCGGGGCGATGCAGACCGGGCCGGCGGTGAACGTCACCGGGGCGGGGCTGCCCGACACCGGGGAGTCACCCGACGCCGTCGGCACCGTGGCCGACACGTGGTAGGTGCCCGCCACCGTCGAGGTCACCGTCGCGGTGCACACACCGGAGGCGCACGTCACGCTCGACAACACCGCGTCGGACGAGTCCACGCTCAGCGTCGGCGTCACGCCGGTCACCGGGTTGCCGTTGGCGTCGTTGACGTGGACGGTCGCCGTCGCCGGGCTGCCCACCGTCAGGCTGGAGGGCAGCACCGTCAACGTCGACTTGGACGCGCTGACCGCGCCCGTGACGAACGTCAACGTCCCGCCGGGAACCCCAGGCGTCAGGGTGCCGATGGTTCCGGCCACCTTGTAGGAGCCCGCCGTCGTCGTCTTGAACGACAACACCGACTGGCCGTTCGGGCCGGTGGTGGTGGTCGCCGTCGCCGGGCTCAGCAGGCCGGCCAGGGCGCCGCCCGTGGTGTCGTTCAACACCACCGCCGCGCTGTTGACCGGGTTGCCCATCGTGTCGTAGGCGTAGGCGGTCACCTGGTCGGTCGCGTTGCCGTCGGCCACCTGCTGATCCTTCGTGACGACGAAGCCCGTCACACCGCCGTTGTCCACGCCCGGGTCTTGCGGCGTGCAATGATCCACGCACACCGCGCCCGCCGTGAACGCCACGGACGGCTGCTGGGCCAACGTCGTGGTCTCGACCACCGCCGTCAGCTTGAACGTGCCCACCAGCTTCGAGGTCGCCTGGTAGGTGTACACGCCACCGCCCAGGTCGCTGAAACTCGTCGGGTCGACGGCGAACGTCGGGGTCACCGTGCCGTCCGGGTTGCCCGAATTCGCCTGGTAGGCGCCCGTCACCGCGATCTGGTCGGCGCTCAGGCCGTCGATCGCGTTGTCGAGCACGTCCTTGACGCTGACCGTGACGGTGACGTTCGTGCCGGCTGTTTGCGTCGTCGGGCTGACCGCCACCGTGGAATTGGTCGCGGAGACCGCGCCGACGCCGAAGACCACCGGGATCGTGAACGCCGAGGCGTCGGAGGCCGTCGGGATGTCGCCACCAGCTACCGTCGCCGAGACGTTAGTCGTCTCCTGCTTGGCGTCCGAGACCGTCACGACGCACTGGCCGTCGGCGTTCGTGCCCGCCGAACACGACGGGGTGGCCCCACCGGCTGGCTGGGCAGTCGTGGCCGCACCCGTCACCGCGACCGCCGGCTTCGCGCCGGGAACCGGGTTGGAGTTGGCGTCGTTGACGGTCACCGTCGCCGTCACGAAGCCGCCGACGGTCTGCTGGGTCGGGTCGACGCTGAACGTCGAGGCCGACGCGTCCGCAGGACCGGGGACGAACGTCAACGTCACCGGGGAACCGGCAGGCGTCTGCGTGGCCGTAGCCAGCTTCTTGACCGTGAAGGTCGCCTGGTGGTCGCCGGCCTTGGTGGACGTGAACCACACCGTCGAGACGCCGGTGGCATCCGTGAACGGCGGGTTCGGCTGCACCGTCAGCGCCTTGTCGTCGGTGGACACGCCCACCGTGACGCCCTGGACGGCGTTGCCCCACTTGTCGTAGGCGTTCAGGATGGCCGTGTCCTGGCTCATGCCGTCGGCGGTCATGCCGTTCTGGCCCACCTTGACCGTGGTGAACGCGGTCGTGCCCGGCTCGGGCGTGCAGCCGGAGGCGCACACGTCGTCGGACTGCCAGGCCACCGAGGAGCTGTTGCCGGACGCGGGCGCAATGGCCTGCGACCCGTTCGCCAACACCGACAGGTCGTACGTGCCGGCCCTAGTGGAATACACCGTCACCGAGCACTGGCCGGAGGCGTTCGTCGCACACGTCGACGTGCCGTTCGTCCACACGGGGCCGCCCGGCGTGATGCCGAACGTGATCACCGCGCCGGACACCGGCTTGTTGAACGCGTCATTGGCCGTGACCGTCACCGTATAGGTGTTGTCAGCGCCCGTGCCCACGATCAACGGAGAAGCCGGCGTGACCGTGTAACTGGACGTGTCCACATCCACCAGGCCGGAGCCGAACTGCAACGTGACGGGCGAGCCGGGAACCGTCTGCGGCGTGTGCGTCGCATCGAGCGGATCGATGGCCGTCACGTCGGCGTTGTGCCCGCCTGCCACCAGCGAGGTGTACCAGATGGTCGTCGTCCCGTTGGCGCCCGTGGCCGCGATGGACGGCTGGACGGTCAGATCCGAGTCGTTCGTCGACGACGCCACCACCGCGCCGGGAACCGCGTTGCCGTACTCGTCGTAGGCGTAGACGGTGGCCACGTCGCGGGCCGTCCCGTCGTTGGCCACACCCTGAGTGGTCACGACCACCTTGGTGATATTCGTGACGCCCGGCTGCGGGGTGCAGGCCGGGGCGATGCACAACGGGCCAGCCGTGAACACGACGTTCTGCGGCGACCCGCTCAGGGCCGTCATGACGCCCGACGCGTTCGGGGCCGTCGCGCCCACCTGGTAGGTGCCCGCGATGGTCGAGGTCACGCTCACCGAGCAGTCGCCCGTGGCGTTCGTCTGGCAGGTCGGGGCCGACAGCGTCGAGCCGGTGGCCGCGCTGAAGGTGATCGTCGCGCCGGAAACCTCGTTCTTCTGCGCGTCGACCGCGTGGGCCGACAGCGTGAACGACTTGCCCGCAGTCTGCGGGGTGGTCGGCGTCACGGTGAACGTGGACAGGCTCGGGTCGATCGCCGAGGCCACGAAATTCATCGAGACCGGCGACGGCGGAACCGCCTGCGGCGTCCTGGTCGCGTCGAGCGGGTCGATGACCGTCACGTTCGCCTGCTGGGTGGTCGCCGACGTGGACGAGTAGGTCAACGTCGTGGTGCCCGTGGCCGTCGTCGTGCCGGTGCCCTTGACCACGGTCAACGTGGAGCTGACCGGGGTCGTGGCCACAGCGGCACCCGGAACGGGGTTGCCGTACTGGTCGAACGCGGACACCGTCGCCACATCCGTGGCGGTGCCATTGGCAACCACACCGTTGGTCGTCATCACGACCTGCGTGGTCACCGTCGACGGATCCACACCCGTCGGCGGGGTCACCGTACACGCCGGGGCGATACAAATCGGGCCAGCCGTGAACGTCACCGGAGCCGGACTACCCGACACCGGGGAATCACCCGACGCCGTGGGAACCGTCGCCGTCACGTGATACGTGCCCGCCACCGTCGAATTCACCGTCGCCGTACACACACCAGAC